>JAEEGK010002633.1_pt1 | contig 44984 bp, 41 predicted proteins | sample 8958771 | NCBI WGS metagenome assembly JAEEGK01 (sample SAMN16246547, study PRJNA631951) | gut metagenome | biome: gut microbiome; feature: rumen; material: SC-attached | host: Bos | place: Iran: Karaj | collected 2018-10
AAACAAAATGCAAACTCCTTTTCTTGCACAATTGGGGATAAAAACGTAACTTTGCGGCCAAAATGGAAAACCTCTTCCCCCTTGAACCTGTACGAGCGACGGGGTCGGAAAAGGGTCGAAACTGCCCCAAATTGTGAGAATCCATACAGAAATCGCGAAAAAAAATGTGAGATTTCATACATATTTGCCGAAAAAAATTTTGAGATTCCTGACAAAAGCCGTATATTTGCACCCGAAAAGGGACTAAAACGGACTTAAATTTTGAGGAAAAATGAGAATTTTCAAACGCAAGATATATGACAAGATGCTCCAATGGAAAAAGGAGCGCGACGGCAAGACAGCCCTGCTAATAAAAGGAGCTCGACGTGTCGGTAAATCCACGATTGCCAAGGAATTTGCCCAAAAGGAGTATGACAGTTATATCGTAGTGGACTTTGCGGATGCTCCAACCGCAGTTTGGGAGGCCGTTAAGAACATCGCGGACAGGAACAACTTCTTCTTGCAGTTGCAGTTCATCTATGGCGTGACCCTGTATGAGAGACGATCGGTCATCATCTTTGACGAGATACAGAAATGCCCCGAAGCAAGGCAAGCCATTAAGTATCTGGTACAAGACCACCGCTATGACTATATTGAGACTGGGTCATTGCTCTCGATCAAGAAGAACACGGAGAACATTGTCATTCCCAGCGAAGAGACCCGCCTGACGTTGTACCCCTTGGACTACGAGGAGTTCCGTTGGGCATTAGGAGACGACTCGACAATCCCTCTGTTGCAACAGGCATTCCAAAGTAAGAAGGCTTTGGGCGATGGCGTATGCAGAAAACTGCTTCGCGACTTCCGTCTATATATGTTGGTGGGCGGTATGCCACAAGCTATTGACACCTATCTGGAAACCAACAACCTATCGAGCGTCGATGAAAAGAAAAGAGAAATCATCGAACTATATAACGATGATTTCTTCAAAATCGACCCTTCGGGGAAAGCGGCGAAATTGTTCTCCGCCATACCTTCTCAGCTCTCAAAGAATGCCTCGCGCTATCAGGAAACGAGTGTATTGGGCAGAACTGAAGATAAGGAGAAAATGGAAGAATTGCTCCGGAATCTGGAGGACAGTTTGACAGTGAACTTTGCCCACCATGCCAATGACCCAAATGTTGGCATGCCCCTGCATGCTGACTACAGTCAATACAAGATGTATATGGGCGACACAGGGTTATTCGTCACTTTGGCATTTTGGGACAAAGAGGTGACAGACAATGTCATCTATCAGAAACTACTGTCCGACAAACTATCCACGGACATGGGGTATGTCTATGAAAATGTTGTGGCACAGATGCTTACATCGGCTGGCAACAGACTCTTCTACCACACCTGGCCTACCGAAAGTGGCAAGCATAATTACGAAATAGACTTCATCCTATCTCGCGGCAGTAAGATTGACCCTATTGAGGTGAAATCGTCAAGCTACAAGACTCATGCCTCTTTGGATGCTTTCAAAAGGAAGTTCTCTGACCGCATAGGACATAGTTATCTGGTATATGCCAAGGACTTGCAAAAAGACCAAGACACGCTACTGGTGCCAACCTTTATGACTATGTTCCTGTAAATGATAAAAGAAGCAAGAAGAACTCCTAGCTGGACGAAACAAACATTGGATTCCAGTCATGACATCAAATTTAGAGAAGCATTCTTGTCTGATTGCCGTTGGCACTTTACATCTGCCTGGTAAGGAAGGCTTAATAAACTTGCTGCGAAAAGAGGGTTTCTCGCTCCGCCCTTTGAACCTGTATGAAAGATAGAGCGAAAAATGGTCGAAACTGCCTCAAATTGTGAGAATCCATACAGAAATCGCGAAAAAAATTTGAGATTCCTGGCAAAAGGGCTATATTTGCGACCAAAAACTGATTAAACCATGAGGCTAACATTCCTGAGAATAATTCGTCAAATGAGCAGAGGCTTTGGGCAATATTTTACTATTTTTGCGTTTTATATAGTGCATTCATATTGTAACTTCCTCATCGACCGTGCATAAGAAGATTGTTTTCCTGCTGTTGGTACTCGTGAGTTGTCTGCCCCTCCTGGCTCAGAGGCAGGCCCTCAAGAACTTGCCCTACATCGACCAGAGGCGTGTGCACTATGGTTTTCTGTTGGGCATCGACCTGAGCGACATAACCTTTGTGCACAGCGGCGCCAACGGATGGTGTGCCGAATGTCCGACGACGAACCCGGCCTTCTGCGTAGGTCTGATGGGGGATGTGGCATTGACCGAGAACCTCAACCTACGCCTCACACCCACGCTTCACTTCATGTCGCGCGACATTCACTTCCGCAACGACTCGACAGGAATGACGCGGACGCAGACTTTGAAATCGAACTACCTGAGTCTGCCCGTCAGTCTCAAGGTGGCAACGCGCCGCCTGAACAACTACCGACCCTACATGCTGTTGGGCGGACAGTTGGACTTCGACGTTGCCCGCCAAGAGGAACATCCTATCGTCTTCCAACACATCGACGTAGGTCTGCACGTGGCGATGGGTTGCGACTGCTATCTGCCCTACTTCAAGTTCTGCCCCGAAGTGCGGTTCAACCTCGGACTGTTGGACATGGTGGAGCACCAACGCAAGAAGATGAAAGATGCCACTTTGATGCCTTACACAAAGGCCATAAAACAGGCCCGAAACAAGAGCATTTCCTTGATTTTCTTCTTTGAGTGAGTCGAACCTCGGGAAAGCGGCCGTTACATTGAGAACAGCCCAAGTGCGAAGATTGAAATTGAAATATTCAACCTTTAATTCGCAGGGGTATAACAAAGATTTCCGCCCATTTGGCCAATCGGTCAAATGGGCGGAAACATATTGTGCGAATAATCAAATATAGATTATTTATTGCCGTATTCTCACCTTACTTAGTGCACCATTTCAGTACGCCGACATAGGTAAGCAGGACGACGTTCATCAAGAGAGCATAAATGATGGCGGGGATGGCAATTCGACCATCGTTGAAAACGAATGGACTGGACGCCACGGCGATGGCCTGTGCCGCATTCTGCATACCGACCTCGATGACGATGGTGCGACGTTGCTGACTGCCGAGACGGAAGACACGGGAGAGTCCGCCGGCCAAGAGAACGGCGCCAATCAAGAAAGCGCCGACGCAAGCGCCGACCTCGACAAAGTTGTCGGAAATGGTATCCTGATGTTGGACAAAGAAGATGGTCGCCAACAACATCAAAGCAGGGAAGGCGAAACGGGAAAGGACGCGCTCCATCAATGCGGCCGCGCGCGACCAAAAATGGCGAACCGTGATGCCCAAGGCAATAGGCAGGAGCATGGTCAAGAGGTTCTGCGCCAAGAGATTGCCGATGGGAAGGGTGATGCCCATCTGGTCACCGACCTGCGCCGTCACCCACTGCATCACCAAAGGTAGTGTGAACAAAGTCACTACCGAACTGATAGCCGTGAGCGACACGGAGAGAGCGACATCGCCCTTGGCCAAAAGGGAGAAGATATTGCTGGAGGAACCGCCTGGGCAACAAGCGATCAGCATCACACCTATAATAAATAAGGGCGAGAGGTGGAACATCGAGACTATGCCCCATGCCACCAAAGGCAACAGAATCAACTGACCGAACAATCCCATGCACATGGCTTTGGGATTGCGGAAGATCATACCGAAGTCACTGAGACGCAACGTCAGTCCCAAGTCGAACATCAGCAACGTCAGGATAGGAAGAACGATAAAAACGCTATTCATATTATTTGGACTAAACGGCTCTGCGAGCCGCTAAAAGTGCTTCGCACGCTAAATGCCTAACGGCACTAAACCAGCCAGCAGAGCTATCCATTTTTAACTTTTCGCTTTTAATTTTTCATTCTTAATATCTCTTCGATGCTGCCTGGTTTCTGTCGGCCAATGCGGGAAGCACCATCGGCGGTAATCTGCCAATCCTCCTCATTGCGCATACCACCGAAGTCCTTGTAAGCCTCCAACTTATCATAGTTGATGAACTCGGTGAACTTACCTGCTGCACGCCACTGGTCGATGAGTTCGGGAATGAAGTAGATGCCAGGTTCGACGGTAAAGACGAAGCCAGGTTCGAGGGCTCGGCCCAGACGAAGCGAGGCAAAGCCGAAGCGTGTATCCTTCTGAGCGCCACGGGGATAACCCACATAGACCTCACCGTAATTCTCCATATCGTGCACGTCGAGACCCATCATGTGACCCAGACCGTGAGGCATGAAGAGAGCAACGGCACCGGCCTCGGCAGCCTCCATCGGGTCACCCTTCATCAATCCTAAGCCCTTGAGACCCTCAGCAATGTTGGCCCAAGCGCGAACATGACACTCGCGGTAAGTGATGCCCGGACAAATCATGCGTGTGGCCTCCAAGTATGTGTGATAGAGGATGTTATAGACCTCTTTCTGTCGAGCCGTGAAGTCGCGGCCTACTGGCATGGTCGAGGTGCAATCGCCAGCATAATGACTCATACCTTCGGCGCCTGCATCGAGCAAGAGCATGTCGCCCTCCTTCAACTCGTGAATATACCCGTGGTTGTGAAGCGTCTCGCCATGACAGGTAGCGATGGTCGGGAACGAATAAAAATAGCCCTCACGCAGAGCCACTTCCATCACAGCGGCATTGACCTCCCTCTCGTGCATACCAGGATGCACTGTACGCATCACCTGTTCGTGCATATCGACGGTGATGTTGACACTCTTGGCAATCTCGGCAATCTCCTCAGCCGACTTGTGGTTGCGCATATCGGCCAACTCGTAACAGAGTTGCAACGAAGGGTGCGCCTTGGGCGAACAGAGTGTGAACGCATCGCCCGGCGTACTGCTAATCTTGACACCCAGTAAATGCTGGAGCCACAAGAGGTTATGTCCGCGATAGGCAGGGATGAAGTGAACCGATTGACGACGTCCCAAAGCCTCGCCGACATACTTTTCCAATGCCGACATCGGACAAGTCTGAGTCACACCTACCTCAGCAGCCTTCTCGGCAATGGTAGGTTGAACGCCTGTCCAGATGACGTCGTCGATAGTGAGTTCATCACCGAAGACGATGGTCTTATCGTTATCAACATCTATCACCGCAGCCAAGCCCTCGTAGTCGAGACCGAAGAGATAGAGGAAAGTACTGTCCTGACGGAAGGGATAATTGTTGTCGCGATAGTTCATCGAGGCAACGCCATTGCCCAAAAAGAGCAACAGGCCGCTCCCCATGGCTTTTGCCAATCGGGCGCGACGCTCTACATAAGTTTGCTTAGAAAAAGTGGCCATATTTTATAATTGATAATTGACAATGGAAAAAAGAGAAAAGTAAAAGTTGAAAAGTGAAAAAACTCCGAGTCCTCTGATTATTCAGAATATTCCGATTATTCAGACTATTCCGATGCCCCCGACCACTACTTCACTTCATAGCAGCCGATGGTAGGAATCTCGGGACGAACCTTGCCATCCAGGTCTTTCGGGCACAGCAAAGAGCCCTTTCCGTCGCCGTAGCCAATGGCAGGAGAAGTGGTTTTGAGGTGGAAGTCGAAGTCGTAATTTTTTTTGTCAAGGCGCACAAAGGCGGGATCAACATTCCAAATAGTCTGGATGAAGTCGTTATCGTCCGATCCCTTGGCACGCAGCAGACAATGGTCGAAGGTGTAGCAGAACACCGAGTCGGCATATTGCGCCTTGCCAGAGGTCGTAGTTTTTTGGTAATACATGTTAATGTCTGGCCTAAATTCCTTTGGATTGACTTCATAATTTCCCCACACGATGGTATTCTGGAAGTAACACTCCTCCAAGGGGGTATAACGCTTCTGTGCGGTATCCTGGTTGCTGAGGCAGACTGCCGCGCTGTAGATTATGCGGTTGAAGTTGTAGTTGGCCAACGTGCAGTGGATAATGCTGTCCTTGCCACCACGAATGTCCAACAAAGCACCCGCCGCCTGACTCAGTTCGCAGTTGCGCAACCGCAGTTCCGTCATACGGCAAGTGAGCAGGTTGCCATCCGAATTGCGGAGTCGGCAACTCTCAAAGAGCACGTCGGTACTATCCAAGACGATGCCATCGACCAATCCGTGAATATCGGTATGAACAAAGGAACAGCCTTTCGCCGTATTCTCGATCGACATCGAACCCCACTGCGACGGCAGATTGTCGTACGGCAGGTCGGAGAAGAGATTATCTGTTCGGTCGCCACGAATGATGACAGGATACTCCAGTGTGCCTCGGCAAATCAAAGTACCTGCCACCCGGATGCCGGCTTTGTTGTGCAGGTAGATAGTTACGCCCGAGTCGATGGTCAGGGTCACTCCCTGCTCGACGATGAGGCTGTCCATGATCTGTTTGTCCAACTCTGAGGTGCTCCAACAACTGTCCTGGTCAATGACCACCTTGGTCAACTGCTCGACATTCTGACTGGTAGCGGTCAGGATGATAGTCTTGGTGCGTTGGTTGCAAACGATGTCGATATAGTCCTTATGTTCGACGCGCGGCAGGTTGACCGGGTTTTCTCCCATCGGGAAAGTGCCCTCCACAAAGATGAACAAAGAGTCGCCTTGGGCAATTCGCAGCAAGTCACTATTGTCAAAACGGGTGCCGTTCATGCCATCCACATTCATGCGGAAACCACTCTCATTTCCGTTGCGCAAAGAGATGCTGCTGAGGCGGAGGTCACCGTCGCAATGATTGTAGAGTTTCACAAGATGCGTCGCACTGGAGTTGCCACACAGCAATGTACCCATCGACAAAGTATCGGTCGATAGGGTCGGTTGGTCGCTGGCACTGGTGGCGAAATGGTCATCGTCACAAGCGGCAAAAAGCAAACCGCACAACAAACTAAGAAACAGGACTTGTATCCTCATGCGTATAAAACAATCAATTACTTACAGTGACCTTATCTCCTACTAAGGTAGCCCGATATTGACGAAGGGGGTAATTGGACTGATTGGCAGGACCTTTGGTCGGAGCCGTCGAACCCCAGAAGATGGCGCCGAACTCCGACTCGCACACCGGACATTGGGCTGTCACACCATCTTTGGCCATCTCCAACTGATGCAGTCGGGAGGGGCTGTTCGTAGTTGCCGCATAGCAATAGGGGCAAGCTAAGTCGTAGGCGTAGAACGCATTAGGCGTAAAACTCTGCACAATAAGCAGTCCGCCCGTGCCCCACGCATCATTGGGACCCATGTACTTGCGGTCACAGCAACGCACATAACCACCCGGACTGTCCAATCCCGTCTGCGGAGCCCCTTGTTCCATGGCCAAGTTGACGATGGCGGGGTCACAAGTGTAACGCACCGGGGCCGAGGGAACAGGACTGACATGCAATGTCTCGTGACAAGCGCTTGCCAGGACCATGCCTACCAAGAGAACACCCCAAACAGGTCTCCTCTTGGTCCCTCCGGAGGTAGGATGGAAGGAAGTCTTATCGAACCAACTTCTCCACTGCTGCATTGACTTTCTGGAAGTTAAAGCCTTCGAGCACCTGTTGCATCAAGGCATTGATGCGGTCGGTACAAAGGTTGCCGACACTGCCCTCGTGGGTGTGGTGCACCTCCTTGACCGGGGTGAACTTACCCGCCTCGATGTCCAATCCCACTTTCTTGTAGGCGTCGCGGAAAGGCATACCGTTGGTGGCCAAGCGGTTGACCTCCTCGACCGAGAACATCAGGTCGTAACGTGGGTCCTCCAGGATATGGTCATTGACGGTGATATGTTCCATCATCAACGTCACCATGCGGAGGATGTCTTTCAGTTCGTCGAAAGTAGGCAGGAACACCTCTTTGATGATCTGCAAGTCGCGGAAGTAGCCCGACGGTAAGTTGTTGCAAATCATCATGATCTCCTGCGGAACGGCCTGAATCTTGTTGCACTTGGCGCGGGTCAACTCGAAGACGTCGGGGTTCTTCTTGTGAGGCATGATGCTGGAACCGGTGGTGAAAGCATCGTGCAACTTGATGAAGCCGAAGTTCTGGCTACTGAACATACAGGCATCGAAAGCCAACTTCGACAACGTAGCAGCAATGCCGCCCAACGCCTGAGCCACAATACGTTCCGTCTTGCCACGTCCCATCTGAGCATAGACCACGTTGTAGTCCATCGAGTCGAAGCCGAGGAGGTCGGTCGTCATCTGACGGTTCAACGGGAAACTGCTTCCGTAGCCGGCAGCCGAACCTAACGGATTGCGGTTCACCACCTTATAAGCTGCCTGGAGCACCATCAGGTCGTCCACCAGACTCTCAGCATAGGCGCCAAACCACAAGCCGAAGCTCGATGGCATAGCCACTTGCAGATGGGTGTAACCCGGCATTAGGACGTTCTTATATTGCTCACTCTGCTTCTGGAGCATGTCGAAGAGCGTCTTCACCCCTTTCGTCACCTCCTGCAACTCGTGGCGCATATAGAGTTTCAGGTCCACCAACACCTGATCGTTGCGACTGCGGCCCGAGTGAATCTTCTTGCCGATGTCACCCAGACGGCGGGTCAAGAGCAACTCCACCTGACTGTGGACATCCTCGATGCCCTCCTCAATCTCGAACTTGCCTGCTTCGGCATCGGCATAGATCTGTTTCATCTCGGCCAACAGCACTTTCAGTTCGTCGGCAGTCAGCAGTCCGATACTCTCCAGCATAGTGATGTGGGCCATCGACCCCATCACGTCAAACGGTGCCAGATAGAGATCCATCTCTCTATCGCGACCAATGGTGTATTTCTCGATGTCTTTATCGACCTGTACGCTTTTTTCCCAAAGTTTCATAAGAAGACCCTCTCCCCGACCCTCCCCCATAATGGGGAGGGAGGGGTATAATGTTATAAGTTGACAAAAATACTCTCGATAATAACTCTAACACAATGGTTTATAAAAACCAGTGTCACCCTCGCGCCCCTAAATTTGTATATGATTCTCCCTCCCCATTAAGGGGGAGGGCAGGGGGAGAGGGTCTTTTTAATACGGAATCTGTGTCAATGCCTCGGCAATCATGTCGGCAGCACCTTCCAGTTTGTTGCCCACCATAGGACGGAGGTAGAAGGGGATGTCGATGTCCATGGTGACGCGAATCTTGGTCTGGTAGGCCGATTCGGGCAACATCTGAATCCAGATGGTGACAGGCACTGGCGAATTGTCGGCGCTGAACTTCACGCACTTCGGTTCTTCGCGTTCCACGATGCGGATGCAGGCATCCATGCCGTTCACCTTGAACCGTGCGGTGTCGGTATCGAACAGGAAGTTACTGATTGTCACCTTGCCTTGCCCCTGCTCATTCAGTTTATCCTTGATCTGCTGTTTCATCTCAGCAGACATGTTGTCTTTCATCACTTGCAGCGAACTGAGGTCCGCAAACCGCTTATACACATTCTCCTGCAAGGCATTCACTATCTTGATTTTACTTTCGTAACGAGCCATAAACTACGTGTTAATACTGTCGTGTTAATATTCGCTGCGCTCATGTTAATAGCCAAAGGCTGTTAATACTAACGTGGTAATATTCGCCGCACTCATGTTAATACTAAAGTGTTAATACTCAATGCGTTCGTATTAATTTTGTCTGCATTCACGTATTTATCTTCTACTGACATCGTCTTGTCTGATTAGGCAACACGAGCACAGCGAGTATTAACATGAACGAAGTGAATATTAACACTTCAGTATTAACACGTTAGTATTAACCCTAGTGAGTGGAAAAAATCACTTTTTCCACTCACTAGGGTTTGCTCTCCACTCCTTCAGCACCTCGATATCCTCAGCCTTGATGTAGTCCAACTCGGCAGCCTCGGCGATGAGTTCGGAGTAGTTCGAGAGGGTAGTCAGTTCGACGTTGGCCTCGGCAAAAGCCTGCTGAGCCTGAGGGAACTGGTAAGTGAAGATTGCCACCATGCCGAGCACATTGACTTTGGCATCACGCAATGCAGCGACAGCCTTCAGCGACGACATACCCGTCGAGATGAGGTCTTCGACCACTACGACGTTCCAACCCTCCTTGACCTCACCCTCGATGAGGTTGCCCATGCCGTGATCCTTTGGAGCACTGCGCACATAGAGGAAAGGCACGCCCAAGGCATCAGCGACCAAAGCACCCTGTGCAATGGCACCTGTAGCCACACCGGCAATGGCATCGATCTTGCCGCCATACATCCGCTGGATGGTACTTACCAATCCCGTCTTGATGATGGTGCGCACCTCGGGATAGGCCAAGGTCTTGCGGTTGTCACAATAGATGGGTGAATGCCAACCCGATGCCCAGGTGAAGGGGTTGTTTGGTTGCAACTTGACGGCCTTGATGGCCATCAACTTCTCGGCGACTAATCGTTCGAATGTTTTCATAATTTTTTATTAGGTTGTGAGGTTTTAAGGGTATAAGGTCTTTAGGTTATAAGGTTTTATGGTTGTGAGGTTATGAGGTTAGTCCCTTAAACAATAAACGTTAACCCTTAAACATTAACCCTTAAATACTCTTTTTCGCGCAAAGATAATTATTTTTTATCAATGTGAGGTCTTATCGCACCATAAATTGCCCAATATGACAAAATATAATGCTAAAATCCAAGTTTTGGCAAGCAGAGTGCCAACTTATTGTTTTGTGGACAATTATCACCACACTTTATAGTCGAACAATTTCTTGCCTTGACGTTTCTTGTAGAGGACAGTGATGACCACCAACAGCACTAAGGTCAGGACTCTGCCAATGTTCGATGGCAGGTTGCCCATCGAGTGGTCGATACCCTCTATCGGAATCAAGCTCCAGACGGCATCCATTCCGACATGTAGCGCAATGGGCACCCAGAGGTTGAAGTTCCACTCCACATAGAGCCAGCTGAAGAGGAGACTGCCGAAAGCGGTGACGGCAAAGACCAGCAACAGTGATGTCAAGTCGTGCGACTGAGCAAGGTGGCCAAACGTAAACAATAAGGCCGTCGGCAAAGCAGCCCAAACGAAGCCCCATTTACAATAACGAAACAACATGCCGAAGAAGAATCCTCGGAACATCAGTTCCTCAAAGAGGCCAGGAAAGATAGCATACCGGAACATCGTATCGGTACTGTATTCCACCTTTCCGAATATCAGATGCACGATTATCATCGGCAAGCAGAACAGCAATCCAACGCCCCATCCCAACAGGAAACCGTGATTGACGCCCCACGCGCCGAACAGGTTTCTCCAACCGGCTATCGATACAATAACCAAGGCAATCAGCGCCGACGTCAGCACCTCTTTGACCAACTTGTAGAGTACGGCATTGTCCGGCACGAGCCAACTCGCAACTGCCCCCAGCACCGAGTGATACCCCCCATTCATGGGAACAAACCCAATATGAGACAAAACATACACGACCAGAATCGCCAAAAAAACCAAAAGAACTTTTTTCATAAATTGAATTTATATTAGAGTGAATATTATCGGAGTTATCGGAGTATTCAGAGTACTCAGAGTATTCAGAGTATTCCGAAATTCAATTTTTCCTTCGGGATGGGAGGGGGTCGCTCTACAGCGTCTTTGCCAACGTCAGGAACGACACCCGCTTGCCCGGCAAGGTCTGTAACAAGTCGGCAGCGGCAAGCAGCGTCGCCCCTGTGGTGCAGACATCATCGACCAGGAGGACATGTTTGCCCGCCAGGCGTTCGGGATGACGGAGTGACAGGGAGTCCTGTTGCAGCCGAGCACGTTCGTCCCACGACAAACCGACCTGCGAGCGGATGAACTTACTCCGTCGGAGGCAACCCCACTCCACGGGCAGATGCCAACGACGCGACAACGTTTGGGCAATAGGTGCCACTTGGTTGTAACCGCGTGCCAACAGGCGTAACCAATGTTGCGGCACAGGAACGATGACGTCGATGTCGTAGGGCCACGGCGTGTCCTGCAAGGCATCCACCAACATCGACGTAAGCAACTGGTTGACATAGGGTTGATGCCGATATTTCGCCAGATGTAGCAAATGCGCCACGCGGTTGTTCTGTTCATAAATGGCCCACGTCGTGGCATGCTCAAAGTTCACCTTCCCGCACAGGAAGAGGCTCAGCACATTGTACTGGGCAGCACTGTCCACCATCGACAGTCCGGAGAGGCATTCCGCACAAATCGGACCCTCACTGGGCAACAGGAAACGATGACAACACGGGCACCTCATTTCAGGCAGGTATTATGGCATTATGTATTTGGTCAATGTATTTGGCCAAGGGTTGCAACTGACCCGCGAAGATAGACAATTGTTGGTCAAAGGGAGAGTCATTGACGACTATCTCTTTGGTGATGTCTCCATTGGCACAGACATACGAAATGATAGTCATCAGGAACTCCTCTTGTTCGGCATTCAGACGTACGTCCGATAGGAACTCTCCAAAACGAGTCATGGCCACACTTCTATCCACGCCTATCATCGAGCGGATGAACATAGCGACATTCGCTCCGCATCCCCTATCCGAAGTAAAGGCATCGTATTCCTTGCGGTCGCCCAACTCTTGCCATAGGATGTGTTCCAGTTCACACACATCTTCGGTAGTCAACTGCTCGATATTGTAGATTTTCTTCAATACGGGCAAGTTTCGGTTCTCGGCCAGAAAATCCAACACTCTTTGTCGATAGCTCACCCGTATAGCCACACCTTCGGTCTCTCCATCGGTGGTAATAGTGTCTTTCACATCGACCACGAACCATCTATTGTCCGAACTAATCAGGAATTTCGTCAAGTCACGCAACTCCAAACGCACCTTCTCCAGCCAATTCAAATTTACATTGTCCCAAGCAACGGGAGAAAGCACTTCTTGTATGATAGGCATCTTCGCTTGCACCTGGGGCAAGGTGGCTTTTCCCTGGAGTTTTTCGGCTATGAGTTGTACCTTTTGCACACTCTTGTCGGCATGAACATTCTCGTCCAACAGACTCAATTCGATGCACAACATCAGCACATCAAACTTCTTGGCACTCTCGTCGGCTTTCTCTTTGGGGAGCAAGGGCGCAATGTCATTTTTCAACGACAACACATCCACATCCGAGAGGCACACCCAAGTGTCCTCCGTCTTGAAGTGACTGACTTGTTCCCATTTGCTTCTCACCGATATATGGCTATCTGACAAAGCTTGGACTTGTTCCTTCAACAATGTCTTTATCTCATCGTGCAACCCCTTGGCAAAAGCCTCTTCCTGATACGTCTGGTGTTGCAATTGGAAGGCTATGTCGGCTCTCAATCCAAACAGACGCTCGGTCAATGACAACGATTGTGGCATCTCCTTGCCATCGGGATTTTTCTCGAAATACTCGAAGTTTCGGCACCAGTCGAAGATATAGAAGCACTCCTTGTCCTCACCCGTACCGAAGATGTCTTTGCTCAATCGAGTACCACGACCAATCATCTGCATGAACTTAATCTTGCTCTTCACCACTTTGAAGAAGACCAGGTTCAGCACATCTGGCACGTCGATGCCCGTGTCGAGCATATCGACCGATACGGCTATCTGCGGGTCATTGTCCCGGATTTCAAAATGTTCTATCAGGTCTTTGGAATAGGTGACATAGTTGTCTATCAAGGCACAGAACGAAGGTCCACACTCTGGATAAAGCGCATGGAAGCGCTCCACGATCATCTCGGCATGTCGATGGTTGTAGGCAAAGATGATGCTCTTGCCGATTCGTTCTCCGCTCTGCACTTTCAGGCCCTCCTCCATCAGTCGTTGTAATACCTGGTCGATGGTGTCCAGATTGAAGATATAACTGAATATCTCCTGGCTATCTATGTCTCTGTGGTACTCATCGTCTGGGTCGAGCGCCTTGCGAGTCTTCTCGTACTCATAGATTTCCTCCATCTGTTGCCTTTCGGTCTCCGAGAGGGCACTGTACTTGATGCCCTCCTTCAGAATGAGCGATCCACACTTGTACCCGTGATAGTTGACCAGGTATTTATCTGCGATGGCTTGTTCCAGTTCGTAGGCATAGTTCGGTTCTCCCTGTTCCATCTCGAAGATGTCGTAGGTGCTCTTGTCCACCTCATCACGGGGCGTAGCGGTCAGTCCCAACATCAAGGCATCGAAATAATTGAAGATGGCGCCATACTTGCCAAAGATGCTTCGATGTGCCTCGTCGATGATGATGAGGTCAAAGCGCCCCACCGAGAAGGGTTTCTCCTCCGTGTCGATATAGTTAATCATCGTCTGGTAGGTCGAGAAGAGGATGCGGGCATTCACGTCACCCTCCAAACCGCTCTCGTTCAGCACGCTGGTGGGCACTTCGGGCAACAACTTGACAAAGTTCTTATGCGCTTGCGATACCAGGCTCGTACGGTCGGCCAGGAATAGGACATTCTTGACCCATTTGTTACGCATCAATACATCGACAAACGAGATGGCTACGCGCGTCTTGCCCGTTCCCGTGGCCATGACCAAGAGGCCCTTGCGGTGCTTCGTGTTGTAGTGTTCGCACACCGCCTTGATGGCCATCTTCTGATAATAACGGTCGGTGATGTTATCCTTGACCGAGAAGTCGGCAATATCCTGACGTCCCCTTTGTTGGATGAGCAACTCCAAGTCCTTGGCGGTATGGAATCCGTACAACCTGCGGGGTGGATAACCCAGTCCATCGATGATGTAGGTGACAAAGCCGTTGGTGTAATAGATGACAGGGCGCACGCCATATTGACGCTCCAGGCAATCGGCATAGAGTTCTGCCTGATGCTTGCCCTTGATGGGCGAGACAGAGGCTCGCTTGGCCTCCACCACGGCGAGGGGTTTGCCATTGCCACCAAAGAGGACATAATCGGCAAATCCCTTACCCTCGTTATTGGGCATACCTTGCACCTCCACTTCGATGCACGCCTTGAGGGGCTGGATGGTGCCCTCGGTGCTCAACACCTCCCAACCTGCCTCTTTGAGCATAAGGTCGATGTACATCTTGCGGGTCTCTGCCTCCGACAACTCGGTCGGGAGGGCGGCTACCGCTTCGGTCGAAGCTACGGCCTCCACATCGGCCGTTTGGACGAGGGTGTCCGTGGGCTTTATCTCGATGCTGACGGGAGCATCCAGCGGTTTCTTGCCCGCATTCGGTATGAGTTTTTTGTCAAAGGGCTTGACCTCCTCCACCACCCTCAGCTTCAAGAGGATGGCTCCGACTACATTGTAGAGGTTCAACAGAGCGAAGAACGACTCGCTCTTGCTCACTTGTCCCGTATGGGCGCCATTATTGCCCACCTTACGGACATAGTGCACCGCCATCATCACCTTGTCGTCATTGATGAACTCTCGGAACGTCTCTCCGTCTATCAATTCGAAGAGCGAAGCACGTTCCGACACCTCCTTGTTCTTCATGAAGTACAAGGCCTTGACGATATACTCCAAGGCACGACGGGCATTGACAGCCGAGTATTCTGGGTCGATGACCTGATACTCCTCTGCCGCCGAGCAATAGCGGTAGAGGTCATTCAAACCCAACGGTTGTATGTAGTCGAAATTTTTCATAATCTTGGTATTATTCAGGCACGATGGACATCATCCAAAGTATTTATCCATCGTATAGTCAAACAACTTCTGCGTCTCTTCCATTGATTTCGCAATTGCCACCTTTTGACTCTCAATCGCTTGAATCTTGGAAGCAAACTCTTGCTGAAGGGCGAGAGGGGGAAGAATAATTGGGAAGTTCCTAATTGCTTTTAAACCAACATTTTTTATAGTACTTTGAGATGAATTATCTTCCAAGTATCGCAAAAAAGAAGGGGTGTCCATAAGTTTATGACCATATGTTACATCCACCTCATTCTTCAAATTACAATAACAAGCACTTTTCCCTAAAACTATCTTTTCGTTATTAAAAACAGCAGTTTTCCCTAGAGTTCCGTTGATAGACAAAAGAATAGTGTTTTTATTCATCTTTATGAACAATCTATCTGCCTCTTTTGTATTAACGTATTGAGTTTTTTCTGTTATAACGATATACCCATTCATGAGATTATTGCCATTGATAAATGCATAATCGCCATCTTTGTCATAGGAAGGAGTTCCATGCAAGCCGTCGCCAATAGCATCGCACACCTCTCCCAGTTTCTTTACTTCCCATCCTTTTTCATTCTCCACGGGGTCGCCGAACATATCATAGAATATGCTCTGTGCGAGGTTATCCATTTCCTTGAGTTGTGCCTTCTGCTTGTCAAGGATAGAGGACAAGAGGTCCAACTCCGAAACAATGCGTTGCTGAATGGAGAGAGGGGGAAGAGTTATTCTTTGTTGAGAAATAGTTGCCTTATTTAAAGTCATTCCCATGACAGCCTTATTTGCTCCAGACCATTTATATCCTTGTAGATAATATACTAAGAAATAAGGAGACACATCAAAGCCAGGCTTAACATTAAACGCCATTATTGCTTCATTGGTAAACAAATCAGATGCGGCAATAGCACACTTACCAACCGTTAATTTGAAACTCATAATAACGGTTCCTCTTTTGACTTTCTTTATTCCACTAGCTCTTACTGCCTCGTCTGAAAGATGCTCTTTTGACTCCGAGATCTCTCTACTCACCATATCACGAATTGACACCCAAATATTACTACCATCATAATATTCAGGGACATTTCTATCAGGGGTTTTACCCATTTGCAAATCGAAAACTTCGTCAAAACGTTTATTTGATATTTCCATAGAGCTATGGTTTAGAGAGTGCAAATAACTAAAAAGATGCCGCAAAGCGTGGCGGGCTAATAGGTGATAATTTAGCGTTGTTTAATAATTTTGGCGTTGCCCGTAAAGGCACATATCTCGGCAGCCAAGGCGTTGAGATTATGGAAACGGCTGTAGTCGGTGGCCGCAGGGACATCGGCAACAGGAGCCATAGTGTCGAGTCCCCAGGGAGCAAGAATGAGCAGGCGACCATTGACACAAGCCTCAAAGCGTCGGCGTTCCGGTTTCCAATAGGGACCAATCGGCTCCTTCTGGATATGAATGAGCGGATAGCCCCGTTCCAGACACTCGTTCTTGAAAAGCAACTCGCCCGCCGATATACCTGGCGTGACAATCACCGTGGCGCCACACAGGATGGCTGCCTCCCACTCCGCCCGTTCGCGGGCATAGTCGGCCGTAGTCTCATACGGAGCACGGGTAGCAGGATGCCGTCGATGACAGAACACCTGCACCTTACGCGCCCATCGCAACAAGAAAAGGTTGCCAAAAGTGCCATAACTCCGGCCCCCTATCTCTACATGCAGGCTCCGTTGCATCACATCGGGCAAAAGCCGCCGCAAGATGGCTCGGCGAGGATTGTCGTGCACGTAGGCAATCATGGCCTCGCGGTGCCGTTGGTCGAGACAAACCGTATCGTCGTAATTGTCATCGAAGAGCGGGCGGCGCTCCCGACCCACCAAGTCATAATAGACCTGTCGCTGGCGCTTGGAGAGGGTGCTCAACAAGCCGCCCTCGGAGTCATGCTGAGCCGCCTTGGCTCGAAGCCAAGCGGGAGCCTCTGCCCCCAGACAAGCGGCCACGATTGGTCGATTGTAGGAGTTGTCCGAAAGCCCCTGCTGCTGTTGCCAGCATCGGGTGCAGGCGGCCTTAAAGACATGCAAGATATTGCCCAAGCACCATTGCATGGGTGCCAGCACCTCTATCACCCCGTGGAAATGGTCGGGCATACAGACACACGCCAGCATCTTGATGTGGTTGCCATGCGCCACCTGCATCTGGGGCGTCTTTTCCCACTCTTGCCGCACCACTTCGCCCAGCGGAGACAGGCGCACCTCGGGATGAAGGGCATCGTCGCTCAACGTGCCAAGCAATGGCCGCCGCCCGCTCACCACCAGCGTGATGAGGTAGGTGCCAACGCCATAGTAGTCGTGACCGGGATTGCGGGGGCGATACGAAGATGAGGGCATGATAGATGGGGGATATGGAATAAAGTTTTTACCGCCAAGCGTGGCAGTAAAAAACAACGTACAGGTGCTTACATATATTTGGAGCGGAACTCAGCCAGGGCGGCGTTGATTTCACCCTGGAGGTGCTCGATGCGCGAGAGGACGACGGCAGGGTCTTCGTACTCCACCTTGACGCGCTCTATCTCCTTGTATTTGTTGATAGAGAGGTCGTAGTCGTTGGCGCGGATTTCATCGACGGGCACCAGAAAAGACTGGTCACGACGAGTGCGCGAGGCCTCGTCCTCGAGATGATGGAAGCGGGCGATGATGTCGGGGATATCATTGTCGGCAATGGGGGCACGCTTGTCATCGAGCGAGAAACCATCGGCACGCATATCGTAGAACCACACCTGATCCGTACCGCCCGCATTTGTCTTGGTGAAGATGAGGATGGCGGTAGAGACACCCGCATAGGGCTTGAACACACCCGACGGCATGGAGATGACCGCTTGGAGACGTTGATTATCGACAATCTCCCGACGGATGGACTTGTGGCCCGTGCTATTGCCAAAGAGGACGCCATCGGGGACAATCGAAGCACAACGGCCTCCTATCTGGAGCATACGAACGAAGAGTGCCATGAAGAGCAGCTCGGTCTTCTTGGTCTTGGTGATGGCCAAGAGACTCTTGTTGACCGCATCGTAGTTAAGACTACCTGCGAAGGGAGGATTGGCCAAACAAAGAGTGTATTTGTCCGCATCGGTATTGTCGGTCGAGAGGCTGTCCCGATAGGCAATGGTGGGATTATCGACCCCATGGAGCATGAGGTTCATGGCTCCGATGCGGAGCATGGTGGCATCTGTGTCGAAGCCATAAAGCATCCCGTTGCGATAGTGGTCGGCATTGGCCTTGTTGAGAAGCTCGCCACGGTACTTCTCGCTGACATACTTGGCCGACTCAACAATGAAGCCTGCCGAACCCATGGCTGGGTCGCAGATGGTGTCACGCAGGGTGGGTTGCATCAGTTCGACCATCATGCGGATGATGTGTCGAGGCGTGCGGAACTGACCGTTATTGCCCGAAGCCGCCATCTTGCCCAACACATATTCATAGACATCGCCCATGGTGTCGCGATTGTTCATATCGAGCGCATCGATGCCTTCGACAATCTTGACCAAGGTGCGGGCATTGGGAATGAGGAACGTGGCATTCTGCATGAAACGGCTATAGGCCGACTCGCGGCCTCGGTTGAGGTTCTTGACAAAGAGGAACACATCCTGGCTGACCAAACGGAACATCGACTCGGGGTCGAGGTTCTTGAAGTGGCTCCAACGCAGATGTTCCTGGGGCACTTCGTGTCCGGTCTCGGGGTTGGTCCACTTGTAGGTGTCGAAGGTGGCATCATGCATCGCCACACCCATGATGTTGGCATTGGCCTCTTTGGTGCGCTGGGCATCGTCGAGCATTTTCATGAAAAAGAGATAGGTCATCTGCTCCAAGATGGTGATGGAGTTGGTGATGCCACCCGTCCAGAAGGTGTCCCATATCTGGTCAATCCTATTTTTGATTTCGCCTGTAATCATTGTTGTGTTGTTTTGTTTTTGTCGCCAAGCGTGGCGACAAAAAGGGTTAAACTAAAGGGCCATAAGGTTAAACTAAGGGGCCATACGGTTATACCGAGAGCCGAAAAGGGCGCCCATAAAGAAATAATGGCGCGCAAATATAATCATTATTTTCGACATGTCGAAATAAACAGCACATTATTCCTCTTCCTCCGGCACATTGAGCCGGCATAGGGCCTGGCCAACGACGGCGCTCTCGAAACCGCGCTGGGCGGCAAAGCGGTAGAGTTTGGCGCGGTCGTTGGGCGCGAGGGGCGTCTTCATCCCACGCATCTTGGCGCGGAGGAGGTCGGTGAGCGTCTCAACATATTGGCCGGGGTCGATGACGTCGTCCAGGGTGTTGGTCACCACGGCACCGGTCACCCCCTTGGCACGGAGGGCATAAGCAATCTTGATGCGCCCCCAACGTTCGTAGGTGAATTTGTCGTTCACAAAGGCATGGACATAACGTTGCTCGTCCAGGAAACGTTCCTTGCGAAGGAACTCCAGGATGCGGGCAGCATCCTCGTCCGACACTCCCCAGGCCTCCAACTTCTGGAGCACCTCCTGGGTGGCGCGTTCCGCCTGACTGCAATAGGCCGCAGCGCGGTTCAAAGCTTGTTCGTAGGTCATATTTGAGGTTATGAGGTCACTGCGTTAGTGAGGTTGTAAGGTGTTGAGGTTATAGGGTTTTGAGGTTATGAGGTTATGAGGTTGTGAGGTGTTGAGGTTGTGAGGGGTTGAGGTTGTGAGGGCACGACGACACCGTCATTTTCCTGTTGACCCGAAGTTTCGCTTTTGTCGACCTTCTGCCTTTTTGCTGCCTTTTAAAGGGAGAAAGAAGGTAGAAAAAAAGGGGGAGTTCAACGGGAACGAAGGGGCAGCAGAAGAGGGTTGACGGAGGGAGCAGCGGGCGACCCGACAGGTCAGAGCCGACGGGCAAAGACCATGCGGGGACGGTCCTGCATGTCGCGACGGAGAGAGACCTCCCCGAAGCCGAGGCGAGAGAGCAGGTCGCAGGTCTCGGTGCCGTAGGCAGCATTGATCTCGAAGCAGAGATAACCGCCCTGACGGAGGTGGCGCAAGGCATAACGGGCGATGGCGCGATAGAAGAGCAACGGGTCATCGTCGGGCACGAAGAGGGCGAGGTGAGGTTCGTGTTCCAGCACGTTGGGCGACATATCCACCGCCTCTTGCCTACAGATGTAGGGAGGGTTGCTCACGATGGCATCATAGAGGGCCCTCACCGACGTGCCCGACAGGGGGTCGGTGAGGGTGGATAACTCGGTGGAAAAGTCCGATGTTTCCTCCCTGAGGATGTCGGATTGGACAAAGCGTACATTATTGATACCTAACGCCTTGGCATTCTCCTGGGCCGTTATCAACGCCTCGGTGGATAAGTCAACCGCAGTTATGAACGAGGGGTGGATATCGGCCGCCAACGAGAGGGCGATGCAACCGCTGCCCGTACCGATGTCGAGGAGGTTATAAACAGGGTTATGCACACCCTTGTCGACAGAGTTATCCAGGGGGTCGAGGAGAGGGTTATCCACCCCTTTATCCATAGGGTTATCCAATGGCTTTTCCACACCCCTATTAAGGGCGTTATTCACCGAGTTATGCACAAAGATATCCACCACTGCATCGACCAGTTCGGCCGTCTCGGGACGGGGAATGAGGACATGCGGATTGACCGCAAAACGACGACCTCGGAACCACGCAAAACCGAGCACCTGCTGAACCGGTTCGCCCGTCGCCAGACGTTGGGCACAGGCGGCCAGACGGGCACGTTGGTCGTCGGGCAGAACACGGTCCGACTGGAGTATCATCTGGGTATAGGAGAGGCCGCACACCTCCTCGATGAGCAGGCGCGAAATAGCGGTCACCTCACGCGCATCGTAAAGAGGCGCAAGGCATTGACGCAACAATTGAAGAGAAGCTTTCATAGGGAATAACTTGAGGAAGTTAAGGAAGATAAAGAAGTACAAGAAGTTAAAGACGTTACTATTTACGACCAATAAAGTGTTAGACCACTATAACAATCGTCTTTATCTCCTTTGTCTTCTCAACTTCTTTATCTCCCTTACAACGGCTCTCGGGAATGCCCTCTCCCGACAGCCGTTGGCGCAAAGATACTAAAAAACGGGCGAAAAGTGGCGACAAATTCTAAAAAAATCCAAAAAGAGTTGCTAAAAAAACTAAAATATTATAAATATACCTCTTTAAATAGAGATATGTCGCAAAAAATCATTATCTTCGCACCCGCAAATTTAATTCATCGATGAATCTGTTAACGAAAGAAATATCCCGAACCGCAGCAAGCGCAGCCCTCTTGGCCTGCCTGTTGAGCAGTTGCTGGGACGATAATAATTCCGAGACCATTGTGACCGACTCTCACAATGCCCTTATCAACTCCGTTACCTTGGGCACCAATGCCAATGTGTGCAGTGCTTTGGCCAACTACAGTTTTACCATCGACCACTTAGGCGTGAGCGACACCGCCCTGATTGAGCGTTGCCGCCCGATGTGGGACAAAAATAAGAAGGATGCCAACGGCAATGATATCTACATCATCCAGCAGCCGGGTATCCTCTTCAACGTGGACTCATTGCCCGTGGGTTCCATTCCCGACTCCATCAAGGTGACGCTGTCGTGCAACTCGCCCTACAGCGTGGCGTTCTACCAGTACGACGAAGCCGATGCCCTGGTGAATTACATCAACTATGCAGATACCCAGATTGTATGGTTCGACGACTATGCCGTCACCCGCATCGAGGTGACCGCCAAGGACGGTTACACCAAGAAGAGCTACTTCATGAAGGTGAACGTCCACAAGACCATGGCCGACACCATCCGTTGGCACTATGCCGCCTTGAACCTGTTTGACATGACCAACGTGGTGGACCAGCGCGTCGATACCCTCGGCACCGACCTCTACTGGTACGGCACGCAGAATGACCAGAGTCAGTGGGTGCGCACGTCGTCGCTCATCGGCGATGTGAAGCAGTGGAGCGAAGCCACTACGTTGAGCACCACCTCGCCCCTGAACTTGGGTACCCTCCTGCACTGGAACGGGCAACTCTATGCCGTGGGCACCGACGGCACCCTGCTCACCACGACCGACGGCAAGCAGTGGAGCGTGGCATCGAGCGACTATACCTTCGTCAACCTGTTGGGCTGCCAGTTGGCTGCCCGTGGTGACCAGGAACACCTCTGCGCCATTGTGCAGTACGACGGAGGTTATCACTTCAGCCGCTCGGACAATGGCGCGGCGTGGAAACTCGACTCGCTCATCATCGATGACGTACGCACCTCGCAGTTGCCAGCCGACTTCCCTGTGAGCGACTATAGCCGACCCATCTCGACCGGTGCCAACCTGCGCTTGGGCAACAACTCCTCGCGCATCTACATCTCGGGGGGCGTCAAGGCCGACGGTACGTTGACCGCCAGCACCTGGAGCACCGATGGCAAGCAGTGGGCCGAGTTCAAGCAAGGCTATCTCCGTCCCAACAAACGTCCTTCGATTGTTCGCTACACGTTGGACAACGACTATCCCGACACCTTCTGGATCATGCAGACCGGCGAGCGCGAGGACGGTTCGGTGAGCGACACGCTCTACTTCAGTCAGAACAACGGCGTGACCTGGAAACGCCTGAGTCGTGAGTTCCCTCAATACGGCGACACCTCACCTCTCACTCCTTTCGGAGGTTCGTCAGCTTTCTACAACCCGTTGGACTACACCATCTACTTCTTCGGCGGCAAGGACGTCAATGGCGCTCACCGCAGTCACATCGTCAGCGGCCAGTTGACCAGCCTGGCGATGAAGAAGAAGAGATAAAAAAGACGGAAAGAAAGAGTAAAGAGTAAAGGGTAAAGAGTAATGTAGTTTGCTATTGTTGCTCCCATTCATCCCATATTTTCCATAGTCACTATAGTTCCTATATTTCCTATAGTCTCTATAGTTTCTATAGTCTCTATCACCGTTAGCCCTTAACCGTTAACCAACCATGCACAAGTACCTTTTTTTCCTCGTTTGCCTCATGGGCTTCTGCCCCGTCTGGGCGCAGGAGAAAGAGTACATGTATGAGTTGGGACCAGGAATGGGAGTCAGTTGGTTGCACGGAGACGTCAATCGGAGCAGCACTATCTATTCGCCACAGACAGACTTCAGTCTGGTGTTCCGCTATAACGTGAACCTGCGTTGGGCCATTGCTGTCGATGCCGACTGGATGCGACTCAAGGGAGACAGCCGCGACTTCGACAACGTCTTCGTCGGAGATGCACAATGGACCTTCAACCGCGAATATTGCCAACTGAGCGTGCGTCCCGAGTTCTCGTTCTGGAACTATGGTTGGGGTGCCGACTACCGCGAGAAACATCGCGTTGCGCCATTCCTCACCACGGGAATAGGGTTCGGTTGTGCCACGGGGTCGAGCAGCGGGTCGGACAAGACCGCCACTCTGTTCACCGTTCCTGTCGGACTCGGTGTGAAGTGGAAGATGGCACCCCGTTGGGATCTCTCGCTTACTGCACTGTGGACCAAGGCCTTCGGCGACGACATTGACGGCATCACCGACCCCTATCGCGTCGGTACACAGGCCCCCGTCAACACCGACTGGATAGGCAGCGTGATGGTGCACATCACTTGGAGCTTCAAGGAACGGTGCTTTGAATGTCACAATCAGAATGAATAATTCATTCGAAGTTATTAGTTAAAAGTTAATAGTTATTAGGTTGCTGGAAATAGTTATTAGTTACCGGTTATTAAATTTTGCGAATAACAGAGTGATAACTAATAACTCACAACTAATAACTTGAAAAAAATATTTTTTCATAATGGCTACACTGGAACAACTCGATAAGAACCGCATCCCACAACACGTGGCTATCATCATGGATGGCAACGGTCGTTGGGCCAAGGCACGCGGATTAGACCGAAGTGCCGGACACAAAGCTGGCGTGGATGCGTTGCACAAAGTACTGGAAGCTGCCGTCAAGGCAGGTGTTAAGTACTTGACTGTCTATACTTTCTCGACCGAGAACTGGAACCGCCCGAAAGAGGAGGTGGATGCCTTGATGAACCTCATTGCCTGGGGCATCGACAAAGAGAAAGAGGAGTTGATCCGTCAGAATGTGCGCCTCGCCATCGTGGGCGACATTTCGCGTATGCCCGACTTTGCCCGCAACAAGACGTTGGAGTGTATGAAGGCCGCCAGTCATTGCACCGGAAGCACGTTGGCCATCGCCTTCAACTACGGTTCGCGTTTCGAGTTGACCAACGCCATGCAGCGCATCGCCCAGCAGGTCAAGGAGGGTAAACTGCAACCCGAAGAGATATCGGAGCAGACGGTTCAGGAAAACCTGATGACAGCCGACATGCCCGACCCGGAGTTGCTGATTCGCACGGGTGGCGAACAGCGTATCTCGAACTACCTATTGTGGCAGATAGCTTACAGCGAACTCTACTTCTGCGACACCTACTGGCCCGACTTCGGTGCCGACGAACTCTATGACGCCATCCTGGACTACCAAGGTCGCGAACGCCGTTTCGGCAAGACCTCGGAACAGGTGAAGACCCCCTCCCAATATCCCCTCAGCTAAAGCTTCGTCTTCTCGCAGGGGTTATCAACCCTCATTATTGCTGCGAGGACCCCGAGGGGAGGAGAATTAATCCGAATATTCCGATTTCTCCGATTACTCAGAATAAAATAATAAAGTATCTTAAAACATAAATGAAGAAGATTTGTCTTCTGATCGCATTGATCACTTCCACTGGCCTGACGTTGGCACAGAGTGCAGACAGCATTGCCGTTGTTGACAGTGTCAACGTACCAGCAGCACCAGTGGTCAACGATACCATCTTCAACCCCAGCGTGAACCACAACAGTAACGTGGCACGCAAATACACCATACAAGGCATTGAGGTGACGGGAGCCGACAACTACGAGGACTATGTTCTGATTGGTTTCTCGGGTCTGTCCGTCGGACAGAAAGTGTCGGTGCCTGGCGACGAGATATCGAACGCCATCAAGAGATTCTGGAAACAGGGACTCTTCAGCGATGTCCGCATCACCCTGGAAAAGGTGCGTGGCGACGACTGCTGGATCAAGATTGCCCTTACGCAACGTCCACGCATTGCCAACATCGAATATGATGGTGTGAAGAAGAGCGAACGCGAAGACCTGGACATCCAGATGGGTGTGGCCAAGGGTAGTCAGGTGACCCCGAACATCATCGACCGCGCCAAGAAAGTCATCAAGAGATACTACGACGAGAAGGGTTACAAGAATGCCGAGGTGGACATCTACCAGACCGACTCCAAGACCGGCGAGAACATGGTGGACCTGACCGTCTATGTGGATAAGCACGAGAAAGTGAAGGTGCACGCCCTCAAGATTGACGGTTTGGCACATTGGGATTCGGTGGGTATCCGCTACTGGCCTGTCTTCAAGAAAGACTACATGACCTACCGTGGTGCCAACCGTACGTTGAAGAAGACCAACGCCCGCCACAAGTGGTACAACATGTTCCGCGCCAAGAAGTTCACCGACGAACTCTACAAGGCCGACAAGAAAGCCCTGATCGAGAAGTTCCACGAACTGGGTTACCGCGATGCCCGTATCGTGAGTGACTCCGTACAGAAATATGACGAGAAGCACGTGGACGTCACCCTGCACCTGGAAGAGGGTCAGCGTTACTATATCCGTAACATCGACGTGGTGGGTAACTCCATCCACTCGTCGGACGAAATCAAGAACTACTTGATGATGAAGCGCGGCGACATCTACAACCAGGTGAAGATGCGCAAGCGTATCAACGAAGACGAGGACGGCGTCAGCTCGCTCTATATGGACAACGGTTACCTCTTCTTCCAGATGGAGCCTATCGAGGTGAACATCGAAGGCGACAGCGTCGATCTGGAACTGCGCGTCACCGAGGGTCCACAAGCACATATCAATCAGGTGGTTATCAATGGTAACGACCGTCTGTACGAACATGTGGTACGTCGTGAGTTGCGCGTGCGCCCAGGCGAACTCTTCTCTAAGAGCGATCTGATCCGTTCTGCCAGAGAGTTGGCACAGACCGGACACTTCGACCCCGAGAAGATGAACCCACGTCCTGTTCCGAACATGGAGGATGGTACCGTGGATATTATCTTCGACCTGGAGTCGAAAGCCAACGACCAGATTGAGTTCTCGTTAGGTTGGGGTTCCACCGGTCTTATCGGTCGTATCTCACTGAAGTTGACCAACATATCGATGAAGGACCTCTTCCATCCCGAGCGCTACCATGGCATCTATCCTCAGGGTGACGGCGAGACCTTCACCATCTCGGCACAGACCAACGCCAAATATTACCAGTCGTACTCGTTCCAGTACATCAACCCTTGGGTGGGTGGCAAACGTCCTAACTCACTGAGCGTCTCACTCTACTACAGCCGCCAGTCGGACATCAACTCGAACTACTACAACAGCCAATACTATGGTAATTATGGTGGTTACGGCTACGGCAACTACGGTTATGGCTATGGCAGTGGCTATGGATACGGCAGTGGCTATGGTTCATCGTCGTACGAATATGCCATTGACCCCGACAAGTCCATCCAGATGGTGGGTGCCTCGTTGGGCTTCGGCAAACGACTGAACTGGCCGGACGACTACTTCACGCTCCAGACGTCACTCAACTATAATGTCTATATCCTGAAGGATTGGCAATATTTCCCAGTGACTAACGGTACGTCGAACAGTCTGTCTCTGGAGGCTATCCTGTCACGAAACAGTATCGACAACCCTTACTTCACACGTTCGGGTTCAAGCTTCAGCGTCGATGTCGAGATGGCTCCACCTTACTCGCTCTTCGAGGGCAAGAACAAGTATGCCTCCGACAAAGACAGATACTCGAAAGCCAAGATGAAGTGGCTGGAGTTCTACAAGATCAAGTTCTCGACCAAGACCTTCACCCCTCTCACCTCTGGCAACCGTACCTTGGTGTTCCACACCCGTTCGGACATGGGCTTCTTGGGTCACTACAACAAGTATAAGAAGTCGCCTTTCGACAGCTACTACATGGGTGGTGACGGTAACTCGTACTACTCGTCCAGCTACATCACCGAGTACATCCCATTGCGTGGTTACGAGAACGGTGCCCTCACCTCGGGTTATGGTAACGAAGTGGCTACCTGCTACACCCGCTTCGTAGCCGAACTCCGCTACCCATTCATGTTGGAGAGCTCGAGCACCATCTACGGTCTGGCCTTTGCCGAAGCCGGTAATGCCTGGACGTCATTCAAGTACTTCAACCCCTTCGCCTTGAAGCGTTCGTTGGGTGCCGGTGTACGTATCTTCCTGCCTATGATCGGTATGCTCGGTATCGACTGGGGCTACGGCTTCGACCCATGTTTCCAGTCGAAGACCAACAGCGGCAGCAACTTCCACTTCGTCATCGGACAGGAGTTCTAAGGACTCTCCCCGACTTGCCCCTCGGCTAAAGCCTCGTCTTCTCGCTGAACGATGATCAATCGTTCTTTCCGCTGCGAGGACCCTATGAGGGAGGGAGAAACATAATAAAGTTCTGGAGGACGTAAGGTTACGGGGATTGTCCATTAACAGATAACACTTAATCATTAAACCTTTTCCCCCGAATAAGGTCAAATAAGCAAACTACATAAATAACCAACAAAAACAATACCATTATGAAAAAGTTCCTGATTGCCTGCATCACTATGATGCTGATGAGTGCAAGTTGCTTTGCACAGAAGTACGCGTTGATTGACATGGACTATATATTGAAGAAAATCCCTCAGTACGAAATGGCCAATGAACAGTTGGACCAGATTTCCAAGCGTTGGCAAAGTGAGGTAGAGTCGTTGGCTGCTGAAGCCGAGTCTATGTACAAACAATATCAGGCCGACATGGTGTTCCTCACCGCCGACCAGAAGACCGCTAAGGAGAATGCCATCGTCGCCAAAGAAAAAGAGGTTCAGGACCTCCGCCTCAAGTACTTCGGCCCAGAAGGTGAACTCTACCAGAAGCGCAACAGCCTGGTCGGTCACATCCAGGACGACATCTACAACGCTGTCAAGGAGATTGCCGAGCGAAACAACTACTCGATGGTCATCGACCGCTCGTCGGCAGAATCCATCATCTTCGCCAGCCCCAAGATTGATATCTCGAAAGAGGTGTTGGCCAAGTTGGGATACTAAGATAAAGACCCTCTCCCCAGCCCTCCCCCATAATGGGGAGGGAGAAAAAGAATGTTGGAGATGACATAACCCTTAACCGTTAAACGTTAACCCTTACAAGAAATCTATTAAATCAATAAACTATTCATATAAGTAATGAAGAAAATCTTGACTATCGCAGTATGCGCCATGTTGGCATTTACTGCATCCGCTCAGAAGTTCGGAAACATCAACATGAGCGAAGTGTTTGAAGCAATGCCAGAGAAGGCACAGGTGCAGAAAGATATGGAGGCTCTCCAGGCTAAGTACGAAACCGAACTCAGCAAGATGGGCGACGAATATCAGAAGAAAGTCAGTGACTACCTCGCTGAACAGGAGGGTTTGGAAAAGAACATCGCCGAGGCTCGCGCCCAGGAGATTGACCAGCTCCAGCAGCGTATCCAGAACTTCCGTGAAATGGCTGCCAAAGACCTCCAGACTCAGCAGCAGGCTAAGGTGGCTCCTATCATCGAGAAGATCAACAAGGCCATTCAGGCTGTCGGTGAGAAAGAGGGATTCACTTATATCTATGACATCAGCCAGGGTAACATCCTCTACTTCAACCCAACTCAGTGCATTGATGTCCTCCCTCTCGTCAAGAAGGAGCTCGGTTTGCAATAATACCGTCATTCCACAGATATAAATATCAGACCGCAGCAAATCCAGTATGTTTGCTGCGGTTATTGTTTTTCTTATTCCTAAGAAACGATGAAAGTATTGCTGATTAACGGAAGTCCGCGCGAGAAGGGGAACACCTTCACGGCATTGAGCGAAGTGGCCAAAACCCTGCAGGAGGCAGGTGTGGAGACAGAAATTATCTCCATCGGGAAAGGTGCTGTGCAAGGTTGCATCGCCTGTGGTATGTGTGGCAGAACGGGAAAATGCACGTTCAACGACGACCTCTACTACAAGGTGTGGCACGCCGTGAAAGAGGGTATTGATGGTCTGGTCATTGGTTCACCAGTCTATTATGGTGGTCCTAACGGTTCGCTCTGTGCCTTGTTGGACCGCGTATTCTACTCCCTGGGTGCCGACCTCCAGTACAAGGTGGCAGCCAGTGTAGTCGTGTGTCGCCGAGGTGGTGCCACCGCCACCTTCGACCGCCTGAACAAATACTACGCCATAATGAATCTGCCGATTGCCAGTTCGCAATATTGGAACCTGGCTTACGGTCAGACACCTGGCCAAGTGGCTCAGGATGAAGAGGGTATGCAGACCATGCGCACCTTGGCTCGTAACATGGTGTGGATGATGAGTAAGTTGCAACCCAACGGAGGTGACACGCCAACACGCGAACCTATCGTGCGCACCAACTTCATCCGATAGGGTAATGACCAATCGTGGCCATTACCTCAATACCGATGGACTGCGGCCTGCAACATATCGCGTATCTCCTGACGAAAACCGGCAGGGCTAACCACCTCAATACCAGCACCCCAACGAAGCAGTTCATTGCGGAAGTCGGGCGAGGGCGAGATATGATAACGGAACTCCCAGACCCGTTCCTCTTCGGGAACGTCGGGTGAATCGGTCAAGAGCCTCTCCTGCTGAGAAGCATGGAGGGGCTTGGTGTGTAAATAATGATAGGTGGTTGCCCCATATACCCGAATGACGACATCCTGAGCAGGTGGGGTAACAAAGATGCCGAAACTGTCGGCAAAATAGGTCTGCGGGTCGAAGGGCAGGTCGAACGTGAAATGCTCTCCCTCAATGAGTTGCAGGTCAAGAATGCGGTCGAACGCAAAGCATTGGAGATAACGACGTGCATCTTTGCGACCGACAATGTACCAACGTCCCTCGCTGAGTTTGACGCTGTAAGGTTCGAGGCGAGAGTCGGTGGGTTCGACATCGGCAAACTTCTGGTAGGTGAGTGTCAAGGGGATCTGCATACGTATCGCCTCCACCACGCGGTGGAAGAATCGCATGCCTTGTGGCGTGGCTTCCAACAAGATACGTTCGCGGACTGCCTCCTGTTCGCGAACCAACTGACCCAGGCTGAAAGAGTTGATCAGCCAGGTGGAGAGATCGTCCGTATCCTCCAAGTCGATGTAATAACGGCAGTTGTGGCGATTGCACGAAACGGCGATACCAAAGAGGTCGAGAATGGCCCCCTTGTAGTTGAGCAAGGTGTTCTTGAGAATAGGTTGCCCGTGACTGAGTTCCTCGTTTCGCAGGAACTCTTTATTCATTTCGGCCAAGGTCAGACCCTCCTTGTGCAGACGCAGTTGGGTGACAATCCAGAGGCAGATACGAAGTTTACGACTTTGCGTTTGTGTTTCCATACGGGTGCAAAGGTAGGAAAAATAATCTGATTGCACAAAAAAGTGTGAATATTTTGGAGCAAGCACAAGAAAATTGAGCTTGCTCCTGCTATCTTTGCGGGGTCAAAGAACGAAAACGATAACGAAAACCAAAAAAGAAAACCAAAACGATAACTAAAACGAAAATAATAACAATATAATATAACTGCACTATGGAAACAACATTGAACGCACAGAAAGTAGAGGCGCTGAAAGCTGCCATGACGAAAATCAATAAAGCCTTTGGCGATGGAAGTATCATGAAGATGGGCGAAGAGACGACCGCCCAAGTGGACGTCATCCCAACGGGCAGTCTGAGTCTGGACGCCGCATTGGGCGTAGGCGGTTTTCCGCGCGGACGCATCATTGAGATATATGGGCCAGAGTCGTCGGGCAAGACTACATTGGCTATTCACGCCATTGCCCAAGCGCAACGGCAAGGGGGTATTGCGGCCTTCATCGACGCGGAACATGCTTTCGACCGCTTCTATGCCGAACGTCTCGGCGTGGACACCTGCAACCTGGTTATCTCGCAACCCGACAACGGTGAACAGGCGTTGGAGATTGCCGAGAACCTGATTCGCTCCTCGGCCATCGACATCATCGTCATCGACTCGGTGGCTGCCCTGACGCCCAAGGCGGAAATTGAAGGAGAGATGGGTGACAACAAAGTGGGCCTCCAAGCCCGACTGATGAGTCAGGCCCTGAGGAAACTGACGTCGGTCATCGATAAGACAAACACGGTCTGCATCTTCATCAACCAGTTGCGCGAGAAGATTGGCATCATGTTCGGCAACCCCGAGACGACGGCTGGCGGCAATGCCTTAAAGTTCTATGCCTCCGTGCGTCTTGACATCCGCCGCGTGAGCACACTCAAGGATGGCGAGGAAGCCATTGGCAGCAACGTACGCGTCAAAGTGATCAAGAACAAGGTGGCACCTCCCTTCCGCAAGGCCGAGTTCGACATCCTCTACAACGAAGGCATCAACCGCATGGGCGAGGTGTTGGACCTGTCGGTAGCCAACAACATCATCAAGAAGTCGGGCTCGTTCTTCTCGTACAACAACGTCAAACTGGGACAGGGTCGCGACAAGACGTTGCAGTTCCTGCGCGACAATGCTGAGTTGACGGCCGAGATTGAACAGAAGTTGACGGACATCCTCAACAGTACGGGAGGAGCGGAGACCGAGAACAAGGAGACGTCGGACACTACAAAAGAGAACTCCAATGATGCTGCATAAACCCATGCCTGACGAGTTGGAATACTGTCATGGTATCGACATCGCCGTACCCTGCCTACTGCCCTATTGCGAGAACTCGGTGCAAGCCGGAATACCCGTGTCGAGAATCTCGGACGAACATCAATCCCTGAACTTGTCGGAACTGTTGGACATACATGCTGAGCACTTCTGCACCCGCGTTCGGGGAGATTCAATGGAGGGGGCACATATCCACTCGGGCGACCTGCTCATTGCCCGAAAAAGCTCCCAAGCCGAGGAAGGGCAGATTGTCATCGCCGAGATTGACGGCGAGAGCACCGTCAAAGAATATCACTATGACGAAGGGAGACACCTCGTCTGGCTGCAACCCTGCAATCCGAATTATCGCCCCATCGAAATACAGCCCACGCAGACCTTTCTGATTCTGGGCATCGTGGAACGTATCATCAAACAAGTAGTATGAAAGAAGACCTGCAACTGATAAGTGATGCCATCGCGGCGGAGTCAAAGGCCATCCGATATACCTGCGGACTGTCTCGTCACTACATCATGGCAACCTTGGATGCGGAACTGTTAGAGGCACGAGCTTTCTTGCACAGTGGGAAAGAGGCCTCGGCCAAAGAGTTGCAAGAACTGTTGGACAACGTGACGGAAGCCATCGAACAGAGCATCACGAACCACGCCCTGATGGCCAGCAACCGTCCCCCGAAAACGGGGACGCCGGAGTGTGAGGTGATATGTCCGGGATTCCGCTATTCGGGTCTCTCCTATAGTGATTCATCGGCGCAAAAGACGGAACAGCATCTATGCTCGGAACTGCTGAAAATAACCTGTTCGGAGGAGGTGCCCGACTTCCCGGTCGCGCACACTCCTTTCCCCCTGTGCGAACTGGCCGTGACCTTGGCCAACGAGATTCAGCAACTCTGCCAACAGCGCCTGTCGAAACTGAATGAACATCAGCAATGCATCCTGTTGGACGAAAAGAATCCGAAACTGCTGGAATACATGACTCGCACCATCGAAGTGGGACTCATGACTCCATCGGGACAATGGGAAGGCAACGTGACCCGCGCGCAGAAAGCCTATTGGATTGGTTTGGCCGCGGAACGACTTCACATCGCCCACCAGTGGAAATGGGCTCGTGACCGATGGGGCATCGAAAACCTGGCTCAAGACCAAAGCAAGAACCTCTGCGGTCAATTCATTCCCCACCGCCGCGTCATCGACCAGATATTTGCGTAAGAAACCAAACTCACACATTTTGAAAAATTCCCGAGAGCATTGCCGTTGAAAGACGATAAAAGCATTAAGTCAAAGAGCGCTGCAAGCTACGGGAGCAGCACTAACAAAAAAATCCAGCATCCGTCTTGCGATGGATGCTGGATTTTTTATTGATATACCAAAAGGTCTTATTCGGCGAACTTCTTGACGATGATAGAAGCGTTGTGACCACCGAAACCGAAGGTGTTGGAGAGAGCGGCACGAACCGTACGCTTCTGCGCCTTATTGAAGGTGAAGTTCAGGTTGTAGTCAATCTCTGGGTCGAGGTCGTCGTCAGCGTGGTTGATGGTTGGAGGAACGATATCCTCAACGACCGACTTAACACAGACGAGGGCTTCTACGGCACCAGCAGCACCGAGAAGGTGACCGGTCATAGACTTGGTAGAAGAGATGTTCAACTTGTAAGCCCAATCGCCGAAGACCTCCTTGATAGCTTTTGCCTCCGAGAGGTCGCCTACTGGAGTAGAGGTACCGTGTACGTTGATGTAGTCGATATCCTCAGGCTTGAGGTTGGCATCTTCGAGAGCAGCATTCATGACCAACTTAGCACCGAGGCCCTCTGGGTGAGTAGCGGTGAGGTGATAAGCATCGGCCGACATACCACCACCTACGACTTCGGCGTAGATCTTGGCACCACGAGCCTTGGCATGCTCCAACGTCTCGAGAATGAGACAGCCAGAACCCTCGCCCATGACGAAACCGTCGCGGCTGCCTGAGAATGGACGGCTGGCGCGCTCCATCTCATCGTTGCGGGTAGAGAGAGCCTTCATGGCGTTGAAGCCACCGATACCAGCCTCGCAAATAGCCGACTCAGCACCACCGGCAACGATGATGTTGGCCTTGCCCAGACGGAGGAGGTTGAATGCGTCGATCATGCCGTGGGTAGAGGAAGCACATGCGCTGACGGTACCGTAGTTAGGACCATGGAAACCGTAGTGGATGCTGATCTGACCGGCAGCGATGTCGGCAATCATCTTGGGGATGAAGAAAGGATTATATTTAGGACCAATCTCGGCGTTGTAACCACCTGTCTCGTCCTGGAAGGTCTTGATACCACCAATGCCGGCAGAATAGATGACACCAATGCGGTTCTTGTCTTCGGTCTCCAAATCGATACCGCAATCCTGGATAGCCTCAGTTACGGCAGCAAAGGCCAACTGAGTATAACGGTCGAGCTTGCGCACCTCCTTCTTGTCGAAGAACTGCAATGGGTCGAAATCCTTGACCTCGCAAGCAAACTGGGTCTTGAATTTAGAAGCGTCAAACAGAGTGATAGGGCCACAGCCACTCTTGCCGTTAATCAGACCCTGCCAGGTCTCCTCAACATTCTTTCCAAGGGGCGTAATGGCACCTAAACCAGTTACGACAACTCTTTTTAATTCCATATTATAATGATTTAAAAATTTCTATCAGATTGTCTTACATCACGCAAAAAAATACAAATTACAAGCGTGCCCGACCCGACAGGTCATGGCAGTTTGTAATTTGTATCATAGGGAAGAATAGATTATTCCTTGTTCTTCTCGATGTAGGCAACAGCGTCACCAACGGTGGCAATCTTCTCTGCCTGATCATCAGGAATAGTAATGCCGAACTCCTTCTCGAACTCCATGATGAGCTCTACAGTGTCAAGTGAATCAGCACCAAGGTCGTTGGTGAAAGAAGCCTCGAGAGTAACCTCTGACTCCTCGACGCCCAACTTCTCAACGATAATCTCTTTTACTTTTGCTTCGATTTCAGACATAATCTTAAGTTTGTTAAATTGGTTAATATTGATATTTTTCTATTTCAAAATTCGGTAAATTTGCAATAAAAATACAGATTTCCCTCAAGTTTTCGCATCCATTTAAATTATTATATGTAAATTCGCAGCGCAAAAACTCGGTGCAAAGGAACAAAAAAAAATTTAATGCACAAAATCTTTTTTGCACAAAATATAGGTAATCGGCACAAATTTAGTCAATTTGTGCAAAAATGTAAGGTAAAAATGAAAAATATAGCTATTTTTGCGTCTGGTTCTGGGTCGAATGCAGAAAATATTGCGAATTACTTCCGTGGTAGTCAAGAAGTATCTATTTCCCTAATAATCTGCAACAAGCCTGATGCATTTGTCTTTGAACGTGCCAAGCGTCTGGGAATTCCGTCGCTCCTCATCACCAAGGCGCAGATGCAAGACGAAGCTTACGTCCTCTCCGTGTTGCGCGACTATAAGATTGACTTTATCGTACTGGCTGGTTATCTGTTGCTTATCCCCAAATATCTGGTCGATGCCTATCCTCGCGCCATCGTCAACATCCACCCAGCCCTTATCCCATTGCATTGTGGCAAGGGTATGTATGGCGACAAGGTGCACGAGGACGTGGTGCGTTGCGGCGACAAGCAGTCGGGCATCACCATTCACTATGTGAACGAGAAGTTCGACAACGGTGACATCATCTTCCAAGCTACCTGCCCTATCGAGCCGACCGACGATGCCCATGCCGTAGCCGAAAAAGTGCATGCATTGGAATATGCACATTTCCCGCATGTAATTGACGAAACTATCCAAAAACTTTAGGATTTTTGCAATAATACCGCGATTTTATGCATAATTCCAAACAAATCGGGCTGTATATGTGAATTTTTTTGCAGCAAATTTGGATATTATACAAAAATATGCTAACTTTGCGGCCACATTAAAGAGAGAACGGACAAAATACACGCAACCCGATAGTGTACGAAAACCAAAACGAAGACGATAAACGAAATTCGTGCTCTTGAATAAAACATTTAAGGTATGAAGCAGAAAATAGACCGTATTTCGGCTATCCGAGAGATCATCCAGAGCCGAGATATCAGCAGTCAGCAAGAGTTGCTCGAAATCCTGCTTGAGGAGGGCTACAAACTCACCCAAGCTACCTTGAGTCGTGACTTGAAGCAAATGCAGATTGTCAAGATGAGCCTGCGCGATGGAGGCTACCTCTACGTCATGCCCGACGTGGCTGCATCCATGAAGAGCAACCTGACCAACCACTTCGTCTCGCCCCACAACATCAAGGGTGTGGTGAGCGTGGAGTGCAGCACGGTATTGGTCGTGGTGCGCACCAAACCTGGTTACGCCAGCAGCATTGCCTCCGATGTGGATCAGTCCCTCCTGCCCGAGGTGATGGGCACCGTTGCAGGTGACGACACCATCCTGGTCATCCCACGTGGCGGATACACCACCAACCAGGTGGCCGAGGCCTTGTGCAACATCCTTCCCCGCAAGTAAAAGGAGGTGCTGGTGAGGGGTGCCGGTCGAAAGGTTTTTCCTTAAAGGCGCATAATACCCTCATAATACCTTCATAATAGGCTTCCCGAAGGACTACCGAAGGCTCGCCGAAGGATGACCGATGTCCCGATGCCGCCTCGAAACAAGCCAAACGATATCGGCCACCAGGGTCGATACAACCAATAATAGGGTGTCTGGACGATACCCCCGAATACAACAGAGTTAAATATTTATCCCTTGCTCTTCTTCCAGAGGGAGACTTCGGTCAACCCTCGGCAAAAAGCAGTTGACTATACCCCAAGTAAGCCGAAACGAAGGAAGAGCAACAACTTTAATTAATGCATTTCGAAATGAACAATCCGTCTGAAGACCAGCCCAATATACGCATTTATATAGCTGGTAAGCAGCACATCCATTACGTTCAGGAAATCCTCGACGTGATCGAGGAATCCAGCAAGGCGCGCGGCACAGGTATCGCACGTCGTTCGCCCGATTATGTCTCTCAGAAGATGTTGGAGGGCAAGGCCATCATCGCTCTGTGCGGCGATGAGTTCGCCGGCTTCTGCTACATTGAGAGTTGGAGCAACAAGACCTTCGTCGTCAATTCCGGCTTGATTGTCAAACCCAAGTTCCGTGGTTGCGGATTGGCCAAGCGCATCAAGCGTTTCTCGTTTGTCTATAGCCGCAAGCTTTTCCCCAATGCCAAACTCTTCGGCATCACCTCGGGAGCGGCTGTCCTCAAGATCAACAACGAGTTGGGTTACCGTCCTGTCACCTTCGAGCAGCTTACCGACGATCCCGCTTTCTGGCGCGGCTGCCAGACCTGTGTCAACTACGATGTCTTGACCCGCACCGACTTCAAGCGTTGCATCTGCACCGCCATGCTCTACGACCCTGAGGAGCATCCCGACGAGAAACTGGAGGATCTGGACAAGATATAATGCGGGAGGTTATAAGGTCGCTATGCTTGTAAGGTTATAAGGTTTTTAGGTTATATACAACCGACATACCCTTTGAAACTTTCCTTACAACCTCACAACCTCACAACCTCAGAACCTAAAAAACTAAAAATATGGCAAAGAAGAAAGTTGTAGTCGCCTTCAGCGGCGGACTCGATACCAGTTATAATGTGATGTACCTGACCAAAGAGATGGGGTACGAGGTCTATGCTGCTTGTGCCAACACAGGTGGTTTCAGCGCCGAGCAACTCAAGGCCAACGAAGAGAATGCCTACAAGTTGGGTGCCGTCAAGTATGTGACCCTCGACGTGACGCAGGAGTACTACGCCAAGTCGCTCCGTTACATGGTGTATGGCAACGTGTTGCGCAACAACTGTTACCCAATCTCGGTGAGCTCGGAACGTATCTTCCAGGCTCTCGCCATCGCCCGCTATGCCAAGGAGATTGGCGCCGATGCCATCGCACACGGTTCGACGGGTGCCGGCAACGACCAGATCCGCTTCGATATGACTTTCTTGGTCAAAGCCCCTGGCATCGAGATCATCACCCTGACGCGCGACCGTAACCTGAGCCGCAAGGAGGAGGTGGATTACCTCAACGCCAACGGTTACTTTGCCGACTTCACCAAACTCAAGTATAGCTACAACGTCGGTATCTGGGGTACCTCTATCTGTGGTGGCGAGATTCTCGACAGCACACAGGGTTTGCCCGAGTCGGCCTACTTGAAGCACCCCACCAAGAGCGAACCCGAGGTATTGAGCATCGGTTTCAAGAAGGGTGAGATCTGTAGCGTCAACGGCGTGGAGTTCGACGACAAGATCAAGGCTATCCAGGAGGTAGAGAAGATTGGAGCCGCCTATGCTATCGGCCGCGATTGCCACGTGGGCGACACCATCATCGGCATCAAGGGCCGCGTCGGTTTCGAGGCTGCTGCTCCTATGCTCATCATCGCTGCCCACCGTTATCTGGAGAAGTTCACCCTCTCCAAGTGGCAGCAGTACTGGAAGGACCAGATCAGCAACTGGTACGGCATGTTCCTGCACGAGTCTCAGTACCTGGAGCCAGTCATGCCCGATATGGAGGCTATGCTCGAATCGTCACAACGCAACGTCAACGGCACGGTCACTCTCGAACTCCGTCCCTATTCGTTCCAGACTTTGGGCGCCGACACTCCGGACGACCTCGTTCACAACAAGTTGGGTGAGTACGGTGAGACGGCCAAGGCATGGACCAGCGAGGATGCCAAGGGCTTCATCAAGGTGACTTCCACTCCTCTGCGTGCTTACTATAGCGTGCACCCAGACGAAGAGAGATAAGAAAACGAACTGACCCCCTCCCTTCTTCTCGCTGAGAGTTATCAACTCTCAGCTGCGAGGACCCCGAGGGGAGTGGTCTTAAAAAATGTGAGATTGGATTCATTGTGGCTCTGCCCATATATCCCATTCTCCCCATTATTCCTATTAAAAGAACCCCTTAAACGAAAAAGAAATGAGCGAACAGAAAAAACTTACTCGTAGCAAAAGCGACAAGAAACTCTTTGGCGTATGCGGAGGTCTTGCCAAGTATCTGGATGTTGACTCCACTATCCTGCGCGTCATCTGGATATTGCTCTTCTTCTGTGCAGGCACAGGTCTTTTGGCTTATCTGATTCTTGCCCTCCTGATGCCCGAAGAATAAGAAGAATAAAACGAAAGTGAGGACTCTTTCCCCGCTGGAAAGAGCCCTTTTTATTTCGGGAGTTCGTATAGAAGCAAGTAATCCAGACGAAGATAACGAAAGTTGTACAGAGAACGACAATATCTATTGTCTTTGTCACTTTGCCCCTCGGCTAAAGCCTCGTCTTCTCGCTGAACAATTATCAATTGTTCTGTTCGCTGCGAGGACCCTTTCACTTCTCTGTCAATTCCCTGTCACTTCCCTGTAGTTTCTCTGTCACTTCCCTGTAGTTTCTTTGTCACTTCCTTTTCACTTCTTTTAAAATATAGTTATGGTTAAAGTCGGAATCCTTGGTGCTGCCGGATATACAGGCGGCGAATTGTTGCGTTTATTGATTCACCACCCAGAGGTGCAGATTGTGTTTGCCAACTCGGAGTCGAATGCGGGTAACCGCGTGTGCGACGTTCATGAAGGTTTGTTGGGCGACACCGACCTCTGCTTCACCGATCAGATGCCTTTCGACCAGGTAGATGTCGTCTTCTTCTGCTTCGGTCACGGCAAGAGCGAGGCTTTCCTCCAGGAGCACACCATCCCCGCCCACGTCAAGATTATCGACTTGGCACAGGACTTCCGACTCAAAGGTGACCACGACTATGTCTATGGCTTACCCGAGATTCACCGCGACGCCATCTGCCGTTGTCAGCATTTGGCCAACCCAGGTTGCTTTGCCACCTGCATCCAACTGGGTCTGTTACCATTGGCCAAGGCAGGTCTCCTGACCGACGACATTGCCGTCAATGCCATCACGGGTTCGACGGGCGCGGGTCAGAAGCCGGGTGCCACTACCCATTTCTCTTGGCGCAACGACAATATGTCGGTCTATAAGCTCTTCACGCACCAGCACTTGCACGAGATTACCCAGACACTCAACAAGTTGGCTCCAGCCGGTGCGCCTCACGTCGTCGATACGCTCAAGGAAGGGTATGAGGCACAGGGCATTACCGTCGATTTCATCCCTTACCGTGGTGACTTCGCCCGTGGCATCTTCTGCACCGAAGTGGTACGTCTGGACAAGGCCCTGCCTGCCGACCAAGTGGTTGCCCTCTACAAAGACTTCTACCGCGATGCCGCCTTCACGCATTATAGCGATGCTGCCCTCGACCTCAAACAGGTAGTGGGCACCAACAAAGCCCTCGTTCATGTCGATGTCTTCGGCCGCAAGGTAGTCATCACCTCCATCATCGACAACCTCCTCAAGGGTGCCGTCGGCCAAGCCGTTCAGAACATGAACCTGATGTTCGGCCTCGACGAGAAGGCCGGATTGGGGCTCAAGGCAATAGCATTTTAGAAGGTCATAAGGTTGTGAGGTTTTCAGGTTATAAGGTATTATACTATCGAAAGTACCTTTGTAACTTACCTCAAAACCTCACAAGCCAAGCGACCTCATAACCTCATAACCTAAAAGCAAATGAAACTCTTTGACGTATATCCTTTATTTGATGTCACCATCGACCATGGCAAAGGTTGCTATGTGTACGACGACAAGGGTCAGGAATATCTTGATTTCTATGGCGGTCATGCCGTCATCTCTATCGGTCATTGCCACCCACGCTATCTCCAGACCATGCAGGAGCAGGCTGCTAAGTTGAGTTTCTACTCCAACGCCGTCAAGAACCCCTTGCAGGTCAAGTTGGCCGAGAAGTTAGGTCCTATCTGTGGTTACGACGACTACCAGCTCTTCCTCATCAATTCGGGTGCCGAGGCCAACGAGAATGCCTTGAAACTTGCCTCTTTCTACACGGGCAAGAAGAAGGTCATCGCTTTCGGTCACGCCTTCCACGGACGCACCTCAGCAGCTGTCAACGTTACCCAGAACCCTAAGATTCAGGCACCTATCAACGCCACCTTCCCCGTCGAGTTCTTCGAGTTGGGTGACATTGAGGGTATTCGCGCCAGCATTGCTAAGGGTGATGTCGCAGCCGTCATCATTGAGGGCATCAGCGGTGTAGGTGGCATCCATATCCCTACCACCGAGTTCATGCAGCAGTTGCGTCAGGTAACGGCCGAGAATGGTGTTGTCCTTATCCTCGACGAGATTCAGAGTGGCTATGGCCGTTCGGGCAAGTTCTTTGCCCACCAGCACTACGGCATCCGTCCCGACATCATCACCATGGCCAAGGGCATTGCCAACGGTTATCCTTTCGCCGGCGTCTTGATTTCGCCTATGTTCACCCCTGTCTATGGACAGTTGGGCACCACCTTCGGCGGCAATCATCTGGGTTGTGCCTTGGCATGCACCGTGCTCGACGTCATTCAGGACGAACACCTCATCGAGAATGCCGCTCAGCAGGGCGAGTACCTGATGCAGGGCTTGAAGTCGATGAACATTCCCGGTCTCAAGGAACTCCGTGGCCGCGGTCTCATGATTGGCATCGAGTTCGACCATACTTACAAGGAGGTTCGCAACCGCCTGCTCTACGACCAGCACGTCTTCACAGGCGCTGCCGGCACCAACGTTCTCCGCATCCTGCCTCCTCTCTGCATCACCCGCAAGGAGTGCGACCTCTTCCTGGAGCGATTTGAGAAAGCGTTGTAAAATAAGAAGTGACAGAGAATTGACTGGGAAGAAACAAAGAAGTGACAAGGACGTCACTAATAGTTGACGTTAATTCTGGTCACTTATCAGCCGATTCATTCGTCCCTGTCACTTCCCTTTCAATTCCTTTTCACTTCTCTGTCAATTCTGGAAATACTGTTATGCACCGCGAAATCCTCCATATAGCCATACCCAGCATCGTCACGAATATCACCGTGCCCTTGCTGGGTATGGTCGATATTGCCATCACGGGGCATATAGGGTCGGCCACAGCCATCGGCGCTATTTCCGTGGGTGGCTTGATATTCAATATGGTCTATTGGCTCTTCAATTTCCTGCGCATGGGCACCAGCGGACTCACCGCTCAGGCCTTCGGACAGGGACATGTCGAGTCGCAACGTCGGGTGCTCCGCATCGCCCTGCTGGTAGCCGTGGTGAGTGGTGTCGGCATCTTCCTTTTGCAACGTCCCATCGAGTGGATGGCGCACATCATCATTGCCCCCACCGATGCCGTCTGGACGTTGGCTATCACCTATTTCCGCATCCGTATCTGGGCAGCCCCTGCCGTGTTGGCGTTGTTTGCGCTCAACGGTTGGTTCGTCGGGATGCAGAACTCCCGCTTTCCCATGTACATCGCCATTGGGCAGAACCTGCTCAACATCCTGTTGTCCCTCCTCCTGGTGTTCCACTACGAGATGGGCATCGAGGGAGTTGCGCTGGGTACCGTCTGTGCCCAATATGCAGGATTGGCAGCAGCTCTCTTTTTCGTGCGTCGTACGCAATACAACCCCAACTCCGTGGCCGAGGTCAAAGCCACTTCCCTCCGCAGCAGCATGAAGGTCTATGGACATATCCTGTTACGCATGGTCTGCCTCATTGCCGTCACCACCGCCTTCACCAGTTTCGGTGCACGTCAGGGCGACATGCTGTTGGCGGTCAACACTTTGCTTATCCAGCTCTTCATTTTGTTCAGTTACTTCTGCGACGGTTTCGCCTTGGCTGGCGAAGCCTTGGTGGGCAAGTATGTCGGCGCTCAGGACCCCGCCAGTCAACGTCTCTGCATTCGCCAACTCTTCCTTTGGGCCGGTGGCGTGACGCTGCTCTTCACGGCGCTCTATGCCGTCGGCGGTCATTCCTTGCTCTCCCTGCTCACCAACGATGCCGCTGTCGTCGAGGCCTCCACGCCCTATTTCCCTTGGATTCTGCTTGTTCCGCTGTGTGGCTTCGCCGCTTTCATGTGGGACGGCATCTATATCGGCGCCACAGCCACGAGCCACATGCTCTATGCCTTGGCCCTGGCTGCCGCCCTTTTCTTTGGGGTGTGGTATCTCCCGCTCCCTCTTTCGGCCAACCATCATCTTTGGTTCGCCTTCGTGCTCTACCTTGCTGCCCGCAGTCTCTACCAGACTCTCCTGGCTCCCAAGACACTCCACCTTGCCCGATGAAACACTGCTACCTTATCCTTGTTCTCCTTCCTTTTCTTTTCTGCAACTGCACCCAACGGTATCAAGTCAAGAAACAACTTGATCGGATCGAGGCGCAACTTGCCACCGATCCCCAACAAGCCAAACGGCTATTGGAGGCTATTCCCCTCTCCAACTGCTCTACAAAGCGTCTGCGTGAACGTCATGTCCTGCTCCAATCTCAAATCTATAAGCAACTGGGTGACTACGAGAAAGCCTATAACCTGCTCTACGCTTACTATGCGCCCGAAACGAAAGTCGGGTTGGAGCAACTCTCCCCAACCGCTACTTCGGAACAACCGACTTTGTCCATAGAGTCAACAACTCCCACGTCGGAGAACAACAACCCCCTATTCATTTCGTTGATTATCTCCATTCTCGTCTTCCTGTCTATCATGTATATGTTCTACCTTTACAGCCGACAAGTGAAGATGAAACTGAGATGGCACACGGACCTAATCAACCTTCAAACCGAAAAGACGCAACGTCTGACGTTGGAAATGAAGTTGAAAGAGGAGAACCTAAAAGACTCCATCCAGGAACTCAAACTGTCGGAACCTGTCTCTCGACTACATAGGTCGTTGATCAACACTCAGACAGTCCGCGAACAAGACTGGAAAGATTTCTATACTGTGTTCAACGAGAAACTTCCCTCGTTCGAACAGATTCTCAAGTCGCGCTATCCTCTCTCCGAAAGCGAACTGCAAATCTGTATGCTCATCAAATTGGAGTTCTCTCCTGGCGACATTGCCGCACTGACCAACAAGACCAAGGCAAGTATCTCCTTGACCCGAACCCGCCTCTACAGCAAACTCTTCCAAAAAGAGGGAACGGCCAAGGACTTTGACGAATTCATTCGCTCCGTCTAAATTTATCCGACCTGTACAGTTAAAAGAACAACGCAAAATAATATTTTTAGAACAAGAAAAACTCGAAAAATGCGAAATTCATCTTAACAAAACCTTTGAAACGTAGATTTTTCGTTGTTTTCGGAAGTTTCGCTTTCTCTCAAAAAATAATTTGTGCTCTAACCGAACAGCAAGAATTTATCAATATGTCAAAGAACGTGGCGCAAAGATAATGTTTTTCGACACACCCTCCAAATTTTCGACTGCTATACTTTTTGCTATACTTTGCTATGGTACTATGAAAATCAATCACTTACGCATTGTCTCGACAATGAATAAATGGAATCAAGGGCAAATAGCATTAGTCTATAGTGGCAGTTTATTTCCTCTTTTCAGACTCTTGTAAACTATTGTAAACGGTTTTTCTTTGTCTCTACGGAAAAAAATCATACTTTTGCACCGTCAAAATCAATCTTTAAGAATATGAGCAAGCAAACAGCAAAAGGAAAGAACGCTACTTCCGACCACAAACTTCTATTGACCATAGGCATCACAGGATGCCTATGCATGGCTCTGGCAGCAGCAATGGAAAGTTTTGAAATCGAGGGTGCTATATTATTGATGATAGCCTACCAAATCAGGCGTATAGCTCATTTTGCAGGCTGAATTTGGATAGCAGGTGTTCTATAGCTCAAATTGCAGGCTGGCTTTTTTGACTTTATTTTTTGACATCTGCGAAAAAGCATGTATCTTTGTCTCGCAGTCT
>JAEEGK010002635.1_pt1 | contig 44967 bp, 45 predicted proteins | sample 8958771 | NCBI WGS metagenome assembly JAEEGK01 (sample SAMN16246547, study PRJNA631951) | gut metagenome | biome: gut microbiome; feature: rumen; material: SC-attached | host: Bos | place: Iran: Karaj | collected 2018-10
GACCATCGAAGCCAAGATCCATAGCCTGCTGACAGAGTGGAGCAATCAGTTCACGACGGCCACCGATATGTGAAGGATCGCAGATAATAGGAAGCTCAGGAATGCGACGATGTAACTCGATGGGAATCTGCCACATAGGGGCATTGCGATAAATCTTCTGTTCAAAGCTGGAGAAGCCGCGATGGATGGCACCCAGACGCTTCACACCAGCCTGGTTCAGACGTTCCATAGCACCAATCCACAACTCCAAATCGGGGTTCACTGGGTTCTTCACAAACACGGGTTTATCGACACCTCGCAACGCATCGGCCAAAGCTTGCATGGCAAAGGGATTAGCCGTCGTACGGGCACCAATCCACAGAATGTCCATATCGTATTTCAATGCCAACTCGACGTGTTCGGGCGTTGCCACCTCGGTAGAAATCAGCATGTGCGTCTCGTCCTTCACCTGCTTCATCCAGGGCAGCGCCTTCTCGCCATTACCCTCAAAGCCACCTGGTTTAGTACGGGGTTTCCACACACCGGCGCGGAAGTTATGACAGCCCTTCATGGCCAGTTGGCGGGCTGTTTCCATCACTTGCTCCTCAGTCTCGGCACTACAGGGACCTGCAATGACGAAGGGGCGTTCGTTGTCACTCGGAAGATTCAGTTTTTCTAATTCCAGTTCCATATTTTTTAGATTTTTATTATTTACAATTTATTTTACAATTTGATTGATACGTTCGAGAGCCTGCTGTATTTTGTCTTCCTTGGCACAAAGGGAGATGCGGATGTAGCGCTCGCCATTCGAGCCGAAGATGAAGCCTGGGGTGATGAAGACACGAGCTTCGTGGAGTACGCGTTCCGTCAGGTCTTCAACGTTCTGAATGCTATCGGGAATCTTGCCCCAGAGGAACATACCCACCTGATTCTTGTCGTAGGTACAACCCAGCACGTCCATAATCTGTTCAGCAAAATGGCGACGACGGGCATAGGTCTCGATATTGAACTCACGATGCCAAGCCTCATCATTCTTGTAAGCCTCAGCAGCGGCGAGTTGGATGCCGCGGAATGTTCCGCTCTCGATATTCGACTGAACCTTTAAAATCCACTGGATAAACTGTGCATTCGAAGCACAGAGGCCTACACGCCAACCAGGCATATTATGCGACTTCGACATCGAATTGAACTCAATGCAGCAGTCTTTGGCTCCAGGTACCTGAAGAATGCTCAGATGCTCCTCGCTGAGAATGAAGCTATATGGGTTGTCGTTGACCACCACGATGTTGTGGTCTTGTGCAAAACGCACCAAACGCTCGTAGGTCTCCATGCGTGCACGTCCACCAGTCGGCATATTAGGATAGTTGGTCCACATCAGCTTTACACGCGAAAGGTCCATCTTCTCCAACTCCTCGAAATCAGGCTGCCAACCATTATCCTCGCGTAGGTTGTAATTCACAATCTTGGCACCAAGTATCTTAGATAAAGAGGTATAGGTGGGATAGCCAGGATTGGGCACCAGCACCTCGTCGCCAGGATTCATGAAGGCGAGGGTGACATGCAGGATACCTTCCTTTGAACCGATGAGAGGCAGCACCTCCGTCTTACCATCCAGTTCGACGCCATACCAACGCTTGTAGAAATCAGCCATCGCCATACGCAGCTCTGGTGTTCCCACAGTCATCTGATAGCCGTGTGCATCAGGCAGTTTGGCTACCTCACACAGTTTGTTGATGGTTTGCTCAGAAGGGGGCATATCAGGACTGCCGATCGCAAGACTGATGATATCCTTGCCCTCTGCATTCATCTGGGCCACTTCTTTCAGCTTGCGACTGAAGTAGTACTCCTGAACTAAACTTAATCTCTCTGCTGGTTCAATTTGTCTGTTTGCCATCTTTATATTCTCCTAAAATCTTTAAATCTTTGGTTAATGGGATAATCGCATCAATCGACTGACGATAGCGGGTGAGGTCATCGTACATCACATCGACGTAGAACAGATACTCCCACTCCTTGCCGATGATTGGCAGCGACTGAATCTTCGTGAGATTGATGTGATAGAATGATAGGATCGCCAATACATGCGAGAGTGAACCTTCCTCATGAGGCAGCGAGAAGACGATGCTCGACTTGTTAGCCTCTGTCAATGGGCGCAGCATATCGGCCTTGTTGGGATTCGACACCACGAGGAAACGGGTGAAGTTGTGTTTGTTGTCCTCGATATGATCCTCCAGCACCTTCAGACCATAAAACCTCGCAGCTTCTGCATGACAGATGGCAGCCCAGCCTTTCTTCTGTCCCTCAGCAATCATCTTAGCCGAACCAGCCGTATCCTCAGCCTCCACATTCTTCAGCTGGGGGTGCTGGGCCAGGAACTGACGGCACTGCATCAGGGCTACAGGATGAGAATGGACTTCTGTGATGGTGTCCCAATCATCCTCAGGCAGACAGCAGATGCTGTGGGTGATGTGCAGCTTGTGCTCCCCTACTACGCTGGTACCACTGTCGCGCAACAGCTCATAGTTATGCAGCAGACTACCTGCTATCGTATTCTCGATGGCAAGCATGCCGATAGCTGTGGGATCCTTCTTGATGTTCTCAAAGACCTGTTCGAAGGTAGAGCAGCAAATCAACTGTATCTGTTCTCCTTCGAAATACAGGTGTGCCGCAATATCGTGGAACGACCCGATCAGTCCTTGAATGGCGATTCTCTTCATATTCTCCTTTTTACTTTTTTACCTTTTAAATAAAAGCTCCGCTTTCACCTTTTCGTGAAGCGGAGCCTTATTTTATTCTTCAAATTTTCAATCTCAAATTTTACTTACGGCAAACCGCTTCACAATTGCTTGCAAAGTAAAAGTAATAACCGTAAAAGTATGCATTCGACATTGACATATTCTCTAATTTTTGTTTTATCGGGTGCAAAAATATCACTTTTCCACGAAATAAACAAATATTTTGCAAGAAAAATGGCTTTTTCGCTTACATTTTTTCATTTGGGCGCTATCAGAAGGGCCTTCAGATCGATAATATTGGGCATAGCTGCATCTATCTTTGCCTCTGAGGCATCATGGACATGCAGATTAGCTGGCATCGGCTCACAGGCTGCAGCCAAAGCCACATCGTCAGGATCATCGGCATAGGAGTGGATCTCCCATTCCGGATGCACAAGTGCCATCAACAACGAGAACTGACCTCTGCCAGCATGAATCACGGATACACTGTTGGTAGTAGCATCCTCCAACTGATAGCCGTCTATCCATTGGCTGAAATCATCATATTGCTTCAGCATCTTTCGTGTCTCTTTCTCTATACCTATTCCTTTATAGATATGCTTGTCGATAATATAGTCATGGAAGTAATGAGTATTCTCGATCTGACGACGGAGTTGTTCGTAACGGTTCATATAGAGATGCTGAATACGTTTGGTAATCGTCAGTTCAGTGTCACCATACTCCCCTAACCGCTCTGCAGGAATACGTTCGCCAATCAACATATCCACTTGTCCACGAGCAGCGAAGCCACTTCCTTTAGGCATCACATGACCTGTGCCGTGAATATACAGCGGCAGAATGTCAGCACCCAGTTTCCTGGCCAGATAGAACGCCCCTTTATGGAAACGCTTAACGCCTTCGTTGCTCCTCAGACCTTCTGGGAATATCACCACGTTATAACCGTCAGCTACAGCCTGAGCCACCTGTTCCTCCATATTCTCTACAGAGTTCCTAGCATTCATAAAGCGCGATACCTTAAACATCGTCTTTACGAAACGGTTTCGCCACACTCTGTCGCCAGCCATCACTAGGATATGAGGACTCAGCGAGAGAATATAGATCGGATCAAGCATCGACTGATGGTTACAGATAATGATCGAGCCCTTATCGAACTTCTCTCCCACCTCATTATGGATGTGGAACTTGACCCCCCAGATGTGGTTCACATCTACATGCATGGTATGATGGATCACCCGATGGAACCAAGCTTCCTTCTTCTTGTTCTTGTCAGGTTGGCACTTCACCACCAGCCCCAAGACACTACCATACAACAGTTCCGCAAGATACACGACAGCACAATAGGTAATACGAATGATCTGCTCTATCGTCACAGGACTTCTGCGGATCTTATGATTGGTCTTCGTGAGCCATCCGAAGATAAACGGCGGAATCACCCAGGCCATCAAGACTACCGTAAACATACCCACAATCGTCACCTCTGCCAAAGAATGAAGAGCAGGATGCTTTGCCACAATCAGAGAACCCATACCGATAAACATGATCAAGGCAGAGATCACGATACTGTTCTTATAGGAAGGCAACAATTTCTTGCGATAGGCATATTCATTAATCAGACCATCGGTAATAAAAATGGTATAATCGTCACCTTGTCCGAAGATAAAGGTAGCCAGAATCACATTGACAATATTGAACTGCATGCCGAAGAGCGTCATGATACCCAGGATCCAAATCCAACCGATAGCCATCGGCAGGAATGCCAAGAGACTCAACTCCAGTCGTCCGAACGATAACCACAGGAAGATGAAGACGATGAATCCGCAGGCAAAACCGATATAGTTGAAGTTGTCGGAAAGCGTACTGGCCACAGCACCGTTCATCCTGACAAAGTCGAAAGAAAAGCCTTTCGATCCCAATGCCTCATTCAGAGCCGACTCCAAAGAAACCATATCCTTGCCATTGGCATCAATGATGTCAACGACAGCACAACAGCCAGTGTTCTTACTAAAGGAATTATTCAGGAAGAACGAACGGACGGGTTCGAAATACTCAAAGGGCTTTGGCGTATAGTCTTTGGTGATCATCTTCTGAAAACCTTCAAACGCCTCATCGCTAAACCCGAAAGCTGGTGTATTGGCCTGTAGCGCTGTCAAGACCTCTGTCCGATACTGCTTCCAGAAGGCGTTCCATCGTTCTATCCGTCGCTGCTGTTCCGCCTCAGAACAGATGAGGTTCGTGGCATCAGAATAACTGTTCAACGCACCATTCTGCTTGAGCAGATCCAGTAACGGTACCAACTTCGACCTTTCGTCAAGCGCATCATTCCAGTCTGCACCCTCTGTGACGACATACACATTCTTCGTACCATTTAGACCTACCGAGGCGTTCATATCATCCAACAATTCCTTCTGCTGCTTGGTCATATAATTAATATGGTGCATGTTGGTGTCAAACGAAGTGCCCAGACTATAATAGCCGAAGACGAGTGTCAGAATAAAGATCATCCACAACAGCCAGCGATGACGCTCTGGTGAACCTGATGACAGTTTGCCGAAGACGAGACGCTCCTCTCCTACCTCTGCCCTCACCCTAACCAGATGCGGCAGGAACACCAATACAAAGAGAATCGTTCCAACCAGCATCAAAGCCGCAAAGATACCTAAGTCGCGAAGAGCTGGTGCGTCGAGTGGCATCAAGCTGGCGAAAGCACCCACTGTGGTGATATTTCCAATCAGGAGCGGTGCCACCATCTCCTTCAGAATCTCCCTGGCCGTTCCGCCACGACTCGTATGGGCGATAAAGTGCAACGGATAGTTAACGGCGATACCTATGATGATAGAGCCGATACCTATCACAATCAACGAGACATCGCTGCGGATCACAGAGACCAGTCCCATGGCAAACAACCAGCCGAAGGCGATGGAAGCACCTATGAGCAAAAGATTCTTTACTTTCTTGAATGCAAACACCAACAACGTAAGGATCAGGGTGATGGCGATAGTGATGGCCCAATGGCTATCACTCTTGATCTGTTCGGCATTGCCGACAGCGATGACAGGTGCTCCCGTGATAGCTACATCGACATTCGGCACAGCCTTCATTGTCTCGGCAACAATGCTATCTACATATTCCACCAACAAGCTGTTGTTGGCCGACTCCATAGCACCATAAGGAGAAGTCAGCATCGCTACAGCATATTTGTTATCATTGATATAGATGTAACCGTTATCCACCTCTATGGGCAAAGCCGACTGCTGCATCTGCAATCGATCTAACACCGGACTGAAGAGTGCCAACGGATCATTGCCGATATTCGATGTAAAGAAGCCCGAGGCAGGCATCAACATCATCTCTACATCGTTGGACAGTTGATCTTTCGCATAATTCGGCGTCGCCAACAACCGCTCCATACGGACATAATCAGAATCACGAAGCATCACTGGCATATTCTGATAAATGAAGTCCGTAATGCTGGCATACTTCTCGTAATCAATCTGTGTGATGATCTCCTTGATATGTCTCTTCCCTGGCTGGGAATTGATTTTCTGGGCAAAGGAATCAACGGCTTCAGCCAGACGGTCTCTATTTATCTGGCCATCTTTGGTCTTAAACATCGCATAGATGCGTTGTCCGCCAGAGATATCCTGATAGATATTGATAGCCTTCTGCTCATTTCCACTTAATGGCAGGAAGTCGTAGATGTTCTCATTATAGGAGAGCGAGGACATCATCAACAGCAGCGTCATGATCAGCCCCAGCAGAAGTCCTGTAAACAGGGCTTTGCGCTGATGGAGCATGTCATATAGACGTAGAAAGAAGTTCACCATTACAATTGATTATTGACTAAAATATCCAGCCACTTCAGAAATTGTTCTTTCCAACCGATAGCTTCTTTTGTTGTTTTCTTCTCTGACACCCCGAATCCGTGTCCACCCGTATGGTAGTGCTCGTACTGATGAGGGATATGCTGACTCGTTAACGCGGAATCCAAAAGGATGGCATTACGCGGATCCACCACAGGATCGTCGTCGCAGTTCATCAGGAACACAGGCGGACAGTTGACTGGCACATGTCGCTCTACTGATAACGAATCCATCATCTCCCCAGTAGGAGAACCACCCAACAGTCCACGACGGGAACGTTTGTGTGTTGCAGGATGCGTCATAGAGACTACAGGATACATCGGTGCCACGAAATAAGGTGCCTGAGAGGTTCCAGCCAACTGCTCTGTAGCATGCATCACCAGATGGCCACCTGCAGAGAACCCCATACACCCGATACGATCCGTCCTGACCCCATATTCTGCAGCATGACTTCTCACATGATCGAGCGCCTTGCACAAATCGTTAAAGCCTTCTGGAAAACGTCGCTTTTTCAGATACACATGGAAGGTGAACGATGCCCAGCCCCCATGACTGTACTCTACCACAAAGGCAGCGATACCATTATCACAAAGCCATTGTGCCACCTCGTCGCCCTCACCCTGCTTATCCAACCAGAAATAACTGCCACCAGGACAGACGATCACGCCTGTCCCCGTGGGATTCTCCTTGGGGATGAAAGCCCTGAACCGATAGGCATACGAAGAGATACCTACCAGCAGAATAATGAGTGCGACTATGAACCTATGTTTCATTCTGAGCAACGATCTATATCCACATACAGTCTTCTGAAGAAGTCTCTTTCAGTCTCACCGAGTTTCTCGAGCATATCACCCAGATCATCAAATGTCAGACCCTCGTCATTACGCTTCTTCAACATTTTCGATGACTGATAGGAGAACTCTCTCCACTTGTCGCCGATCTGCGTCATCTCAGCAGAATAGTTGTTCATGAAGTCCAGTCCCGTCTTTTCCGCCGCCTCCTGAAGGAACGCACCGTACACATAACGGAAACCGGCTCCGCCAGTACCTGTCTCTTCCAACATACGGATGATCTGCGCCAGATTCAGCAATGCCTTCTTTCGACCCATGGTCTTCTCCCAAGTCCTGATCTTCTTCGACAGATAGATGATACCGTTCGTACCAGCGAAAGGTATGAATTTAGGCTGGAAGGCCATATGCTTACAGTTCTTCTTAATGGCTTTCAGGATTAGCGGTTTCAAATCGGGTATCACCTCCGGCATCTGCTTGATCCAATACATTTGTCCCATCAAGGGATAGGTGCCCTTGGTGAAACGCACCTTCTTCAGATCCTTTGTGCTAAGTGTCACTTTCTCGATCGTGACGGGATCCAGTACACTATACACACCTGTCTCTTCATCTTTTCCTACGATACAGATATTGTGACCATTAAAGTGCACACGATACTCGATCGGATAATACGGCAGGTAATAGATACCAACCACACAGCCTACTGGGGTCTTCTGGCCTAGCAGCACCTCGTCTAACTTCTTCATCGCACGGTCCTTACTCAGGAAACGACGCATCTCAGACTTGATACCAAACAGTTTGGTGATACGCTTAAAGAGTAAACCTGGGAAAGTGCGGAATGCTGTCATCGGCATACCACCCGCTTTCACGAAGGGCAAATGCACAAAGAACAGACCACTGGACAAGCCAAAGGCCATGGGTTCTGACACTTCTACGCCATAATATCTCAACAGATTAGAGATCGTTCCATTCTCACAATGGGCCGCAGGCTTATGTTGTAATTGCAATTCCATCCTTCTTATTTTTCAGGGAATGTTTTTAGTTCTTCTACTGTCATTCGGAGGGCTTCTGCATAAGCACTGAGAGTCTTCTCATCAAGATTGGCAAAAGCCTCAGGATCAGACATGTGCTTGCGAACCTTACGCTTGGGGATATCGGCATAGTGGGCTAACAACTCTACCGTCATCAGATTCTTGACAGCATAATACTCCAGAAGTGTGGACTCACCTTTCTTGATACGTTCCAACACTTCATCACACTCTTCCTGGACGGCGTCAAGTTGCCACTGGATGGCTTCATTCTTAGCCTCCCAGCCCACACTGTTTACCATCTGGTATTTTCCTTCACTATCAACGGCATAAATCGGGTGCCGCACAGGGGTACCCTCAGTAAACTTCAAATCTTGGGGAACATCTTCTACTTTCATGCTTCCAACACCTGATACTGTAGCGACATCTTCACTGACTCACCCGCCTCGTCAGAGACGGCGACATCCACACTCAACACATCCTGATTCAACACCTCTTTCGTAAAGGTATAGACTGGCGTATCATTCGGTCCTACAATCTTATTGAACCGGATGGTCTTCACAATAATCAGTTGCAACTGTTTCCCATATTTATCTTCTAGCATCTCCTCGCCCATCTGCATCAGGCAGACACCCGGTGTCACAGGGTTACCTGGGAAATGGGCTTTATAAATGCGATGCTCAGGATTGAACTTCACTTGACACTGGTAACTGTCTTCACACTGTTTCGTGGAAACCACTTCGAAAAAATCGTTGATCAGTTTCATATTTCGTCTTTAATTGGAGTAAATGTATATTTTATCTTAAATCGGATGTTAATCAGGTTGACTTCACCATCAGGCGAGAAAGTAATCTGCCTGCTTCGCTTCAACACATCCAGTTGCAAAGGTAGTTTAGAAAAAAAGAACGACATATCTGCCTGCAGTACCTTGCGGATGTACCATTTGTCTAAAAACGGAGGTAAATTAGAAAGCTTCGTCTTCTTTCCGTTGTACTCGAAATCAAAGGCTGTCAGTCCGAATTCATTGATGACAGTGCCAATAATCTCCGTCGGCGATTTCATCTTCATCATACAGATACCAGAGAGTTGTTGTGTTCCAACCTCCAACAACAGATCATACTGCCTGATCTTTGTAGTATCTGTGACAACAGTGTCAACTACAACAGAGTCAGCCAAAACGATCTCCTCCTGAGCTATACATGGCAACTGGAAGAGCAGTAGTAACAGACTAATTAACCTTAAAGAAGCTCTCATTAATATTTGTATTCACTTTGGGAGACAGCAGTTTGACCAGGGTATATTCACCCGACTTCTCTATCATCTTGATGGTCTCCACCATTGTCAGTGCAGGATTGAAATACACCTCAATGGCAGCATATACCTGTTTCACCTCTTTCTTCTTCGGCAACATCTTGGCGAAATACACATCATCCTGTTTGTATAACGTCACATCAAAGTCAGCCGAGTTCTTGATACCGCCACCAGTAATGGTATTCAGGATGATTGTCGTGATCTGACGAAAGATCTTATTACCCTGGATATCGATATTCTTCGTCTTCTTTGCCGACTTGATCTGCACCTTATCGCCGTTCATGATAAACGTATAGTCATAAGGTGTCGTATATTGCCATCTGATCTTATCCGGCATCTTGAAATACAGAACACCCTTCGACTGCATCTCCTTACTCAGGAGCTTCATCCGCTTAGACTGCACGAAGTCACACTGCAGCGAATGCAGTGCATTCGACGACTGTTCCATCTTCGCCAAAACTTGCTTTTCCTGTTCACTCGTGAGTTTAGTCTGTCCCATCACCGATAGAGCAGACAGACACGTCAATAGTATGAAAAACGATCTCAACATATCTCTACATTTAATAACTATTTCGCTATAAGCACGCATCCAGACAGTATCAGGAATACGCCTATCCATCTGATCATCGGGATCTGCTCATGAAAGAAAATCATCGCAGCAAACATGCCCATCACATAACTCAGACTCACCATCGGGTAAGCCATATTAAGAGGGAAGTTCTTGATGATATACATCCATAACACGGAACCGACGGCAAAACAGATACCACAGCAGAAAAACTGCCAGTTGATCAGCAGTCTGCCGAAGTAACCCCATGAGAAGGAGAAGTCACCTGCCTTCAGGAGTCCATATTTCATCAGCACCTGTCCCCCCGTCAAGAGCATACACTGCAAGAGCGATATGGGCAATAACTTCAGAATCATATTCCTTTCAAGAGTATTAACGCACAATCGCCATTCGTGGTGCAGTTCACAAACAACATTACTGGCATGCCCTGTTTCTTCATCAGGTGGGCAGCAGCATACAACCCTAAAGCCGATACCGTATAGTTCTCACCGAACAACTGTTTATATTGCAGATGCTCCGCCTGCGGAAAGAGCTCGTCCAACACGGGCTGATACAGTCGATCGTTTTCAGGATTCCCGTTCACTCCCGTCATCACCATCTGGATAGTCTCAACTTTGATATTGGCTTTCTCTACCAGTGCTTCCAGTTGTTTACGGATGTTCTGGACCGACTTCATGCGGAAGATACTGACACCAGCCAACTCACAGAGGTTATCTGGCGAGACCTGCTTGTTGAGCATCATCGACATGGCACACTCACCACAGGGCACCATACCTTCTACACCCACATAACCCGTCTTACGAAGCAACTCGTAATACGACTCAACCATCTCATCATGCCCACCCACAAGTGCGTTGGAGATCTGTCCTAAATTGAGCTGCATCCAGGCATCCTTCAAAGCCAGCTCGAAGCTGATGCCACCATGCGAATAGGTGGTGTTATAGCTGTGGGTAGCTGTAAAGATGCTAATCGTCGAACTCACGGTGTTATGTGTGGTCTGCATGAAATAAGTGGGACTCAACGACTCCTCACCGTTCTCCACCAGGTCATCCAAAAACTTTTCCGTATAGTTCAGGCTGCCGATACTCGTACCCGTAATAATAGCATCAGGATGGTTGATGCCCGTCTCCTTCAGCACTTTCAACGAGGTCACGATAGCACGTTTCATGATGTTACCCATTCGTCGTGCCTCATTGGGGGCGATATACTCACGGAACGCAGGGTTCACAGCTTTCACAAAAGGCTCGTGATACACTATCGGCTGCTCCATCCACTCCTCAGAGAGAGGGGTTTGGATAGATATCTGTTCTGCTGCTTGGATATATACTTTTCCCATCATTCATTCACTTTAGAGAAGATCAATGAGGAATCATTGCCGCCAAAACCGAACGCATTACTAAGGACATGCTGGATCCGTGGATGCGCCACCTGTCCTGTAACAGGCAGGATACCCTGTTCCATCGGCGTTTTCCAATTGATATTTTTCGGTAAAAACTGGTGCTCAAGAGCCAAGAGGCAGAACACAGCCTCAATACTACCTGATGCGCTGGTGGTGTGACCTGTAAACGACTTGGTAGAGGATACTGGGGGATAGTGCTCACCAAAGACACGTATGATTGCCTTACCCTCCGACTCGTCGTTGTTGGTCGTACCCGTGCCGTGGGCATTGATATACTGGATATCCTCAGGTTTCAGACCAGCTGTCTCTAAAGCGGCTGTCATCGACAGATAAGCCCCTTCTCCCTCTGGCGAGGAGGCTGTCTGGTGGAACGCGTCACACTTATTGGCATAGCCACTCAGCACAAACTTCGGCTTCAGACCGCGATGCTGTACTGATGCCGCTGTCTCCATCACCAGATAGGCAGCACCCTCTCCGAGATTCAAGCCTGCCCGATCCCTGTCAAAAGGTCTGCAGGGTTCGTGATCCAAGATCATCAACGCATTAAAGCCATTCAGATGGAAAAGCGACAGGCACTCTGCACCGCCTACCACCACGATATCCGCCAAGCCACAGCGCAACATATTCGCTCCTGTGATGATGGCATTGGTGGCTGATGAACACGCCGTAGAGAGTGTCGCCATCGAAGCGAAATCGCCAAGACCTTCTGCTATCATCTCCGTACACGACGCACAGTTATACGTGGCAATCTCAGCAATTTCCTGTCCACAATTAGACTCTTGGGCATGCACCTGTTCTCTTCGCTCCATCCCACCAACGGTCGTACCCGAGATAAAATGCACTTCATCCAAAGACTGTCCATCAAGGTGGGCGTCGTGCAGGGCTTCCTTGAGGGCGAGTTTTCCAATCAGGGAGGTACGGGTATAGCTCTGGCTATCCCCTAAACCAAGTCGCTCAGCCATCTCGTCGTTACTCAATTGTACCTCACCTACAGGCAAGTCAGTATGAGTTGACTTCAGATACCTGATGAAACGGATACCCGACCGATTGTCCTGAAGCGACGCCAACGTCTCGGCTTTTCCTATGCCAATCGCTGAGACAACACCAGCTCCTGTTATATAAATCGGCTCCAAAATCATCTTATTTAGTACGGTTAGCCTGAATATAATCTGCCATCACTCTGACAGACACAAACACCTTCTTACCGTCCTTGGGATCCTGCAGTTTGATACCATATTTTTTCTCTAAGAGCACAATCAACTCCAAGGCATCAATAGAATCCAATCCCAGACCATCGGCACCGAACAGAGGCGCATCCTCATCCAGATCCTCAGGTGTCATATCTTCCAAGTTAAGCGCTTCGATAATTTCTTTCTTAACTTCCAACAATAAAGCTTCCATTTCTTTTCTTTGTTTTAAAATGTTATTATCCTTCTGCCTCAATATTAGTAGAGGCAAGTTTCATACGGGCCTCTGCAATGACCTCCTCACCCACTTTGGTACATACACTCGCCAGTGTCATATCTAACACTTCCATCAGAATATGCACCTCAGTAGTCAGACGTTCATCCAGCAGCGGCTGACGGTAAATCTTCAAATTCTTAATCTCTCCGATATAACCTAACTTGATAGGCCTGTTGTGCAGTAAGTTCACACAACCCATTCTGGCAGCACACGACTGCGCCATATTCTCCACAATACCAGCCGACGAGAGCTTCAATTCATCCAACAAGATGTTATCCTGTCTCACCATCAACTCTGTCACGGCGTCGGTATCATCACAACTCAAGATCTTATCCACCATCATGAATGGCGGGCGCTGAGGAATAAGGGAGGCCATTTCAATCTTTTCTAACTCCATGATTATTTCTATTCTTTCCTTTATTTGGTTATTTGTTTATTTTGCTTTGCATCAAAACTCTCCCCATTGACGACGGATCTCATCCTTATCCACTTCTTCGATCAGGATCTCTGCCAGTGCTTCCACCACTTCCACAGGCACCGCCAGACGCGGGTCTCTGCTGTGAGGATTGATAGCAGGCAGGAAATGGGGCATCTCGCCCTTATAGACCTCCCTCATCCTGGTGCCCTTATTGCCTTCGCCAGTACATGAATACGTGATATTGGCGAGTCGATCGCAGAGTTTCACAAACGGGGCATACGGGGTCTCACGGATACCCTGATAATACTTCTCCCCTGCCCTTTCAGCTCGGGTCCGTCCCTTATCATTGGTAAGGGCATACACGATCTCCGTAGCCATTAACGCCTGCTCCTCTGTCATCTCGTTCCTCGCCAGACGCAACACATCGTTGTACGTCAGACGGGCATCTTCGATGCTGTCGTGATAATAAGCGGCGAAGAACAGCGGCAGCACATCTTCCTCTCTCACACACACCAGATAACCATAATTCCTCACACCCTCCACCACCATGTCAAGGTGGAAACCGTATGGCAGGATGCCTGCATAGGTCTGATTCACGCTCTGATGGAGATCGTGCGCCAGCTGTCGGAAATGCTCTATCTGGCTGGCATATTTCACCAGGTAAGACTGAAATTCTTCCTTATCCATTGTCAATATTCATTTGTCAATATTCATTTTCTGCCTGCAAAATTATAAAAAAAAAGGCGAATATGTGTGATTCGTCCGCAAAAAATTGTATCTTTGCAGCAGATTTATCATATAAAATAAAAGAACAAGACAACAATAACCCTATAAAAAATCCAACAAAAGGCAAATGAGAAAACTATTATTGACTTGCTGCTTGACAGCCTTCTGTGCCTGCAATGCCATGGCACAGGATGCGTACGACCTCTTGTTTGATAACTCAACAACGGACAATCCAACGATGGTCGATTCAATGTTAATTAAAGATTTCCAGCTCGACAATCCTGTCATTAACACCATTATGTCCCGTCGCTCTATTCGTAGTTATATCGACAAACCGGTAGAACATGAAAAACTGGCGGCTATTGTCAAGTGTGGTATCAACGCTCCCAGTGGCAGCAACCGCCAGCCTTGGCAGATTCGTGTGGTAGAGAACCAGGAGCTACTTGCTCAGGTGAACGAGGTATTCAAGAAAGAGTTCGCCAGACAGATACTTCGCGATAGGAATTTCAAAAACATGTTCCGCAACGCGCCAAATATTATTTTAATATGTACGCCTGCGAATGGCGGAGGTGAGATCGATGCAGGTATGCTAGGTCAGAACATCATGTTGGCAGCTCAGTCGATTGGTCTCGGTACCTGCTGTCTCGGAGGTATCGTGCGTTTCATCCAGACCAATCCCAAGATCGAGTTCTTCCGCGAAGCACTATGTATCCCTATTGATTATAAGATCAACTACATTATTGCCGTCGGCTATCCTGACGAGACACCTGAGGCAAAACCACGCGATCCCAGCAAAGTTGTATTCATCGACTAACACTGCATTGACTTATATCAAAAATCGACTATCATCGCACGCAAATCTATCAAAAAATGATGATTGATTGCTCAAATAGCACTACTTTTGCACTCGATTTTAAATCAAACAATAAAAAAGGAAAAGAATTAAAATTCGTATGATTATGAAAAAGATGATGATGATCGCTGCCATGATGGTAGCAACATTGAGTGCAAACGCACAGAATGAGGTTGGTCAGTGGACTCTGATGCCAAAGATTGGTATCAACATCTCTAGTGTTACTGGTGATACTAATGCAGGTTACGACAAGAAGGCAAAGGTAGGTCTCGTAGCTGGTGCTGAGTTTGAAGTTGGTCTTACAGAGAAATTTGGCCTTGATTTTGGTCTTCTGTATTCTATGGAGGGTTGCAAAGTAAAGGGTGGCAATCAGACTGTTAGTATGAATCTTGACTACCTCAACATCCCCATCTTGGCTCAGTACTATCTTGCAAAGGGTTTTGCCATCAAGGGAGGTCTTCAGCCTGCATTTAATGTACGCCACAAGGCCGGTGGTGATGCTGATTACACGATAGATGGTATTAACAGTTTCAACTTATCTATTCCTGTAGGTTTGTCTTATGAGTTTAGTAATTTTGTGATTGATGCTCGTTACAACATCGGTCTGACTAAGATCATCAAGGATGCAGATCAGGGTCGCAACAGCACCTTCGCTATTACTCTGGGTTACAAGATTCCCCTCAACAAATAAAATATAATACATTAAAAAAAACCGCACCTGAATGGATGCGGTTTTTTTTATGGATTAATTTCTATGACACTATAAGATATTCAGGAAAAGGGTGATGATGCCTGTATTGATCAGATCGGCGAACATCGCACCGATGATAGGAACGATGAGGAAAGGTTTGACGGTATAGCGGTACTTATAGCATACAGCACTCATGTTCGCCATCGCATTGGGAGTGGCACCAAGACCGAAGCCACATATGCCAGCACACAACACGGCAGCATCATAATTGCGACCTAACAAAGGGAAGGCTACAAAGTAAGCAAATAGTGCCATCATCAGCACTTGGGATACCAAGATGACGATTAAGGGAAGGGCCAAGCTCTGTAGTTCCCAAAGCTTCAGGGAAACCATCGCCATACCAAGGAACATAGACAGGCAGATGTTGCCTACACTGATAATTCGCTCCATATCAAGCAGTTTTTCTGCCTTTTCCCATTTACCTTCATCCTTGTATTTGACGAATCCGATAGTGTTACGAACAATGGCGGCAAGGATCAAAGCACCGAAATAGGTTGGGAATGTAACACCTGTCTTTGCCAACAACCAACTCAACAGGGTGCCACCACCCATAACCAGGATAATGCAATAAGTAGCCTTAGCATACTGCTGGAACTCCTGTTCGTTCGTACTGACACGCTTGGTACGACCTGTTGGCGAAGCCTCGTCACTCTCGATACCAGCCATGGCAGGATCAATCTCTTCATCCTGTGGTTGCATCTGTTCATGCGTCAGTTTCGTGCGGATAATCCGCTCTGCCAATGGACCGCCTATCATTGAACCGGCAATCAGACCAAAGGTAGCAGCTGCCATACCAATTGTTCCTGCGCCATGCAGGCCCATGCCCTCCAAAACGCTAGCAAATCCGCCTGCCGTACCGTGTCCGCCTGTCATGGATATACTACCAGCAGCCATACCTATCAAAGGATCAACTCCCATGAGTTTGGTAATGCCCAGTGGCATGATGTTCTGCATAGCAATAATGACAACCAACAGGACCAGCATGATGATTAAAAGTTTGCCACCTTGCTTTAATACTTTTAGGTCGCTTTGGAAACCAACGCTGGTAAAGAATGCCAGCATAAAAGCGGACCTCAATGTACCATTGAAGGATACCTCAACATTGAACCAGCCATATAATATCAGGGTGATCAATGAAAAGATGATACCACCGCTTACTGGCGACGGCACACAGAATTTCTGGAGAAAAGCAACCTTTCGCGTTAAAACCATACCGACGAGGAGGGCTAAAGCGCCAACGCCGGCAGTCTGTATCATATCCAGTTCAATACTTACCATACTCACTATCTTGCTATCGTTAGAATCTATATTGCAACTTAATATTGGCAGCATGTCTGTTTACTGCCACATCACTATAGACGGCATCAAACATATCATGCCAATCAACCCCTAAATTCCATCTTTTTCCAAATTGCTTGTTCACTGAGAGACATCCATACACAGGTTCACCAGTTTCTTCGCGTGTTGGTGAATTTTTAGTATAATAAACCACCTGCAGTCCTATCTGCCACGCATGAGGAAGATAAGCAGTGGGAGCCAATCGGAATGAAGCATAGGTCCCGCTCTTAGCTATATACAGATTTGATCCTCCTGTCAGGCTCAACCAATTCGTTTTCCAATAAGCCGACACACCCAGTTTGGTAAAATTCTCGTCATCTTCAACGATATAATAACTCGCCTCCGTCTGAACCGTCAATTTCTGCTTACTATAGGCATAAGCCAGCTTCATCTGGTTAATGGTCTGTTCCTCCTGCAGTTTATTGGAAGGTTCATAGAATTTGCGATAATAGCCCAGCAGGATCTGATTCCGGTTATCAGGCACAAAGATGATACAGGCATTCGCATTGTCACGGGTGTCAGAATGCTTTTGAATGATGCCTGAATCCGTCATCTTGTAGTGATAAAACATCACACGATTACCCACAGTAAACCTCCACTTTGGCAAGGTATAGGTAAACTGTAGATAGACATCATTGTTGAAGGTATTCGAACTCCAATCCGCATTCTTTTGCCTCGTCATGAGGAAATCACCCTCTACTACCAGCATCATCGAAAGCCGCTTGGTAAACAAAGGCGTATTCAGCTCAACGATATACAATGGAAGTTTCTTGGAGTAGCCCAAATCGCTATAATACTGATAACCACCCACAATGAGCAGTTCTGTACCCACGTCATTGAAAGTGTGGAAATATCGCACCCTACCCATAACTTTACGCGACGTACCAGAAGGTTGGCCAAGATACTGCTGAGTGAAATAGGTCAACAGCCTGTTCCTGTCGTCAAAACGGTTCGTCATGTGAAGTGTCAGATACTCCTCATTCCCATCGTTATGACGATAAGACGCATTGGCATAGAGATCGGTGCTTTTACTACCTAATAAAACATTTGCAGATCCAATACCTTCTACCTTCTTTCCAAAGTCTCCTTGTGCTTCCACAAAACCTTTCAGCGCATCAGGCATCTTCATGTTTATATCCAGTACCCTGTTCGTCCCGATAGTTCCCTTCGCAACACCCGTATTGTCACAGACTTGAATCTTAGCGATATCCTTGGCTTTCATCTGACTTAAGATCAACCTCGTGTCACCATTCATCGGACAGTTGTCGATGCGGAGATTATAATTGGAAATGACATCCTCATAACCGGCAATCATCAGATCTGGTACCATCTGCAGGATATCCATCAGCGACTCTTCACCCGTCAGTTCCATCCGCTGAGGGTATATCATCGTCCTGTCTGCCTTCATCTCTATAATGGGCAAATCACCCTCTGCGAACATAGAAACAGAGAAGAGCCATAAGCTGGTCAATATGAGAAGATACCGATGCATATTTATAGTTCTGATGATTTTTTGCAAAAATACGAAATTATCTGATTTCTTGTATCATTCTAAATGTTAATAAAATATAATTATCTCGCGTTCATTGTTTAATAAAAGAAGTTTATTCGTACATTTGTCTTCTAAAACTATAACTATGTGATCATCATGAGAAGAGCAACAGACAGAAAAAGCTCCAAGACAAAGAGATTCGTCATACTGACGGTGGTAGCCATGATGGTGGTGATGCTGGCCCTGACTTTCCTGCTATGCTGCTATATCCTGAAGGCAGAGAGCCATGTGCGATGTGTGTCAATTCTGAACGTAGCGTCAGAACGGGTCGCCAAGACCATCAGCGGCATGGAAATGAATGCCATGAACGTGTTCGACGAGGTTCAGAAGCATCTGGATTCTCCTGAGGCTGTGATTGCTGCCTTGAAAGGCAAGACGACTCTGAACCCCGATATCAAAGGTTATTTTGCAGCTTTTGAGCCCGACTATTTCCCCCAAAGAGGCAAATGGTTTCAGCCTTACATCTACAAGGCCGAAGACTTCAGTCAGTACGTGGAGACTCAGGTGGGATCTGGCTCAGAGGACTATACGAAGTCTGAATTATATGCACGTGCCAAGGAACGGGGCACAAGTTTCTGGTCAGAGCCCTACTATTATTACGACGGCTCAGACATGAGCGGACATTACTGTTCCTTTATGACACCCCTCTACGACGCAGATGGGAAACTGGCTTGCATCTGCGGTGCCGACATGACGTTTGAATGGCTGACCAAGGAATTGAAGCAGATCGACTATACCAGCAAGCAGAACGACCAGCTGAACAGATACCTGCTGGAAAAGGAGCCCGATTTCTATACCGTGGTAATGAACAACGACGGCACATGTATCGCCCACCCTGAAGGAAAGGGGCTGCTACTGAAGGATAAACAAGTGATCAATGATCTGAAACAGCATAAGAGCGGTACCGTGGAGATGATCGTAGGCGGCAAGCCTGTCACCGTCTATTACGGACCAATTAAGAATATCGACTGGTCAGTGGCGGTGGTAGTGCCGGCACAGGACATCCCGCAGCCAGTGATTCTGGCAGGCTTGACGCTGCTCGTAGTGGCAGTACTGGGTATGATTTTAATATTTAAACTTGTGACAATATGAAAAAGACAACCAAGACAAATGGTTTTATTATACTGACGGTAGCGGCCGTGATGCTGGTGATGCTGACGCTGTGCTTCCTGGCATGCCGTTATACCATGAAAGCAGAGACCCATGTGCGTTATGTGGGTATTATGGATGTGGCATCGGAGAAGATTGCCAAAACCATCAGTGGTATGGAGATGAATGCGATGAACGTTTTCGATGAAGTAGAGAAGCACCTCGAATCGCCAGATGCCGTGATTGCAGCCTTGCATAGCAAGACGAGTCTGAACCCCGATGTGAACGGCTATTTCGCAGCCTTTGAGCCCAACTACTTCCCTGAGAAAGGCAGATGGTTTGAACCTTACGTACACAAGGCCGAAAACAGCAATCAGTTCGTGATGAGTCAGGTGGGATCGGCCAGACATGACTATACGAAATCAGACTGGTACGTGCGCGCCATGGAACGGAGCATGAGTTTCTGGTCGGATCCGTACTATTATTACGACGGCACAAGTATCAGCGGCCACTACTGCACCTTTGTGGAGCCTCTCTACGACGCAGAAGGAAAGCTGGTATGCGTGTGTGGTGCAGACATGACGTTTGAGTGGCTGAGCAAGGAACTGAAACAAATCGACTACGCCAGTAAGCAGGATGACCTTCTGAACAGATACCTATTAAATAAAGATCTGGACTTCTTTACGGTGGTGTTGAACGACGACGGCACCTGTCTCACCCACCCCGAAGGGAAGGGCGTATCGATGAAGGACGAACACGTGATCAGCGACCTGCAGCAGCGAAAGAGTGGTAAGGTTAAGATGATTGTTGGCGGCAAGTCGGCTACTGTCTATTATGGACCTATCAGGAATATTGAGTGGGCAGTAGCAGTCATCGTGCCGGATCAGAACGTACAACAGCCTGTCATCATGGCAGGCGTAACACTGCTTACTGTGGTGGTGCTGGGTCTGATTGTGATTTGGATGTTGTTAAAACGGAAGAGCTATGCTGAAGAATCTTAGGAATATGGCACGCTCGACGCTAAAGCTGAACATGATGGTCATCTGCCAAACGGTACTGTTGCTCGCGGTGACCTTAGGTGTGATGCTTTATTTCTCGCGGCAGGTACTGAAAGAGGAGGCAATCTACGATGCCGAGGATACGCTTGCAGGGACGGTGCAGCAGATTGACAATGTACTGCAGAGTATTGAGCAGACCACAGAAAACATCTATCAGGACCTGGCGGGACATCTCGATGAGCCTGAGCGCATGGAGACCTATTGCCGCCAGGTGGTGGAGTGTAACCCATATGTCGTTGGCTGCGCCATTGTATTCCAACCCTATTTCTATAAGGATTGTGAATTGTTTATGGCCTACATACACCGTGAGGGCGACAATCTGGTGTCGTCAGATAACTTCGGCCCCAAGCCCTATACCGAACAGATCTGGTATACGAAGCCGATGGCAGCACAACGCGCTGGCTGGACCGACCCCTTTGACGATGAGAACATCAAAGGCGGGTCGCTCACAACCTTCTGTCTACCAATCTTTGCATCCACAAAAAACAATGAGAGAAGCAGATGTGTGGGGGTACTGGCAGTAGATCTCTCTACCAGCCTGCTTTCCCATATAGTGCTGTCGGCTCAGTCGTCACCCAACAGCTATAGTGTGCTGTTAGGCGGCAATGGCAGGTATATGATTCACCCCGACACCAAGAAGATGTCGCAAAAGACTGTGTTCTCAGTTATCGAGGAAGAGGCAGAGCCCACTGTAAAGGAAGCGGGCGAGGCGATGATGGCGGGCGAGACCGGCTATAAGGCCTTCGAGATGGATGGTAAAGACTGGTATGTGTTCTACAAGCCTTTCGCACATCATCATTTCTCAGATATTCCCATCGAGCCCATGAAATGGAGCGTCGGAGAAGTATGTCCTAAATCGGATATTTTCGGCACCTACAACAAACTGCTCTATATTGTGGTGGGTATAGGTATCCTCGGACTGCTGGTATTCTTACTGCTCTGCCATGTATTCATAAAGAGACAGCTGCAACCCCTCCGCCAGCTTAGACTGGCAGCACAGCGCATTGCAGATGGAAACTATAGCGAGCCCATGCCACGTACCGACCGAAACGACGAGATTGGAGAACTGCAGGAGCGATTCCGGAAGATGCAGCAGTCGGTTGTGGCATATATAAACAAGGAGGAACAGCTGAAAGCCTCGTTGCAGAACCAAGGTCAGATTCTTCAGAAGACCAGCGGACAGGCCATCGAGAACGATAAGGTGAAGACAGCCTTCCTGCACTATATCTCGAACCAGATGATCGTGCCAGGCGACCTGATCGACAAGAGTGTCACGAAAATCTGCAATAACTACCCCGACATCAGTCTGGAAGAGATAGAGCAAGAGATGAACACCATCAAGAAGCAGAGTTCAACGATCCTGAACCTGCTTGGACACATTATCCAGACCATACAGATAGAATCAGGAAAGGAGGAGCGCCATGAGTAAGACCAGCAAGAAACTTTCCAGGAGACTCAGTCTCGGCATTACCCTGTTGGCAGTGCCTATCTTCATCGGCACATTGGGTATTCTCTTCTTGCAGTCGCGCCGTCTCATCCGGCTGGAGGCGATGGAGCGTACGAACAGTATTCTCAACAAAACGATGCTCGACGTGAGACATTTCATGAATTCTATAGAGGTCTCAACGGATGCCAATGCATGGCTCCTAGAGGAGAACCTGACATCAGACTCGATAGAGTCAATCTCGCGCCGCATCATGAAGATGAATCCCAATATCCTCAGCTTCTCCGTGAGTACTGAGCCTGAGGTGCTGCCTCAGTTCGGGCCTCACTTCTCCGTCTATACTGTTAGAGATGCAAATACGATCAACTCCTATCGGGAGACAGAATATGCGTATTATGACAAACTATGGTATAAGACTGCACTGAAAGGTGAGCCCTGTTGGGTGGAGCCTTTCGGTGAACATACGGAGGGAACGATCGACTATCATGAGGCAGTGGCTTCCTATTGCCGTCCACTCCATACAGCTGACGGCAAGATAGCGGGTGTCATCTCCGCAGACTTCTCTTTCAGTCTGCTGGCAAAAGCCATCAATGAAGCCGAGCACCCTTATCCTGACATGTACTTCATTCTTGTAGGCAAAAACGGACGTTTCTTCATCCATCCCGATGATACGAAACTCTTCCGCAAGACCATCTTCTCAGACACCGACCCGCATGAGAATACCGATATCATTGCCTTAGGACATGAGTTAGCTAACGGCAAACAGGGAACGAGGCACGCCACCATCGACGGACAGTTCTGTCACGTGAGCTTCCGCCCCGTACCTGGTACAGACTGGAGTTTGGCCTTGGTCTGTCCTGTCAGCGAGATCCTGACAGACTATAACCTGTTGGCTTATGTTGTCGGTCTGATAATCATCATCGGCCTGATGCTGATCTTGTGGCTAACCCAGAAAGTGGTGAGACAGACCACCAGTCCAGTGATAAACCTGCTGAACATAACACAACAAATCACTGAAGGCAACTACGATGAGACTATCCCCTACTCTAATGAGCCCGACACCTTTGGAAAACTGCAGAACAGCTTTGCTAAGATGCAAGAATCGCTCCATGAGCACATGCGTGACATTGAGGAGACTACCAAGCAGCTTAGACTGCACAACAGAAAGCAGGAAGACACCATCGACCAGGTGGAATCGGCAGCGAAGGAGAAGGAGTCGTTCATCAGACACATATCTCATCAGGTGCGTACACCACTGAACATCATCATGGGTTATGCCAGCGTCATCTACGAAAGTGTGAAGGCCAGACACACAGAGCCTGAAACCCCTAACCAGTTTGAGGAGGATAATCTGAACGAGATCAGAGCAGCCTTGTTGAACAATGCCGTTATCCTGAAGCGAATGGTGCTGATGCTCTACGACAGTTCAGAGAGCGGTGCCTCGGCGGAGAAAAAGTGCAAGCGGACCAGTGAAATCTCGTGCAACCAGATTGCTCGCGAGAGTATCAGTTATGTAAAGGTGCATAATCCAGGTGTCAGGATCAGGTTTGAGACCACCGTATCCGATTCGGTTTTCATCCTCACTAACCAAGTCTATCTGACGCGTACCATCCGAGAGCTGATATATAATGCTGTCAAGCACTCTGACAAGAAGCATATCCAGATGCGCGTGGTGGATACTCAAGAACAAATGCTGTTTATCGTTGAGGATACTGGCCCAGGCTTGTCAAAAGATGCCGTACAAATGATCGAGAAGCCTTTCACAAAGATGAACGAGGAATCAGAGGGTCTTGGACTCGGACTACCCCTGTGCAAACGGCATGCCATGACATTAGGAGGTGATCTGGTACTCGACACCAGTTATACAGACGGCTGCCGCTTCATTCTGGAACTGCCCAAATAATTGAAAATAAGAGGAAACAGGTCAGCTTTTCGGCGTAAAGAGCATCAGCCAACGGTAAAGATTACAACCCACAAAATTACCCAATACCTCGCTGAGATAGACAACGAGGACGGTGGGTTGTAGCACTACGTCTGCAGGAGATACGAGGAAATAGAAGGCATCGGCAATGGAGTGGGCAAAACCACAGAGAATGAAGACAGGCACACCCAATACCAAAGGCAGCATCTTTCCCTTGCGAGCAAACTCGACAGCCGTTGTCATAATGAAGCCACAACCAATAGCTAAGAGGAAACAAGCCCAGGACCCTTTCGCCAGACGACCTGCCAGGATCTTGGCAGCAGGCTCCACACAGTCGGGCTGTGCGTAGGCAATGAGCCATGCCGTGAGCAGACAACCTATAATATTTCCGAAAAGTACCGTCAACAACATCGACCAGTCGCCTTGACGACGAATAAAGCCAGCTGTGCCAGTATAGAGTTTCAGACCGTAATAGACCACTGTGGTGAGTCCGAAAGCGAAGAGGACGGCACCAGCCACACCTCCCACACGGAGGTTAACCACACATCCGATGGAGATACAGATACCAGCAAGGATAGCAGGTGTAAAAGTTTTTTGAAACATTTCGTGTCCTAATATTTCATTCGTCAGGTAAGAAGAGGGGATCTTCAGGCATTACCATCACAGGTTTTGTCTTAGCTGCCTTGAGGATATGCTCTGGCACATACTTCTTATCCACCACGAGACGGAACATGAATTCACGGAACCAACGATCTGTCATAATCAGACAGCCCTGTTGTCCCCAGGTAGCACCCCAGGAGTTCTCTACCTTCCACTTACGAGCCTTGCCATTCTCATCGGTATCAACAGCCGTCAGCGTCATGGCGTGGGTAGATCCACTATCGAAGGTGGAGATACGCTGCGCCTTGTCCATATTGAAAGTAGTGCCGAAGAGTGAGCCATAGTCGAAGTTCTCGACATCGGCATAACCACGCTTACGATCCAAGAACTTACCCACATCGTAAGAGCTGTAGAGCTTACGTCCGTCCTTGAGCGAGGCAATAGCCATCTGCTCGATATCGTCCATCGGCAAATTCACATAGCACCAGTTATGACCATCATAGGTATGACGATCATATTCCACCTCATAGGTCTTATAGTAAGGACGACGCGGATCGTTCATCGCCATGATGAAAGTGCCGTTAAGCGGACCACCCACAATCTCCTGATAGAACGACTGGGGGGTATATTGCCTAGCAGGCCCCTTGGCCTTGCCATCCTTATCCTTAAAGGCATAGGTAAACTGCTGCACAGGCGCACCGATGGTGAGCGTCAACATACGGTAGATCTGACCAAGCATCTCAGTCTTGGCTTTCTGGATATCCTTTGTGCTCTTACCCTTCGCCACCATGTCGCGCAGCTGGAGTCCAAACTCACGCAACTTAGAGGAGATGATGGAAGCTGCCTTCGACGTATTATCAGTGGAATATGACTCTGGCATCACTTCTGTAGGCACCAATCCGTACTTCTCTGCCAGGTCGGAGACGCCACAGAAAGTACCGCCATCGTTAATAGGATGGTGGAAGAAGAACTGTACACGCTGATCGTCGATAGGTTTCTTGCCTGTATCGATGACGCCCTGCAGCATCAGGTTCGCCTTCTCCAACTGATCCCAGAAGAAGAGATAGGCTTGGGAAAGCTCCAGCTGCACGGAGTCGCGCTGGGCAAAATTAGAACGCAGCACATTCAGACCGCTGAACATCCAACAACGCCCTGAGGACTGCTGATCGGTAATAGACTGGCGTGGCGTCTCTATATTAAAATAGGTATCGAGCGCACGCGCATTATCACGGTTCTTTGCCAAGGCATCGATGCTGTTGGCAGCGATGGCATTGGAAATAGCCTTATCGGCAGGCGACAAGGGCTGAACATTTTGAATTTCACGGAGCATATCGGGGGTGATACCTCCCGACTGAGCTGTAGTAGTGAAGACCACTACAAACAGGGTTATCAACAAAAAGATATATCGTTTCACAATAAAATCTGATTAAAAATGAATACTTTTTTGCAAATTTAGGCAAAAATAATGAGAAAAATCAGCGAAATCGATATTTTTTTTAAATTTTTTAGATTTTTATGTGCAATATTTAAAAAAAATGCTTATCTTTGCAGCGTTATTAAAACCAAACATTAATGTCGAACAAATTAAAATTCGAATGATTATGAAAAAAATTATGATGATCGCTGCCCTGATGGTAGCAGCTGTTTCAGCAAAAGCTCAGTTTGAGCCAGGTACATTCTCACTTCAGCCCAAGGCTGGTTTTGCTCTCACTACAGTAACTGGTGAAGGTACAAGTTTCAAGCCCGGTTTCACAGCAGGTCTCGAGGCTCAGTATCAGATTAACAACTGGTTCGGTCTGTCAGCAGGTGCTCTGTATACCACTGCTGGTTACAAGCTTAAGGACGACGGTGATTACAAATTGAACACTGGTTATGTAAACATCCCTGTGATGGCTAAGTTCTACGTAACTAAGGGTCTCTCTCTGAATGCAGGTCTGCAGCTTGGTTTCATGACCACCGCTAAAGCAAAGAGTCCTGCTGGTGATTCAGACATTAAGGATTGGTGCAACAAGACTGATTTCTCAATTCCCTTGAGCATCGGTTATGAGTTCACAAACGGTATTGCACTCGAGGCTCGTTACAATATTGGTCTTACCAATGTCTTCAAGGACGATGTTATTAACAATTTAGTTGGTACAGTACGTACAGAAGACAACAAGAACTCTATCCTCAGCATCACTGTTGGTTACAAGTTCGCTCTCTAATTATTTAAGATAAAAACTAACTGAAGCCGCACCCGAATGGATGCGGCTTTTTTTGCTCTACAGCCTAGAATTCATTCCCAACGTGGGAATAATTGATTCCCAGGCTGGGAACATTTCATTCCCAACGTGGGAACAATCTACAGCCTTATTTCTTCTTTTTCGTAGAGATATGAATCGTCTTCGTGGATTGGGTGGGCTTGGAAGAAGTACTCTTCGTTGAGGACTTCGTGGTAGAAGTGTTAGAAGTAGAAGTGCCCTTGTAATACTTCAGCGCCTCTGGCATCCAACCCTGGATCTGCTTGATGCGGGTGGCATCAGAGGGGTGATCGCTCAGGAACTCAGACTTCTTGTTGTTGGAGGCAGCTGCCATACGCTGCCAAAAGGCAACGGCAACCTGTGGATCGTAGCCAGCCATAGCAGCAAAGATCAGTCCCATGTGGTCGGCCTCACTCTCGTGGTTACGGGAATAGCTGAGGTTCTTGAAGTTAAAGCCCTGGGCTGCAATTGCCTGAATAATAGAAGAGGTGTTGGAACCCACACCCATACCTCCCAGAACGGCTGCACCGATCTGCATACCATACTGCTGCTTGATCTGCGTGCTCATCTGCTCAGCAGAGTGACGCGCCACAGCGTGTGCAATCTCATGTCCGAGGACGATGGCAAGAGAGGGCTCATCCTGTGTGAGTGGCAGGATGCCTTCATACACACAAATCAGTCCACCAGGCATACACCAGGCATTAGCCTCCTTGTTCTCTACCAGGTTGAAGGTCCATTTGAAGTTCTGTACATCTGCAGCCATGCCATTGGCATTCAGGTAGTTAGTTACAGCGGTAGCAAGGTTCTGCCCCACCCGCTTCACCATAGCAGTGTTAGCGGCATTGGTAGAGAGCTTGGCTGTCTTCATAAACTCCTGATACTGCTGGGTAGAGAGACTGAGCACATCGCCATCGCTCACCATCAGACTCTGTTGACGTCCCGTAATGGGTACAGTCTTCGTAGTGCCGCAGCTCACTAAAAGAGCAGCAGCCAACGACAAAAGAATAGTTTTAATACTTCTCATAATTCGTTTCGATTATTAGTTTCTGAGTGCAAAATAAGCAAAAAAAACTGAAACTGGCAAATTTTAAGCACAAAAATAGAGGCACCCCTTTCGGAATGCCTCCTGCTTTGACTAATAATAATTACACGTTTCCCTCGTTTTTCTTACTTGATAAGACCACGGTTGTTCAACGTCGTGTTCAGCAGTGTCAGATAAGTACGGAACTGCTTGTCGTTCAACACGTAGCGCATCCACTTCACGTCGTTTTCGATAGCACGCTCTACAAGAGCCTTACGATCGTTGTTGGCGTACTGAGCAGCAAACATGAGCTCAGAAGCGAATGTGTGGTGAATGTCGGCAACGGCCTCTTTCTGGTCATTTGCGAGATCGAGAGCTACATAGAGCTTATTCATATTGATGTTCAGCTCGTAAGCCTCGACATTATTAGCATTGGTTGCCTTCTCACCTTCTGCGAATGCGGTTGTCATACTCAGCATTGCAACTAATGTCAAAATCATCTTTTTCATCTTTTTACCCTTTCTTTCTTTACTCAGAGCGGTGTGTCACTTCGCTCCTACCTTAATAATTTGTTATCCTGTACACGTAGCTCTTTTTAGCATACGTTTTTTACTTTTGACGCTGCAAAGGTACGACAATTTTTGAAACCTCACAACATTTTTGGAGAATTGTGTGCGATAACAGTCTTTTTGTTGATGAAGGTCAAATAATCGCAGAAATGGAGAAAAAAGAAGATTTTCGCCTTAAAATAGTGCGTTTATGGATTAAAATTCGTAATTTTGCAGCGCAAATTAAACAGTATATATATAATAAGGTATGGATAAGCCCAAAAACAAATTTTTATCAGTAGTATATCAGTTGTATAGTGTAGCCGAGAACGGCGAGAAACATCTGGAAGAACAGACCAGCGACTTGCGTCCGTTTGAGTTTATCACAGGATTCGGCATTTCACTCGACCGTTTTGAAGAGGAAGTGAGCGCTCTGGAGAAGGGTGAGCACTTCGATTTCACCCTGCAGCCAGAAGAGGCTTTCGGCGAATACGTGCCCGAGGGTAAGCACAAACTGGATCGCGGAGTCTTTATGATTAACGGACATTTCGACCACGAGAATATCTTCGAGGGAGCCACCATCACCCTGATGGACAATGAGGATCATCAGTTTATGGCCAAGGTGGTGAAGATCGAGGAAGACGGTGTGACGGTAGATACCAACCACCCGTTGGCTGGTAAACTCCTGAACTTCACTGGCAGGGTGATTGAGAATCGCGATGCCACAGAGGAAGAGGTGCAGCACCTGATCAAGCATCTGACAGGCGGATGTGGACACAACTGCGGAGGTTGTGATCACGAGGGCTGCGGACACGATCATGAGGGTTGTGATCATCATCACGAGCACGAAGGCGGTTGTGGCTGCGGACACTGTCACTAATCAGATCATTAACAACACATAAGCCCCCACTCTATATGACACGTAACACATTCGGAAACCTATTCACGCTGACGACCTTCGGAGAAAGTCACGGTGAGGCTATAGGCGGCGTGATCGACGGGATGCCTGCAGGCATCGACATCGACCTGGAATTCATCCAGCAGGAACTGAACCGCAGGCGCCCAGGACAGAGCAGTATCACCACTTCCAGACAGGAAGCCGACAAGGTGGAACTGCTCAGTGGTGTGTTTGAGGGGAAATCGACGGGATGTCCCATCGGTTTCATTGTCAGGAACACGAACCAGCACTCCCAGGACTATGAGAACCTGAGATGTCTGTTCCGTCCGTCGCATGCCGACTATACCTATGAACAGAAGTACGGTGTGAGGGATCATCGGGGTGGCGGACGTTCCTCTGCCCGTATCACCATCAGCCGTTGTGTGGGTGGTGCACTGGCCAAACTCGTACTCAAGCAACTAGGTATCAGCGTACAGGCCTATACCTCACAGGTGGGGCCGATTGCACTGGAGCGCGACTATCACCTGTATGACCTCACGCAGACGGAAAGCAACGCCGTGCGTTGTCCGGATGCAGAGAAGGCGAAAGAGATGGAGGCGCTGATCACCCAGATGAAACAAGAGGGTGACACCATCGGCGGTGTGATCACCTGTGTCATCAAGGGCTGTCCCGCAGGACTGGGAGAGCCTGAATTCGGCAAACTCCACGCAGCCTTAGGCAGTGCGATGCTGAGCATCAATGCTGTGAAGGGCTTTGAGTACGGTGAGGGATTCGAGGGTGTCACAGCCCGCGGATCAGAGCAGAATGATGTGTTTCAGAATATCGAAGGACAGATCACGACGAAGACAAACCATAGTGGCGGCATCCAGGGTGGTATCTCCAACGGACAGGACATCTACTTCCGAGTGGCATTCAAACCTGTCGCCACCATCCTGACCGATCAGGAGACAGTAGATAAGGAGGGAAATCCGACTACTTTCAAAGCCAAAGGCCGACACGATCCGTGTGTATTGCCAAGAGCCGTTCCTATCGTCGAATCTATGGCTGCAATGACGATTTTGGATTACTATTTGTTAAAAAAGTGCTCAAAAGGTAACAATTGTTTGTAGAAATATAAAATATTAGGGTTTTTTCTTTGTGGAATCCGAAATTAGTCGTATCTTTGCACTGCATTTAGGGGTTTGGGAAAATCCTGATATGCTTTAGTTAAGTCTAGTTTAGTTTTTGTGTTGGTTGGGGGCTGTCAGTTGGCAGCCCCCAAATTTTGTGCCATATTAGCCATAAAAAAAGGTGTGATCAATCGATCACACCAATGATTTCTTCTACAGATTGACACCCATGGGCATCGAGCCAGTCCCCTATTCCATCCCTCACCTTGATGCTGACGGCTGGATCGAGGAAATTGGCAGTGCCTATCTCGATGGCAGTAGCACCAGCCATCAGGAACTCGATGGCATCCTTCGCACAAGAGATACCGCCTAAGCCGACAACAGGGATGCCTACGGCTTTCGCCACCTGCCACACCATACGCAGGGCAACAGGTTTGACAGCAGGGCCACTCAGACCTCCCGTACGGATGCTGAGCAGGGGTTTGCGCTTCTCGATATCAATCGCCATACCCATCAACGTGTTGATGAGGGAGACGGCATCAGCGCCCTCAGCCTCCACAGCACGTGCAATCTCAGTGATATCCGTCACATTGGGCGAGAGTTTCACAATCAGCGTCTTATGATAACGCTGACGAACGGCCTTCACCACACTGGCAGCACCAGCACAGGTGACACCAAAGGCCATACCGCCGTCCTTCACGTTAGGACAAGAGATGTTCAGTTCGATGGCAGGAATCTGCTCCAAGGCATCAATACGGGCTGCGCACTCGGCATAATCCTCAGGTGAGGAGCCGCTGACATTCACAATCATATTCGTATCGATATCCTTGATCTGCGGATAGATGTGCGTACAGAAGTAATCGACACCCTTGTTCTGCAGCCCCACGCAGTTAAGCATACCCTGGGCCGTCTCTGCCATACGGGGGTAGTCGTTGCCCTCACGCGGATGCAACGTCGTACCCTTCACAATGATACCACCAATGCCGTCGAGGGGCATGAAATCAGCAAACTCGAGGCCATAGCCAAAAGTGCCAGAAGCCGTCATCACGGGGTTTTTCAACTGCAGAGCCCCTATCTTTACATTCAGATTTGCCATAACAGTCGGTTGATATTAAATACTGGACCTTCCTTACATACACACAGATTACCCTCAGTGGTCTTCTCAACGCAACAGAGACAGGCGCCTACGCCACAGGCCATGAGATTCTCGAGCGACACCTCACAGTCGATGCCTTTCTCACGTGCAAGACGCGCCACAGCCTTCATCATCGGCGTGGGGCCGCAGGTAGAGATACGATCAAACTGTTTCTGCTGGAGGATGGAGTGGTTGGTAACAAAGCCTTTTTCACCTGCAGAACCGTCCTCAGTCGTCGTAAACACGCGTCCGTACTTCTTAAATTCATCCAACATCAGCAGATCCGCCTGTGTACGGGCTCCCAACAAGAATGTAGGCTCGATGCCCTGTTCACGCATCTGCGCACCCATATAGAGCAGCGGTGCCACGCCGACTCCACCACCTACGAGCAGCACTTTCTGCCCTGAACCGGCAGGAGTGAAGCCGTTGCCAAGCGGCAGAACACAGTTCAAAACAGCACCAGGCTGGAGGGTAGCCAGTGTTTTGGTACCCTCACCAACAGTAGCCACAAGCAGCCAGAGTTGATTCTGAGCACGATCCACGTAATTAATGGAGATAGGACGACGCAGGAAGGTGGAAGGAGAACCATCAACGCGCACCTCCACAAACTGTCCTGGTAACATATCAGGAAGCGGCTTGGCATCTGTCAGGCGAATCAGCACATAACGTGCATGGATACGCTCGACAGATACCACCGTCAGGTCTAAAACATACTTCTTCATAAGTTATCTTTGCAAAATGATGGTGCAAAGATACGACTTTTTATTGAAACGACAAAACTATTTTTTAACGGGAACGAAAGTATCCCAGGTCTGATCATCGTAAAAAACACGTATCTCCATGACCTTTCTTTGTGGTTTGTCAAGGATTTTTATATCTTCACGCACTATTTCGGGTCGTGATTTATTGATAATAGCAGGATTTTGAGCCATCTGACCAATATTCTGAGGCGCAACAGATGAATTCTGTTCAAAATCGAGCATGGGTGACTGGTCAAAAATCCCCTTTTCGGAAGCCGATGGGGCGGGCGCTGGATTATCTGCCGTATTTTGGTACATCTCACCTGATCCGAACATCAGCCAGTCCGTATTGATGTCAGGAAATTTCTTTTTCAGAGCCTCCACCACATTCAGAGTGGGTCGTGTTCTACCATTAAAAATACTACTGAGAGTAGCAGGTGCTAACCCGATGTAGTCGGCGAACACCTGTTGAGTCATGTGCTGTGACTCCATAACTTGTCTGATTCGATCCTTCATTGCTACTAAAAGTGATAAATAAGGGCCAAAATGGCCATTTTTCGTTCTGTTTACAAAGGTAAATCAAATTTTTGGAATACACAAGAAATGTAGAGGGAATTTAGATTTTTAAACTTTTGATTTATGTTTTTAGAATTTTAAATTCTTAAATTAGAAAGTTAAAAATGGAGTTTAGAAATCACAAATCCAAATTTACATAAACAAACCATTACAAAGCGTTTATTCATCCATTTTAGATAATAAACTGGCTTTTAATGAGATAATTACGGCATAACGAATCTGAATTTTAGCTTATGCATTCTTCCTATCTATAAAAAGATAAAAAGATAAAAGGAAATTCTAAGTAAAATATGCAAACCGCTGATTTTTCGATACTTATAACGTGAATAAATCGATGCATATTCTTGAGTTTGGAATTAAGAATCCAAATATTTGAATTTTTAAACCTGTATTTAATATAGATGTTTTGCGTTTTGAATTGTGAATTTAAGTTTTAAGATATGAAATATACCCTACTCTATGTTTGAATTTAGAAACACAAATACAGAAAACAAAACCAAAAAGAATGTTAACACTGAATTTTAGGGGTGTCGCCAGGTGAAAATTGGTCATTTTTCGCAAATTCTGGACGATGGGCAGGATCGTTCTAAAAACGCGAGTTTTGAGGGGGTAGAAAACGCTCAAAACCCCTGCCCCATCAGGCATTTGGGGCTAAAAAAAGCGCTCCTGAAAAGCGCAAATTTTAGAAATTCTAGAGCGGGAAAAACAAAGTTTTCAAAAAGTGCAGAGAAAATTGCGCTAAAAATTAGTGCAAAATGTAAAAAATTAATTCCTTCATTAACTCCCCTGCAGACGTATTTGGATTATCCAGTCCCTTACTCTTTGCATCGATCTCACGGAGTTTCGAAATGATCTGCATCACCTTCATGCCAGAGTAGTTCCTCATACCCGTCATGAAGATCTTCGCTGCCCAGGGTTGTTTGATTTCCAAAAACTCCGCTACCCTCTCCTGACTCTGGTTATTGGGAGCATAGTAGGCTATCATCAAATTTTGGAAATAATTAAAAAGTAATGGTAAAAATGAGTAAAGACCGCCAGATTTGGGATTTTCATCGAAATATTTGATAATCTGGTTGGCTTTATACACGTTTCTGTTCACAATGGCATCGCGTAATTCGTAGCCATTGAACTCCTTACTGACGCCAATTTGGTCTTCCACCACCTCTGGCGTCACCTTTTTCTGGTCTTCAGGCAGTGCCAGAACCACTTTATCCAGTTCTCCAGTCAGTCTGCTGAGGTCAGAACCGATATTATCGGCTATCATCTGCGTGGATTTGGGGTCGATACTCACCTGGCGACGCTTCAGATAACCCTCAATGAAGGCAGGCAGGTCACGATCACGCAGTTTTTTGCTCTCAAACAGCACACCAGCGCTCTGAATAGCCTTCACATAGTCGCGTTTTCGACCATCTACAGTACCGTTCTTATGGCACATCACAAGGATCGTAGAGGGCATCGGCGACTTGAAATACTTCTCCAGCGCTTCCGTCTGCTTCACGTTCTGCGCCTCTTTCACGATCAGTACCTGGTATTCGGCCATCATGGGATAGCGACGTGCATAGTCGGCAATCTGAGCCCCTGTGACATCAGATCCGAAGAGCACAGACTGGTTGAAATCACGCTCCTCAGGCTGCAACACATTCGCTGCGATATAATCGGCAATACGGTCGATATAATAAGGCTCTTCTCCCATCAGATAATAGAGGGGAACGAATTTCCGCGCCTTCAAATCGGCCATGATACTGTCGAAAGTGACATTTTTTGCTTCTGCCATGATGTTTTTTCGAATATTATTTGTACTTTTGCGTCTGCAAAGATAATAAAATGTATCGATTAAACCTACCTCCATACCCAATAAAAATCACTGAGAAGGGTGAAAAACGGCAGATTTTCGACTTTTTGCGTCGAAAATACGTCGCCTTGACGCCTGAAGAATGGGTACGCCAGCATTTTGTGCACTTCCTGGTGGAGCATAAAGGCTACCCCAAGGGACTGTTGGCTAACGAGGTGGAACTGAAAATCGGTGAGAAACGGCTGCGCTGTGATACCTTATTATATAATAAAGAGGCTGTGCCTCGCATGATCATCGAGTACAAAGCCCCTACTATACAACTTCAGCAGAAGACCTTCGACCAGATTTCGATCTACAATCTTCTGCTGAAAGTGGATTATCTGATAGTCAGCAACGGACTCCAGCACTACTGTTGTAAGATGGATTACGCAGCCCAGCGCTACATCTTCCTGGAGGCTATTCCTGACTACGAAATTCTGTGACTTTTAATCCATGTCGCTGGCATCCGTCGTCTTCTTTGAAGAAGCCGTCTTACGGATAGCGCGCTTACGAGTGGTCTTCTTCTCCTCACCAGAAACCTTGTCGACCTTCACGCCAGCCAGTTCAGGATCAATCATGATACGTCCGCAGTACTCACAGACGATGATCTTCTTGTGCATCTTGATGTCGAGTTGACGCTGGGGCGGAATCTTGTTGAAGCAACCGCCACAGGCATCACGCTGCACATAGACGATACCCAGACCGTTACGGGCATTCTTACGGATACGCTTGAAAGAGGTGAGCAGACGGGTCTCGATCTTCGACTCCAGATCCTTCACCTTTTCCTTCAACTTATCTTCCTCAGCACGGGTCTCAGTCATGATCTCCTCGAGTTCAGACTTCTTCATATCCAGGTCACCCTGACGCTCAGCAATCACCTCCTCATTAGCCTGCAACTCGTTCTTCTTCTCCTGAATACGAGCGTTGGCCTCACGGATCTTCTTGTTGCAGAGTTCAATTTCCAGCGTCTGGAACTCGATTTCCTTGCTCAGTGTGTCATACTCACGGTTGTTCTTCACCTCATCGAGCTGACTCTTATAACGAGCCACGCTGGCCTCAGCCTCCACGATCTCACCCTTCTTCTGGGTGATGGCGCGCTGGAACTCAGCAATCTCGTTCTGGATCTTCTCAACACGGGTGGTCAGACCTTCGATCTCATCTTCCAAGTCCTGAACCTCAAGAGGCAACTCACCTCTCAGTGCACGCTTCTCGTCGATAGCCGAGAGTGCAGCCTGAAGCTGATAAAGGGTCTTCAGCTTCTCTTCCACAGTCAAATCTGTAGGATCTTTCTTTGCCATAATTCTTTACGTTTATAAATATAATATCGGATTCGTATTTGTCTCTGCAATCACCGTCTTCACCCCAGGGCACTGCTGCTGGATGATCTCCTGGAACACCTCTGTCGTGAACTGCTCACTCTCATAGTGGCCGATGACACAGATCTGTATCTGCTGTTCGTAGCCGAAATACTGGTGGTAATGCATCTCACCCGTAATAAAGGCGTCAGCACCTGCTTTTACGGCGTCGTCGAGCAGGAAATCACCTGCACCACCACAGATCGCCACCTTCTTGACAGGGCGCTGCAACAACTGATTACATCTAGCGCACTCCACATCGAAGGTCTTCTTCACCTGAATCACAAAGTCGTCAGATGCCATCGCCTCAGGCAGCGTGCCGATGACACCACTGCCAGCCTCAATCCCGTCAACGGTCTTCGAGACGAAGAATGCCACCTCCTGTAGGCCCAGTTTCTGGGCGATACGGTAGTTCACACCACCCTTGGCGTTATCCATGTTCGTATGCATGGAGATCACACAGATGTCCTGCTGGATAGCCTTTCTGACGGTGCGCTGCACATCCGTGAGGTCACTGATGGTCTTCAGACCACGGAACAGCAACGGATGATGGGACACAACCAGGTTGCATCCCTTCTGTCTGGCCTCGTCGATGATACGTTCGTTGACGTCCAGACACAATAATGCCCCTGAAACCTCCGTCTCTGTCAATCCTACCTGCAAGCCAGCATTATCCCAACTTTCCTGCAGGGGCAGAGGCGCGAATTTTTCAAGGGCGCACAATACCTCCTTAATTTTCACGCTGCAAAATTACAAAGAAAAGCCGAGACTCAGTCCCGGCTCCCTTATTTATTAAACGTTTTTAACTTTTTACCACGCTTTCAACTGGGCACTGGCCTCGATTCTGTTCTCCGTCGCATCATCGAGTGCTGGGAAGAAATCAATCCCTGTCAGTGCCTCAATCTCATCCACCGTCCTGACAGCCTCCTGCAACGTCTGACGCTTGCCCTCGTTGCGATAGATGAAGCCGATGGCCTTTGGATTACCCTTCCTGCAGAGTATCACCTTGAAGAACGCCACAGGCACCCACACCTTGTTCTTGCCGATGGTACGCAGGTTCTTCGAATCATAGATAGGGCCGCAGACGATGTCGATCGCCCCGTATTCCCTGGCCCAGTCACGGCATTTGATCTCGAGATCGTTCCACTCGTATTTGTTGAGTCCATGGTTCTGCGGACAGATGTTCGTGAAGAGGAACGACTGCGCCATCGCCTCCTTATCCCACTTGTTATCGCCAGCAGGACACATGTGACCTCTGTCGAAGCGCGAATTATAGTAATCGTTGTTCGTGGCCCTGGGCTTCACATCCAGATCCTCTGTAAACACCATCTGCTTACGCTGGTTCTGACCTCTGGTATGCTCCTTGGTGAGATGCCACGCCACCCAGTTGGGGTTCTTCGTCTCGCGATTGTAGGACGTGGTATAGCCCTTACGCTGCAGAATCTGTTCTGGACGGTCCTTCAAGGGAGCAGGCACCTCATACATCACCATCTGCTTGTTCTGCGCCTCACAGGAGACACTCACCAACAGCATCGCCACCATCAGCGTGAGTTTGCCGAACTTATCGAAGAGTTTTCCGTCACAGAGCCAGAGGCTCACAATCAGAGACAAAACTGACGCTGCCACACAGGCCGATGTCAGCGACACCATCACCACGAAGGCAGTAAACGTCTCCATCCCTGCCAGAAGCAGGCCGCAGAACAACAACGGCAGCGTAAACAGGCCCATCACGGAGAGATTGGCTGATGCTGGCGAGAGAATCGCCTGTACGGAACGCTTCACAAACGGGATGAGTGCCTGCAGATGGTTCTTACCATTGCCACGACGATACTCATATTCCTGTTCGTCCACCTTCAGGGCCGAGAAATACGTACCCAGTCCACGGATCTGACTGGCTGTGGTATGACCTGCCAACAGCGCCATCACTGGTACGAACCAGGTGGCATAGAGACTGTGATCCAACGGCAGGACGGCGAGGCGCAGGTAGAAACCAGGCAACAGCGTACCCACCAACTGACCTGCCACGACAGGCAACAAGAAACGCTTCACGTCGAGTTTCAGACGGATCAGCACCACTGCCGCCGTATAGCAGGCGATCAGCACCAGCCAGCCCAGATTGAGGGCCATCGAGTCGTAACGGAGGAGAGCCCATACCATCAGACAGACCACCAACAATTGACCTATCATCCTGGCTGTCGCCACACCAAACTTTCGCAACAGTTTCTTGTCCCACAGATAGAGCACCCCTACAGGGATCACCAGCAGGAGCAGCCCACATATCGCATGTATTATCAGACTACTATTCATCGATTCAGATTAGATTTTGATTATTTGATTGGCACGATCAAGCACCATCGGATCACTACTGGTTATGACAACGGTCTTCCCCTGCGCAGCCTGTTGCTGTAACAGTTGCATCAGTTGGAAAGCCTGCTCTGGCGACAACAAAGCTGTAGGCTCATCAGCCATCACGATCGGCTTATCTGCACTCTCCTCTAAGGTCTTTGTGGCCAGCAGCACAATCTCGTCAGTTGTCAGGGGCGCCCTGGGTTGTGCGATCTCCACGCTGGGCAGCACCTCATTCCACACGGCATAGTCGTCGGCCTCCACCTGGGTGGCCTCAGGCTCCTCCAGTTGAAGTCCCAACGTCTGCGCATCCTGAGGCAGATACACCATCATCTCGCGAAACGCATGGGAGGAATAGATCGTCAGCAGTTCACCATCCACACTGACAAAGCCATCCTTTACTGGCAGGAAGCCCATCAGCGTACGGAGCAGTGTGGTCTTTCCAGAACCAGCGGCACCTGTGATACAGGTCAGTTCGCCATCGTTGGCAATGAACGACAAGTTCTCTGCCAGCACCCGTTCCCCCACGGCTATCGTTATGTTCTTTGCTTCTAACATCGTCAGAATTTTGCTGCAAAGGTACAAATAATTCTAAATTCTTAATTCTTAATTTCATTTTTTTTGTACCTTTGCACCCAAAATATGGAATATAAGTCAAATCTTCACGCTTCAGCGTGGCGCTTACCCGCAGAATGGGAACCTCAGTGGGGTGTGCAGTTAACATGGCCGCACGCCAAGACCGACTGGGCTCCGATGCTTGAAGAGATCACAGCCACCTACGAGGAAATGGCGAGTGAGATCAAAAAACGTGAAGAATTGCTAGTCGTCAGAGATATATCCGATGACACTTGGGCACGCGATCATGGTTTTATCTCGTTGGTAGATGATCAGGGCCATCGCCGATTACTTGATTTCTGTTTCAACGGCTGGGGCGAGAAGTTCCCTGCCTCGCAGGATAATGCCCTGAATCGCTATCTTTACGATCAGGGGGCCATTGAGGGGGAATACGTAGATTGTCTCGACTTCGTGCTGGAAGGCGGCTCCATCGAGAGCGACGGACGTGGTACAGTCTTCACCACCACAGGCTGTCTGCTGGCACCGCATCGTAACCAGCCCCTCACAAAGGCTGAGATCGAGGCCCGTCTGAAGCAAGAACTCTGTGCTGAGCGCATCCTCTGGATCGATCATGGGAACCTGACAGGCGACGACACTGACGGCCATATCGACACGCTGGTGCGCATCTGTCCGAACGATATATTATTATATGTGGGTTGTGACGATCCTGCCGATGAGCAGTATGCCGACCTTAAGTTGATGGAAGAACAACTCAAGACTTTCCGCACTATGGAGGGCAAGCCCTATCAACTGGTGAAACTCCCCATGCCTCGTCCTATCTATGATGAGGACTATCGTCTGCCTGCCACGTATGCCAACTTCCTGGTCATCAACGGTGCCGTGCTCTGTCCCACCTACGCCCAGCCTGATCTCGACGCAGAGGCCCTCCGTCTGATTGGCGAGGCTTTCCCTGATCGTGAGATCGTACCCATCGATTGTCGTAGCATTATCAAACAACATGGCAGCCTCCATTGCTGCACCATGCAATTTCCAAAGATATGAAAGTAGGATTCTTACAACAAGCCAATAGCGCAGACCTGCATCAGAACATCCTGCGTCTGTCAGAAGGCATTAGCGACCTTGCGAAACGCGGGGCCGAGTTGATTGTTCTGCAGGAACTGCACAACTCCCTGTATTTCTGCCAGGTGGAAGATGTGGACAACTTCGACCTCGCAGAACCCATCCCAGGACCTTCTACGAAACTCTATGGCGAACTCGCCAAACAGTTTGGGGTGGTGATTGTCACCTCGCTCTTTGAGCGTCGTGCAGCAGGCCTTTATCACAACACGGCTGTGGTGCTTGAGAAAGACGGCTCCATCGCAGGCATCTATCGTAAGATGCATATCCCTGATGATCCCGCCTATTACGAGAAGTTCTACTTTACCCCTGGCGACCTCGGCTTCCATCCCATTCAGACCTCTGTAGGCCGACTGGGTGTGATGGTGTGCTGGGATCAGTGGTATCCAGAGGCAGCCCGTCTGATGGCCCTGCAGGGGGCGGAGATCCTAATCTACCCCACTGCCATCGGCTATGCCGCCAACGACACCGCAGAGGAACAACAACGCCAGCGCAGAGCCTGGCAGACGGTGATGCGTGGCCATGCCGTTGCCAACGGTCTGCCCGTCCTCGCAGTTAACCGTGTAGGTTTCGAACCAGATTCCAGTGGTCAGACGGAAGGAATCCAATTCTGGGGCACTTCCTTCCTCGCTGGTCCTCAGGGAGAGATCATCTATGAGGCCGACGGCCATGAGGAAGAGAGCATCATCATCGAACTCGACCTCCAGCACTCTGAGAATGTGCGACGCTGGTGGCCCTTCCTGCGCGATCGGCGCATCGATGCCTATGGAGATATCCTCCAACGGTTTATAGATCAAACATGAAAAATTAAGATTAAACAATAAACATTGGCAAACTTCAAACAAACCATAACAACATGAGCAACCAACTAAGATTTCAGGTCGTAGAAGAGGCCTTTAAGAAGAAGGCCCTGGAGGTGCCTACCCCCGCTGAACGACCCTCCGAATATTTCGGAAAATACGTGTTCAACCGTCAGAAGATGTTCAAATACCTCCCTGCTGAGGTGTATCGCAAGATGATCGATGTGATGGACAATGGCGCCAGCCTTGACCGCTCTATCGCAGATGCCGTGGCAGAAGGTATGAAGAGATGGGCTCAGGAGATGGGAGCCACCCACTATACCCACTGGTTCCAGCCGCTGACAGAGGGCACAGCCGAGAAGCACGATGCCTTCGTGGAGCACGACGGCAAGGGTGGTATGATGGAGAACTTCGACGGCAAGTTGCTCGTACAGCAGGAGCCGGATGCCTCCTCCTTCCCCAACGGTGGTATCCGCAACACCTTCGAGGCACGCGGCTATTCAGCCTGGGACCCCACATCGCCCGTCTTCATCATCGACGACACACTGTGTATCCCCACCATCTTCATCGCCTATACAGGTGAGGCCCTCGACTACAAGGCCCCTCTCCTCCGTTCCATCCGTGCCGTCACCAAGGCAGCAGAGGAGGTTTGCGGCTACTTCTATGACAACGTGAAGAAGGTACAGGTGAACCTGGGTTGGGAACAGGAGTATTTCCTCGTGGATGAGGGACTCTATTCCGCACGCCCCGACCTGTTGATGACAGGACGCACGCTGATGGGCCATGAGAGTGCGAAAAACCAGCAGATGGACGATCACTACTTCGGCACCATCCCTGACCGTGTACAGGCCTTTATGAAGGATCTAGAGATTCAGGCCCTTGAACTCGCCATCCCTTGTAAGACACGTCATAACGAGGTGGCACCTAACCAGTTTGAACTGGCACCGATCTTCGAGGAGTGCAACCTCGCCGTGGATCATAACATGCTGCTCATGTCACTGATGAAACGCGTGGCTCGCAACCACGGTTTCCGTGTGCTGCTCCACGAGAAGCCCTTCGACGGCATCAACGGCTCTGGTAAGCACAACAACTGGAGTCTGACCGCCAGTCAGGGCGAGGGTTCTACCCTCCTCCACGCTCCTGGTAAAACGCCTGAGGAGAACTTGCGCTTCGTCACCTTCATCGTCGAGACACTGATGGCTGTCTATCGCCATAACGGCCTGCTGAAAGCCTCTATCGTCAGTGCCACGAATGCCCACCGCCTGGGTGGCAACGAGGCACCGCCTGCCATCATCAGTTCCTTCCTGGGCAAGCAACTCACGGAACTCTTAGACCACATCGAGCTCTCAGATAAGGACGACCTCTTTAACCTGAAAGGCAAACAGGGTATGGAGATCGACATCCCCCAGATCCCTGACCTCATCATCGACAATACTGATCGCAACCGCACGTCTCCCTTTGCCTTCACAGGTAACCGTTTCGAGTTCCGTGCTCCTGGTTCTTCAGCCAACTGCGCCTCAGCGATGATTGCGCTGAACTCAGCGATGGCAGAAGCCTTGCAGAACTTCAAACAGCGTGTGGATGCAAAGATCGCCAAGGGCGACAGTAAGGTGTCAGCCATCCTCGATGTGCTGCGCGACGATATCAAGACCTGTAAGCCCATCCGTTTCGATGGCAATGGCTACAGCGAAGCCTGGGTGAAAGAGGCAGCCAGTCGTGGACTCGACGTTGAGAAGTCATGTCCGAAGATCATCGAGCACTACCTCGACGACGCTAGCGTACAGATGTTCGAAGCCACCAAGGTGATGAACCGCAAGGAACTCGAAGCCCGTAATGAAGTAAAATGGGAGACCTACGTCAAAACCGTACAGATTGAGGCACGCGTCATGGGCGATCTGTCGATGAACCACATCATCCCCGTTTCCACCCATTACCAGTCGCAACTCATCAAGAATGTACAGGGCATGAAGGCCGTGTTCCCTGAGGAACAGGCCAACCGTCTCTCAGCCCGTAATATGAAACTGATTCAGGAGATTGCCGAGCGCACGGAGCGCATCGAACAGTTCGTAGAGGAACTGACTGATGCCCGTCGCGTCGCCAATCGCATCCAGAGCATCCATGAGCGCGCCATCGCCTACCACGACACCGTCTGTCCGAAGATGGATGCCATCCGTTCAGAGATCGACCATCTTGAGATGATTGTCGAAGATGGCCTCTGGTCGCTGCCTAAGTATCGCGAATTACTGTTTATTCGCTGATTCTATCACCGCATTATAATAACTGCAGAAGTCTGCCCATCGATAATAAGGAGCATTATCGGTGGGCACTGGCAGTTTGGCCTCCTTGCCGTTCAGCAGGCACTTCACCAGCACATCCTGCCCCGCATCGCCACGATAGAACACCAGTTGGATATTAGAAGCCATACAGGTCTGGAAGTTCTGGTAGCAGTACTTCACCTCATAGGGATCCACAGGATCGAGATCAGCACCGTTGATACCCAGCAACACCGTCAACGGACCAATACACGTGTCGTGACCGAATCTGAGGTCTGCCACACGGTCGCTACTGCCGTCAATCACAGCATTGGCTTTCTTCATGACATCCTGCAGGATGGGGATCATATAATACTTGTTGTCGAACACCCAGGAATACGAGCCTAAGTTCGACTGCTCCCAACGGGCTATCAGTTCATCATCGTTCACGATATTACCCATCAGACCCTCATGGTTGATACTCGGCAGCGAGGTGTAGAGGTTGATCAGATCCTCACCCATGCGCCACATCGGCCCTAAACCGTCCGTACTGGTGAACACACGGTTCAGCACCACCTTGCCCAGCGAGTCGTTGCCCTTAAACTGATGGGGACTCAGCTCATAACGCGGATGTGCCTTGGGATAGACATGCTTCACGGGATTCTGTCCGTCCATCGGCACCACACCGTCGAGTGTGAAGCGCGACGACTGCTCCCTGACCTCGATCTTCGGATTACACTGCGTCAACTCCTGACAGAAGGCCGACATACTCAGCACACAACGTCCTGAGAGCGAGGCGATGGCCAACACGTTGCCACCCTTCTCAAACACCTCAGGAAAGGCGTTATACATCGTTCTGGCAATGCCCTGGTGCTGTTCCCAGCCGAGTTGCGTCAGTTCACTCCAACCCGTCATCAACTCGTCCTTCACAGCCTCGAAACGCTTAAAGAACGCCTCACCCTCAGCCGTCAACTGCTGACGTTCGTGCGCCTTTGTCAACAGCGTGTCCAGATCCAGATACAACTGATTGTTCCAGTAATAACGCGAGCCATGACGGGAATAGTGGCTGATATAGAAAGGTTTGTAACCATCAGGCGCCTTCGTCAGCGTCACATCCTCAAACTGGTAAGGACAGTCGTTGCCATACGCCTTCTTCGGGCACGCCTTCAACACGTCGTTCACATCGATTCTCTGGGCTCCTGCGCTGATCGTCAGGAGTCCTAACATAAAGGTAGCAATCAGTTTCTTCATGATCATTTAGTTTTGATTTTGCTTGCAAATATAAGAAAAGTTTTCAGAAAACATATCATAAAATCGATAAATCAGCAAAAATTTGCTATCTTTGCAGCAAGATTATGGCTTGGAAACTGAAATATCGCTGTACATCATGCGGATATGAGGCTGAGGTTTACGAGGGGCAAGGCCTCTTCCGTCAGCAGATCTCACCCATGAGTTGTCCTGACTGCAAGACGATTCAGAACATCGTCGTGGGTGGCATCATCGGCGATGTGGCCCCCTCCTTCCGCAGCGAGGCAGGTCGCC
>JAEEGK010002636.1_pt1 | contig 44962 bp, 36 predicted proteins | sample 8958771 | NCBI WGS metagenome assembly JAEEGK01 (sample SAMN16246547, study PRJNA631951) | gut metagenome | biome: gut microbiome; feature: rumen; material: SC-attached | host: Bos | place: Iran: Karaj | collected 2018-10
AACGGGTGCTTGGTTTTTATCCGCTCACCTCCACAGAAAAAGCCAGCCGCAACGGGCTGGCTTTTTCTGTGGAGGCTTTACCTCTATTTTTAGTCCGGCAGGATACGGCCGGCACCCATGTAGCGCATCATGAAGTAGGGGGAGGTGGAGCGCTGGATTTCCACGCCGTTGGAGGTGGAGGCGTGGATGAAGCGGAACATGCCGCGGTCGAGGTCGACATCCACGACGATGCCCACGTGGCCGATGCTGCGGATGCTGCCGCGGGCGCCGAAGAAGACGAGGTCGCCTTTGCGGAGGTCGGAGAAACTCTCCACCGGCCGGCTTTCCTTGGACTGCATTACGGAATTGTGGGACAGGTTATAGCCGAATTCCCGGTAAACGTAGCTGGTGAAGCCCGAGCAGTCGAACAGGTCGGGACCCGAGGCACCGAGCCGGTAGGGGACGCCGATGAAGGTCTTGGCGTAATCCAGGAGATCGTCCACCAGTTCCCTCGGGGCGGATGGGCCCGCTTGCGGCTGCGGCTTGACGGCGATGCTGCCGGATGCCGGGACGGTCACACCGGACCGGACCAGGTCGATGGAATCCATCACGGCTTGTGCGCGTTCCCGGGTGCGGGCGATGTCGGCGGGGTCGGTGAGCGGCGGGATGACCGGCGCTTCCGGTTCCCGGACGGCCGGCATCCGCCGCGCGGTTCCGCACGACGCGACGGCAAGCACCGTCAAAGCCCCTATGATCCATCGAATTCCTTTCATCAGAAAAGTCGGGAAAACTTACAAAGTAAGTAAATTCTCCCGACACTTGCAAAAATCGGGCTTTACTCGACGGGCGCAGGCTTTTTTTCGGAGTTCTGGACAACGGTCACTTCGGCCAGCAGCGTCCCGTCGGACAGCCGGATGTGCACGACCGTTTCACGTGGCCGGTCGATGAAGGGATTCTGCCCGGCTTTCACGGTCAGTTCACCTTCCTGGCAGTTGACGATGGTCAGCCATGCTTCCGGAGATTCCGCCTGGACCCAGTATCCCTCAGGCAGGGCGATCCTGGTCTCGTTGCCGGAGAAAGGGATGGCTCCTTTCAAGCGGAGCGGCGACTCTGGAACGGGTTTGGGCGTCTGCGTCAGGGTTTTCGAGAACGATCCCGTCGGACCGGTCACGGTAATGGTCCCGGTACGTGCTTTGTTCATCGTCCAGCGATCGCTGAGGATGAGAAACACGGCGTCTCCGGTCCCCATGGATCCGTCACCTTTTCCGAAGCTTTGGTTGACCGTGAACCAGTCGGCATCGGCCGTGAGGGTCCAGGCATCTTCCGGGTTCGCTTCGATGCCGAACAGGGCATTCCCTCCGTCGCAAGAAATGACGAGGTCAGGGGCGCCTGTCAGATGGAAGGTTTTCCGGGCGGGTTTGCTGCAGGCGGTCAGCGCTGCCAGCAGGGCGGCAAAATACATGATCTTTTTCATAAGCCGTTGAGATTTATAGGGTTAAGGAAACAGAATGTCAGTCAATGGGCGTTTCACCGGGCCCGCCGGTGCTGATGACCCAGCCGGGATGATAGTCGGGGTGGAAGACCTTCGTCTGGATATCCTCGAGCATTTCAATCCGGTAGTAAGGATCGGAAACACCCGTGTAGGTCACGCAGGGATGGATGGACCGGTAAACCTGGCCGTTGTATTTGACCTCGCCGTTGGACAGCGTGACCGTATAGACCGCCTGGCCGATGCTGTGGCCGGCGTTGTCCCGGCTGACCGTTCCGTTCAGGATCTTGTTTCCGGTGTCCCCGTAGATTTTCACTTCCGCGCCGTCGGCGTAGGTCGTATGGAATACATGGCCGGTCGGTTTCGCCGCGCCGGGGCCGACGTATGCGGGTCTGACTTCGAATTCGGAGTCGGTTCTGATGACCACCGATCCGCCGACGGCGCCCCAGACGATCACCCGGAAGGACAGGAATGTCTTTCCGACCTTTTCTCCGCTGTACGGATTCATGACTGTCCGCTGCACTTCGCACAGGCCGCCGATGTGCGGCAGGGCGTCGCCCTCGACATAATCAAAGAAGATGTTGTTGCCGTTGCCGCTGAAGCGCTCCTTCATCGTGGCATTCCAGGATCCGGCCAGCTTGACGTCCCATCCCAGGGAAGACGTCGTTGCGTTGACGGCGGAATAGTCCGGTATCCGGATACTCCGGTGGCATTCTTCGCAGTCGATATACTGCACCAGCATCCCCTTGTCGTCGAAGTCGGGCCATGTAGCGCTGTAAGTCATTTCCTTGAAAGGATCGACGCTGTAGATACTCTCGGTCAACGGCGTGACACCGCAGTCTGAGCCGGTGGGAGTAACCGTGAACGTGCCGATGGATACACCGCCGGCAGCCGGGTAGTCGAGCAGGCTCCTGACCCAGATCCGGTTTATCCCTTCGGTGCCGAACCGGAATGGATTGTTCACTGTCAGCAAGGGCTTCAGAATGGCCTCATACAGGTCCGGGGCGAAGGTCTTGCCGGTAAAGACTGTCGTCTGGGAAGCGTCGGTCCCGACACTGATCCGGGTTGAAATGCTGACGGAAGGTTCCGTAAAGTAACCGAATGCGGGCGGAAGGCCGTCGTGTCCGCTGGCATCCGTATTCACGTCCGTACCGTCCGGATGGCCGTAATAAGGGGCGGTTCCGGAGGTCTTGTTCACATCCAGCAGATACGGTGCGACGGGGGAGACCGTCACGGTGCCGGTCTGACCGTTCGACGCTTTTACTGTGATCGTGGCGTCGCCCTTGGCTCCGAGATAGTTCACATAGATGGTCCTGCCGCTGACGGCCGCCTTTGCGGCGATACTCTCGTCGCTGGAAGTTACGCTCGTTATCGTCGCCCCGTCTTCCAAATCGGACACGGTGAAGCTGCCACGTTGGCCCACATACGTGGCTTGGGCAGTCCAGGTTACGGAGAGGGGAGGCAATTCCTTGAAAGTGACCGTCGGGCTGTCCGAATAGGCCGTCCGGCCGTTCAAGGTGTAGGTCGCCCGGAATGAGGCGGATCCCGGCGCGGTCGCGGTGACATTTCCCTTCGAAATAGCGAGGTTCGCGCTTCCGCCGGCCGTTTTGGTCCAGATGACGGCATCTGTCACATCCGTGATGGTTTCCGTGCCATGGTCATTGCGGCGGCAGGTGGCTGTGAGGCGGACCGTTTCACCCACATAAGCGTCGGTCTTGCCGGCTGTAATGTCGATGATGAAAATATCGCCATCCCGTTTCCAATCCTGGTCCTGCGTCCGGTCCCCGTGATAGACGACCGTCCAGTCGTAGAGGCCGTTTCTCTCGATGTCGAAATCCGTCGTGGCATTGCCGCCCAGGTAGCTGCGGTAAGTGATATTGCCGGCGTATGCCGATTCGGTAGAGACGACCGAAGTTTCCAGATAGGTCAAAGCCTCTCTTTTCGACCGGACTGTCGCGTTCCGGTCCGGACTTTTGTCCAGGGAGGACTGGATTCCGCCGATGGAACCCTGCCGGTTCTCCGGCACATAAAAGACGAAGGTTCCGGAAGACGTTCCGGTGCCTTCCTGGAATTCCTGCTGGTCCCAGTCTTCATCCCGGACTGCGTCGCCGAATGGGCGGAGTACCCGGTTCAGGTTGTGTACACGGACCGATTGGATGGATGCACCGTCCCAGTCGCAGGATAAGTGGGCCGTCACTTTCGCCAGCAGGCGCTGGACGGGAATGGTGGTTCCGCGACCCGGCCAAGTCAGTTTCCCGGCCATCGGGATACCGCGGGACGCCAGGGACCCCGTCCCTTCCGTATAGGAAGGGATTCTATAGGTAATTGTATTTAACTTGCTTTCTGACAGCGGTAAAACGGTTGACATGTCGCCCATGTTTACCAGGGCATACAGGGTGTGGTTCCGGTCCGGTTCCAGTTCCAGGGTCATCGCATCCAGTCCGTCCGGGAAATAGCCTGCTGCGGCCAGGGTTCCGTCCGCATAGGCGGCCAGGGTGATGTCCGTCTTCCGGGTTTCGATGTCTGCGGACGTCAGGACCGAGCGGGTCCGTTCGGCCCAGGATTCCGTTTCCGCGACCCTGAATACGGTCGTGTCCGGATATTCCCGCTGGCAGGCGGCCAGCAGGACGGCGAGAACCGCCAGGGAAATGCTTCTTCTCATAGCTTCGTCATTATCATTGTTCGACAAGCGGAAATACCGCCCCTTCCTCCCAGTCCGCAACCCGCACGTCGGCGAGTCCCCGGACCAGATCGACGGACACATAGATATCCTGCAGCTCTTCCGCCTTCCAGTTGTATCCGAGCCGGTCGATGTACTCGCCCAGCAGGAAACGGGCGGCAACCGCTTCTTCCGGCTGGATGGTGACCGTCAGTTCCGTATCTCCCTGACGGGGAATACGGAAGGACACGACCCTTTCACCTTCACGGGGAACCGGGGCGAACCGAAATGGTCCGTAAACCGGCGAGAAATCCAGCAGGTCGAAGCCGCAGGAGTTCCCCTCGACGAGGAACCGGCAGGAACTGACCACATCGGCCGGTTTCTGGATATCCAGGAACACGGTGGCGAACTGTTTCCGGAAGGATACGTTCGCATAAGCGAGGTCGCCGGTCGCGTCCACTTCCTCGAACCAGGCGTAAAGGGAATCGGCCTGGGATCCCGGTGGAATCCGCATTTCGCGCCCTTCGGCAAATGCCTCGGCGATGCCCGTGCAGGCCGACAGGGTCAGCATTCCTTTGGGAACGGACTTCGACCAGCAGGGACGGCTCTCTTCGATACGGACGCGGTCCCGGAAAAGCCGGTCGTCTCTCCAGCCCAGCATTTCCGCTTCGCCGGACGCGCCGGGGTCGGTAAAGGATACTTGCAGGTAGCAGGGGCAGGGGTCGCGGTTTTCCTTGATCGTGCAGGCCATGCCGGACACCAGAAGGGCCAGGCAGGCAGGAATGAACATTCTGTCCATAGGCTAGGAGGTTTCAGTGACGTTGAAAACCGGAGACCAGTCGTCCGTCGATGTACTGAAAGTGACGTCGATGGCGCCGGGTTCGTCCTTTTCCGGATCCAGGGATCCCGGTTTCCGGATGACGGCCTCTTCGATGATGTAGGTTTTGTTCCGCGCGGAGGCCGGGAGGGTGATGGGATAATAGTAGGTCTTACCGTCGATCTGGGCTTCGATGACCAGCCGTGTATGGCGCCGGGACCAGGTTCCGCTCCTGCTGTCCTGCGTCTCCGGAAGGGGGTTCGGATAATAGTAGAAAGTATGTTCCCGTACATGGGGCTTGTCCGCCGTCAAGGATGCATTGATGTCCCTGTCCGCGAGGAGACCGTTCACATCACCGTTGGATTGGAACCCCATCCGGTTGTACCAGCAGGATGCGTCGGAAAGGATATCGGCCGCACGCAGATCGCTCCCGTACAGGGTTTTTCCGTAACAGTTGGTCAGGTAAACGGCTTTCAGGAGGAAGGACCGGCCGGCGAGTGCCGGATTGGTGAACTGGACGGTTATTCTTCGTAGGCTCGCCTTGCAGACCAGCCGGTCCACGCCGATCTGTTGCGTGCGGCCGTCCGCGACGGGAACGGTGACGGTCCGGCGGCCGGCCATCACGAGCCGGCCGGGCGCATTGTCCCGGAGGGCGGATTCCGCCCCCGTGAGGGCTTCCAGTTCCGGATAGGCGGTTGCCCGGAAAGAGGACGGGGGATTGACTACGGCAAAGGCGTCATAGTCGCCCGCGACCAGTTTTTTCTTGATGGCCGATCCGGAATCCGATGTCCCGGTTTCGACCAGCCGGCCATCCTTGTACAGAAGGAGCGCCCACTGGTCTACCTCCCGTTCTCCGCCCGTCCCTGTCACACGGGTGCCATCCCCGAGGACGGAGAAGACAACCTCGACGGCTCCTTCTTCCCGGCGGGCCGCCGGTTGGCAGCCGGCCAGGAGAAGGAAACAGACAAACAGGGGTTTCAGTATCGCTTTCATCGCGGACTCAAAGGGTGATCTTTCCCATGTTCAGGCCGAGCTCCCAGTCGTTGACGGTAATCTGGACGGTTGCGTCACCGGTTTCGATCGGCTGGTACGGTACGTCTCCGGGACGGTGACGGATGACCATTTCGTCGATGACATAGGTCTTGTTCCTTTCCAGGACGGGCAGCACCACGGGATAGTATCCCTTCTTGCTTTCGAAGGTTACTTCGACGACGAGCATGGTATGTCGGGGTGCCCAAGTCGCTTCGTAGGTGTCCTTTTCCGTCGGGTTCGGATAGGGATAGAATACATGCTCCTTCTCGTAAGCCTTCGAGTTTTGTACCGAAGTACCGACTTTGTCATACAGGAAGGTGTCGAAGCCATTGTCCTTGTGACCGAGCTGGTTCACCCAGGTGGCGGGTGCTCCGTCCGCCGCATAGTTGCTGTCGCCTGCGACGTTGATCAGGTAGATGGCGTCCACGGTCAGGCTTTCCTGGGCGAGGGCGTACTGGAAGTCCGTCGAGATCTTCTTGACCGACACGCGGGAGACGAGGCGCTTGACCGTGACGGGAACGGTGCCTCCGTCCTTCAGGTCCTGGGTGGTGCTTCCGCTCATCACGAATCCGTCAGTCCTGTTCTCGGACAGCTGGCTGACCTTGGCCTTGAGCTCGCTTTCCGTCGACACGTCCTTGAGGGAAGGCGCATTGACCAGGGCCCAGACCGTCCGCGGACCCGACGTGGCCGTCAGCTGGGCGGTCATCGCCTCGCCGGCGTCGCGGTAGTCTTCCAGGCGTCCGTCGTTGAAGACGTAAACCTGCAGGTTGCCGACCTTCGACTCGTTCTCGTAGGTCACGGAGGTCGCACGGGTGAGCCCGGAAGCGTCATGGGATCCGACCGTCCCCAGGATGGTGACGTTCACTTCGACCGGCTTGCCGTCGATGTCGGCTTTCTCCCGCTGGCAGGCGCAGAGGGCCGTGGCGGCCAGGGCCGCGATGAAAAGAAATCTGGTTTTCATGGGATAAATAGGATTAGGGATTGAATGTCAAATAATTGTCTTTTTCTTCCGGGTCCAGGCCATATCGGCGGATGAGGCCGGATATCTCCGGGTCCAGGTTGCCTCGGTGCACGAAGGATGGGTTGAGCCGGCATGCTTTCAGGAAGCTTTCGACGGCTTTCCGGTCATCACCCCGTCGGCTGTAAAGGATGGCCAGGAGATACAGGACCTTGTCGGTCCGTTCCATCGGTTCCAGCACCTCCAGGGCGGACGCGTTGTAATCCAGGGCGCAGAAGGCGACGGCGGTGTTGTAGTCTTTGTAGGGCCGGAGAAGGGTGACGGCCTGCTCATACTCCCGGTCGCGGATGGCCTGGAGTCCCCGCATATAGACGCTGTCCACCACGGTGGTATGGACGGTATCCTTCTGCAGGCCTTTCCGGTGCAGGTGGAAGTCGAACCGGACGGTCCTGAGACGGGGATAGAGACTTTCGCGGATGTGCCGGTAGGAGGGGAGCCGCTGGAGTTGCTGTTCCCGCAGGTCGGGCTGTCCGGCAAATGCGGTCCGGACGTAATCCTCCTTCTCTTTATCGCTCAAGCTTTCGTCTTCCCGGACCAGGGCGTCCAGCATGGTCCAGTTCTCCGGATTGTTGCGGGACAGCAGGCGGATCTCCGCGGGCGCCTCTTCCCGGAAAGTCTCGTCCAGGCCGATGTGGAAGCCGTTGCGCCGGACGGAATCCCGGTAGTGTTTCAGGAAGCCCTCGAAATAGTCCGAGACGCTTTCCGACCGCCGCATGGACAGTCTCCGGTTGTGCTCATACGAACCTTCAGGGGAGCAGGAAGCAGTGACGACGATGGAATCCAGGTCATAGTCCCTGTTCTGCAGGAGACTCCGGAGATTTCCCTCGATGCGGGCCATCTCCTCCCGGTTGTGTCCGGTCTCCTTGCGGATCTCCGCCCGTCCTTGTTCGAAGTCGATGTAGCAGGCGGTGTTGGCCTGCACCTTCCGTTCGGTCACCACGGTCTTGTAGCGGACGGCATCGTCGCTCAGACCGCTGATGGAACTGATGTAGAAGGTCAGGGGGTCGGTCCGGGGAACCCGGTAGATCCGTCGGTCCTCTTCGTAGATGTCGCCCGACAGCAGGACGGTCGCCTTGCGGAGGCTGGGCTTGACGTGGATGGACTGCACGTAGTCATAGAGGATGTCTCCGTCGGGACTTACGATGACTGTGTCCAGCCGGAGCCCTTCCGTCACGATGGGCACTTTCACGTATTTCCGGAACATCTCGTCCTTCCTCCCGACTTTCCGCCGGTTCCTGCGGACGACGAGCTGGTTGGTATAGTGGTCGAGCGCCTGTCTCTCGGTGATTCCGTAATGGGAACGGAATTCTTCTTCGGAGACGGCCGTCGAGTCGGTCTTGTACCGGTAAATGTCCGGCAGGTTCCGTCGCAGGAACATTTCCAGCTGGAAACGGTCGACGAAGTGCGTGGAATCCGCTTCGATGGAATCGAGGAACCGCCGGTAGTGTTCGTATCCCTTCAGCTGCGCCTTCCGGTATCCTTCTCCCGTAATCAGGATCGGGTCCAGGCGTACGCTGTCTTCCAGGACGAACAGGTCGGGGTAGAAGCGGAGCTGCCATTCCCGGTCCTGCATGGCCTCGGGAACGATGATCCGGAAGTTCAGGTCCACGCGCCCGCTCCGTTCGGCCACGTTGCGGAAGCGGGCCGTCACCCTGGCCGCCTGGAGCACGTCCGTGGCGACCATCTCTCCGTTCTCGTCCTTGACGGCCCGCATGATCAGCACCTGGTTTCCGTCCGGGTCTTCCACGACCATCGTGTCCCGGCGGGTTTCCCCGCCCATGGCGATCTCCGGCAGCTCTTTCTCGTCGGCGATGACCATCTGGGCGGCCAGGGACTGGCGGCGGAGCCGTTCCAGTTTTCCCTGCGGACCGCAGCCGGCCAGCAGGAATGCGGCCAGCAGGACCGCAGCTGTCCACCGCGTAAGCATCTCTACAGGAATCTTTGGGGTTGCACGGGATCGTCGTCGGGGGGAAGGATGGTGACGCGGCGGGCCAGGATTTCCCAGCCGCTGCGTTCGGCACCGTCCGCCATCGTGAACCGGAAGGTGCGCACCCGGCCGGCGACCTGGATGATGACGCCCTTTCCGATCTGCCGGAAGTCGGGCATGTTCTTGCCTTCCCAGGCGGTGACGTTGAACCAGGTGACGTCCACGACCGGATTGTTTTCCCGGTCCTTGTAAGAGTATTCGGTGACGAGGGAGAAACGGCAGACCTGCGATTCGCCGACCCGGTTGAGGGTCACCGTTCCCACGATGCCGCGAAGTTCGATCTTGTTCAGAAATTCCATGTTGAAACAGGTTTTGGGGTTGGACTTGTTCCGGCGGTCCGGGCGCGCTCCGGTTTTCCGCCGGGACAAATGTAAGGAAGCGCCCTCCGTATGGCCGCCGGAAGGACGGTGGCGGCCGGCAACTTTTTATGATTCTTGCTCCGATTGCGTTTTTCCGGTCCGTTCTCCCGCGGAAAAAACCGTCGCAAGAAATGTTTCTTGTCCTGCGGTTTCCCGACGCATCGCAAGATTCGTTAAAAACTGCGCTATTTTTCTTGCGATCCTTGGAATCACCGCCCGGAACGGCCATCTTCACGCGGTAAAAACCGGAAGACTATGAAGTACAGATTGGAGGAAACGGTTCCGCACTGTCTGGAATGCGGCGACCCTTTGCCCTACGGGCGGAAGGACCGGAAGTTCTGCTGCCCGGCCTGCAAGAACCGGCACCACAACCGGGAAGCCCGGCAGTGGCGGTTCCGGTACGCATCCGTCATCGGAATCCTGCAGAAGAACCATGATATCCTGCACCACCTCATCCGGATCGGAGTCCGGTCCATCCCCAAAACGGAGCTGGTCCAGCTGGGTTACCGCCAGGGTTTCGTCACGTCCAGCGGCCGGGAGGGCCGCCGGACGGTATGCCGCTGCTTTGACATCGTCTTTTTCGACACCGAGACCAAGATTGCCGGATTGACCGTGGAAACCCTGCCCTGGAACCGGGACATGGCGGAAAAATGACTAACTTTGCCGCATGCAAGTCCAAGAGAGTCCCATCCGGTTCGACCGGATTCCCCGCGAGGGATACCTTCACGCCTTCGAAGAAGCCATCGAGACAGCCCGTGCCGAAGTGCAGGCCATCGCCGCCTGTCCGGAAGCGCCCACCTTTGAAAACACCATCGAGGCCCTGGAATATGCCGGCCTCGGCCTGGCCGAGCTGGAGAACCTGTTCTTCAATCTGCTGGAAGCCGATTCCGACGAGGTGATGCAGGAAACCGCCGAAAAAGTTTCGCCGATGCTCACTTCCTACGCGATGTCTATCCTGCAGGATCCCGCCCTGTTCGCACGCGTCAAGGCTGTTCACGATGCCGGTCTTGACCTGGATACGGAACGGCGGCGGTTGCTGGACAATACCTGGCGGGACTTCGTCAGGAGCGGCGCCGCCCTTCCCCCGGAAAAGAAGGCGGAATTGACGGCCTGCCAGGAGAAACTGTCCCTGCTGGAGGTGCAGTTCGGCAACAATGCCCTGGCGGCTACCGGGTCGTTCATCCTGCATCTGGCCCATGAGTCGGATCTGGAAGGGCTGCCGGCATTTACCCGGGAAGCCGGTGCCGCGGAGGCGGCGGAACGGGGTATGGACGGCTGGGTTTACACGCTGCAGACTCCGTCCTACCGGCCGTTTATGGCCGGGAGCGCCCGTCGCGACCTGCGTGAGAAGCTGTACCGCGCCTACGCCTCCAAGGCCGTAGGCGGTAAAAATGACAACACCGGCCTGGTCCGGCAGATTGCGGAACTGCGCATCCGGATTGCCAAACTGCTGGGATTTGAAACCTATGCCGATTATGCGCTGGAACCCCGGATGGCCAAGAATACTCCCACCGTCCTCCGTTTCCTGGACCGGCTGATGGAACCTTCGCTTCCGAAGGCGCGGGAGGAAGTCGCCGAACTGCTCCGCTATGCCCGGACGGAAGGGTTCGAAGAGGATGCGCTCCAGCCCTGGGACCTTCCGTACTGGGCCGAACGCTACCGCAAGGCGTATTACGACTTGGACGACGCCCTGCTCAAGCCCTATTTCCCGCTGGAAGACTGCATCGACGCCGTTTTCGGCCTGGCCGGAACCCTGTACGGCCTGTCTTTCCGGCCGGCGGACATTCCCGTCTATCATCCGGATGTCCGCGCCTATGAGGTGCTGGATGCCGACGGGGCGCACCTGGCCTTCTTCTATGCCGATTTCTTCCCGCGTGCAAGCAAGCGCAGCGGGGCCTGGATGACCGAGTTCCGCGGCCAGTATCGGATAGGGGAGAAGGATGTCCGTCCGCTGATCAGCATCGTCACGAACTTTTCAAAGCCCACGGGGGAATCCCCGTCGCTTCTGACGCACGACGAACTGACGACCCTCCTGCATGAGTTCGGCCATTCCCTCCATGGGATGCTCTCCCAGGGACGCTATCCGTCCATGAGCGGCACGAACGTGGCCCGTGATTTCGTGGAACTGCCGTCGCAGATCATGGAGAACTGGGCCTTCGAGCCGGCTTTCCTCCGGACTTTCGCGAAGCATTACAAGACCCGGGAGCCCATTCCCGAATCCCTGGTGGAGCGCATTGTCCGCTCCCGTAACTACCTTTCCGCCTACTATCAGGTGCGTCAGCTCCAGTTCGGCTTCATCGACATGGCCTGGCATACGCTGGAAACCCTTCCCGAAGAGGGTACGGTCGATTTCGAGCGCCGCGTCCTGACCCCGTACCGGACGCTGCCGGCCGTGCCGGGCACAGCCCAGAGTCCGACTTTCGGACATATCTTCAACGGCGGCTACAGCGCTGGTTACTATTCGTATAAATGGGCGGAAGTCCTGGAAGCCGACGCTTTCGAAGCATTCCGCGAAAACGGCATCTTCGACCGCGGAACCGCCGGTTCCTTCAGAAAAAACATCCTCGAACGGGGATCGTCCGAGGATGAAGGAGTCTTGTTCCGCCGTTTCCGCGGGCATGATCCGGAGCCGGACGCCCTGCTGCGGAAACTGGGGATCATTTCATAGCAGCTTTCGCTTTCTTCTGCGGATCCTTGAAAAGGATCATGAACAGCACGCCCACCACGAAGGCGTACGCGGCGAAAATGTACCAGGCCTTGGGCCAGGACGGATTCGCGGCGTTATAGACCGTGGCATCCACGACGGCGCCGGCGGCGAGGGTGCCGATGGTGGCGCCGAAGCCGTTGGTCATCATCATGAACAGGCCCTGGGCGCTGGAACGGATGTCTTCAGCGGCGTTCTGTTCCACGTACAGGGAACCGGAGATGTTGAAGAAATCGAAGGCGAAGCCGTACACGATGCAGCTCAGGACGAACAGGAGGACGCCCGGCATCGACGGGTTGCCCAGGCCGAAGAATGCGAAGCGGCCCACCCAGGCGAACATGGCGATGAGCATCACGTTCTTGATGCCGAAGCGCTTCATGGCGAACGGGATGAGCAGGATGCACAGGGTCTCGGAAGCCTGGGAGATGGCGATCAGGGCGTTGGAATTCTTCACGGCGAAGGTGTTCGCGAGGGCCGGGTCGGCGGCGAAGGAGCCGAGGAAGGTGTTCGCGTAGCCGTTCGTGATCTGCAGGGAAGCGCCCAGCAGCATCGAGAAGATGAAGAAGATGGCGAACTGGGGATCCTTGAACAGGGTGAAAGCCTTCAGACCGAAGGCTTCGGCGAGGCTCTCGTTCTTCTTGGTCTTGTCAATGGGACAGCGCGGCATGGTAAGGGCGTAGCCGGCCAGAACCAGGGACAGGAAGCCCGAGGAGATGAGCTGCGTGTAGCTGTCCTGCATGGCGACGCCGCCGATGTGCAGGAAGTTGGTCAGGAGCATCGAGCAGATGAAACCGACGGTGCCGAAAACGCGGATGGGCGGGAATTCCTTCACGGGGTCCATGCCTTCCACGGCCATCGCGTTGTAGGAGACGGAGTTCACGAGGGCGATGGTGGGCATGAAGAAAGCGACGCTCAGGCTGTACAGGATGAACAGGGGAGCGAACTGGACGTTCTGTCCGGCGCTCATGCAGTAGAAACCGGCCCCGGCCATGAAGATGCCGGCGAGGCCGTGGCACAGGGAGAGGACCCGCTGGGCTTCCATCTTCTTGTCGGCGACGATGCCCATCAGTGTGGGCATGAAAATGGAGACGATGCCCTGCATGGCGAAGAACCATTTGATCTGGCTGCCGAGACCGATGTTGCCCAGATAGCGGCCCAGGGACGTCAGGTAGGCGCCCCAGACGGCAAACTCCAGGAACAGCATCAGGATGAGCTTGAAAGTTACGGGTTTGATTTTCATCTCGGGGTATGGTTTTGGTTATCGTTTCAACATCACAATCACACAAATGTACAAAAAAATCCGTAACTTTGACGGATAAAAGGAAATAGATGTTCAAATACTGCCTGACAGCCCAGGACCCCCAGTCCGCCGCCCGCGCGGGTGTGATCTCGACCGACCACGGTGAGATCCGCACCCCCATTTTCATGCCGGTGGGCACCGTCGGTTCCGTCAAGGGTGTCTATCACAGGGATTTGGAGGCGGATATCCAGGCCGAGATCATCCTCGGCAACACCTACCACCTCTACCTGCGCCCCGGGCTGGATACGCTTTTCAAGGCCGGCGGCCTGCACAAGTTCGAGCATTGGGACCGGCCCATCCTCACGGACAGCGGCGGTTTCCAGGTCTTCTCCCTGGCTCCCATCCGCAAACTTACTGAGGAAGGCTGCCGGTTCGCCTCCCATATCGACGGATCCCGGCACACTTTCACGCCGGAGAACAACGTGGACACCCAGCGCATCATCGGTGCGGACATCATGATGGCCCTGGACGAGTGCTGTCCCGGTGACGCGGAATACCGCTATGCCGCCAAGTCCCTGAAGCTTACGCAGGGTTGGCTGGAGCGCTTCGCCCGTCATTTCGACGAAACGGAACCCTTATACGGCTATCAGCAGGTAATGTTCCCGATCATCCAAGGGTGCGTGTATCCGGACCTGCGGAAGCAGGCGGTGGAGCACGCCTTGAAACTGGACAACGCGAACCGTGGCGGTTATGCCGTCGGCGGCCTGGCGGTCGGTGAGCCCACCGAGAAGATGTATGAGATGCTGGAGGTGACCTGCCCGCTTCTGCCGGCGGACAAGCCCCGTTACCTGATGGGCGTCGGTACGCCGGCGAACATCCTGGAAGGCATCGCCCGCGGCATCGACATGTTCGACTGCGTGATGCCTACCCGCAACGGCCGCAACGGCATGCTCTTCACCTGGCAAGGCATCCTGAACATGCGCAACGCCAAATGGACCGACGACTTCACGCCGCTGGATCCGGAGGGAACGTCCTTCGTGGACCATTATTACACGAGGGCGTATCTGCACCATCTGTTCGTCGCGAAGGAAATGTTCGCCGCCATGGTGGCCACGGAGCACAACCTCGCCTTTTACCTGGACCTGGTCCGCACGGCCCGCCGCCACATCGAGGCAGGGGACTTCGCGGCCTGGAAGAACGGAATCGTCAACCAACTGATGCAGCGACTGTAATGGGAATCAAGAGACTCGACTGGTATATCATCAAGAAGTTCATGGGCTCGTTCTTCGTCGCCCTGGGCCTCCTGACGGTCATCGTCATCATCTTCGACGTCAGCGAGAAGATCGACGACTTCGTGCAGAAGGAAGCGCCGCTGCGGGCGATCGTCGTGGATTACTACCTGAACTTCATCCCGTACTTCATGAACATGTACAGCCCGATGGTCGTTTTCCTGACGGTGATCCTGTTCACGTCCAAGATGGCGCAGAATTCCGAAATCATCGCCATCCTGTCCTGCGGGACCAGTTTCCACCGGATGATGGTGCCGTACCTGATATCGGCCTCCATCGTCGCCCTGCTGTCCATGGGACTCGGCCTCTGGGTGATTCCGCGGGCGAACGTGACGCGGGTGGCGTTCGAGCAGAAATACAACCCCCGCGCGAAGGTCAAGTTCGGGCATGACATGCATTACAAGCTGGAAGACAACAAGTTCGTCTATTTCGAGTCTTTCAGCTCCTGGAACAATACGGCGTACAACTTCACGCTGGAGCAAGTGTCCGACGAGCACTTGATTTCCAAACTGTCGGCCGAGTCGGCCCAGTGGGACAGCCTCGGCGGCAAATGGAAACTGAGGAACTGGTTCATCCGCGACTACGGCGAGGGTCTTTCGGACCGGATCCGGTCCGGCAGGCAGCTGGATACGACGCTGAGCCTCACCATCGACGACTTCTACTACAACGATTACACGATTGAGCAGCTGGACAAACGCCAGATGGACCAGCTCATCGAGACCCAGCGCGCCCGCGGCGACGCGACGGTGATGTACCCCCTGATGCAGAAGCACCGGCGGTATTCGATGCCGTTGTCGGCCATCATCCTGACCGTCATCGCCGTCTCCCTGTGTTCGAAGAAACGGCGGGGAGGCATGGGCTGGAACATCGCCCTGGGTCTCGCCCTGGGCTTTTCCTACGTGCTGTTCGAGCAGTTCAGCAAGATGTTCGTCGTGACGGACACCCTGCCGGCCGGTATCGCCACCTGGATCCCGAACATCCTGTATGCCATCATCGCCGCCATCCTTTACATCATCGCACCGAAGTAACATGAAAGTCCAAATCGTCAACCGTTCCGGCCAGCCGCTGCCCGCCTATGCCACGCTACTCTCCGCTGGAATGGATCTCCGGGCCGACCTGGAAACCCCCGTCACCCTCGGACCGCTGGAGCGGACCCTTGTGCCGACGGGCCTCTTCATTGCCCTCCCGCCCGGTTTCGAGGCGCAGGTGCGTCCTCGCAGCGGCCTGGCTGCCAAGCATGGAATCACGGTCCTGAATACGCCCGGCACCATCGATGCGGACTATCGGGGCGAGATCAAGGTCATTCTCGTGAACCTGTCCAACACCCCGTTCGAAATCGTCCCCGGAGAGCGGATCGCCCAAATGGTCGTCGCCCGCCACGAGCGGGTGGAATGGGAAGCGGTCGATTCCCTCGACGAAACGGCGCGTGGTGCCGGTGGATTCGGCAGCACAGGAAGATAGAAAACTATGGAAATCAGCGAATTATATACCCTGTTCCTCGCCTCGGAAGGCGTGAATACGGACACCCGGACCATCCGTCCCGGCGAGATTTTCGTCGCCCTCAAGGGGGAGAATTTCGACGGTAACGCCTATGCCCTCCAGGCTTTGGAAAACGGGGCCGCCTATGCCATCGTCAATGACTATGCCGAGGGTGATGACCCGCGGCTCATCCGTTTCCCGGACACTCTGCAGGCCTTGAAAGAACTGGCTGCCTGCCACCGGAAGCATCTGGATATTCCCGTCATCGGCCTTACCGGCACCAACGGGAAGACAACCACCAAGGAACTGATCCGCGAGGTACTGGCCACGCATTTCACCGTCGCTGCGACACAGGGAAACCTGAACAATGACATCGGTGTTCCCCGGACCGTGCTGTCCATTGGCGCGGACGCGGATATCGCCGTCGTGGAGATGGGCGCGAACCATCCCGATGACATTTCGGCCCTGACCTGGGTCAGCCAGCCCGACTACGGCCTGATTACCAATGTTGGCAAAGCCCACCTGCTGGGCTTCGGCAGTTTCGAAGGAGTCAAGAAGGCCAAGGGACAGCTTTATGACTGGCTGTCAGAGCATGACGGACAGGCTTTTGTCAATGTCGACGACGACAATCTGTACGAGATGGCCGTCTCCCGGCCGCTTTCCATCATCCCGTACGGGGTGGCGGGGGAGGATGCGGAAATCCTGCCCACCTCGGCGGAGAATCCTTTCCTCCGGATGTCCATCGGCGGGGAAGTGCTGGAAACCAAGCTCGTGGGGGCCTACAACGCCGCTAATGTGATGGCCGCCCTCGCTGTCGGCCGCCAGTTCGGCATTCCGCTGAAAGATGGCCTGGCCGCCATTGCAGCTTATACGCCGTCCAACAACCGCTCCCAGATGACCCGCACCGAGCGCAACGTCATCATTGAGGATGCTTACAACGCCAATCCTTCTTCAATGGCGGCCGCCCTGGACAATTTCGCCCTCCTGCAGTCGGATTGCAAGATCGTGATGCTCGGCGATATGCGTGAGCTGGGGGAAGACTCCGTGAAGGAGCATGTCAAGATCCTGAAGAAACTGGATGACTGCGGTCTCACGCATGCCTGCCTGGTGGGCGACGAGTTCAGGAAAGCCTTGGAAGAGACCGGAACGCCGGAGTATGTGAAGTGGTTCGCCACCTCCGACGACCTTGCCGCCGCTTTGACGGAACGCCCGCTGACGGGGGCCACGGTCCTCGTCAAGGGTTCCAACAGCATGCGGATGGGAAAAGTGATTCCTACGTTGTAGCCGGTTCGAGCCATTTCCGGATCACCCCACGGGCCAGCGAGGCGCAGAGCGTGCCTACGGCGAGGCCGAAAAGGGTCCCTACCAGGATATCACCGAAGAAATGGGCCGCCATCATGACGCGGCTCAGGGCGACGAGCGCCGCCCAGATGAAAACGCACCAGCCATAAGCCGCATAACGGTATCTTCGGTCATTGAGCCGGAATCCCAGGAAGGAGCAGGCGGCGAATCCGAAAGCATTGCTGGCGTGTCCCGAGAAGAAACCGAAGAAACTGGAACGGTTCAGCGGCCAGTGCAGGCCCCGTTCCAGCAGGCCAGCCGTATAATAGGGCCGCAACCGGTCCACGCTTTCCTTGACATGATAGGAAATCTGGTCGGCCAGGACGATGGTCAGGATGCAGGACAGCAGGACGACGAGTCCTTTCTTCCAGCCCAGCCGGTAAAGCATCATCCCGATGATGACCCCATAGGCCGGGAACCAGATCCGGATGTCCGACATGAACATCCAGAAAGGGTCCGACCACGCCGTATGGAAACTGTTGATCCACAGGGTGATTTCCTGGTCGATGCCGATGAGACGCTCCACGTTGCTACTTGTTCAGGGCCTTCCAGAGTTCTTCCTTGAGTTCGTTCAGTCCCGTCTGCGCAACGGCGGAAATGAACACATGCGGAATGTCCTCCGGCAGTTTTTTCTCGATCTTCCTGCGCTCTTTCTCGTCGATGAGGTCCGTCTTCGTGATAGCGAGGACACGGTCCTTCACGAGCAGTTCAGGGTTGTATTCCTTGAGTTCGCTCAGCAGGACGTCATAGGCCTTCGTGACATCCGGTTCGTCGGCCGCGACCATGAACAGGAGCACGGAGTTCCGTTCGATATGGCGCAGAAAGCGCATGCCGATGCCCTTGCCTTCGTGGGCGCCCTCGATGATGCCCGGGATGTCGGCCATTACGAAGGACCGGTCGTCATAGTACTTGACGATGCCCAGGTTGGGTTCCAGGGTGGTGAAAGCGTAATTGGCAATCTTCGGCTTGGCCGATGTGATGGCGGCGAGAAGGGTGGACTTTCCGGCGTTCGGGAAACCCACGAGTCCCACGTCAGCCAGGACTTTCAGCTCCAGGATGAACCAGCCTTCGACTCCTTCCTCGCCCGGCTGGGAATAGCGCGGCGTCTGGTTGGTGGGGGATTTGAAATGGTCGTTTCCCCAGCCTCCGCGGCCGCCCTCGCACAGGATGTATTCCTGTCCGGGTTCAACGATTTCGGTGATGATTTCGTCCGTCTCCGCATCCTTCACGGTCACGCCCAGGGGCACTTCCAGCACGATGTCCGCCCCGTTCTTCCCCTTGCGGAGCGCCGCACCGCCCGGTTCGCCGTTCTCCGCCCGCACGACCTTCCGGTAGCGCAGGTGGATGAGTGTCCAGAACTGTGGGTTCGCCCGCAGGATGATGTGACCGCCCCGGCCGCCGTCGCCGCCGTCCGGACCGCCCTTGGGCACGTATTTCGCCCTGTGCAGGTGCATCGACCCGGCCCCGCCGTGTCCGCTCGCACAGAAGATCTTGACGTAGTCTATGAAGTTCGATTCAGCCATCGCCTGGATAATTATTGCTGCAAAGATACGGATTATTCCCGATTCGGTTTTCGCCCAAAGATAAATAAAATAATTGATTATCTTTGTGAACGAATCCAAATGGTCGGTCCATGAAGAAGAAAAGAATACTGATTGCGATCCTGGCGCTGATCGCGCTTGTTCCGGCTTATGCCGTACTGAACGAGAAGGACCTGGCGCAGACATTGTCCGTGCTGCGGTACGAGCTGCGCTCCGCCTGGCTGGCGTCCGAGGAACGGATGGAACGGACGCGCGGCCGTGGTGAACGTCAGCACGCCCAGCTCGTCCAGATGATGCAGCGGAGCAACGAACTGTCCCTGATGCTGTATTCCCAGAAGCAGGACTACACGTTCGACATGACCTACGCCTTGAACGAAGTGTCGCGTCAGTATGAAGAGTTCTCCTCGCGGAAACTGCCTTTCGATGACTTGATTACCCGTCTGGATATCGACATCGACCGGTACGACCGTCTGATCCATACCCTCAAACGCCTGCCTCCCGCCCAGTTGATGGCCTATCGCGACAGTACCGGCCAGCTGGTTTACATGGAAGCCGACGCCTGGCGGAACCGGCGCGATTCCCTCCGTCGCCTGCGTGGGGAGATGGCAACCCGCCGTGCCATGGACACTACCGGGCGGACGCGTCCTTTCATGCTGGACTCACTGGGACAGCAGGATCGTGACAGCTGTCTGTTCTATGCCGAGAACCTGCTGAGAGCCTGTGTCATACAGAAGGAACGGCTGGTGCGGGACAGCACGCATTACGCGGAGACGGCGGCGCTCCTGAAATCGACGTATGATTATGCCCAGCAGCGCTACAAGACGGTCCAGAACCGTATTTTCATTGAAGGACAGACGGCTTACGGAGCACTCCTCAAATCCTTCCCCCGTTATTGGCAGCAGGCGGTCACCGACGCCCATGACAAGTACAGCCCGCAGGCACTCGGCGACGTGAACAGCCAGTGGCGTGGACCGATGGTTATCGGATTCTCCCTGTTCCTGCTGGTCTATCTGCTGATTTCGGCCTTTCTTGCCGTTGCGTTGGTCGCTTTCCTTACCCGGAAGGTCGGCTTTTTCAAACGGGAACGCTTCACCAGGCATCGTTTCGAGATGACGCTGATCGTGGGCGTGGTGATATTCGCCGTGTCCATCATGATCGCCAGCGCCGCTTCGAAGCAGAACTTCTTCGCGATGGCGTCGAAACTTCTCGTGGAATTCGCCTGGATGCTCGCCGCCATCCTCGTCTCCCTGGTCATCCGGCTGGAAGGGAATGAGGTGCGGAAGGGACTCCGCCTGTATTTCCCGATCCTTCTCCTGAGTTTCATCATCATCTCGCTACGCATCGCTTTCATCCCGAACAGCCTGCTGAACATCATTTTCCCGCCGATCCTGCTGCTGTTCACGGTCTTCCAGGGATGGACCCTTTTCCGATACCGGAAGGCGTTGCCGCAGTGGGACGTCATCTATGGCTGGATTTCCCTGCTGGTGCTTGTCGCGACGACCATCATCGCGTTCCGCGGTTATGTCCTTCTGGGCGTGCAGCTGCTCATCTGGTGGATCTTCCAGCTGACGATCCTGCAGACGATTACGGCGGTCTATGACCTCCTGCACATTTATTACGTCCGTCATATCCGCGAGACCAAGGAGCGCTACATCGCCGAGCATCCGAACTTACCGGACGATACCGACGAGGACCTCATCGCCGTGACCTGGCCCCATTCGTTCGCCAAGCATGCCCTGCTTCCGATCGCCCTGGTCCTGTCCTTCCCGTTCAGCCTGTTTCTGGCTTCCAGCGTGTTTGACTTGAACGGGGTGTTCAACGAGTACTACAACTACCCGTTCCTGCATCTGGAAGGCTACATCTCCCTGTCCCTGTCGAAACTTGTCATGGTGGTGACGCTCTTCTTCCTGTTCCGGTATCTGGTATATGCCGGCAAGGCGACCTATCGCCTGCTGAAGGTCAAGTCCATCCTGAAGGGTTCCTCCGGCCGCCTTTTCCACGAGAACCAGGCGAACTTCACATTGGCCGAGAACATCATTGCCATCGCCCTCTGGGGCACTTATATCATTGCCATCTTCGTTCTCCTGGAGATTCCGACGGCGGCCGTCAAGGTGATCGCGGCCGGCCTGGCGACCGGTCTCGGTTTCGCCATGAAAGACATCCTGAACAACTTCTTCTACGGAGTACAGCTCATGTCCGGCCGCGTCCGCGTGGGCGACTTCATCGAGTGTGACGGCATCCGGGGCAAGGTGGACAGCATCAACTACCAGAGCACCCAGATCGTCGCCTCCGACGGTTCCGTCATGGCGTTCCCGAATGCCAGCCTGTTCAACAAGAACTTCAAGAATTTCACGAAGAACCACTCCTATGAGCTCCTTTCCTTCGATGTGGGGGTCAAGTACGGAGTCGATGTGGACAAGGTCCGTTCCATCATCCAGGAGGCCCTGGTGCCGCTGGAGAAGAAGGACGTGTACGGCCGCGATATCGTGGATCCGAAGTATGGGATCCAGGTCCGGTTCAAGGATTTCGGTGACAACAGCGTGAACCTGTCGGTGTACCAGTACATCACCGTGGAGGAGCACTATACCTATCCGGCACGTGCGAAAGAATTGATTTATAATGCCTTGAATGCCAATGGCATCGAGATTCCGTTCCCGCAGCGAGACCTGTATATCAAGTCGGTTCCGGCGAAGGACTAGAGTTTCTCCAGCAACAGTTCGAACAGGCGGGGCTTGGCGTAGGCGTCAAGCTCCGCTTCTTCGATCCAGAGGTAGCCGTCGGGAAGAACGGGCCGTTGGGACGGTTCCCAAAGCCAGAAATCCGTGAGCAGGGTGCGGTGGGTGAGCTGGTGCTTGAAGCCTTGGACGACCAGGCGGGCGTCGGCCGGAACTGCCGGTAGGGCCAGCGGTTCCCACAGTCCCTGCCAGATGTCTCCGGGCCCCCGGCGGCGAATGGCGGTCTGACCTTGAAAACGGACATAGACATAGGTCAGATGCCGTTCGACAGGCTTGGCGGCCGCTTGCTTGACAGGCAGGAGTTCGACGCGTCCGGTCTTGAAAGCCTGGCAGGAAGGCTGCAGGGGGCAGGTCAGGCAGGCCGGGTTCACCGGCGTGCAGCAAGTGGCGCCGAAGTCCATCATTCCCTGGTTGAAGGCGGCAGGGGAGTCCGCCGGCAGCAGACGGCCGGCCAGCGCCGAGAACTCCTTTTTGGCAGCCGTCGTTCCAACCGGGGTGGCGATTCCGAAATACCGGGCCAGGACGCGGTACACGTTGCCGTCCACGACGGCGGCAGGCAGGCCGAAGGCGATGGAGCCGATGGCCGCGGCGGTATAGTCACCCACGCCTTTCAGCGCCCGGATGCCCTCCAGCGTGTCCGGAAATCTGCCCAGGGCGGCAATCTGCCTGGCGGCCGCATGCAGGTTCCGCGCACGGGAATAGTAGCCCAGCCCCTGCCAGAGCCGGAGTACTTCATCTTCGGGCGCGGCGGCCAGCGCATCGACGGTGGGGAAGTGTTCCATGAACTTCTCCCAATAGGCCCAACCCTGCACCACGCGTGTCTGTTGCAGGATGATTTCGCTCAGCCACACCGCATACGGATCCCGGGTCCTTCGCCAGGGAAGGTCCCGGCCGTTGACGGCATACCAGTCGAGAATGGTCTCGGTGAACGTCATTTGAAGCTGGATCCGCCCACGAATTCCCGGAGGAGGGAAGTGGAGGGGATTTCCTTGTCGGGCACCGGCGTGAAGTAATGGATGAACTTCAGCAGCCGGTGTGCCTCGGAGAACTCCGGACAGTTCTGCGGCACGCTGCGGAGGATAGGCTCCGCATGGTTCTTGAGCACGGCGAATTCGATGAGGTAGGCCGAGTTGAACATCACATCGGCCATCTCCTGATAGGGATAGATCCACTGGTGCTCGGCCCGGCGGACGTTCGGCCACTGGCTGATGGACTCCCGGGCCGTGAAGGCGCCCTTGTTGTAGTCGCGGACGATGCGGCGGAGAAGCCGGTTGTCGCTCGTGGGGATGCAGTTGTGGTTGTCCAGCAGGATGCCTGTGAGGGTGTTGATGAAGATCTTGAACTTGGCCGGGGCCGGAATCCGGTCCGTCAGGGCCGGATTCAGGGCGTGGATGCCCTCGATGAGGAGGATGCAGCCCGGTTCGAGCTTGATCTTCTTGCCGTTGTACTCGCGCAGGCCGGTGACGAAGTTGAATTCGGGGACGTCCACCTCCTCGCCGGCGATCATGCGCATGATGTCCTTCTCCATGAGGGCATGGTCCACGGTCTCGAAATTGTCGAAGTCGAAACTGCCGTCGGGGAACCGCGGGGTGTCCAGCCGGTTCACGAAATAGTCGTCGGTGGACATGGACAGCGGCTTGAGGCCGCAGGCCTTGAGCTGGATGGACAGGCGCTTGCAGAAGGTGGTCTTTCCGGAGGAGGACGGTCCTGTGATGAGGACGACCTTGACCGGGTCCTCGCTGCGGTAGCGGCGGTCGATCTCCTCGGCGATCTGGACGATTTTCTTTTCCTGCAAGGCTTCCGCGATCTGGATGAGCTCGGTGGCATGTCCATGCAGGATGGAGTAATTGACGTCACCCACGGTGTTCAGGCCCATGATCATGTTCCACCGGAGGTTCTCCTTGAACATCTCGTAGGTCTTGGGCTGGTCCGTGAAGGGGGCGAGGACGTTCGGGTTCTCCAGGTCCGGTTCCCGCAGGAGGATACCGTCGTGGTAGGGCTGGATGCCCCAGACGGTCAGGTAGCCGGTGGATGGGACGAGCTTGCCGTAGTAGTAGTCGGACGTGTCGTCCAAGGTATAGTAGTCCGTATAGGCCTCGCCGCTGGTCTCCAGGAGCTTGACCTTGTCGTCGTAGCCGGATTTCCGGAATTCCTTGATGGCCTTTTCGGTCTGGACGTCATACCGGTGGAAGGGCAGGTCCTTGGCCACGAGTTCCTTCATCCGGGCCTCCAGGAGCTTGAGGTCCTCGCAGGTCAGGTCCGTGCCGTCGGCCTTCCGCAGGTGGCAGAAATAGCCGCCGGAGATCGGATGCTCCATGTACAGCTGGCTGTCCGGGAACACGTCCGTGGCCGCCTTGTACATCAGGAAGCAGAGCGAACGGAAATAGACCCGCCGGCCGCTGGCCTCCCGGACATCCAGGAATTCGATGTCTTTGTTCTGATAGACCTTGAACTTGAGGCCCTGGGAGACATTGTTGACCTTGGCGGAAACGATCGGATAGGGGCGGTCGAACTCGAAATCGGGAAGCATCTGGGCGAGGGAAGTGCCTTCCGGGTACTTCCGGAATGTCCGCGTGTTCTTGCAATAGACCTGCAGCATGGGAACTTTTCTTTGTGGGTGTAAGCACAAAGATAAAAAAAACATGTCTTATCTCGAAGACAACCTACCTGGTTTTTTGCTATATTTGTATTGCTAACTGCACAATTCCATGAAAAGAGTCATTCCTTATTGGGAAAGGGGAGAAGACTTGTTTCAGCATGGGTTCTTCCTCAAGCGGGTGGAATCCAAGCTCCCGATCGAAGCGACGGAGATTCCGCAGACTTCCCTTCCTTATTACGCTTTCCTGTTCCTGCTGGAAGGGGAAATGCTCGCGGATATTGACGGCGAACCATACTTGTGCCGCGGCGGCCAGATGCTGATGATCCCCGCGAACGTTACTTTCTCCGTTCACCATTATACGGACCTGGTCGGCTATACAGGCGGTTTCACCCTGTCTGCCCTCCGGGATATATCCTACGGTTTCCTGACGAGCGGCAAGCCCATCATGCGCACCTACTGGTTTGACAGTGCCGCATTCATCGCCCAGATCATGGACCGGATGATCGCCGCGCTCGCCCGGGGAGACACCGGATACTTCTCCCGTGCGTTTGACCTGTTCCTCTATTCCATCCCGTCCCCCGGCGAGGCTAACGCCCATCCGCTCGTCAACCGTTTCTTCGAACTGCTTTTCGACCGGAGCAGGGTCATGGACTCTGTGTCGGGCTATGCGGAGCAACTGGGCATTTCTCCCAGCTACCTGAACAAACTGGTCCGCACCCAGACGCGCCACAGCGCCATGGACTGGGTGGAGATTGCCCGCGTTAACTGGGCCAAGAGTCTCCTGAAGGAGAATGAGTTGTCTATCGCCGAGGTCTCCAAGTCCATCGGCGTGGACGACCCTTCCTATTTCACCCGCTTTTTCCACAAGAGTACGGGCATGACACCCATGGAGTTCCGCCGCCAGGTGTCTGGGAAACCGAAGGAAAGGAAGCGGCCTTACTGAACCAGGTATCTCATTGAGACCAGGAGCAGGGACTCCAGAGCCCCTTCCGTCGTCAGTGCTTCCAGCGGGAAACCGCAGGCAATGACTTTATGCTTGCCGTCGTCGAAGACCGTGGCGGCGGGGATGTCCGTCCCCGCATAGCGGAGGAAGGTTTGCGCATGGGGACCGGCGGGCTCGATACCGTCGGGATTCTCCACGCGATAGATATGTTCGTCGAACAGGCGGTTGTACTTCATCGGGTCGCTCAGCTGGACAGGCGCGCCCTTTTTGGGAACGATGATGCCTGAGACGTCGCCGAAGTTGGTCACCCACTTGTAACCGAGTACATCCTGGATGAAGGACCGCGTCTTGTCGGCGCCTTTGATCGGGAAGGTGCCGGGATAGATCTGGTCCCAGGCGTCCGTGCCGATGTAGGAGCCGGCGACGAGGATGGATCCGCCGGCAGATGCGTATTCCCGGAGGGCGTCCTGCATCCCGGCGGGGAAGACGGTATATCGGTCCGGGACCGCGCCCCGGCCGATTTTCGTCGTGACCTGCTTGCCGCAGATGAGGTCGACAGCGTCGTATTCCGAGGCATCCATCGCCATGAAGGCATCCGCGCTCACGGAGCAGACGGTATATCCGTTGCCCAGCAGAATACGGCCATGGGCGGCAGGGTAATCGAAGGTGTTCCCCGCCACAAGTCGTCCTGCCCGGTTGGTGTTCGACCCGCCGAAGCCGGGATTGTCGTCATCGGTCCACTTCTTGGTGCGGTCGAACTGGTTCACTTCGCCGATGAACAGGATGTCCCGGACGTAGGGGACTCCGCTGTCGATGTTGTCCATGAATCCGCCATACGAAGGCGTATCGAACCAGGCGGGGGCGGAGATACGGGTGAAATTGTTGACGACCAGGATCTTCTTGGCATCATTGCCGGAATAACCCACGGCCAGGGTCTCGGAAGGGAAGCTTTTTCCGCCGTCGTTGAAAGCGACGATGCGGTAACAGTACAGTTTCCCCTTATGGATGGGAACACTGACGGAGTAGCGGTCGCCGTCCTTTTGGACATCTTCCAGACGCACGCCGTTGTCGAAGGCCCCGTCGCCCTCACGGGTGTACAGGATGAAGCCGGAAGGCGATGCGGTGGGCTCGTCCGGATCCTTGGCTTCCTCCCAGCTGAGAATGGCCTTCCCATCCCTGACTTCGGCTGCGAAGGATTTAACCGGCAGTGGCTGAACCACATAGGAGCAGCCGTACCGTGCGCTCAGGTACTTGAGGATGCCTTTATAAACGGACCGGGATACCGTGAAACGGAAGGCCGGGTCCAGGCCGTACTTCATGTCGGCGAAATTCTGGTGCGACAGCAGTTCCAGCAGCATTGCCGGAACGGAGGTCGTCCGGGACTCGCTGTAGGAACGGTCCCAGAGCGCCCGGCGAGTCCAGTTGGCGTCGAACTGCTTCCGGATGTCGTTCACGACCTGCGTCTGGACGAAATCCGTCAGCAGGCGGCCGTTCATGCGGGATTCGCCGTTGGGAAGCACGTCCTTGTTGTCGCTGAGGCGGGTATAGATGCCCAGGGTGCCGATGATGGTGTCGTTCGGGGTAGTGCCGGCGTCGCTGTGGAAGGCGAGGGTCAGGTCGAAAGGAATCTTCCGGCCCGATACGTTCGGATTGACCCGGGAGCCGCCGGTCATTTCTGTGGCCCATTTCCCGCGCCCGGCGTAATCCTTGGTATAGTCATCTTCCCAGTCGTCGAACAAATGGGTGTCGATTCCGTACCACTGCATGCTGTACAGGGCGCCTTCCAGATAAGCCGGCAGGCCCGAAAGTTCTCCGCCGCGCTCGACCTTGCCCATGCCACCGCCGAACTTCACGGCATCGGCGCTTATGACGCCGGCGGACGTGCTTTGGTTACTGAGGCGGACAAACCCGTCCATGCCCTTCGCGAACGGGAAAGTCCCCAGATATACCCAGGTGCCTCCACCCATCTGCTGGTTCACGTGGAAGACACTTTCCCCACCGAGGTGGTGGACCGTATATACCGCATCGGTGGTGCTGTTGGCAAAGGACCGGTAGGAAACATAGACGGCGTATTCTCCGCCTTCCGGGAAATTCGGATACCAGTTGGCGAAGGCTTTCTGCTCGGGATCTTTTTCCGTGGAAGTCTCGCACATCCGGGCCGTTCCTTCCAGGAAAGGATTCTCGTATTCCCGCCAGACGGCCTTCGTATCGGCAAAACCCGGGGCGATTTCACTCCATTCGCCGGTTTCCTTGTACCGGCCGGTGAGACGCGTCTTGCCGGTCCTTCGTCCTGTGAAGGACGGATCGTTGTCGCAGATGATCTCCCAGGACTGGATGTCGCGCTCCCGCGGGGTCATCACAACGGCCCCCGCATTCTCGAGCATCGGCATGAGGAAGGGGAGGACATAGCTCTGGGTATAAAGGTCTTCGACGGTGCGGTGGGTGGCGGCCCGCTGCCACTCCCAGCGCTCGGTCTTGGCTTCATAATAGCGGCCGTGGCTCTGCCAGAGGGCGATATGCCGTCCCGAAAGGCCTTTGTTCCACTGCTCGTCAGTCCGGACCAGGGGGATGGTCTTCGACCGGGGATCGGAGCGGCGGAAGCGGGTGGAGGCGGGTTTCCCCGTGGCCGTCAGCGGGGGCATCAGCAGGTTATCCAAGGTATCCTTGTCGGCGAGGATGTCCCCGACTTTGTAGGACCGGTACGCATTGGGCATCAATGCCCGCAGCTGCTCCTCGAACCATTCCTTGTCATTGGTCCGCCAGGGATAGTCGCCAAGTTCCTTGCTGAAGATGAAGTTGAGCGTCGTGCCCCGTTTCATCACCCGATTCAGCTTCAGGGACGCATCGACGGAGGTCCGCCGGTGGAGACGGGCCCGCAGCGTGTCAGTGACGGACTTGAATTCCTGGGCGGTCTGGCCTTGCAGGGTGAGGCCGGACAGGATCAGCGTGACGAAAAGCAGGAACTTGCGCATCATTTCTTATGTTTCAGGAGGATGATGATCAGGATGAAGACGGAACAGGCCGCGAGGGCTAGGAAGTCCGCCTGGAAGTCGACGGGGTCGCCCGAGCGGTAGGAGAGCCGGGACTGGATCAATTCGGTGACGGCGGCGTATGCACAGCCGGCGAGGAACGCGACGCCTGCCCAAAGGAAGGAGGACGAACGGTTCCCTTTGTAGCGGTCGAAGGCCAGGTAGGCAAGGGCCGGAAACGGAAAGAACATCAGGAAGTGGACGACCTTGTCGGTGGGTATTCCCCACAGTTCCCTAGGCATGTCCTGCGAACTCTCGAACTTGCCGAAGCACAGGACAGCCACCGCGACGAGGTACATCGCGAAAAGGATACGGGCTATGACCAGCTGCCGCCGGGTCATCGGAGAATCAGTTCACCGAAGAACTCCGGACGATGGAAATCGGGGGAGGGCGTACCGATCGGATTCCAGCTCAGGAAATGCGGATGGGCCGTCTTGTCACCACACTTGTAGAAGTTGGCGCGCAGCCGCTCCGGCAGATCCTCCGGATCCACCCCGATCAGGCTGAAAGGAATCACGACCGTCACGCGCCAGTTCCAGATGCCGCCGGAGAATTCCTGCGGGCCTTCGAACTGCGCGATGCGGAGGATTTCCCCCATCTCCTCGGCCGGCCGTTTCACGCGGTCGGCGCGGCCGCTTCCCTTGGCCGCGAGAATCTTGCCGATCGGATTGATCTCGAAGTTGTAATACTCGCTTCCGTCAGGATTCTCCACGAAGAACTCCACGCAGCTGTCTTCCCACTGCGAGCCGTTGTCCTCCGTGTTTTGGGCCCGAAGGTCCAGGCCGCTTACGCGGAAGTCCACGACGAGGCCCTCCTCTGTCCGGGCGATGCGGCCGGCGCAAAGGGGAGCATAGGGAAAGGCGGCGGGCCAGTTCACCTGGTCTACCTGGAAGCGCGCGCCTTCGAGTTCGAGGGCGGTGTCGAGGTCGGTTTCCTCGAAGTCGGCGATGAAGGGGACTTTCAGGGTTTTCATAGGGCTTGCATGTCGTTAAGTCGTTTATAATAGCCGTCCAGGGCGATGAGTTCCTCGTGCCGGCCCCGTTCGACGACCTTGCCGTCGTGCATGACGATGATCTCGTCGGCATTTTTGATGGTGGAAAGGCGGTGGGCGATGGCGATGGTGGTCCGGCTGGACATCAGGCGGTCCAGGGCGTCCTGCACGATGCGTTCGGATTCGGTATCAAGGGAGGCGGTGGCCTCGTCGAGGATCAGGATCGGCGGGTTCTTGAGGATGGCGCGGGCGATGGACAGCCGCTGGCGCTGGCCGCCGGAGAGTTTCGTACCCCGGTCGCCGATGTTGGTCCGGTAGCCTTCGGGCTTTTCCATGATGAAGTCATGGGCATTGGCGATCTTCGCGGCGGCGATGACCTGTTCTTCCGTGGCGCCTTCCACACCGAAGGCGATGTTGTTGAAGATGGTGTCGTTGAACAGGATCGGATCCTGGTTGACATTGCCCATCAGGGCGCGGAGGTCCTTGATCCGGAGGTCCCTGACATCCTTTCCGTCAATGGTGATCCGGCCTCCGGTCGCGTCGTAAAAACGGGGGATGAGGTCCACGAGCGTGGATTTTCCGGCACCGGATTCGCCGACGATGGCGACCATTTTCCCGCGCGGAATCTCCAGGTCAACCCCCTTCAGCACTTCGCGGCCGCTTTCATAGGAGAAGGTGACCCCTTCGAAGGTGATCTTGTCCTTGAACTCCTTGATGTCCTGCGGATTCTCACACTCCTGGATGGGATTGTCTGCTTCCAGGATCTTGTTGATGCGCTCCATGGACGCGAGACCCTTCGGAATGCCGTAGGTGGCGCGGGACAGTTCCTTGATGGGTTCGATGACGGAGTACAGGATGATCATGAAGAAGATGAACTGGGAGGCGTCCATGAACGTGCCGCCGAACAAACCCTTGCCGCGGATGATCAGGTAGCCGCCGAAAGCGAGGACCGCCATGATCATTACCGTCCCCAGGAACTCGCTCACCGGATGGGCCGATGCCTGCCGGGTGTTCACCCGGTTCACTTTCCGCCGCATGCGGTCGGTGACGGACTCGAAGCGGGAGGACATTTTCTTCTCGGCGTTGAAGGCCTTGACGATACGCAGGCCGCCGAGGGTTTCCTCCACCTGGGCCATCGTGTCGCTCCAGAGGGTCTGCGCCTCCAGGGACTGCCGCTTGAGCTGCTTGCCGATCACACCCATGATCCAGATGAAGGCCGGGACGAAGGTAAGCATCACCAGCATCATTTCCGGACTCAGGAAAATGAGGATTCCGAAATAGAAGATGATCAGGATCGGGTCCTTGATAAGCATCTCGATGGAGGCCGTGATGGAATTCTCGACCTCGTTGACATCGCCGCTCATCCGGGCGATGATATCACCCTTCCGTTCCTGGGAGAAAAAACCGATGGGGAGGGCGAGGATCTTGTTGTAAATGCGGTTCCGGATGTCCTTGACGATGCCGGTTCGGATCGGAATCATCACGGCGGCCGAACCGAAGTAGCAGGAGGTCTTGAGGGCTGTGAAGAAGATCATCACCACGCACAGCAGGAGGAGCGCCGTCACGGCGCCGTGGGATGCGGAGAAGTCGGAAACCAGCCAGTAGGCGTTGTTCACGAGAATGTCCTTGAACTTCATCCCTTCGGTTCCCCAGGGGATGAAGGCGTACTCCACGGTGTCCACCTTGAACAGGATGTTCAGCAGGGGGACGATGACGGCGAAGGAGAAAATGTTGAAGATGGCGGACAGCATGTTCAAGACCACCGCCCCGGCCAGGTAACCCTTGTACGGGGAGACGTACTGCCTCATCATCTTGAAAAAGTCGTGCATGTGGAAGACGCGTTAATTATCTTACAAATGTAAAGCATTTTCGCTATCTTTGCAAGGATAAAAACCCTTGCTTATGGCAGAGATTACCTTCGTCATTCCGGCCCGGAACCTGGACACCTTGCATCGGCTCCTTTCCATGCTTTCTTTCCAAAAGGGCGGCGCCCTCCGGGTCGTCATCGCAGACCTCGCCGGTTCTGAGGCCGTGCATTCCGTCATTCCGGATTTCGAGAACCGGTTCCCGGTCTCCGTCGTAACGGTGGAACAGGCCGGACAGCCCCTGTGGAAAAGCTGCCTGGACATCGTTCCCGAGGCGGAATGGGTCTGTTTCCTCATGCCCGGCGTGGACCTGAACGAAACGAGCGTCAAGCGGATGTGCCGCTGCATCGACGGGCACGATTCATACGACGTCTTCCACTGGAATCTGGCGGAGCCGAACAAGAAGTGGGGGCTTCGGACGCGCCCGGACCGCATTTTTACGAATGTCTTCGTGGACGGGGGAGTGGCACCCCTTTCCTCCTTCGTCTTCCGGGCCCGTGCTCTCCGGGAAGCCTTTGAAACGGATTCCGAAGCCGCCGGCATGGGTCACGCCGTCATCCTCGCCGCCGCGAAGAAGACCGGCGTCCGTTCCGTCCGCTGGGAGCGCGTCAATTACACCGCACCCGCCCCTTCCACCGACCCTTCCCTGGTCGAGAAGGAAGTCCGTTCCCGCCTCGCCTTTTTCCGTTGGTCGGAACGATATTTCGGCGAAGAGTATCCGCTGGGCGTAGGCGACCGCCTCGCCCTCTTCGCCGGCGAACTGGCCCGCCTCTATCCGAGCTTCACCCCCGACGAACTGAAAGAAGACCTGAACACCTTCGCCGTCGTCAACGGCCCGGTCCGCCGCCTCCGTGCCGCCTCGGCCCTCAAATCGGCCCTGAAGGCCCGGCAGGAAACCCTGTCGGCGCCCACCTCCGAAAAATAACTGGCCCTTCTCTTGTTTTTTCGGAATAGAATACCGATATTTGCAATCCCTTTAAAAAAAGGACCTCTGGATGTAGCGCAGTTGGTAGCGCACCTGGTTAGGGACCAGGAGGTCGCTGGTTCAAGTCCAGTCATCCAGACGATGTGGAATCAAGCACTTGCGGTAACGTAGGTGCTTTTCTTTATTCTGAACTACTATGAAGAAGTTTTTATCATTCGTTTTGATTGTCTCGTTATTATGCACATGCGGTTCAAATGCCCGGAAGAACGCAATTACTGCAGAAATGGCTTACCAAGGAGTAAGTAATTATTGTCACAGCGAGTACGACTGGAGTATGGCTGACGATAATCCGTCCATCATGAGTTTAGAGATGGGAGAAGAGACTGATTCAACGTATCAAGTCGTCTTTCGCAGTTATACCGGAGCCTGGGTGTATTTCCATGTTGATAAGACAAGCGGCTCTACAAGAATGGTCGAGCGTGTTCCAACGCTTGGCATTGAGAACGAAGCCGGGACTATCGAACTGTTTGACTATTTGGAGAAATGACCGCAGGAGGACTATGAAAGGATTCAACAAGCATGATATCGCCCGGGATGCGTGTCAGTTGTTCGGGGTGCAGGCGCATCAGGGGTATGACTGGTGGTGGCATTCGTTTACGGGGCATGATGCGGAGACAGGGGAGGCCAGGCCGTTCTTCATCGAGTTTTTCCTTTGCAATCCCGCTTTGGGCGGGGATGAGCCTGTCTTCGGGCAGATTCCGGGAAAGCCGCAGAGACCGTCGTATCTGATGGTCAAGGCAGGTGCCTGGGGCGAAGGGGCGGCGCAGTTGCACCGGTTCTGGGGTTGGAACCGGATCAAAGTCGATTGGGGTGTCCCGTTCAGTGTGGAGGCCGATGACTGTTTCCTGACGGAGGACCGTACCCATGGACATGTGAAAGTCGAAGGTTCCGCCGGTCATCCGGAATGGATGTGTGCCGACGGGGAGATGTCCTGGAATCTGAAAATCCGTAAGATAACCGCCTTCAACGTGGGATTCGGGGCCGATGACTTATTCCGCCATACCGAGGCTTTCGAGATGTTCTGGCATGCCGAAGGGATGAAATCGGAGTTCGAGGGCGAGATTGTCTGGAATGGACGGAAATACTTCGTGCGCCCGGATGATTGCTATGGGTACGCTGACAAGAACTGGGGTAGGGACTTCACTTCACCCTGGGTTTGGCTGTCTTCCAACAACCTTACCAGTGAAATCACCGGTAAGAAACTGTCGGACAGCGTGTTCGACATCGGTGGCGGACGGCCGAAAATCGGTCCTCTGGCCCTTCCTCGCAAGCTTTTGTCGGCTTTCTGGTATGAGGGGACGCCCTATGAATTCAATTTCTCCAAGGCATGGACGCTCGTCCACACGGATTTCGACTGTCGGGAGACCGAAACGCAGATCGTCTGGCATGTCGAGCAGCGCAGCACATCCGGCCGCATGGTCACGGATATCACCTGTGAGAAGAAGGATATGCTGCTTGTCAATTACGAATCTCCCGACGGTGCCCGTCGCCACAACCGTCTCTGGAACGGCGGTAACGGCGTTGGTACCATCCAGTTGTTCGACCCGCACGGAAACCTGGTGGACCGCATCCACGCGGAAAACATCGGTTGTGAATACGGCGAGTACGGAGAGTGAACGGGACGACGGGTATCAGGCAGACGGCAAAATCAAGCCCCTTCCTTCAGTTCCCCGGACAAATCCCCGTCGGTCATCGCGCAGACGCAGGAGTCGGACCAGACGTTCTCGGCCGTCTCCACCATGTCGATGACGGTGTAGATGGGGAGGATGAGTCCCAGGACTTCGATGGGGGCACCGATGCCCGTCATCAGCGATACGGTCAGGAAGAAGCATCCCATAGGGACGCCTGCGTTGCCGACGGCCGCAATCACCGACACGAGGACCCATAGGAGCATGGTGCCGATTCCGAGGGAGAATCCACCGTTCTGCATGACGAAAAGCGAGGTCACCAGGATAAAGGCCGCGCAGCCATTCATGTTGATGGTCGTGCAGATAGGAAGGACGAACCGGGACACCTTGGGGTTCACGCCCAGCCGTTTTTCCGCCGATGAGAGGGTGACGGGCAGGGTGGCCGCGGAACTCTTCGTGAAAAGGGCCATCATCACGGCGGGGCTCATCGCTTTGAAAACCTTCAACGGGTTGATTCTCCGGGCGAGCAGGAACAGGGGCAGGACGATGAAGAACTGGACGGCATTACCGGCCAGGATTACCGCCGCATACTTTCCGAGCGAGCCCAGGATGACGCCGCCACTGAGCTGGGCGGCAAGCTGCGCCGCAAAAGCGGCGATACCGACCGGAAGCGTCCAGATCAAGGCCTTGATCAGCGTGAAAAACAGCTCCTGAAGCCCTTGGATGCCTTTCACCAGCGTCTTTTTGCCCTCGGAATCCGGCATCCAGGCCAGGGCGAGTCCGAAAGCGATGGCGATCAGGAGAATGGACAGGACATTCCCGGAAAGGAAAGGTTGGACGACATTGTTCGGGATGACCGATACGATATGGTCATAGAAGGTATTTCCCGTGGAATTCACTTCTCCGGCGGAAGAGATCATTTCCGAAGGCAGGTTTTCCGGGGCGATCAGCAGGTACAGGCCCATGCCGACGAGTGCTGCCGCAAAGGTGGTCAGCAGGGTGTAGGTGATCGTATGGGCGAAAATCTTCCGGGTGCTCCGCTGCTTTCCGAACAGGATGAGCGTCGTCATGATGGCGAGCGCCACGGTCGGGACCGCCAGGAACTGGAACAGCCGGGTGTAAACGGTTGCGATGAATCCGCATACCGAATCCACAAACCCGTTATGCAGAAGCCCGAGCACGGTTCCCAGTACCAGGGCACCGAGCCACCAGATGAGCTGCTTATGTTGCGCTTTCATGCTATCTCTCCCCGTGTGCGGCGGCGACGGCAGCCTGGATGTTGGCGAGCGGGGCGGAGCCGACGGTGCAGTCGGCGCCGATCATCACGCGTCCGGCCGGGTTCGCTTTCAGGATGGCATGGGTTTCAGCGGCGACTTCTTCATCAGAGAGGGTATTGAACACGCCCTTGCGGTCAAAGCCCCCAAGGACGGGACGACCGAACAGGTCGATGCCGTCCTGCAGCGTGAAGGGAACCCCGTTCAGGTCAGTCGGGGTATTGACGATCTGGGCGGGATAGTCCTTGTAGCGGGTGAGGTCGTCGTAGGGTCCCTCCCAGTTGCAGATATGGAGGATGTTCATCCGGGTATCCCGGTTGCATTCGCCCATGACGGCCATATCGTAGGGGCGTATGAACTCGTCAAAGAAACCGGGAATGTCGTAAAAAGTCATCTCACCACCCTGGGTGCACATGTAGAACCCCAGGATGCCGGCTTTCTTGCATTCCTTGACAAGCCAAAGGAGGGCATCCCTGTAGGAGCCCATAATAGCCTTGAGCAGCTCCGGCTTCTCGACGGCTGCGGCCCGGATCCTTCTCTCTCCCAGGGACTGGCGCGCGATCTGGTATGAACTGTAAAGCGTAGGCAGCACATAGACATCCTTTCCTTCGGCCTCCTGGAGTTTGGTAATAATCTCAAGCGTCGGTCGATAGAAATCCTCCGGAATCGGCTCGAAGGCATCTTCTTCACCGACAGGAATCCGTGGTACGGTCTGCTCGAACTGGACTTTCAGGATGTCCATACCCGACTCGAGGAAGTATTTCAGATGAGCCTGGACGGCCGCATCACCTACCTTCTGGTCGGGGGCGAAATGGATGAAAAAGGCGGCCGGCGCATAGGAAGGGTCCAGCGTTCCGGCGACGAAAGCGTCCATGATGCCTTTCTTGGTATCGGGAATCCTGTTAGCACAAGAGGTGGACAGGAGAATAACGGCGCAAAATGCAGCCGCGAGGGAGAAAAACCTTTTCATAAACCAGCGGTCCAGATTATTCCTTGCCGAAGTTGAAAGAGATACCGATGGTGGTACCGAACAAATAGTCCAATTTCCGATTGGTGAACATGTGAGTTTTCGTAGGCTCCTTCAAATAGGACTCCCCGTCGAAAAAGTCAGGGACAAGAGCTCCACGGATGTTGAGCCACATACGAAGATGCTGAGAGAGCCGCAGGGAATTCATAAGGCCGGCGTTGATCGTGATATCATGATTGTTCCCCGAATCGGAAAAACCGAAAATGCAGCCGCCACCGGCAAAGGCGTCAATGTCAAAGATTCGGCTTGTATTACTGCCTCCAAAGACATTCATCAGATCGAGATGCGCCAAGAAGGAGAGGTCCAGATAGCTGCCGGCCTGGACCGCCAGTTTTTCCGCTTCGTATTTACTGCCGGCATTCTTATAATAGGTTAAAGTGCTGGGACGGAAGTTTACTCCGTCCCCTGCTGCGGATTGATATAAGCCCTTGAACGGGGCCCCATTGACACCGATGCCGATGCCGAATACGGGCGAGACCCATCCGGTCAGATAAAGATCTATGGCCGGGAATGTGAACATTTCAAGCTTATTCGCGACCTTCCAGTCGTTTTCTCCATAATACAAGGCCGTACCAAGACCGAGGTCCAGCTCAAGATGTCTGGAAAACCTGTTTTCAACTTGCGCATACGCATGGATTCCTGCGAAAAGCAACAGGAAGAGAACAAAGAGTGATTTTCTTTTCATACGATTATCCTGGTTAAAATACGACTGCTACAGGGAAGGAGGTAGTGAGTGTCGGAATCAGATCACCCTCGCCAGATAATGGAATATCGCGAGAACGCGACGACGGAGGATGGCGTAATCCAGGGAGGCGGCATTGTCGTTCGCCTTGTTGTTGCGGAGGGTGATGCCGGAGGTGAACATCACGGAGGGGATGCCGTTGTCCAGGAAGGGCTTCTGGTCGCTGATGGTGCGATAAAAGACCCGGGTGAAGTCCTTGCTTCCGTAATAGTCGAAGGCGATGTCCAGGTTCAGCCCGTAACTCACATTGGCGATAAGGAGTGCGTCGCAGCGCCCGGTCGTTCTCTCGCACAGCATCATCAGGTAGTCGGGCCGGCCCTTGTTGATTGGCGCCTCGGTGCTGCCGACCTGGTCGATGTTGACCATGCGGTCGATATCCTTGGGGGAGACGGTCCGGCCGGTGTGCGGGTCGATGATCAATCCGCCGGCGATTTCGTTCCACAGATGATAGGATCCGCCCAGGCTCTGCTCCTTGCCGTCCAGGGCAACGAAGATGATGGTGTGGGAATAGGTCTTTCCGAGTTCCTTCATGTACTGGAACATCCGGGCCAGGGTCAGGAGAGCAGCGACGCCGGAAGCGTTGCTGTCCGCCCCGGGATACAGGGTGCCGGAGAGTGTGCCGATGTGGTCGAAATGGGCGGCGACGACCACGTACTTGTCCCCGAAGCCGGGAAGGAAGCCCACGATGTTGTGGGCGGGGGCGCCGCTGATGGTCCGGAATCCGTGGAACCAGGATCCGCCGGCCGGAAGGAGGCCGCTGGCGGCGAACTGACGGGCGATGCTGGCCTGCGCGTGGATGGAACCCGGCGTTCCGGAAGCCCGGCCGGTGCAGAGGCTGTCGGAGAGGAACTCGACCCGGGTGCGGAGGCTGGCCTCGTCGGCCAGGGGCTCGGCGTTCCGGGCGCTGATGTAATAGCCGGAGGACTGGGCGCGGGCGAGGGTCGCCACGGCCAGCAAGAGAAGGCAGGTATGCAAAAATTTACCGTTCATCCGTCCGAAGGGCACGATAAATGCTTATCTTTGTAAATTGTTGCGAAGTTAGCCATTTCAACCGTCATTTGAAAATTTATCTGGATGAAGTGTTCGGGAAAACTGCTGGTCTGCCTCCTCGTCGCGCTGTGCTGCGGGCTGAACGCCCATGCACAGTATGACAAGGACGTCTTCATGTTCCGGGGCCGCAACGCCCTGGCGGAAGGGCGTCTGGCCGAGGCGGTCTCCCAGTTCAACGTTCTGGCTCAACTGGATACGACGGATTACTGGACCTTCTTCTACCGGGGTATCGCGAAGTACAACCTGGGCGACATCCGCGGCGCCCGGACGGATTTCAACACGGCCGTCCGCCTGAACCCCGTCTTCACCTCCGGCTACCACTACCGGGCCATCACGGCCAGCCGTTTCGGCGACTATGAGGATGCCCTGAAGGACCTTGAACGGGCCATCGAACTCCGCCCGGGATCCGCCGGCCTGTATTTCACCCGGGGGGTCACCTATTTCCTGAGTCAGCAGTTCGAACCTGCTGTCAAGGACTTCGACAAATACATCCGACAGGAACCCAAGGACCCGTCGGCCTACCTGAACCGCGGTGCATCTTACCTGTTCCTCGGCGACACCCTGAAAGCCGTGACCGATTATAACCAGGCCATCAAGATCGACCGTTTCGAGCCCGAAGGCTATATCCGCCGCGGCCGCCTGCTGGCCGCCCGGGGAGATTATGAAGCCGCCATCAAGGACATGGACAAGGCCATCGAACTGGACAGCACCAACACCCTGGCCTTTTTCAACCGCGCCATCCTCCATTCCGAACAGAGCCACCTGAACGAGGCAATGGCGGACCTCAACACGGTACTCCGCCACGAACCCGGCAATGCGCTCACCCTGTATAACCGGAGTCTCATTTCGGCGCAGGTGGGCGATTTCGGCGCCGCCCTGTCGGACATGGACCGCGTCATCAACATCAACCCGAACAACGTGCTGGCCTACTTCAACCGGGCCGGTTTCTTCCTGGAAATGGGCCGCTGGGATGATGCATTGGCCGATTACAACAAGGCTATCGAACTGTATCCCGATTTCGCGAAGGCCTATATGAACCGCGCCTATGCCGAGCTCCAGCTGGGCATGATGCGCGCCTCGCGGGAGGACTACCAGACCGGCCGGCGGAAGGTTGCGGAGTACCGCGCCAAGAACGCCTCCGGCGCCGCGGAGTTCGCGGATACGACCAAGAAATACAGCTCCCTGCTGACGTTGGACGCCGAATTCGCCAAGCACGATTTCGACGACGAAATGCTCCAGCATCGCGACGTGGACATCAACCTGAAGCCGATGTACAAGTTCGTCCTCGCCTCCGGTCGGGACGATACCAACTATGCCCTCGAACACCGGTACGAGAATCCGCTCCTGGACCGATTCTATTCCATCCTTCCGCTACCTGTCGCCATCACGGATGACGCTGCGAAGGTGGACAAGCCGACGCAGGAAACGCTGGACAATGTCCTCTATGGGGGGAATGCCGCCGGCGCCCCCCGCGAGTTCCTTCTGGCACTTGCCGAGTTGGACCAGAAGCAATACAACGCTGCGCAGACGCATTACGACCGCGCCATCGAAGCAGAGGACGGAAGCGACCGGTATGACCGCTATTACAAGGCTTTCTATTATATGAACCGTGCGGTCCTGCGGGCGGAAATGATCGATTTCATCGCTTCCATCGAATCCAATGTCCAGACGCTGACAATGGATGACAAGGGCAACACCCGCGCCCGTGTCCGCGAGCAGGTCACGAGCCATTACGACTATTCGGAGGCCCTGGCCGACATGGAACAGGCGGCCGAAATCCAGCCGGCGATGCCGTATATCCAGTTCAACCTGGGCAATCTCTACTGCCTGTCCCAGCAACTGGTGAACGCCATCGATAGCTATGGAAAGGCCATTTCCCTGTATCCGTACATGGGTGAGGCCTATTTCAACCGGGGGCTGGTCCTCATTTATCTGAAAGACAAGGAGAAAGGCTGCATCGACCTGTCCCGTGCCGGCGAACTCGGCATCGGCGACGCCTACAACGTGATCTCCCGGTATTGCGAGGAGGAACGGAATTGATTCGCTTCCTGAGTTTTTCCAGCGGCAGTTGCGGCAACTGCTATCTCCTGCTCCGGGAAGAGCCGGGCGCGGCCCCATCGGGCATCCTCATCGACGCGGGCGTGAGCATCCGGCGGATGAAGAAGATCCTGGAGAGCGTCTCGCTGGACTTCGACTGCTTCCAGTCGGTCTTGGTCACTCACGACCACGGCGACCATATCCGTAACCTCGGCTCCATCTGCAAGCGCCTTTCCAAGCCGGTCTATACGACGCCAATCCTGCAGGATGCCCTCCTGCATCATCCGTTCACGCGACTGGAAATCGCCGGATGTCGGCGCGATCTTGTGACGGATGCCTGGAACCGCGTGGCCGAAGGCATTGAAGTACAATACTTTGAAGTGCCACACGACGCCACGCAGACGGTCGGTTATGCCATCCGTTGCGACGAGCATCTGTTCGTGCTGATGACCGACCTCGGTCATGTGACGGAAGAAGCCCTGTACTGGGCCCGCCAGGCCGACACAGTGGTGGTGGAATCCAATTTCGATGTGGACATGCTCCTCGGGGGAGACTATCCACACTACCTGAAGATGCGCATCTGCCAGGGCGCCGGCCATCTCTCCAACGATGCCTGTGGCGACGCCATCCGCCAGTTCATGCACCCCGGACTGCACAACCTTTTCCTGTGTCATCTAAGCGGCAACAACAACACGCCGCGCCTGGCCTACGACAACGCCCGTGCCGTGCTGGACGACCTGGGCGTTGCTCGGGGAAGTATTCATTTGAGGGTGCTGGAGCGGGGGATTCCGTCTCCGCTGCTAACGCTGTAGATTATCTGTTATCCAACCATTTCCCCCTTGCCAGCCGGATAAGGAAGGTGGTGCCGCGGAAGGTAAGCTCGACGGCCATGGCGATCCAGAAGCCGACGAGACCGTACACCTTTACGAGGAAGATGGCAGGGATGATGCGGACCAGCCACATCGACGTGAAGTTCATCACGCTCGGCCACTTGGTGTCGCCGGCACCCACGAAGGCGCCGTACGCGACGATGGAAGCTGCGTACGCCAGTTCGGCAAAGGCCTCGATCCGGAGAACGCGCGCGCCCAGGCCGATGACTTCGGCATCCGGCGTTAGCATCTGCATCAGCTGCGGCGCAAAGGCGTACATCAGCCCGCCCAGGAGCGTCATGATGCCCATTCCCATCAGTGTATTGATCCAGGCGAAACGTTTCGCGAGCTCCTTCCGGCCGGCGCCGACGGACTGACCCACCAGGGCCGTGGCCGCGTCGGCGATGCCGTAGCCGGGCATGTAGCAGAAACTCTCGGCCGTGACGGCAAAGGAGTTGGCCGCGATGGCGATGGTCCCGAGCGGAGCCACGATGATGGTTGCGGCGATGTAACCGCCCCGGATGAGGATGTGCTGCAGGGCCATCGGACCGCCGATGCCGGCCGCTTTCCGGAGCACTTTCTCCGTAGGACGGAACGAGCCTTTGTCCTGCAGCAGGTTGAGTTCGGGGGATCGGACCGAGACGAAATACAGCATGGCCATGGCCGTGATGAATTCGGCGAGGCCCGTTCCGAGGGCAGCACCCATGACGCCCAGGTCCAGCACGTAGATGAACAGGTAGTTGAAACACACGTCCATCACGCACATGCCGATATTCAGGTAGCTGGGCACTTTCATGTTGCCGCTGACCTGCAGCATCGACGCGCAGATCCAGTCGATCATCATGAACGGGATGCAGGCGGATACGATGAAGAAGTATTTTACGGCGTCGGGGATGATTTCCGGCGTCCCGCCCAGCCAATGGGGGAGCGGGACGGCGATGGCCATGCCCAGCAGGGCGATGCACCCGCTGAACAGGAGCGAAGTCAACAGCCCCTGCCGGAACACCTCGCGTGCCGCCTTGAAGTCATTGGCTCCGATCAGATGGGCCACCTGGACCGAGAAACCGCTGCCGCATGCCCCGCAGAAACCCATGAGGAGCCACGTGCAAGTGGACACCAGGCCGATGGACGCGCCCGCTGCGGCCCCGAGATGCCCCACCATCGACGTGTCGATGTACTGCATCATGACGGACGACAGTTGGGCGATGATGGCCGGATAGCTGAGCATCAGGCACAGCTTCAGCTGCTGGCCTCCCGTCAGTGTCCCCCCGCCCCGGATTTGCCCGAGCAAAAAGTCTTTAGTACTCATACGGCGGCACCTCCCCCTTGTCGATCAGCTCCCGCAACACCTCCTCCCAGGCGGAGTCGGATGTGCCGAAGGTGGCACGGACGTCCGCCAGGGTGTAGGGGGCTTTTATGTAAGCTTTCAACCGCGCCGCCAGATCCCGGGGCTTCTTCGCCCGTTCCCGGCAGATGTCGCACCGGCCGCAGTCGTCGCTCTTTTCCTGCCCGAAATAGCGCAGGAGATAACGGGACCGGCATTCGTCTTCTTCCTCCACATAGGAAAGCATGGTTTCCACGCGTTCGTGGAAAGTGGTGCGGAGCATCTCATACCGCTTCGGTGCGAGGTCCACGTTGCCTTCGTGCAGACGGTCGTGGTGGATGATGATGACATCGGACTGGTCCGACGGGATGTACTTGATGACATGGTTGACGGCGAGACCGTACAGCAGTTGCCGCAGTTCCGGAATGGTCAGTCCGCATTTCCCTGCGACATACGTCTCGTCAATGGAAACCGGATAGGAGAACAGGCCGGTATAGGACCGCATCAGGGTTTCCAGCAGCGGCACCATCCGGGAATCCGGAAGCTCCAACCCGTAGAGGGCCGTCCGGTCCACGGTCACCTGCACCCGTGTCTGGATTTCCATATCCTCACAGAAGGTCCAGTGTCCGGCGCGTTCGATGTATTTGACGGCATAGAACACCGGGGACAGCTGCAGGTGGAAATGGCGGCAGAAGGCGTTGATGTCGAACTTCAGCTGTCGACCGATCCCCGTGTCGTAGGGGATTCCGTGGAAGATATGGACCTTGTGGTAAATGTCTTCGATAAAGTCGAGGGAAGGGAAGGAGGCCCGCTCGATCTGCGCCAGGCGCTTCCGGTCTCCGCTGTTCCAAAGCAGCACGGCATAGGAAGGCTTGCCGTCGCGTCCGGCCCGGCCCGCTTCCTGGAAATAGGCCTCCGGGCTGTCCGGGAGGTCGAAATGGACCACGAACCGGACATCGGGCTTATCGATGCCCATTCCGAAGGCGTTGGTGCATACCATCACGCGGACCCGGTCCGCCTTCCAGTCCTCCTGCCGGAGGGTGCGTGCGGCGGAGCCGATGCCGGCGTGGTAGAACGAGGCGGACACGCCGCCGGCGCGGAGCATGTCCGCGATCTCCTCGGTCTTTTTCCGGTTCCGGACATACACGATGCCCGATCCCGGAACGCCGTTGCACACGGACAGGAGCTGTCCGGCCTTGTTTTCGCTTTGCCGGACGATGTAGGACAGGTTGGGGCGCTCGAAACCGGATTTCAGGAGATTCTTCTCCCTGAATCCCAGCCGGTCCATGATGTCCTCCGCGACGGCCGGTGTAGCAGTGGCGGTCAGGGCGATGACGGGGGCCTCCACGCTTTTGCGGAGCTCGCCGATTTCCAGGTATTCCGGCCGGAAGTCATAGCCCCACTGCGAAATGCAGTGCGCTTCATCTACGACGATGAATGATATGGGCAGGACGGGCAGGTAGCTCTGGAACAAACGGGTCTGAAGCCGTTCGGGGGAGACGTACAGGAACTTGCAGTCGCCGTAGGCTGCGTTGTTCAGCGCCAGGTCCACCTCATGACGGTTCAATCCGGCGTGTACGGCGATGGCCTTGATACCCCGGCCGGTCAGGTTCTGCACCTGGTCCTTCATCAGGGCGACGAGGGGCGTGACCACGAGGGCGAGCCCTTCCTTCATCATCGCAGGAACCTGGAAACACACCGATTTCCCGCCTCCCGTGGGCAGGATCGCGAGCACGTCCCGACCGTCAAGCGCCTCCCCGATGATGCGTTCCTGCATCGGTCGGAAGCGGTCATAGCCCCAGTAGGTTTTCAGTGTCTCGATCGGTGTCATTTTTTCACAATTCTTCCGGTTCCTTCGTTGCAAATATCCTGTTTTTTTAATATTTTTGCAAAATTAAAAAGTTAAACTTTTAACACCGTATATTTATGGCAAAAATCAACTTGGCCCAGTATGGCATCAAGGGCGTGAAGGAAGTCGTCTACAATCCGACGTACGAGGTCCTTTACAATGAGGAGACCAAGCCCGGTCTCGAAGGTTTTGACAAGGGACAGGTGACCGAACTCGGCGCCATCAATGTCATGACCGGCATCTACACCGGCCGCTCTCCGAAAGACAAGTACATCGTGTACGACCAGACGTCCAAGGAAGGCGCTCCGGGCGAGGTGTGGTGGACCACCCCCGAGTATCCGAACGACAACCACAAGATGTCCGAGAAAGTCTGGAAGACGGTCAAGAAACTCGCCCTCAACCAGCTCAGCGGCAAGCGCCTGTTCGTCGTCGACGGTTTCTGCGGCACGCACAAGGACACCCGCATGAAGGTCCGCTTCATCATGGAGGTCGCCTGGCAGGCTCACTTCGTCACCAACATGTTCATCCGTCCGAAGAACGACAAGGAGTTCGACCAGGAACCCGATTTCCTCGTGTACTGCGCCTCCAAGGCCAAGGTTGACAATTATGAAGAGCTCGGCCTCCGCAGCGACACCTGCGTGGCCTTCAACGTCACTTCCCGCGAGCAGGTGATCCTGAACACCTGGTACGGCGGTGAGATGAAGAAGGGTCTCTTCTCCATGATGAACTACTACCTCCCGCTCAAGGGCATCGCCGCGATGCACTGCTCCGCCAACACGGACATGAACGGTGAGAACACCGCGATCTTCTTCGGCCTCTCCGGCACCGGCAAGACCACCCTTTCCACCGACCCGAAGCGTCTCCTCATCGGTGACGACGAGCACGGCTGGGACAACACGGGTGTCTTCAACTTCGAAGGCGGCTGCTACGCCAAGGTCATCAACCTGGACAAGGAGTCCGAACCCGACATCTACAACGCCATCCGCCGCGACGCCCTCCTCGAGAACGTCACCGTCGACGAGAACGGCAAGATCGACTTCGCCGACAAGTCCGTCACCGAGAACACCCGCGTCTCCTACCC
>JAEEGK010002640.1_pt1 | contig 44958 bp, 33 predicted proteins | sample 8958771 | NCBI WGS metagenome assembly JAEEGK01 (sample SAMN16246547, study PRJNA631951) | gut metagenome | biome: gut microbiome; feature: rumen; material: SC-attached | host: Bos | place: Iran: Karaj | collected 2018-10
CCATCACCCCCACGGCAACCTACAGCGCCGCCCCGGACAAATCCGGCAACCCCGTCACCACGATTCAGACCAAAACCACTGAGGAGTACACGGGAGTAAAAAAGTAGTAATCGTTCGAGCAGAGCGAGATAAGAAATAATCGTTCGAGCAGAGCGAGATAAGAATTAAAAAGGAATTGAGGCTCGAAGTGAGCCTCAATTCTTTGTATCTAACAGATCCCTCCACTTTAATGGGGTCCCCAAAGAAAACCAAGCACTTGTGCTGTTTCGCATGGGGAGAGCGGAGGCAATCGTGCGCTTTATTGCGTCAGGCGCAATCTGTTAGCGCAGTTTGCCGAACGCTCAACGGATCTCGGTGCCGAGGGCATTGTAGGTCTTGCCGTCGCGGAGGATGAAGAGCTGACCGTTACGGATAGTCTTGGTAGCCTTGTTGTCAACAGCGGTGTTGTCAACAGCGGTACCTTCGTTCTTCTCGATATAGAAGAAGCCACCGAACTCAGCCCAATCCGAATCATAATCCGGCTTGAAGTAGATCGTCTTGAGGCCTTCGTGGTCAGCGTCAACCTTGTAGTCGTTGCCCTCGCCATCGGGATACCATTGTTTGATTACGTCGCTTTCAACACGAACGACCTTGATGCTCTCGTCCTTAACGAGGTTGACAGTAAGTTGATACTCGCTCGGGTTCTCGGGGTTAGCCTCGAAGAGCAGATCAGCACTGAGTGCTGCAACATCCCAGCCCTTCTGTCCGATCAGATAGAATCCGTCGGTGAGCACGGGTGCAGGAGCAACGTAGAACTTACCCTCGAGTTTGAAGATCATTTCCCACTCTTGCTCGCCACTTTCCTGCCAGAAGAAGGTTACCGTAACGTCGCCGTCCTCAGCGAGTTTGAATACGATGTTGTCCATGTCATCTGCACTCAGACCTTCCGCCTTCTCGGACAGGTTGCTATAGCCATAAACCTTGCCACCTTGCCAGTTGCCATCCTCGATCACCTTGAGTTTGTACTCAGTATCGGCTTTGAGTCCTTCGATGGTGTAGGTGTTTTCGGTTGATTTGATAGCTTTTTCGTTCCACTCTTTATCGTCACCTACCAATGCGGCGTTACCTGTGATGTAGAACTTAGCAGCAGGTTCGGGAGTATATACATCCCATGTTCCCTTGCTGTAGTACCCTTCGTCCGGCAGGATGGTGAATACAGCCTTATCCCACTGGATGCTATCGTTAGGCGTCTGGTTCCACTGGTACCCCTCACCACCGTTCCACTTGGGCTCGGTAGCGTCCTTGTTGAAGCGAACGAAGATGATGGAGTCAGCCTCTGCAAACACCTTAGCCACCAAGGTGTCGTTGTCCTCAGCCTTCGGAGCGAAGAACGCGGTAAAGGCGCTGATCGAAGACTCCTTATTCCAAACCCACGCAGCAATCTTGGCGTCGCCGTCAGCCCACTGGTTCGGAACGAGGAACAAGTCAGCCATTACGGGAACATAGAAATCAGCTTCTACGGTAAAGACAGCCTCATCCTCGCCGGAAGCGGGTTTGTAAGTAACCTTGAAGTCACTCTTCTCTCTGAGGGTGAAGCAGATGTTGTTGTGATCATCCGTGCTTACGCCTTCCGGTTTAACGGTCAACTGCTCAAAGCCGTAATCGTTAGTCCACTCGCCGTCGTTCATGCAAAGACGGAATGCATAGTCACCGGCAGCGAGGTCCTTGATCTCATACGAGTCTTCATATACAGGAACGAAAGTGCTCCATCCGCCAAACACCTCTGCGTTACCTACGATGTAGAACTTGGGATCAGGTTCGGGATCCGGGAAGGTGATGCCGATGGAATCGTTCGCAAACGTCCATGTGAAGGTATATGTACCGGCAGCGTCGGCTGTCAGTTTCAGATTGTTTTGTGCATCGTCGGTTACACCGGCTACGCCCGGCCACTCACGGTGCAGACCATAAGCGCCGTCGTTGGCTTTGGTCAGCCAAGCGCCGTCCTTGAGCACCTTGAACTCGTAGTCACCCTTAGCCAGTTCGACTTCGTAAGAAGCGGTAAGCTTGTCGTTAGCGAGGGTCATGTTGTTAACCACCCATGCTTCGTCTTTGACATCCCATGCACCTGCGATCTGCATTGCGGGCACGTGATCTTCGAGCTTGATACCGTGGAGTTGCAGCGTTGTGCCGGAAGCGGTAACGGTATAAACGTGATCTTTCTTGAGCGCCAGTTGCTTGGTAGCATTCAGGTAGTTGTTACCCTCAAGGATAGCGTCGATAGTGAACGTTCCTGTCAACTTGGTGGTAATAGCAGCCTGATCGAAGACGATGAGATCCTTATTGTCGTTCTCTGTTCCACCTTCACCTACAACTTGACGGTTGTAGTAGAACGTAACATCTACATTCTCTTTGGCTGTAATAACCAATGAGGTGCTACCGGCTTTTTCTTTACCAACCAAGTTTTCAGCTGACGGATAACCGTCGGTGCGCACTTGGATAGCGTGGGTGAAGTCTTCACCTGCAATGGTGCGTGTATTTGGTTTGATCGTCGTTTCATACACGCCGTCAATCTTGAGCAGATCTTCGTCAACGAAGTGGCTACCTGCCCGAACCGGTGTCTCGGCGGTAACTTTCCAGATGTTGCCTTCCAGCGGAACAGCTGCGGGTATAGGCTCAGGAATCGCATCCTCAGTAGCATACCAAGCGCCGTCATAGAAATAACTACCGGAAGTCCAATCCAGATCATCCGTCTGGTTCTCACCGTTGTTGCTGAAGATGCAGTTCTTGTAAGCACCCTTGTCAGCTACATACTTATATACATCGTAGCCGTTGATCTTGCCATCATCGCTCAGCTTTGCGCCACGAGCTACAGCAGGGGCTCCCTCGCCATCGCTGCTCACTTTGGTCATCTCTACACCAGGCCAAGTGGTGCCTGCAGCTGTACCACCCCAGAGGTGAACGCGCAGATTGTCCCAGCCGGGAACATTGACGAAGAAGATCGAGTCCTTCTCAGCAGGTGTCGGCGGTTCGGGAGTGGAACCGGCATCGTATTTCGACCATGTGCCTTCTACACCCGGGTCACCCCACACAGCAGAAGTGCTGGTGATGGTAAAGAGGTTCTTATCATCCGTCGGAATCGTTTGATCACCGGACTTAGCGCCCCAATCAGCGATGTCACCGCTTGCGTTTACACGTACGAAGATGATCTTCTCGTACTTAGCCAGATCAACATCAATCTTCCACAGATCGGTTTCACCGTCAACAGCTGTCATACGAACGCCCGGCCACGTAGTACCTTCACCACCGTCTTTCCAGTAGTGGGCAGCTACAGCAGCGCCATCTTTTTTCCACCATTCTTGCTCGCACTTGCAATAGATGGTCTTAACGGTAGATTCGGGTTCGGGATCGGGATCGCCGGCTGCTTCATAAGTGACCTCGATATAACTTAGATAGAATGCCTGCTCAACTTCATAAGTAACAGTTAGTGAGCCGCCTTCACCTTTTGTGCCGGTAGCTGTCATTTCAGTCCATACGTTAGCAAACTCTGCTGAGCTAGTACCAATGGTTACAGAACCTTGCTTTACGGTTAGTGTACCTGTTTTCTTACCATTGTTTGCAACATAGAAATTAACAGAGGTTACATTGTAATCTTTGAAATAATCTGTTGAAAACTCAACTTTGCTAAAATAAATAGATTTCGAACTACCAAATTTAATGGCTTCTACGCTATTGGATTGCCCTGTAACGTAAGTAGGTTCTCCTTGACCAACTGTAGTCGCAATGTCCCATGTAACCTTTCCTTCGAGGTCAGTTACTTGATTGTCTGCTGGCTTTGTAGCTTTCGTGAAGGTGCTCTTCACCGTAACAGGCTCAGCTGCAAACATCGAAACGCTAAATAGCGTCAACATCAAAAAAGAAAGAATTTTTCTCATGATCGTTTGATTTAAGTTAATAATAGTGTTATATTTGAGCTTATCTCAAGTATCGAATGTGTATTCGGTATTTTGCAGAACGCGAATGCAAAGGTACAAAAAATAATTGATATATGCAAATATTACGGCAACAAAATTGTCAAAAAGCAAAGTTATTATTGTTTTTAGTCCAAAATGTCCAAAAATGTTCAAAAATTTCTTTTTAAGTCAACTATTAAAGACAATTAAAAACTATTACAATGGATAAAGAAGACGGCTCACCGAAATGAGCCGTCTCAATATTTAACCATTTAACGATTTAACGGTTTAACGGATTAACGGATCTCTGTGCCGAGAGCGTTGTACTTAACGCCGTTCTTGATGATAACAACTTGACCGTTCTCGATGGTCTTGATGGTCTTAGCGCCAGCTTTAACGTTATCAACAGCTGATTCGTCACCACCAATTTCTACAGAAACAATCTGCCATTTAGCATCTGCGTCACCTGCCTCGTTCTTAGAATAAACACGAATCTCCTCTGCAGCTGCCTCTAATTCAACAACAACGTCATCAAAGTTATGCTTAGTTACGGTAGCACCTTCGATCATAGCTTCCTTATTCTCGAGCGCTTTTTTGAGGTTGATTTTTACTTTATCACCTACGCTCAAATCGGTAATAACAAGACAAGCAGCTTTACCGTTCGGTTGAACATACTCTTTGTATGCTTTCATAACCAACTTGTTGGCACCGCCATCTTTGAACTCAAAATAAACTTGCTCCTCATCTACGAGTTTCAAAGTAGTAACACCCCATTCTGTGGTACCTTCAACTTGTCTAACTTCTACCAAATAGGCATCACCTGCACTATTAGCAACACCTTTGGTCTCGATGTTTGCGTACTCGAATGCGTCATCAAAGGCACTTTTAGCTGCATCAGCAGCGGTGTTGTCAACGATTTCTGCAAAGGAAACCACCTTAGCATTCACTGTCATTGCTGCAACGATAGCAGCTGCAAAAAGGAAAAATTTCTTCATGATTTAATTGTTTTATGAGCCTTGCGGCTCGGTTAATGAATATAGTTAATTTGATTTGTTACAAAATAACGGTGCAAAGGTACGAATTTTCGCGCACATATATGTGGAAAAATTAGCCAAAAGGTTGGAAACGGTCAATTTTCCGCAATAATCGACAACAAAGGTACAAAAAATAATTGATATTTGCAAATAAATATGCAAAAAAGTGCTCCGAAAAGCACTTTTTTACGTTTGAGGGCTTGATGTCGTTTGATGCTGCGCGTTTGAACAATCTCAAACCATTTCAAACTATTTCAAACCATCTCAAACTACCGTACCTCAGCGCCGAGGGCATTGTAGGTCTTGCCGTCGCGGAGGATGATCACTTGACCGTCACGGATAACCTTAACAGCCTTGGTGTCAACAGCGGCGTTGTCGATAGCGGTTTCTTCGCTCTTGGTGAAGACGATCTTGTAAAAACGCAAATACTGAGCAGATTCGTCTTTATTCAACAGACCGGTAAGAGCAACCTCTCCGGCAGCAACAGCAATGTTAGACTCAGTTACAGTCTCGCTACTCTTCATAGAACCTTCACCGATTTTTTCACCATTGACTACCAAGAAACGGCGATCACCTTCGTCGGTACGGTTTCCGGTGTTGCTATAAACAACTTCCAAAGTACCCGGAACGGTGGTAACGAAGCGGAGTTGTGAACCTTGAGCAAATTTGCCGTCACGAACTACATATTCCTGAATGCCTGCCAATGCTGCGGCGTTGAACGATTCATCCGGAGTGGTCAACAGATCAGCATACACAAACTCTTGGGTTTTAGTCGGCAGAGTAGTTTCTGATAATTGAATAGTTGTAGCACCTGTCTTGGTGAAATCCCACGTAGTGCTCTCGCTAATCGGAGCGAGCTCAGTAGCAGCTTTGCGGGTGTATTTGATAACATAACTGCGGTAGGTTGTTTTATCCTGTGCGAAAACGGTAACAAGTACGAAGTTATTACCCGGATTGATAGTAGCCGTTGCATACGGCTCGTCAGCCGCAGTAGCGGTAACTTCCACAGGCTCATATACACCGATCTCACCGAGGTCGTATTCGAAGACTTCATCGTCAAAACCTTCGATGGTAACGCCGTTAACCTTCAGATCGCTCAAATAAGCGTTGTGACCCATGGTAACATTAACAGAGCCCATCATGCCGTATGCATAATCATCTGCTTCCTCATCCGGATTGTTGAACTCGTTTCTTGCAAGTACAAGGTACCCAACTTCACCTTCTGCGTCAGCTTTGAACGTGTAGGTGGCACCTTCGTGAATGGTTTCGCCGGTTTGCGTATCCAACCACCATACGCGTGTCGGATTAGCGTTGAAGTCTGTAGCGGTCAGGGTAATCTCATCACCAACGCGAGCCGACGTCGGACCTTCCACTTTGAACGAAGTAACCGGAGTCTTTTCGCTGATTACGAACGTTGATGTTGCTTCTGCATCGCAGTACGTGCCATTTGATGCTTGCGTGAATGTGATGACAAATGTTCCGGCTCTAAGCGGTGTGGCTTGGATTAGACCTGTACTTACACTGAAAGAATAATCTGTACCATACACACCTTCTACACCATCAACAGTGACTGCAGCATTAATCGGTTTGCTTTGGTTTTTCGAACTAACGGCAATGTCGATAGGATCGTCTACGAAGCCGGTTCCTTCTGTAGGAAGAACAGTAAACTCAGGATCTTCGCATTTAGCCTCGAGAGTGAACTCCACGCGGGCGAGGAAGCAGTCACCTGTACCTACAATGTAGTATGTGCCACCAGCAGGGATAGTATATGTAGCCTTACCCCATCTTTGTCCTTCTGCACCTACTTCTACTTCACCTTCAATGAGGTTATCACCTGTTGCAGCGATCTCGGTGTTTACCTTCGGAGCACGGTCAGAAACACGGTCAGCATAAATTACCAGCGTAGCCGCGCGGTCAAGCTTGAAGCCGAGAGCATCTTGCGTTGCGCTCTTAACGCGCAAGCAGTAAAGGTGACCGTCAAGATTGCCTTTGTTGTCTGCAAAGTTATTGCCAAGAGGGCTGAAGAAATAATCACCGATAAGAGTTTCTTTTGCTACTGCGGCAGATACCAGATCATCAAAATAGACGGAGTAGCTGTCATCGATGACCGTGACGTCGTCAATGGTAGCCGAGAACATGTTCACGCTTGCGAGCAGGGCAGCGGCGAATGTTAATAGTTTTTTCATAATGTTATTATTTAAAATGATTTATAGGATTGACTCTTTATTTCACCTCAGCACCGAGAACGTTGTAGGTTACACCGTTCTTCTCGATGATCACTTGACCGTTCTGGATGCGCTTGGTAGCCTTAACGTCAACAACGGTGTTGTCGACTGCGGTCTTAGCAGGCAGAACAACCTCTGCGATATCCTCGTTGAGCATGATCTGCTTGATAACGATGGTCTTTTCCGATTTGGAGATGATCTCCAGATATTCGTCCAGCTCGGCAGTACGGTCAATAGAGATAGACTCATCCGCTGCCTCTAATTCATTGTATTCACCGTTCACACCGATTATCACTGCATCTTTGCGCATACCGAACTTAACAGCAATCCGGTCACCAGCCTTAACCCAGCAAGCAACACGTGCACCTTGCTTTTTGAGCTTAAGTCCCAAGTACGGTTCGTTGCGAGCGGCTTTTTCGTCGTTGAGCGAGTCCAATTCGTTGATGTCAGCGAACTCGATGTTGGCAGCTTCCAGCACTGCATGGAAAGTCTCATTGTCCTTGCCGTTATCCAGAACCCACTGCTCGATATTAACCGATTGACTGAGGTAGTTCTTCTCGAACGAAGCGGAGAAGTTGATATTTACAGTTGCTTCCACCTGATCAGGATCGATAAAGAGAGCAACCTTCGTGCTTCCCGGCTCAACATCTACATCGCTGGAGAAACTGATTGTAACTTGTTGGTTCAATTTGCCGTCAGCGCCTACAGTAATGAAAAGAGGTTCAACTTCAAAACCTGCAAGGTTAGGAACAGTGAGGGAATATTCACCGGGAGTAAGGTTCTTGCCGGTGAAGGTTACATTGGCTGCGTCTGACAGCTTAGCAGCGGTAAGTTCAAATGTCACCTCTGTAGGATTCACATTCAGAACAGGCTCCGTTGTGGCATCGCGCTCAACGCTAAACGAACATACACGCATGTTGGAGTTACCGCCACGGCTCATCTTGATAGAACCATCCGATTCGATGTCGGCTGCTACCAACTCACGGGTCACTACACCTGCTTCGGTATTTGACACCGTAATTTCGTTTGTCTTGTTACCGGAACTGAATGCCACGGATACTTTCTTGCTTTGGTTAGCAGCAACAGTGATAGAAACGATATCACCTTCTTGGAATTTGTCACCGTTGTTGAGAATCAGATGAACATACGAGTTGTCGCTACTGAATTTGTAGTACTTGTGACCGTCAATCTCCACGAAATCTTTGTCGGAGGTAATGCCAAGCCAAGCCATTGTACAGCCGGTCTGTTGGATACCGGTCTCGTTGTTGTTCTTGTCAATGCTCTCCAACGTTGCAGAACAAATCTGCTCTGTTGCCGCAAACATGCTTGTTGCTAACAATGCTGCTGCGAAAAATGTAAATAACTTTTTCATGATTTTTGTTTTTTAGTTAAACATTATTTTGATTTATCGGTATATCCTTCTATGCGAATACTGCTCACGCTGATGAACTTGCCGGAGCGTGGCTTCGTCTCGTCGTTGAGCCAGGGCAGGATGCGTATGTGCAGGGTCTGTCCGGCAGGGACGGTGAGATGCGTGGGCGTAATCGCCACGGGTGTCGGGGTGCGCTGCGGCAGAGCCACCTTCTCGTAGAAGGTATGCACATCGGTGAAGTTGTTGCCGAAGCCCGTATTGATGTGGCAACTCATCGTTGAGGTGCCGACCGCCGACAGATCCATCGCGATGCGGGTGATGCGCAGTGCCGAATCAGCGGGTGCGGTAACAGCCAGGTCGATGTAGCGAACGGCGTTCTCGTCGATCTCGTCAGCCGGCCAAGGGGTCTTCGTTTTGCCGTTGTCAGAGTTATGGAAGCGCTGCACGGTGCCGCTGGTTTTGGCGCAGAGGTTGTGCGTCGATAATTGATAGTTGAGAGTTGACAGTTGAGAGTTGAGAGTAGTTGACAGTTGAGAGTTGAGAGTTGATTCAGCTGCTGACGATGTGGTGAGTGCTGACAAATCGTGTACGGTGATGTAGTCAGAGAGGATGCCGGCATCTTTCAATAGCTGGGCTGCGAGACGTGCAATGAGTTTGGCACCGAGTTCTGCGGTGTGGGTCTTGTCGCCCTGGCAGAACAGGTGTGCGGTGCAATAGGCGTCGCCGTACTCAAGATACAGATCATGGGTAGCGGTGGTCAGGTCGATGTACGGCACTCCGGTTTCTGCAGCCACCTGGCGCATCTGCCAGACGTAGTCCATCGAGTGGTCGTCGGCAGGCACCTTCTGGTTTTCCAGCAGTACGCCGTTCTCCAACTTGCTGAACTTGTCACCAAGGTCGTGCAAGCCATTGCGGCGCAGGGTGACGGAGTCCACGAAGTACTTGCGGCAAATAGGTCCTACGAGCACGGGCGTGCACCCGAGCGCGCGTACCTCATCTATAAATCGGATGAGGTTGGCTCGGTAGGTTGTGCTCGGGCAGGTGCCGCGCAGGTCGGTGACGGCAGGCTGGCCGTGGGACGTGAGGTAGTCGTTGTACTCCAAGACATCCAGACCGTTGCTCTTCTCGTCGTTGTGCGCAAACTGGATGAGCACATAGTCGCCGGCGCTCATCTGCGTCTTGACGGACGGCCACAGATTAGGCTGGTCGTAGAACGTACGCGTGGAAGCACCGGACTTGCCGCGGTTGTTGACCGTAACAAACTCGGGGTTGAAGAACAATCCGAGGTACGTCCCCCACCCGCGTTTGTCGGTAGCGGAAGGGTTGTAGTCCGACATCGTGCTGTCGCCTATAGTATGCACCTTGACGGCGTGCATAGGCAGGCAGAGGAGTGCGGCAAGTACTATGGTGAGAAGAGGTTTCATTTTCTTATTTAACTATTTGTCCGAGGGCGTTGTAGGTTGTGCCGTTGCGGGTGATGATCAGTTGGCCGTCACGGATGACCTTCTGAACACTGATAGCTGATAGCTGATTGCTGACAGCCTCCACGGCGGTTGACGTTGATTCAAACGCTTGACCTTCGATGGTGACGTCGCGCAGGAGGATGTACTTGCCGCTACCGCTGGTGTGCTCATGCCAAGGCAACACGCGTACGTGCAGCGTCTCGCCGGCAGGGATAGTGAGCGTCGGGGTCATTTCGATGGCACGCATCTCCTTGTTAGGCAGGGCAGTCTGTGCCGCTTCGTAGATCGTATGCACGTCCGTAAAGCCATCGCCGAAACCGGTGTTGATATGACACTTCATGTATCCCGTGGAGTACGCACCGATGTACATGCTAATCTTCGTCACACGCACATCCATAGTTGCCGGAGCAGTGACTGCAAAATCGACATAGCGGCTGGCGTTCTCGTCAATCTCCTCGGTAGGCCAGTTGGTCTTGGTACCATTCTCGTTGGCATTATGAAGACGTACGACCGTAGCGCCTGTCTTGCCGTTGATGGAAACGTCATCCTTGGTGTCTGTAGCGACCATGTAACTCAACGTAAATGCTGCGCTGACAGGTCCTTGTACAACAGCAGCCGGCACGGGTTTGGCATCCATCGTCCATACAGCACTGACCGCAGCACCTCCATCGAGGGAGATAGCCGTGGCGCTGACAGGAACAGCGATCACATGATCGCCGGATGTGGCATAGACGGTATCGCGTTGTTCACCTCCAGAGGTGTAGTTGGCGCGTACATATACCTTTTGGAATATCGAACCACCTTCGTACGAAGCCTGCGCCGTAGAGGCATAAGTCTGCTTGTCCAGCGAGATGAGCAAGCTCGCCGTAGAGGTCAGGGCGACTGTACCGCTTGCCGGTTCCAGACCGTAGCCGGTGAGCAAGAACTCCTTGTTCTGCGGCACGCCGCAATAGGTCTCACCTATCTCGATGGCATTGGGGTTAGCGGTGATGTCGGTGGGGATAGTGATATAGTCGGCTAACACGCCTTCGTTCTTGAGCAGCTGGGCAGCCGCACGGGCTACAAGGTTTCCGCCCATGGCGTTGGTGTGGGTCTTGTCGCCCTCGCAGAACAGCAGACTCAGACATTGCGTCTCGCCGTAGGAGAGATAGAGTTGGCGCGTGGCTTCGGTCAGGTCGATAAACGGCACGTTCTTCTCGGCAGCAACGACCTTCATCGCCTTGACGTAACTCATCGTGGAGTCACCGGCAGGCAGGCTCTGGTTCTCGTAGAGCACGCCGTTCTCAATCTTGCTGAACTTGTCACCGAGGTCGTGCTTACCGTTTCGGCGAATATCACTGCCTTGGAAATACGCGCGGCAGATCGGTCCCACTAATACGGGTGTCACGCCTAACTCGCGCGCCTCATCGATGAACGCGCGAAGCATGTCGCGATAGGTCGTCTGCGGGTTCGTACCACGTGCATCGGACGGAGCAGGCAGACCATGCTCTTCGCAATAAGCCGCATACTCGAGGTTGTCCATACCATAGGTAACGGTGCCTTCATCGTTATGCGCAAACTGAATGAGCAGGTAGTCGCCGGCGGACATCTGGGTCTTGACAGAAGCCCAATGTGCCGCACCGGTGTAGAAACCACGGGTGTCGGCTCCGGATTTGCCTCGGTTGTTGACGGTAACGAACTCCGGGTCAAAGAACGAACCGAGGTACATACCCCAGCCGCGTTTGTCGGTTGTGCTTTCATCGTAATCTGCCATGGTGCTGTCACCGATGGTGTGCACTTTGATGGCGCTCATCGGCAAGCAAAGCAGCGTTGCCAGAGCTATGGAAAGAACCTTTTTCATTGTCTTATTGTGATTTTATTTGGGTTTATCGCTGCTTGCGGTTGCGCCTCTAAGAGGTGAGAATTAGATTGATAAGGTAGTCATCAAGCTCGCTTGGGTGAGTACCTTAGCGAGCTAAGACTCACGTGCGCAGCACAGCAACCGAAAGCAGTGTTTATGTATGTTTATTTTGTAAATTAATAGTTTGCACGGGTGACTTTATCAGAACTTGTTGAAGCGCAGCGCACCGTCCTTGGTCACGGCGATATAGGTACCGGCGGGCAGATGATCGACAGCGACGGTCTCGCGGCTGGTTGAGCCTGCACACGCGCCGTTGATAGCATAGATGCGGATCAGTTTGCCCTTGGGGTTATGCAGGCAGTTGGCGCTGAAGGAGAGCGAGTTGTCGGTAACCATAGCCAGAGCTGTTTCCGGAGCGGGATCCGGCAGATTGTTCCACGCGGTGCCGAAGATACCTTGGAGCGAGCTTTGGTAGCTGACGATGAGGTTCGACAACTCCGTGCTGATTTCGTAGTCAGAGGGAGTGAAGTTAGCAAGACTGAAATCGATATCGCTGTGGAACATACGGCCTGCACCATGCGTACCGGTTACGATCTCGGGAATATCGTTCGGATCATCAGGCGTGATATCCGGCATCACCGACGAATTGGTATCGAAGTTATTGTATTTCGCACCACCAAGCTTGGCAGTTACGTTATCAGGCACTATCTCATCACGCGTTTGTGCGAGGTAAGCGTCGAAATGTACGGTATTCGAAGCCGAATAATAAGCCGGAGTGGTGGTACTGCCGACCATCACGTTGTTGTAGGCTTTGATAATGCCACCCGCTTCTTTGGAGAAGGTCGGAGCGTTCTTCTCGTCGGTACCGTTCTTGGTGTCCGTACCCTGCATCGAGATCAGCATCGGGTTGTGAGCATTCTTGAAGTAGTTGCACTCTACGAATACGGACGACGCGGTCGTTGCACCGGCGCAGTACTTGGCTATGCCGTCGAAATAATTGTTAAATACGTGTACTGACATTGTGCGAACACGCGGGTGACGGGAGTCGGAGTGGTCGAACCAGTTGTGGTGATAGCAGATGTAGTTCGGTCCGCTCTCGCTCTTCATTCCACACATGCAGGACTTACCGGTATCCCAAAGGTGGTTGTACGAAACCGTCACATATTTCGAATCGGACTTCACGTCAATCGAACCGTCGCCTTTCTTCTGGTCTCCGCCTTTGTTACGACCATAGAACACATCCATGTGGTGAATCCATATATTGCTGTTATCGGTATCCAGTGAAACGCCGTCGTCCATGCAGGTCATGATAGCCAGGTTACGTATCTCTACGCTCTTGCTGTTACGAACCAGGAATCCGAAGCCACGAACCGTGGCGTCGTTGCCAACACCTTCGATAGTAATATTCAACACAGCATCTGCATTCTTACCTTTGACCTGCACACCTTCCGACGAACTGCCGAACTCATCCATGTCACTAGCCTCCAACTTACCGATAATACGTACATCCAACGGACGAGTCTCATTGCCTTTCTGATAGCCGGTGATGATAGCCTGAATACCTGTACAGGTAGTCTTGGGTTTGTTTGAACTTTCTACTTGGATATCCGCTGTAATGGTTTTTGCGTTGTCCTTATAAACGTAGAGCACTATAGCATTGGCCTTCAATTCACCGTTGTCCTTGTATGCTCCTACGCCTTCATGCCAGTTGAAATGCGCAAAACCGCGACGGTCGTGAGCACTAACTGCGAGGAGTTTGGTCTCACTTGCCAAAGCTTCAACATCCGCATTGTCTTTAACAGGAACGACCTTGAGCTGATAGCTGCCGGCAGGCAGACCTAATGCATCAGCGCGGCAATAGTCGCTGTAGCTGCGCAACAATTGTTTGTCAAGCACCTTGTAGTCACCTCCCTCGGGGCGAACATACACATTGTAATCCGTGTAGCCTTCAAGAGTAGAAAATTCAACGAACGCGCTTTCCAGCCAGCCTTCGGCATTCTTAATGTGCACAGCGGCATTAGCACTCATACAGGAAAAGAAGATAATGGTAAGAACCAAGATTTTTTTCATGATATTGTAATTTTAGTTTATATTTGTTTGCAAATTTGGGCACAAAATTACAAATTTTATTTCATAAAATAGTGCAAAATCTGGTCAAATGGGTGCAAAAACAAAAAAGTTGGCAAATTTTTTGCATAAATGGATTTTTTTTTGTACCTTTGCAGCAGAAAAATATGCTACGCCTATGAGACGCATTCTATTCTTGATTATAGTATTCAGTATTCAGTTTTCAGTATTCAGTTTTGGGGTATCTGCCCAAAACTATTCGCTGCGGTTCTACGATGACTCGGACGGTCTGAGCCATTGGCACACGACGCGCACGTTGCAGGACAGTACGGGTATGATATGGATCGCTACGTACAATGGTCTGAACCGCTTTGACGGTTACCGTTTCGTTGCGTTCAAAGCCGCTGACGGCGACGGTCTGTCGATGTCCTCCGACCGCATCCGCAAGCTGGAACTGACTGAGGACAACAATATCCTTTGCCTGATTGACGATGACTATGTCGTGCTGTTCAACACCAAGACGTGCCGGTTTGAGGCGCTGAGTCAGGAGGCAGAGAATGCAGCACTGGAAAGGATGCGGGTGCATCACAACCTGAATCTGTGGAAGGAGAAAGAGGTATATACCGACCTGGGCAACCTGCATCTGAAGAATATCCGTCGTGACGATATTGACCGGCAAGGCAACCATTGGCTAATAGATGATCACGGGATATTTGTGGCAACGCCCGTGCATACCCGCGGAACGCGCATTAACGACGAAGAGGTGCGCGCCATGCTCCGCTTGCATGACGGCACTATCATTGCTTCCGGCCGCAGCAGCAAGCAGGTGATGGCGTATGATTCAGCCTTTCACCTCATCGGCTACATACATCCGGACGGACATCTGAGCAAGTCGCCTGTATCCTTTGGTGACCAACCGTACTGCTTCTATGAGAGCCGCGATAGAAAGCATGCGTGGATCGGTTGCAAACCCGGCTGTCTGATGCGAGGCGACAACAATCCGCAGCACTCGAATATCCAGCGCTTCGATCACGTGCGCAACGTCTATGAGATAGTCGAGGACTCCGAAGGAACGATCTGGGCTGCCTCATACGGATTCGGACTGTGGAAACAGCAAGGCGAGACGTTCGTTCAGATTCCCGGCACGGAGGGGATGTCCATCCGTCGGCTGCTCATCACGGACGACAACACCGTGCTTGCAGCAACGAGCAAGGGACTGCTGGTGGTTGACGAGCGAGGAGTGCGTCTGCACCAGCGCGAGGGTAATCGCCCGACATCGCTGAGCAACAATATCGTAATGTGCATGTGCCTGTTTGGCGGAAAACTGTACGTCGGCACTGAAGGCGGTGGTATTAACCTGTTGAAGGGGGACGATCTGCATGCCGACGTGCTGGAGTTTGAGCACATAACCCAAGCCGACGGACTGCACTCCGATATTGTGTTTGATATTATGCCGTGGAGTGAGAATGAACTGCTCGTTCAAGGGAATAGTGCGCTGTCGATTGTGAGGATTCAGCAATCAGCGGTCAGCGGTCAGCAGTCAGCGGTCAGTATTCAGAATTACGGCAAGAGTTTCTTCCAGACTCCGGATAACCGGCCATTCATCTTAGGTGAGACGTGGCCTGTTGACCTGGGTGACGGACGGATACTGCTGGCGCCGCTGGACGGACTGCTGGTAATCGACCGTTCGGAGTTGACGCCCGAGAAAGAGCCGATACGCATTGCGCTGAGTGCCATCTACTTAGAGAGCACACCGAACTATGCGGTGGATGAGCTCGACCATATCACCTTGGCACCCAACGAGCGCAGTATGGGAATCATGTTTGCGGCGTTGGACTACCGCGACAATAACGAAATACAGTACAGGACGCGATTCTACGCCAAGGGGAAAAACGACGAACCGTGGAGTGCGCCGACGAAGTTGAATCAGATACTGATTCAGGATATTACTCCGGGCGAATACGTCTTTGAGGTGCAGTCAACCAATGCGTTAGGGCAATGGCAGGACAACACCCGCAGGCTGCAGATCACCGTTACTCCGACCTTCTGGGAGAGCAGAACGGGCAGGATGCTGCAGATAGGGTTGTTGCTACTGATCACGGTGGCTATTACGGTGCAGACAGTGCGCGTACGCATGCATCGCAAGCAGCGGGCTGAGACGCTTGAGGCATATCTTGACCTGCAGGAGCGCTACCTGCTCGTCAGCGATCAGCAGACAAATAGCGAACAGCCACAGGCAGAGCCGCTGCCTATTCCGGAGATACTTGTGCCCGGCTACTCCAGCATGAACGAGAAGTTCCTGAATACCCTGCATCAATTCATGGAGCAGCATATAAGCGACAACAACCTGTCAATTGACGAGATAGCGGACGTGACGAATATGAGCCGCTCGTCGCTGAACAGGAAGATGCACGAACTATTTAACCTTTCAGCCAAGGACTTTGTACAAGCGGCGCGCATCAAGCATGCATGCAACCTGCTGCGTACGACCGACATGGCAGCAAAAGAGGTCGCCTATGCCTGCGGCTTCAGCGACCCACGATATTTCTCCAAGAGTTTCAAAGCAAATACAGGAAAGACTCCTACCGAGTACCGCGAGAGTTCAAAAGATTAGAACTGGAAATAGATGAACGGTTGCATGTCGGCGGTGATGAACTGGTAGGCGAGCAAGACGGCTGCGGCTGCGGCGAGGATGATCAGCGGCAGCGGCATAGCGGCGAACCACAGACGGTAACGGCGCTTGAAGCGGTCGGGCAGCCAGTGGATGATCATGCCGGCAACGAACAGAAGCACGACGTACTTATACTCCTGAATGAACGGCAGGATGATCGAGTTATCCCACGCGCAACCTATCTGATGCACCATCTGCTTGGCAGTCTGCCAGGCTTCGCGGTTGGCGGTAGCCGGGTCGAGGTTACTTGCCGAGCGGAAGAACAGACGGGTGAAGGAGATGAAGACGAAGGTCTGGATGACCGCCCAAGCTTGGTCAATCCAGCGGACGAAACGGCTGGTATCCGTACGGAATCCCCACAGCCAGCCTATGTACCAGATAGACGTGCCAACCCAAAGGATGAGTACCCAGACCTCAACCATATTCACGAGCGGATAGACGCTGTGAGTGAGTTGGCGCGCAGCAACCATGGCGAGTGCCAGCAGAAGCATGAGGATATAACGGATATGTTCGTTTAAGGCACGCCAGCACTTGTTGACAATCATTCCCACACCATTGAGTGCGCCCCAGATGACGAAGTTCCAACTTGCGCCGTGCCAGAGTCCGCCGATGAGCATGGTGAGGAAGGAGTTGCAGTTGGAGGCAAGGAGTTTGCTTGCCGGGCGCCCGAGCAGCGTGCGGTTGCCGCCAAGAGGGATATAGACGTAGCCTTTGAGCCAGCGCGAGAGCGACTGATGCCAGCGACGCCAGAACTCCTGCGGGTTGCGGGACTTATACGGCGAGTCGAAGTTCTGCGGCAGGTAGAAGCCCATGAGCAACGCCACGCCGATAGCGATGTCCGTATAGCCGGAGAAGTCGGCATAGACCTGCATCGAGTATGTGAGCAGGGCGAAGAAGTTCTCGAAACCGGAGAAGAGCATCGGGCTCTGGAACACGCGGTCGATGAAGTTGACGGCGAGGTAGTCGGAAAGGATGATCTTCTTGAGCAGACCGTTGCATATCCAGAACACCGCTATGCCAAACTGCCGGCGGGTGAGGAAGAACGGACGATAGAGCTGCGGCACGAACTCCGAAGCGCGGACGATAGGTCCGGCTACGAGCTGCGGGAAGAACGAGACGTAGAAGCCGAAGTCGAGGATGTTCTTGACCGGCTCAATCTTGCCGCGGTAGATATCCACGGCGTAGGAGATGACCTGGAAAATATAGAACGAGATGCCTACCGGCAGGATGATGCGGTCCACAAGGAAACGTCCATCGTGGCTGAAACCGTTGCCTATGTAAGCAAATATATCGAAGACCTGAACCGATGTGCCGAACAGGTCGTTGAAGATGTTCGTAAAGAAATACGCGTACTTGAAGTAGAAGAGCAGGGAAAGGTCGATCACTACGCTCAATATCAGCCAAAGCTTGGCTGATGCATGATTGCGGGATTTGGCTTGGTAGATGCGCTTGCCGATGAGGAAATCGCTGAGGGTGATGAAGGCGAGGATAAGCAGGAAGATGCCGGAAGTCTTGTAGTAGAAGAACCACGACGCTGCCATGAGGTAGATGTTGCGGGCGTGGAGTCGGCTGCGCTTGACTCCGGCGCGATGCATGATGAGCGTAAAGCCGGCATAGACGATAGCGAAGAACGCCCAGAAGTAGAACTGGGTGAACAGCAACGGATGTTCCGGATTATATGTTAGCCATTCAATCATGTACTATTGTGTCTTGGGCTATTGTATCATTGAGGGTTTCGGTGAAGAAGTCGTAGTCCTCGAGGAGTTGTTTGGCGAGCATCTCGCCGACTTTCTTTGCTCCGGCACGGGTGAAGTGAATCATGTCGTCACCGGCGAGCCCTTTGTCGCGCCAACTGACCATACTGCCCGCTCCGCCCATGAGCCGGAATAGCGAGTAGTACGCACCACCTTGTTCGCCGACCATCGTAGCCAGTGCGCTGTCAAGCACGGGCAACAAGGGGTAGGTCTGCTGTTCGCCATCGACCGTGGTGATCATGTCCGACGGTCCGATGAACAGCAGCGAGGCGTTCGGGGCAGCGGACATAAGGAAACGGATCTGCTGACGCAGAGCCAGAACGTACTTCTCCAAAGCAGCCTGTGTGCGGATAGACGGCATAGCGTTGCCGCCAAACTGCATGATGATAAGAGCAGTGTTCGTCTGGCGGAAATAGTCGGCGAACATCTGTTTGTTCATCATGGTGAAGTTCGTGCCAGCCGCACCGCGCATAGGAATATTATCGACCTGAACGCCGGTAGGTGTTTCCAGCGAGATACCATAGACGTAGCCGGTACCTTCAAAATGAAGGGTGGAGCTACGCTGCGCTTCGCTGTTTATAACTGCGTGTTTGAGCGACTGTGTCGCGTTTGAAGCTTCGCTGCTCTGCACCCCATTCGAACCAAGTTCTTTGGGGACCCCGCTGTTTATCGCTGCGCTGTCTGAAACGAGGGTGACGAGGACGCTATCGGAGCATAGGACGCGGATGCGGCTGTAGTCATAGGTCGGCACGCGGTCGCGGAGAAGTTCGATATTGACATCAATCGGCTCGGTAATGTAGGCAACCTGCGCCATAGGACCGTAACGGTTGTCATCCTTCAGACGCATGGATGATGGTCCGTAAGACAGATAGCGACGGACGGTTGTGTTGGGCACCTCATGACCGTCTTGCTCCAAGGTTTGTTTGGCAGTGTAGGTGGGAATCGTTTGCACCATCGGCACAAGTCCAATTCCTCCGCCGCCAAAGCGGTCTTGCAGACGGCGACGGATGATCATCGTTATGCGGTCTTCCTCGATCTGCGAATCGCCGAAATGTACGATACGAACCGACTGCTCGCCGGCTTTGCCCAAAGCGGTGTAGAAATGCGGCAGATACAAAGTGGTCTGCGGCAGGGATTGCGGGAGTTCAACGACTTTGGGTTTGGCAGGAGTGGTGTCGGCTTTTGGCTGCTCGACAGGTTCTTCCGGCAGCGTGTCGGCTATCGCGACAATAGTATCAATAGGCAGATCGTTGTCAGCCAAAAGAGTGTCCGGAGTTGTGGGAGAAGGAAGATCCGGTAAGAAGGATTCTATAGAAGGCACACGCACCAATTCACTCCTGCCTGCACCTACAGCGCAAACTGCCGCAAGAACGGCGAAGGTGGCGAGTATGCAGAGGAGTATTTGGTGGGGCTTCATTAACGGGTTAGTGGATTAGCGGGTTAGTGGATTAGCGGTCTATTTTCTCCACAGGGCGGGTGAGAAGAGCAGTATGACGGTGAAGATCTCCAGACGACCGATGAGCATGACGAGGGTCATTACCCACTTGGCTACGATGGGGAAGTTGACATAGTTACCCGACGGACCGTATTGTCCGAGGCTTTCGCCTACATTACCCATACCGCTGACAGCCGTAGCAAACGCCTCGTTGGGCGATATACCGCAGGCGATGAAAATGAACGTAGCGAGGATAATGACCACGAAATAGAAGAAAAGGAACGCCATGACATTGTTCGTAACCGTCTGGCTGAGCGGTCGTCCGTTGAAGCGAATTGGCAGCACGGCATTGGGGTGAATACGGCGATATAACTCGGCGTAGGCGTTCTTGGCGAAGATGGCTATACGCACCCACTTGATACCGCCGGCTGTACTGCCCGACGCACCACCTGTGAACATCGTGAGGAACACAAACACCCAGATGATCTTCGGCCAGAGCATATAATCTGCCGAAGCGAAGCCTGTACTTGTGATGGTAGCGCAGATGGTAAAGAACGCATTGCGGAACGCCCACTCGGCGTGGAACGCGTAACCTCGTACCACATTCTTGTCAATCAGTCTGGGTAGCCACTCAGCCTGCTCGATCCATGTGTAATAGACGAACAGGGCTATGGTGAGAATAGCTGTGCAGATGAGTATAGCCCCGACGTACCAGCGTGTCTCTTCGTCGTAGTAGAGCTTCTCGGGTTTACCCTTCATGAAGAAGATGATCTGCGTAAAGTTGATACCCGACAGGAGCATGAATATGGCAACGGTATATTGAATAGCGGGGCTGCAAAGCATCAGGGAAGTGTTCTTGGTAGAGAATCCGCCGGTGGAGATGGTTGCCATAGAGTGGCAGACAGAATCGAAGAGATCCATGCCGAAGAAGTTCAGCAGCAGGGTTTCGAGCACGGTCAGAAAGATGTACGTTCCCCACATCAGTCGGGCTGTGCTGTTGATGCGCGGTGAGAGTTTCTCGTAGCTTACGCCGGTGACCTCAGCGGCGTAGAGCTGCATGCCGCCCAAGCCGAACAGCGGCAATACGGCAACACTGAGCACGATGATACCCATACCGCCGAGCCATTGGCACAGGGCGCGCCAAAGAAGAATAGCGTGCGACATGACCTCCACGTTCGGGATAACCGTTGCGCCCATGGTGGAGAAACCTGCCATGGTTTCAAACCACGAGTCGGTGATCGAATCCAACGCACCGGAAAGGTAGAACGGCAACATTCCGAACGCCGAGAACACGAGCCAGACGAGAGCCACGATCAGGTAACCCTCACGTTCGCTCACACGGCGTGGAGCATCCCGACCAATACGCATAGCCAGCGTACCGGCGACGAGCGTGATAAGCGTGCTGACAGCAAACGCTCCACCATCCGGATCGCCGTAGATATATGCCACAACAGTAGGTACTGCCATGAACAGAGCCTCTATCGAGAGCAGTGCGCCGTAGGTGCGGGTTACTATTTTCCAGTTGAACGTTTTGGTCATTTGAATAACTTTTCGATGCGTTGTAGGTTATTGCTCTTACAGAACACTACGACTTGGTCGCCCGGTAGGAGTTGGGTGTCGCCGTTGACGAGTATAGCTTCGCCGGCACGCACCATTGCGCCTATATTGCACTCCTGGGGCAGGTTCATGTTCCTGATCATGTCGCGTGTGATGCGGCTGTTCTCGGTAACGACGAACTCGACTATCTCGGCATCGGCGGAGGTAAGGTTCTGCACGTTCTGCACCGAGGCTTTCATCAGCAAGCGATAGATGTAACTGGCGGTGATGGTTTTCTTGTTGAGCATCGAGCCAACCTCAAGTTGTTCAGCCATGCTGATGTAGTCCATATTCTCAATCTCGGCGATAGTCTTGCGCACGCCAAACCGCCTTGCAGCCAGACAGGCGAAGATGTTCGCCTCGCTTCGTTCGGTAACGGCTACAAAAGCGTCGGCATCCTCAATGCCTTCCTCTTTGAGCACGCTCATATCGCTGCCGTCGGCGTGGATGATCAGGGCGTTGCCGAGTTTTTCGGAGAGTCGTTCGCAAAGTTCGCGATCTGCCTCAAGCACCTTGATCTGTTTGCCTTCCGGCAGGGACATAATGGCTTTCTGGGCGATCTTGCTGCCACCGAAGAAGACGATATTATTGATATCGCGTTCACTCTTGCCGGCTTCCTTGCGAAGCACAGACATGTTCTCGCGTGTGCAGACAGCGTAGATCATATCGCCCACTTCAACGGAATCCGCTCCACCCGGGATGATCGTCTCTTGTCCGCGTTTGATGGCTACGATGCGGTAGTTGCCGTGCGCATAGAATCCCGACATGAACTGCTTGCCGACCATCGGTGCACCCTCGCGGATCTTGACTACGCACAGGTCGAGCAGACCGTTGCAGAGCGTGAGGTGATAGCGCATCCAGTTCTTTTTGAGCGATTCGCATATCTCTTGCGCCGCGAGCACCTCGGGGTAGATGAGGTGGTTGAGACCCATTTGCTCGAAGAACCGTTTGTTCTCGGGCAGCAGGTACTCATAATTGTCGATGCGGGCAAGTGTCTTCTTGGCGCCTAACTGGTTGGCAATCAGGCAGGCGGTCATGTTCTCGGACTCGTAGGGCGTAACCGCCACAAACAGATCGACATCGCGTACGCCTATCTCTTGGAGGTCACGGATCGATGTCGGCACGCCAACCATCGTCAGCATGTCGTAGTCGGCATCCAGACCTTCGATACGATCAGCACGTTCGTCCATCAGACTGATGTCGATGTTCTCTCGCGACAGCAGTTTCGCCAAGTGCGTTCCTACCTCGCCTGCTCCGGCAATAATAACTCGCATAATTTATTTTGTTTAGTGTTTAGAGTTTAGTGTTTAGAGTTGTTGAAAAGTTTAAAGTTTATAGTTCTTACAACTTCTAACTCATAACTTCTCTCAACGCTCAACACTCAGCTCTCAACTTTATCAATGATTCCGCTATGCCTTCGGCATCAAGATGCAGCATATTCATCAGTTCGGCTGTGCTGCCGTGGGTGACAAACTGATCGTTTACGCCGAGACGAACGACGCGCACCTTCTGTGTATCAACGGTTTCCAGAACCGCACTACCTAACCCGCCTGAGGTCATGGCATCTTCGACGGTTACGATGGTGTCGTATTGCTCCGCTACGGCCTTGACGGTTTCCACATCCAGCGGCTTGAGCCAACGCATATTCCAGTGCCCGATATCTTTCAACTCTTCGTGCGCATCCAAGGCTTGCTCAACTGTGTTGCCGATAGAGCCGATGGAAAGGACGCAAACTCGTCTTTGCTCTTTCAGCGAAGCGGTCTTTATTCTTTCAGCGGAGCGGTCTCTTAGACACACCGCTTTGCCGTACTCTACGGGTGGGAGTTCGCGGTCCTTGCTTCTGCCACGCGGATAGCGGATCGCTATCGGACCTTGCATATCAACAGCCATGGTCATCATCTGACGCAGGTCGGTAGCGGTCATCGGCGCAGCGATCTGCATATTCGGTATAGGTCGCAGGTACGCGAGATCGAGTAGTCCGTGGTGCGTAGCACCATCGTTGCCTACGATGCCTGCGCGGTCGATGCAGAAGATGACGTGCATCTTGCCGATAGCTACGTCGTGGATGATATTGTCGTAGGCACGCTGGAGGAACGAGGAGTAGATATTACAGAACGGCACTAACCCCTCTTTTGCCAAACCGGCGCTGAATGTCACGGCGTGACCTTCGGCTATGCCGACATCAAACACGCGTTTGGGTAACTCTTTTTGCATGATCGTCATCGAACAGCCCGACGGCATAGCGGGAGTAACACCTACTATACGCTCGTCTTTCTGCGCTAAATCGAGCAACGTCTGCCCGAATACTTCTTGCCACAAGGGGTTTGCGTCTTTGAGCGTCAGCGGTCTTTTGTCTTTGAGCAAAGCGGTCTTTTGTCTATCTGCCAAACGCTCGCCGGTCTCGACATCGAACTCTCCGGGTGCGTGCCAAACGGTCTGGTCGGCTTCGGCGGGTGCGTAACCCTTGCCTTTCTGCGTGACGATGTGCAGCACTTTCGGACCGTGGTAGTTCTTTATCTCGCTCAGGATGCGCACCAAGCCTATCACGTCATGACCGTCCACAGGTCCGAAATATCGGATGTTCAGGCCTTGGAAGATATTCTTGGGTTGCTTGGTGAGTGTGGCTTTGAGGTTGTTGTTAAAGCGTAGGATCTTTGCGCGCTTGTGGTCGGACATCAGGTGCATCTTCACGAGTGCCTGATATCCCCACCAGCGCATTTTGTTGTAGCGCGGCGAGGTGGTCAGGTCAACCAGATATTGCGTGAATCCGCCCTTGATAGGATCGATCGCCATGTTGTTGTCGTTGAGCACGATGAGCAGGTCGTTTTTGTCCATCGAGGCGTTGTTCAGTCCTTCGAACGCCAACCCGCCGGTCATGGCTCCGTCGCCTATTACGGCTACGACTTTTCGCTTCCCGCTTTCTACTTTTGACTTTTGACTTTCGACTTTTGACTTTTGACTATTAGCAATATCCATTCCCAATGCCACGGATATACTGTTGCTGGCGTGACCGGAAACGCAGGTGTCGTACTCGCTCTCGGCAGGCGTGGGGAAAGGAGCCAACCCGCCGAACTGACGGTTGGTGTGGAACGTATCGCGACGACCGGTAAGGATCTTATGCGCATAAGCCTGGTGACCTACGTCCCACACGAGCCGGTCGTACGGTGTGTCGAACACGTAATGCAGCGCCACAGTGAGTTCTATCACGCCTAAGGATGAACCAAGATGTCCGGGATTATGACTGAGTTCGCTGACAATAAAGTCGCGCAACTCGGCGCACACTTCCGGCAATACCTCGCGAGGCAAAGCCTTGAGATCTTTCGGCGAATTGATGCTATTCAGATATTGATAGTTCATGGTTGTCACACAAAAAGCCTACAAAGTTACAAAAACTTTCCCAATTTTGCAAATTTTAAGCGAAGATTTGTAAAAAAAATGTATATTTTGTAGTATTTTGCACAAAAATGCAACAAAATACAAAATTCTGCTCAAACTGCTTGCAAATATCAGATTTTTTTTGTATCTTTGCACATACTTTTTGCAAAATTCCGTGTTCATGAAGCCAATTCGCTGTATATCAGTATTGTTGATGTTAGTTGCCGTTGAGTTGCTGCTTGTGTCATGGCGTGAGCCATCGCCAACTGCGACGCGCGAGATGAAGGTGCTGTGTATAGGCAACAGTTTTTCGATCGACGCGGTTGAGAACAATCTTGTAGAGTTGGCAGCGGAGCGCGGAATAGAACTGAAGGTTGGAAACTTGTACATCGGCGGCTGTTCGCTGAAGCGTCACGCGCTGAATGTTCGCGGGGATTCGGCAGTGTATTCGTACCGCGTGATGACGCGCGAAGGCAGAGTGGTGACGGATAGCGTGTCGATACTGCAAGCGTTGGAGAGCGATGAGTGGGACGTGGTGACGATGCAGCAGGCGAGCCATTACAGCGGGCAGTGGTACACCTACGAGCCGTGGCTGAGCGAGTTGATAGACAGTGTACGGCTGCATATAGCCCCGAAAACGAAGCTATTTTGGTACATGACGTGGGCATATCAGCAAGATGCCAAACACGGTGCGTTCATTCCGAACTACAACGGCGATCAAGCGTATATGTACGACGAGATAATGGGCTGCAACAGGCAGGTATTGAAGCGTCATCATTTTGACGGATTCATCCCAGGCGGCGTGGCAATTCAAGAGGCGAGGAAGACGAAATTGGGCGATACCTTGTGCCGCGACGGCTATCATTTGAGTTATACGTACGGCAGGTATCTGATGGCGTGCCTGTGGCTGGAAGTGCTGACGGGAAAGAGTGCCAAAGGCTGCACGTTTATGCCCGAAAAGATGACGGACGAACAGAGGAAAATAACCCAGAAAGTGGCGCACAAAGTTGCGAAAAAGCCTGTAATAAAATAGCATGTATATAGCAATAGCCGGAAATATAGGAGCAGGCAAGACGACGCTGACGAAGATGTTGGCGAAGTATTACGGCTGGGAACCTCGCTTTGAGAGCGTGGGTTTCAATCCGTATTTGGAAGACTACTATACGGACATCAAGCGGTGGTCGTTCTGTCTGGAAACGTACTTCCTGAAGGAACGCTTCAAAGACATGCTGGCTGTGAATGCCTCAACACACACAATCGTACAGGACAGAAGTATCTTTGAGGGTGTATATGTGTTTGTGGCGAACAACTACAAACGCGGTGATTTGGATGACAGGGATTACACGACGTTTATGGAGCTGTTCGGACACATGAAGCGGCTGATGAAGATGCCCGACTTGATGATATACCTGCGCAAATCCGTGCCGACCTTGATAGCACAGATCCAGAAGCGAGGCAGGGACTACGAGCAAAGCATGCAACTCGACTACCTTAAGGATCTGAACGAACGGTACGAAGAGTTCATCTTCAAGCAGTACGAGGGTAGAGTGCTGGTGATTGAGAGCGACAATATGGACTTTGAGAACAACCCCGAGGACTTCCGAAAGATAGTGAACAAGATTGATGCGCAATTGTTCGGATTGTTCAGCGAAGATATGTGGAATAAGGAATAAAAATTTAAAACTATGCATATAGCAGTAGCAGGCAATATCGGTTGCGGTAAGACCACGCTGACGAACATGTTGGCGAAACATTATGGTTGGGAACCCCGTTTTGAGAGTGTTGAGTACAACCCGTATCTGGCAGACTTCTATGCGGACATGGCTCGCTGGTCGTTTAACTTGCAGATCTACTTTCTGAACAAACGTTTCAAGGATGTAGTGGATATCCTCAACTCCGACAAGTACGTCATTCAGGATCGTACGATCTATGAGGATGCGCGCATCTTTGCGCCGAACTTGCATAAGCAGGGATTCATGTCCGACAGGGATTTTGACAACTACACCGACCTGTTCAACCTGATGACATCGCTGATTCGCAACCCGGATCTGATGATCTACGTGCGTGCGTCTGTGCCTACGCTCGTGTCGCAGATTCAGAAGCGTGGACGCGCGTACGAGGCAAGTATCCGTATTGACTACCTGCAGGGTCTGAACGAGTTGTACGAAGACTGGATCAAGGACTACAAGGGCAAACTGCTCATCGTGGATGGCGACAAGATCAAGTTCGGCGAGAGTGCTGCAGACTTCCTGCACATTACTGATCGCATAGATGCAGAGCTGTTCGGTCTGTTCCCATTTGAGCCGGCAGATACACAAGGTCGTGATATATGATTCAACGTTTCCTCGACTGGCTGCAATACGAACGTCGCTACTCGCTGCGAACGGTGAGCGAGTACGGCGATGATCTGCGTGCGTTCGCAGAGTTGTTGGGCGGTGAGGAGAAGTTCGATCCGGCACGTGCAGACACAACAGATGTCAAGACGTGGATGGTGGATATGTTGGACGGCGGATTGTCGCCGCGAACAGTTAAGCGTCGGTTGTCGGCGCTTCGTTCGTTTTATAAGTACCTGCTCCGACAAGGCTTGGTCAAACGGGATATAACGCAAGGCGTGATTGCTCCGAAGACCGACAAACCGCTGCCCGTCTTCTTCCGCGAGAGCGAGATGGAGAAAGAACAAGCTATCGGTGAGCGCGAACTCGACGAGTTGATGCACAGCCCTGACGGCGAGGCGTCGCCGCGCGAGGTGTTCGAACTGACGCGCGACAACCTGATTATCTCGATGTTGTATCAGACGGGAATGCGTCGCGCGGAGATTGTCGGGCTGACGGATGGCGATATTGACCTCAAGGAAGGCGTGATCAGGGTGTTCGGTAAGCGCAGAAAAGAACGAGCCGTGCCTATAGGCGAACGGCTGTGCAGCGAGATAGAAGCGTACCAGGAAGTAAGGCTGGGATTTGAGTCGCCGGAGCATTACCTGCTCACGATGGTCAAACGCGACGGCAGTATAGGTCAGATGGAAGCGCAGTCGGTTTATCAGATGGTTCGCAGACGCATGGGCGAGGTATCAACGCTCAAGAAACACTCTCCGCACGTGTTGCGTCACACGTTTGCCACCACGATGCTCAACAATGGCGCGGATATACGCAGTATACAAACGCTACTCGGGCACTCCAGCCTGGCTGCCACGCAAGTCTATACACACACAACCTTCGAACAGATCCAACAAGCCTACAAACAGGCTCATCCCCGTTCGAAATGAGCGGCTACAGCCTGTAACTGCTTGAGAAATTCAGGATAACTTTTTGCAATACAATCCGTATCATCCACGACAAACCCTGCGGCAAGCAGAGCCATTGCCATTCGATGATCGTGACGGGTCTCATGACGTGCAACTGCCTCCAAGCGGTTGCACTCTTTATATGCCAAGCGTTCCGTGCCCGTGGCGTGGAGCGTGATGCCCAGACGCTCGCAGGTCAAAGCGATGGCTGGATAGAGATCCGGGCAATTGGTGAAATCAATTGCAATTGAAGATTGGAGATTGGAGATTGGAGATTGGAGATTGGAGATTAGAGATTGGAGATTGGAGATTTTGACACCTTGCGGTGTGAAGGTGGTTGTGACACCAAAGTGCTCGGCGTAGATGTCGGCAACGATGCGGTCGCCTTGCAGGCTGTTGTCGGTTAGTCCGTCAAGGAGCAGTTCACCGCCATGTATGGCAACGTATTCGTACCAGAAGGCTGCTGCACTCCAGTCGCGCTCTATTTTATCAGCCAAACTTGGCTGATATGCTTGCGCCATCTTCCGCGACATCGTGATGTACGGCGATTCGTTAGCCTCAACCGGCACATTCACGCCATGCAGAATAAGTGCACTCGTCGTTTGTGTGGTAGGTTTTCCCTTGCGCTCCATAAGTCGCGCGTCGCCGGTCAAGGTGATCGGTTCGCCCGGGTAGCATTGCGCGAGATGCACTTCAAGAAAACGCAGAGCCGTGCCGCAGTTCTTTAAGTATAGTGTTAGCGGCTCTTTTTCGTTCACAGATTTAGCTGATTGAACAGATTGATATTGACGTAAGGCTTGCAGCGCATCGTGGAGCACGCGCACATCGTCTGGCATATCCGCAGAGACCCGCAAAGACACCCCATTCGAGTCATGCTCTTTGGGGACCCCGTATAGCGGATCTCCGTGGATAGCTTGCAACAACAACAATCTGTTGGCAATACTCTTCGATATAGGCAGCCGAATATTCACTATTAATTATTCACTGTTAATTAATATCCGGCAGCGGACTATAGTCGCGTGAGTAGCGCAGATGTTGCTCAATGTAGCCCTCGGTGAAGTCCAACTTCACATCAGTGATCTCGCCCTCGGCATCGCGCTCAACGCAATAGACGGGATTGACGAAGCCTTTGTACGGCGCAAGGTTGAGTTTGGCGTAGCGCGCACGAATCTCCTCGTGGAGCGTGGGATTAACCTTCACGGCGTAGGTCTCTACCATCTCCTTGGCGGCAGGGTAATCGCCCTCGGAAGTGATGCGCTGGATCTCGGCGAGCAGTTTGCCATACAAGCGGCGTACACCTTCGTAGTCGTTGATGCGCAGGTAATGTTTGTCGTCGCGCTGTATGATCTCTACTTCGGGTTTGTCATAATCGGTATGCATGAGCACCCAGTTTGCTATGAGCTGGCGATTACGCATGTGTGCCTCTTCGATGTCTTTGCCGGGCTCAATGCGCACGAGTTGTGTCATCGCGCCGTTCATCATCTGCTGGTAGTAACCGGCTTTGTAAGCATCGGCGTTCGGCAGCAGACCGAGTTCAACGAGTTTCGGATCAGCGAGATAATACAATCCGAACAGGTCGGCACGTGCCTCTTCGATGGTCGAGGCGTGTTCCTTCAGGGCGTCTTTCGTTACGCCCGGCATCAGTTTACCGCTGCCGTGACCTACGCACTCGTGCAGGTCGGTGTGCAAGTCGCCGCACAAGGCGCCGTATTGCTCGCAGATTGCAAGGGTCTTAGCATCAATCACAAACTCCTCGCTGAATCCGTTACCCTTGGCTGCCTCGTTGTAAGCGTGCATCAGGTTGTCGATAGTCACGGACTTCGAGCCGTACTCCTTACGGATCCAGTTGGCATTCGGCAGGTTGATACCGATAGGCGTTGCGGGGTAGCAATCACCGGCAAGGATAGCTGCAGTTATGACCTTGGCAGTCACACCTTTCACTTCCTCTTTTTTGTACTTGGGGTCGGTAGTTGAGTTGTCCTCAAACCACTGTGCGTTATCCGAGATGAGTTGTGTGCGGCGGGTAGCCACAAGGTCTTTGAAGTTCGTCATCGACTCCCATGTACCGGTTATGCCCAGCGGGTCGGAGTAGGTCTCCGTAAAACCGTTGACGAAGTCCACTCGGCTGTCGAGGTCGCGCACCCACGCGATACAATATTCATTAAACAACTTGAGGTCACCCGTCTCGTTGAAGGCGATGAGTTTGCTGATCACCTCGCGTTGCTGGTCATTCTCGGCATAGCGGAGTGCCTCGCGCAGCCAATAGACCACGTGCTCCAGCGCCTCGCCGTACAGACCGCCGACCTTATACACGCGCTCGATAATCTCGCCCTTGTCGTTCTTGACGAGCTGCGAGTTCAACCCGATCCACAGTGGCTCTTCGGAGTTGTCCTTATGCGATGCGTACCACGCCTCGGCTTCGGCTTGCGTCACGCCCTCGCCGTAGTAGTTGCCGGCAGAGTTGGCTACCAGATCCACACCGTCCTGTGCGGTCATTCGCTTGGGCATAACATCGGGGTCGAACATCACGGGCAGAATAGCTTTGTCGTATTGCACTCCGGCTTTCTCGCAAGCTGCCACGAACCACTCCTCGGAGAATTCCGGCAAGAACTTGTCCTCGCTGTAGTGATGATGAATACCGTTGCTGAACCACACGCGCTTCAAATACCGCTCGAAAGCAGCAAACTCTTCCCGGCTGACTGCTGATGGCTGATTGCTGAGAGCTTTATACAACTCCTCGCACGTACGACGAATGCGCAGGTTATACCGTCCGTTCTGATCGAACAGTATATCCCTACCCCACAATGCTGCCTCGCTAAGGCAGTACAGCAATGACTTCTGTTGCAGACTCAGACTGTCAAACTCCGGTACGTCGTAGCGGAGGATCTCAAGGTCATAGAACTTATCCACGGTGAATTGGAACTTGTTTTGGTTTTGTTTTTGGCAGGCACACAGCATTGCTACCGCTGCCAGGGTGATAAGCAGGTTTTGTTTCATAATGTAAAAAAATGTGGGCGGGAACACTCCCGCCCTTAGTTATTAAATACGCTCCAAAACGGTGCGAACGAGTTCTTTGATGCGGGGTTTGTAGTCGGTGTTAGCCGCCTCGATCTTGCGCTGTGCAATCACGCAACAAACCGTCATAGCGCGGTGTCCCATATGCAGAGCCAGACCGGCGATACACGAACCTTCCATCTCGTAGTTTGTAATGCGTTGACCCTCATAGCGGAACGCGGTAATCTTCTCGTTGATGTCAGGCACAGCCAGATCCACACGCAGCACACGGCCTTGCGGGCCATAGAATCCGTTGGCGGCAATCGTGCAACCGCGCATCATGTCGTCTTTGGCAATACGGTCAACGAGCTCAGGGTTGGCGGCAACAACGTAAGGCACAGCGGCTTTCTTCGGGTAACCGATGAAATCTACTAATGCTTTCTCAAAGCCTACGTCGGCAATCTTGTCGCGATCGTGATAGAACGCCAACACGCCGTCAAAACCGATAGATTTCTGGCTTACGAGGAATGTGCCCAGAGGTATATCCTCTTGCATGCCGCCGCACGTACCGATACGAACGATGTCAAGCACACGTTTCTCGGCTTTCTCGGTGCGCGTAGCAAAGTCGATGTTTGCCAGAGCGTCGATCTCGTTCATCACGATGTCGCAGTTGTCCGTACCGATACCCGTGGAGATACACGAGATGCGTTTGCCTTGGAACTTACCGGTGATCGTGTGGAACTCGCGGCTCTGAACGTCGCACTCAATACTGCCCTCGTCAAAGAACGAGGCTACCATATTTACTCGATCCTGATCGCCCACAAGGATCACCTTGTCAGCGAGGAACTCAGGTTTGAGATGCAGATGGAACGCTGAACCATCCGCATTAATAATTAGTTGACTTGCAGGGAATGTTTTCATGATTATAGTATTTTTGTGATTTTTATAATGTCATGTGGTGGTTGATTTTTATTTTTTCTTGAGCAGATTTGTGTTTTCTCGTGAGGGAGTTATGCGGGCATAATGACCAAGCGAAAAACGCAAAGATGCCAAGAAAAAACAAAATCACTTATGCTTCGCCGCTACCGAACGACAGCGGAAACGTCGATCCCGGAATCGGCTGCTGCCTGTTGCTCAGGCTGATCTGCCCATACTGCTTCTCATATTTCGCTACATTGTCTTGCAGCGCAAGCAGCAGACGCTTGGCGTTCTCCGGCGTCATGATAATGCGGCTCTGCACATTCGCTTGTTGAATGCCCGGCATCACCGATGCAAAGTCCATAATGAACTCGTTCTGCGAGTGCGCAATGATAGCAAGGTTCGAATACGTGCCGGCAGCTTTATCCGGCGAAATGCTGATATTCATTTTTTTCTCTTCCATAATTGTATCTTTGTTAATATGTTTTACCATCTTTTTTGTTTCGGTCGCAGCGGCTCGATAAGCATCATCACGAGTGTGAGCAATGGCAACCAAATCTCCCAAACGGGTATAAGCAGTATCGTCTTTGTCGTGCCCCAGCGGCTTGCGGCAATGCTGAGCAGCACACATTGCCAGATCCAGCGCACCAGCATCGCACCCAGCGCAATCAGCATCGGCAACAAACTGATTACTGACAACTGACCACTGATTACTGCTTGCTTACACCCCAACACGATTAGCACAATCGCTGCTGCATATAGCAGCCCTCTTGTCAGGGGCTCCAGCGCCAGCCTGAACTTCGTTGAAGTCTTGTACTTCGGCGCGACACTCAGGTGACGGCGTTTCTGGTGCAGCCAGTCGCCGAGCGAGGTCTTCGGCACACTCCACGTCAGGCTCTCACGGGTGCAGACCACAGCAGTGTTCTCTTTCGTGGCTTCGCGGTTGACGAACAGGTCATCGTCACCGGCTTTGTTATCCAACAACCCCACAAACCCTCCGTGCTCAAAGAACAGCCGTTTGCTGTAAGCAAGGTTTCGTCCCACGCCCATATACGGGTGCCCGGTGGCTGCCAAACCAAGGTACTGCAAGCCGTTGAACATAGTGTCAAACTGTATCATCCTGTTCAGCAACGTCGGCTTAACAAAGTACGCTCCAAAACCAAGCACAATATCAATGTTTGATCGCTCCGCTGTTTGACCGCTTTGCTGTTTGACCGCTGCGCTGTTTGAGGGTTCAAACCCTGCCATCATCTCGCTAATCCAGTGCTTGGATTCCGGTCGGCAGTCGGCATCAGTCAGCAGCAGGTAGTCGTATTGCGCGGCTTTCGCACCCAGCGTAATCGCCAATTTCTTTGTCGAGGTCACTTTCGCTCCCACCGGCACGAACGTCAGTTTCAGGTTCTTGTAGCGTTTCTGCCAGTATTCCAGGTAGGTGCGTGTGTCATCCACACTGCCGTCGTTGACGATGATCACCTCATATTCGGGGTAGTCTTGCGTCAGCAACGCTTGCATATAGTCGCGCAGGTTCGCCAGTTCGTTCTTTGCGCAGACAATCACACTCACACCGGGCTGACTGCTGACCGCTGACTGCTGATCGCTGACAGCTGACCGCTTCGTCCGCCGCACAGCCGCCAATATATACCTCATCCAGAAGTACAACTGGTACAACCACATCACGGCAAACACGCCGAGTGCCACTTGCTCTATCAACGACCACTCACTCACTTCACTATCTTCACCTTGTACGTGTGTGTACTGCTTCCGTCTTCGGCTTTGACAGTAATCGTCCACGGCGCACCGTTGATCGCACCTGCCGTCACGCTCATCTCCGTGTTATCCAGTTTGCGTCCCTTGAACTGCGCCGTCTTGCCCTTGATATTTGTCAGCGCACCGATTCCGCGCAAAGCCTCAATCTTTATTTCTGATTGCTGACCGCTGACTGCTGATTGCTGACCGCTGATGGCGGACAACTTAAGCGTCTGCACCTTGTCGCTATTCGGGTCAAAGCCTTTCCACTCCTCGCCGTTGATGAGCAGTTTGTCGATCTTCGACGAATAGATCAGTTCAACGTCATCTACATAGATATCGTTGCCGTCATACAGTCCGTCGTTCGCACGGAATGCCGGGTAGTTTCCCGACGAGAAGATCACGTTGCACATTGCCGGCTTGGCATCGCTGCAATAGAAGATCGGCACTTTCACCAGCGTCCACTGCTCATATTTAGCCCGCGCACGCAGCCAGCCTTCCGCTACTTGTTGCGCTTTCTGCTGCACGCCGTACTCGTTGCCGTCGGTCATCAAGCGAATATCGCTCTCCTCGTTCACACGCTCGGTAACCGTCGGTTTGCCGGCTTTGTTCTTGTACTGATTGCTCTTCGATGAGCCCAACCATGAGTAGTAAAGCACATGAAAATCCTCTTTATCGGTATCGTTTCCCGTGCGTTTGATCCACACGGCAATGGTATCCGGACGATGTGTCCACGCAATACCTCCCGTCGTTCCGGCAGTTGCGCTGCTTACGGTCAGACCTTTCAGGTACTGCCACGGCGTACCCAGCGACAGATACCCCGGTCCCACAGCCGTGATGCCCAGCGCACCCACCAGTGTATTGCGCACATAACCGCACTTACCTGTTCTGCCCGGCTTCTGTTTCGCAAATACGAACTTCAAGCCTATCTGCGACACGTTCGATCCGTGCCAGTCGTGCAGCTGAGGCTCGTCCTTGAACATCTCCGACCAGTTCTCAAAGTGCGGATCAGGCAACTGATACTGTTGCGCCTGCATCATCACAGCCGCACACAGTAATGCTATCGTTACTATCCGTTTGCTCATTGGCGAATTCGTTTGCTAAGGATGTTTTTCTTGTCTTTGAATATAGCCTCACCGATGAGCGCTGCCACTTTCTGCGCACCTGCCTCTGTCAGCAGATTACCTTCGCGGGCTGCCTTCTCTGCAAACACTGCCGATTGCGGCTGTACAGGCACAAACGCTTCGGCACTCGCCTCCACACCGGTATCTTTCAGCCAGTCGAACATCAGTTGCTCTACGTCAACCAGCGAAACAAAATCGCGTTGGCACAAACGGCGCACTACTTCCGGATAAACGCCCTGACGATGAATCTGCACACTGTCATAAGTAAAGTAACGCACGCAAGCCGGAGTCATCCACACGATCTTCACGCCTTTCTTTTTGGCTGCGTGTGAAATAGCCAGCAACTGATCCAGATACACGTCAGCCATTGTCTTGTCCTCCGCCTCAGCTTCCACCGGGCGTTTGCAAATCATGGCCACATCGCCTTTCTTTGCTGGTTCAAGCAATGCTGCCGGATCATTTGGCAGCAACGTGGCAGACGCATGTACCTCTACCGTCACCAGCTCGTCAAACAGCGGCTGCAACAATGTCGCATAACCCACTGAACCGGCAGCTTCATCGCTCACCATCATCGGATCATCGCCAAGCACTACAACACGCAGAGGCTTGTTCCCGCCAGCCAGCATCACTACGCTCATCACGAGCATCGCAACAACAAAATACAGTTTTCTCATATCTTTGATTTTTATATTTCTCGTTTTATTCCATGTCATTTTGGCGCATTTATGCCCATAAATCCCAAGTGCCCACACCATCGCTTTTTATGTGTGTGCACTAAATCGGCTACAAAGTTACAAAAAAAATTGCATATATGCAAATTTTTATGCAATTATTTCAACAATTTTTCATTTTTCCCTGTATATATTTGCATTATTCAATTATTTTTCGTATCTTTGCAGCCGAAATTGTGAAATACGGATTGTTATGGAAACAGCAATGAGGACATTACAGATCACCTTACCGGTTGCAGACGCAGCTTTTCTTCGTCGTCAGTCCCGCAATATGGGTTGGCAGATAACAACTGTTCGCCCGAAACGTGTAGTTGAACCGAAAGTGAAAATGACGGAAGAAGAGTTTCGTGCTAAGGTTGCCCGCTCAAGTGCTCAAGCTGAGGCTGGGTTGTATATCGAAAAAAGAGCCGACGAAACAGTAGAACAGTTTGTAAACAGAATGTTATGTATATAGTTCGGTTCTCCAATGATGCTCAGCGGGATGTCGCTCTTTTGCGGCAAAAAGCACCGCAGGCATTTAAGAAATTCCTGAAGTTGGTTGCTGAACTTGAGGAGCATCCTCGTACCGGAACAGGTCAGGTTGAGCAACTAAAATACTTTAAGAACGAAACATGGTCACGTCGTATTACACGTGAACATCGTTTGGTTTATGAGATTCATGATGACCAAGTGCTGGTGATTGTAGTTTCGTCCTTCGGACATTACGTATAACATCCCCGCTTGCTTACTACGGGGTCCCCGACACGACTTGTCGTAGTGGGGAGAAGCCGAGACAATTGTGCGCTTTATGTTGCACCGCAACATTCGATAGCACAATTTGTCGAAGGCGAAAGCAAGCAACTGACATAATGGCGCAGCGAGCGCCAAAATAAAGCGTAATAAGCCAAAACTTGATTTTCTGAAAACTGGACACTTTTAGAAAATTATTAACTCAAGCGCGGTTTATGCACGCTCACGTATTAGCGTGAGTTTTCCGTGCGTAAATTTGAGTTAATAAGGTAGTCCAGAATCCTCAGAAAATCAAATGAAGCCGCGAAAGCGCACGCTTTTGCTGTGTATGTGTAAATCAAAATACTAACTGCCTCTTGAGGTATAGAAAATGCACCCTACATTGATGGGGAGTTATTATGAAAAAACTATTAATTTTATTAATTGTCACAATTGGCCTGTTTGCATGCACATGGAAAAACAATCCAAGCAATCCTGGTGGACAGAGCAAAACGATTGATCAGCAAGAACACATAAACCCGAATGCTGTAAATGGAGTGCTGCCTGGCAAATTTTCGGTCAGCGCATCTACTAAAGTACAATTCTCGCAAGGTAATTTACAATATCAAGCGAGCACGAATACATGGCAGTTTGCGGAAAGGCAATATTATATGATTGGAGAAGCTAATAGCAATGTGAGCGAGACGAATAACGGTTGGATTGATTTATTTGGATGGGGTACAGGTGCTAACCCGACTAAAACAAGTGTATACTACAATGATTACATCACATTTGTTGATTGGGGAGTAAACGCCATCAGTAATGGCGGGAATAAAGCTAATTTATGGCGCACACTTTCCAAAGATGAGTGGGCTTATTTATTCTTAACACGCGCTAATGCATCAGCCTTGCATGGCAAATCAATAGTAGATAGTATTAGCGGTGTAATAATTCTTCCTGATGATTGGCAGCGTCCAAAGAATGTATCCTTCTTGTCTGGTGTTGGTGATGATTCGTTGAATACATATTCATTGAAGCAGTGGTCAATTATGGAATCTGCAGGCGCAGTATTTTTACCTTGCGGCGGCTATCGTTTCGGCACAGATGTGTTCTGTGTTGGTTCTTACGGATTCTACTGGTCATCTTCTCCTTTCGGCACAAACTACGCCGACTATTTGTACTTCTTTTCAGACGATCTCTTTCCGCACAACTATTATCGCGACAGTGGTTACTCTGTCCGTCTAGTGCGGTAGTTTCCAAACAATCGTGCCATTCAGTGCTAAGAATTTATCACCTTTGCCCACACCGGCATAAAAGTGGAGTAAGAATTCATAACATAACAGCTATCTGAACAAAAACAGATATCGTATCCTAACACACCGAGCGGCTCATTGAGTCGCTCGGTGTGTGTTTGAATGTGGCATTTCAACAATGCTCACGGGTTAAAATATACAAATAGCGGATTATATATTCCGTTGAAGCCAAAGGGCAAAGAACGGGTCATAAACGGAGTATATTCCGCGTTCCTCGGTAACAAAATCCTTGTCTAAAAGTCCGCGCATAGCCGCATTTACCACGCTTGCCGTTTGTAAGTGATGCTTTTTGATGAATGCTTTCCCGCTGATTGCTTTGGCTTTCCCCTCTTGGGCGATAGCAATAAATACCTCACGTTGTTTAAGTGGGAGCTTTTCCAAAATATCCGCAAAGGTTTCGTTGAACATATCAAGAATGTAATCAATGGCATTATCCACCATCTCCAGCGTGCATGTTTCTCCTTTAGGGGTCTTAAGGAACAAAACATTCAGTACCCGCTGCATGCATGATGTAATCCCGTCAAAACGTGTGTACGTATCTTCAACCGCTTGAGCCTCTATATGTTTGCCGAACTTGTTGAATTGCGTCATTGCAAATTCGGTGTACTTATCCAAGGAAATGGGCGCAAGGTTCATTATCATCACCGACTGATAAAATGGTCGGGCGGACGAAGTAAAAATTTCGCCCATTAGATGTCGTTTTGACCCGGAAAAGATAAATGTTGCGTTGGTACACTTTTGAATGTACGTGCGTAGTGTCGCCTCTATACTTGGGGCATCGGGGTAGTTTGTAATCTGCTGAAACTCGTCTATAGCCACAATGCACGGTTTGTCGGCATGAGAAAGGTAGTAAAAGATCTCATCCAATGTGGTTTCCGGGTGCTCAATATCTCCTAAGCCAACACTCCAAGTCGGGAAATTATTGCTATCGTAGGTCACCTCACTCCTCAACGAGCGCAACACAGACAAAAATCCCTCCCAGGCTATTTTGCCTTTCGGCTTTAACTCTTCCAAGATAGCTCGACCAAACGCATTTACAAAATCACGAATAGAAGCAGTTGCATAGATGTCGATATGGAACGTGTAATAGCGGTCTCTAATTTGTGGCTGGGACAAATAATGCCTTATCAGGTCGGTTTTTCCGACCCTGCGCGGAGAAATAAGTGCAATGTTATTACCGTTGGTGGTTAGTTCCACCAATTGTTCTGTCTCGCGAACCCTATCGCAGAAATACTCAGCACCGGCATAGCCTTTTGTTACAAATGGATTATCCATATACAAATGTATTTCAATGTGTTAGCAACCGATTTTACAAAATCATCCTAAATAGGATAATCCTAAATAGGATAAATTTTCAATTTTGCATGCAAAGTTACAAAAAATAAATGAATTATGCAAATATTTTTGCAAGAAAATGCGCTAACTATGTATTTTTTTACATATTAGTCAACATTGTCAATCAAAAGCAGCTATCAGCCCCCTCATTCTCTGCGTCAATCTATTGTCGCTCCCGCGCCCCTGCGTTATAAGGCTGTTGTCGAACCCTAACCACATGATATCCACGACATAACCATAAGATAACCATATGATAAAGCCCCTGTTTTTGCGATTTCAACCTTATTATATATAATACGTAGTATTATATACTTTTTGTTCAAAAATCGTCAAAAAACAGGGGCTTTGCCGTATTCGTTATCAGAACCGCATAGCCAAGCCGATGCCGTTCTCGGAAGTCTGGAGGCGGAAATCCAGAGTTGCTGTTGGCTTGGGAGCGCACTGCTCGTTATAGACCTCGTAGGAGTTGTTCTTCTTAACCGAGCCGACAATCAGGCACGGAATAGAACCGATCGACAAACCTGTTCCCACACCGATAAGGATGGCCCCCGGAACACACAATCCGTCACCCAACTGTTTGTTCCCCTGTTCGTAACCGACGCCTACACCCACTCCGCACAGCACAATACCAGCCGTCAGAATAGGCAGGCCGCTCGCCAGCAGCTGCCAACCTGTCTTACGCAGTTTGGCACCTTCCATAAACGCCTCGTAAGCCGGCTGGCAGTTCTCCTGAACAAAAGCCAGATACTCAGCCTCCGTAAAGCGGCGGTCGCCAAGATAATAGATGTCGTCGTCCATCGTGAACAGCGGCACTTGGGGCAAAGTTTCCTCTACAACCGCGGGTTGCTCAACAGCCGCAGCAGGCTGCTTGTCATTGGCTTGGGACAAAGTTTGATTCTGGCTTTGGGCTTGCGATGGAGCATTAAATACCTTCACGCTGCCGTTCTCGAACACAACGGTGTTGATCTCGTCGGCACGAAGGATGAAAGTCGCACCATCCTGGTTGTTGAACTCCTTGTACTTAACTTCGGCGCTCGACACCTCAAGAACCTTCACTTCCAGACGCTGACCGTCGCGCGTAATGATAAGATCCTGAGCAAACGCTCCAACTGCCACGCAGGCAGCAAACAGTAAAGAAACAATCTTTTTCATATTCGTATAATTTGTAAACTGTACGGGTGAATTCCGGCTGCAAAGTTACGAAAAAGTTTTGATATTTGCAAATTTTATGCAGATAATGCAATTTATAATTAAAATTTTGCAGAATTATTTGCATTATTCAAAAATTTTTTGTACCTTTGTGAGCTTTTTGTGTGCGTGCGCTCTGTACGTGCACTCAAAAGTGTGGAAAAATAACGATGCATAACACACGCAAACATATCGCTCGAAGCATAACGCTGGCAGTCGTCATGGCTGCGTTGTCGCTGTTGTTTGTGGGCTGCGGCGAGTACCAGAAACTGCTCAAGTCGAAAGAACCTGAAGCCAAGTACCAGGCTGCGCTCATCTACTTCAACAACGGTCAATACACCCGTGCACAGACGCTGCTGGAGGATGTAGCCGTCTATTACAAGGGCACAGAGCGAAGCGAAGATGTGGTATGTTACCTCGCGCGCTGCTACATGGGCAACAAGGATTATTCGACCGCTGCCGAGTACTACGAAGCCTACGTGCGCAACTACCCGAAAGGCAAGTACTGCGTCGAAGCGCGCTACCAGATAGGTCACTGCTACTACATGGATGCCCCAGACGCACGGCTCGATCAGGAGATTACCCACAAAGCCATCAAATGGCTCACGGAGTTCGTTGAACTGTATCCCGACAGCCCGTACGCACAAGACGCTTACAAGCAGATTGACGAGATGTACGACAAGCTTGCCGAGAAAGAGTGGCGCAGTGCAATCCTCTATTACAACCTCGGCACGTACCTGGGTAACAACTACCTCTCCGCAGAGATTGTGGCAAAGAACGCCATCAAGAAGTACCCGGGCAACAAATACACCGAAGAGTTGAGCTGGCTCATCCTACAAGCCAAGTACCAGCAGATGGTCAACTCGTTTGAGGACAAGAAAGCTGACCGTGCACGTGCCACGGAAGATGAGTATTACAACTTCATCACCGACTTCCCCACCAGCAAACACAGCAAGGATGCTGACAAGATAAAGAAGGAAATCAACAAAGTTCTGAACAAATAATTCGAAATAACTAAATCGTATATAATCTTATGATTACAACAACATTCAACTTGGATTACAAGAAGAGCAAAGCTCCCAAGACGACCATCACGCGCGACATGAACGAGCTCACCAGCAAGGTAGGCAACGTCTATGAGGCTGTAGCCATCATCAGCAAACGCGCCAACCAGATCAGCTCGACGCTCAAGAAAGAACTGGACAGCAAGCTCCAGGACTTCAGCGTGGATCGCGGTGACATTGAGGAGACTTTCGAAAACCGCGAGCAGATCGAGATCTCGCGTTCGTACGAGGTGCTGCCCAAGCCGACTCTGATCGCCACACAGGAGCTCATCGACAACCAGATCGTCTGCAACAACGGTTCGCGTGACGAGATGTTGCGTTAATGGATCTGACAGGCAGACATATTGTAGTAGGTATAGGTTCGGGAATTGCGGCGTACAAGATTCCCGAACTTATTCGTCTGCTCCGCAGACGCGGTGCGGAAGTGAAGGTCACAACCACCCGTCACGCTTTGGAGTTTGTGACCGACCTGACCTTGCAGACCCTCTCGGGCAACAAGGTATATAGCGATGTGTTTGCCGCCATCAACGACCATTCGACCGAACATATCTCCCTGCCTGTCTGGGCAGACGCGATGATCGTTGCCCCAGCCACGCACGACGTGATTTGCAAGTACGCTGCCGGCATAGCCGACGACGCACTCACCACCACGCTTGCCGCGATGCGCAAGCCCGTGGTCATCGCTCCGGCAATGAACGATCAGATGTACGCCGCCGAAGCTTTGCAAGAAGCCTTGCGTACCCTCGCTGCGCGAGAGAACATCGACGTACTTGACTGCGCCGACGGATTCCTTGCCTGCGGCACAAACGGACGCGGACGAATGCAAGAACCCGAAGCACTGCTTGAGGCAGTCGAAACAGCGCTCACGCCGAAAAGTTGGCAGGGAAAGAAAGTAATTGTCACAGCCGGAGGAACGCGTGAAGCCATTGATCCCGTGCGCTTCATTAGCAATCATTCGTCGGGGAAAATGGGGATAGCGCTAGCAAAAGCGCTGTTACACCAAGGCGCAGACGTGACGCTCATCATGGGCGCTACAACGGAGCAGTGGACTCCCGTGCTTTATCATTCTGCCATGCAGGGCACAGGCAGCCTGACGCGCGTAGATGTCGTTTCAGCGCAACAGATGTACGAGGCAACAACCGCAGCCTGGCAGCAGGCTGACGTCGCCATCCTCGCAGCCGCCGTAGCCGACATGACACCCGCCACAGTGGCTGACCACAAAATGAAAAAAGGGCAGGATCTTACTGACAGCATAGCTCTGACTGAAACCAAGGACATAGCTCGCGCCTTAGGCGAGAGCAAACGCCCCGACCAAACCCTTGTAGGCTTTGCTCTTGAAACGGACAACGAGCAGCAGAATGCGCTTAAGAAACTGCAATCCAAGCATCTTGACTTCATCGTCATGAACTCCTTGCGTGAAGCCGGAGCAGGCTTTGGCACGGACACGAACAGTGTGACGGTGTATAAGAAGTCAGCGATCAGCGATCAGCAGTCAGCAGTCAGATTGCCGCTCGCATCCAAACAGCAGATTGCCGAACAGATTCTGGAAGTGATACGCTGAGAGGCCTACGCATTACTCGGCTAACTTGCATAGGAGTGCAGCCCGCCAAGCAGATATGTCACTCCGAAATACGTGAACAGAACAAACATGAACGCCACGATGGCAGCCACGTGGTAAACGGTTTGGGCTGTTTCTTTTTGCATCTTCCCCGCGAGCCACGGCCAATGAAGCAATGCAGCATAGACGAGCATGGTGATGAGTGCCCATGTCTCCTTCGGGTCCCAGCCCCAATACCTACCCCATGACATATTCGCCCAGACAGCACCGAGGAATATTCCTGCCGTGAGGCAGAACAGTGCCGGATACAGCAGCAGTTGCGACAAGCACATAAGTCGTTCGCGACGGCGAGGCAAGCACAAACCAAGCAATCCGTTGATCATCATCACCGCAAACAATGTGTAGGCAAGCATAATCACCGAAACGTGTATTCCCAACAGCGGCGTCTGCAGCACCGGTTGCAATGGCGGTTTGGGCGTCACCACCTTCGTCATGACGATGGCAAGAACAACGATCAAGACCGCTAACGCAGAAAGCAGCGCAACCGCCCTGCTGCGCGACCACTGCGTAGTGAGGCGATGAAAGAGTGCGCGGAAACGTGTGCGCCGTTGGAAAAAGAACGCTATCATCGCCACCAGCAACATCGCGTAGCCGGTGTAGGTAATGGCAATGCCCCACGGATCGTAGTTATACGCGAGCACGACACCTGCCTGATCGCTGTCGTAGTCCGATTGACAGAAACGGTAGCCATGATATCTGAGCGGTTTGTTCATCCTTACTATGCCTTCGTCAACACTCAGGGCACTGTGCTGCGGGGCTACGCTTCTGTCTATCATCCTCAGTTCGGAGATAAAATCCACAGGGTTACCTTTTTCGTCACTGACGATCCGAAAATCCCACAGAAACAGGCTGATCTGCGAATCAGGTACACGCTCTGCCTTATCTGCGCGTACATGTATTTCGCCTTGCCTGCCGAAGAAATGCGTCACACAAGCCCCCACGACGATGGTCGCGAGGGCTATGTGCAACAATAAGGTTACAGGTTTATATCGCATTGATGAAAGCAACGATAGCATCTCTGTCTTCTTTGTTCAGTTTATAGAACTGCTGTGTGGGCCAGTAGGCATCGGACTCAGAACTGTAACCGTGCCACATGATAGCTTCTATCACATTGCGTGCACGGGTATCGTGCAAGCGCGCCTCATAGGCATCCCCGGTGGCTTTCTTGTGCAGGCCACGTCCCCAAAGCGGTGTCGTACGGCACCAACCGGTGCGGATGTCATTCTCCATGCACAGCTTGTGTTGAACCATGTCTGTATAAGGCCAGATCTTCTGGTTCGGGTAACGAGGCATAGAAGCGGTAACTGGGAAATGGTTCGGGTCACGCACCTCATCCGCGCCTGTAGTCCATGTCGGACGATGGCAATAGTCGCAGCCTATCTGTGTGAACAATTCCTTTCCCTTCAACACTTTCTCGTCGTTGACGTTACGTGCAGCCGGTACAGCCAGACCGCGGTGCCAGACCATGACTTGTGTGAACTCTTCATCGGTCATTTCGGCAGGCAACTGCTTGCTCGTCAGGTAGTTGTATATCTCTTCCTGAGTGCCGAATGCCTCCTGTACTTCCGGATCTTTGGATGCGTACTCGGCATAGATCGTGCCATTCAGATCCAAGTAATGATATCTGCGATCGCTGCGAGTGACATTCGTGATGTTCCAGATGGCGTTTGCGCCGGCTGCATCCATGATCGGCCCGCGGGTGAGAGCATACGTGAAACGTTTCGGTCCCCACTGCGGATCGTTCTTGTAGTAGCCGCTCGTCTGGAATCCGCCGTCCCAGAATGCAGGGTTCAGACCGTTCTTAAGTTTGCCGTCCGCTGCCTCTTTGGCGTACTGATCAATGATGTCTTGGTCTGGAATAGCATCAAGCAGTCCCGAGCCATACACACCGATCGTATTCTCCAGTTTGACTTCGTAGCCTTGCGTCTCCAACAAGCCGTCCGGATCACGGTAGCCTTGATTATACACATACACAGCCGTATTCGGCATCGTTACTTCTGGATAACGCAACTCGTACTTCTCGCCATCGGCAAACTGGTTGCCGTGCTCGTCAGTTGCGTTTTTCCACGTAACGGTAATCTGATTCGGGTCGAGTGGAGCTTTGAATGGTGCGGCACCGAACAGTTGTGGCATACCTGCGAGCCATGGCACATACGCCTGTGTGGCAGGATTGATAAC
>JAEEGK010002641.1_pt1 | contig 44944 bp, 24 predicted proteins | sample 8958771 | NCBI WGS metagenome assembly JAEEGK01 (sample SAMN16246547, study PRJNA631951) | gut metagenome | biome: gut microbiome; feature: rumen; material: SC-attached | host: Bos | place: Iran: Karaj | collected 2018-10
ATTCTCAGCTCCATTCCATTTGTAGCCATAGACGTCAAAAACGTCGTTGACTGCGAAATCCGTCATGGCAGCCTTGGTAAGGTTGTCGGTCCAGGTACCCACGGCGATGGGGGCGCCTTCGCCGGATGTCTGCACATCGTAGGTCCTGCTGCAGGAGATGGTTGCGAGGGCAACCGCTGCTACGATAAAAATGTAACGTTTCATAATCTGAAAAATTGTTAGTTAGTTAGTAGTATAAAATTGATTGTCAATTTCCTATTGTGGTGTGTCCTGTCTGCTCCTCCCAGTTGCCTATGAGGGGGTTGAACGCCCCGTCACCTCCCACCGGAGGGTCAATGTCTTCCGGAGGAAAGTCATCGACATCAATCTCCAGGGGTATCACTCCGCCCGTAGGCAAGGCGCGTATCTGGTCGGTGACATCGATGCGGATATTCTTGTACCTGCCAGTCCTGAAGTTCACGTTGAGCACGAACCAGTGACGCGTTTCCGGGGCGGAGGCCACGCTCCCGGCATCGTAGGCATCGCATCCGGGCATTCCGAAACTAAGGCATCTGGCTCCGAACATATCGGGATTCTCCGTCTGGTCCATACGGATATCCATCGGCACGCTGACGGTTTCGGAAGAAGTGACCCCGGTGCGCAGGTTCACGCTCTCGGCCATTCCGGTAAGTGCGGCGCCGCCCATACTTCCGGTCACGCGACCGTAATTGTTCAGCAACTTGACCTGGAACAGATATATGAAGGTCCTCGGTTCGAGTTCTCCTTTTATGCGGAGGACATAACGTCCGTCGATATATTCGTAATCCTCCAGATTGTCCGTGATCTTATGTTCGGGATCGTAGAGCACGAAAAGCTCGTCCGGCATAAGGGTGACCGGTTCTTCTATCAAGGAATCATCCGCCTTGGTGGCCGACATCTTCTGGGCCACGGTCTGCACCAGCGACGAGGTCCTGAGCCCGGAAGATATCACGCGGGTATAGGCGCTGATATCGGAGAGTTCGTCCTCGGAACGGTACAGAAGCGCTTCCGAATCATTGTTGTGGAACAAGAGGTTGTGTACGCCGACAAAGATTTCGACCTGCCCCTCGAGGCCGTTGAAATTATATATATGATGAGATTTCGGGAGTATCTCGTCGTCGAGCGTATATATGTGCATCCTTATTCCCTTGGGCTCGGAATATCCCAGAGGCCCGTAGATATCAGTACGCCAGGAGTATTCCCATTGGGCCTGCCAGTCGAGCTGCCAGAGGAACTCGGCCGTGATTTCCGTCTGCAGTACGACGCTGGTCGTAGCGGACTTGCGCAGATGCAGGGGCGGCTCGATGTTGCAGCTGCCCAGGACGAGCAGCGCGGCGATGACGGTTATGAAGGGTCTGCGGCTCATTTCTTCCTCCGTATCAAATCATAGCCTATCGAGAAATATACCCTGGTAGGGCCCAGCCAGAGGAACCTCTTGCTGCGCTCCTTGAAATCCTCCGGCTTTCCGGAATAATCGTAATAGTACCAATGGGTTGCGTCGTCGCCCCAGACATAGGGGTCATACTTCGACCAGAGTGTCCCGAGGGCTATTCCGGTATCGAAGAAGAAGCGGCTGCGGCCAATCATATGCCTGTAGCCTATGCCGGCGGAAACTCCGGCACCTTCTCCCTGCCATCCCTTGTCATCGTATCCTATTCCATAGCGGAAGACATTCACGCTCGCGAAGGAATATGCTCCCTGGAAAAAGCCGCCGAACTTCGGGCGGAAATAGCGCCTGCCCCAAAGGGTGATATTGTTTATCTGGAAGAAATCGTGGCGGTCCCAGTGCTGCCACATAGGCCATTCCACATCCGCTCCGAAGGTGAAGAACCCTGCGCGAGGATAGTACTCCAGACTGAAACTCGGGATGGAAGTAAGGCCATACCCGGGCACGTAGGTGCAGTCGTAGAGGAGATTAGTGCTGATTCCAAGCACGGGGATGCGCGCGGGCCTCAGGTCCGGCACAAAAGCGGCGGGGCCCTCCGAAGGGGCGGAATGTGCCTGAGGAGCCGGGGATGCCGGAGTTTCCGAAGGCTCCGCCGGTTCCGGCTGAACCTCGCTTTCTTTCTCCGGCACGGATACGTGGATTTCCACTATGGCGCAGCGCAGGTACCGGTAATGCTTCTTGAGCAGATGCCTATATACGTCTCCATTCTCGGGAGAATGCCCCAGCCTGTGGGCCAGCCTCCATTTGCGGGTGTCGTCCGAAATGCCCTTGTCATCAAGAATATTGAGGATGCGGTCGCAGGTAGGGACGGACAGGGACATATCGCCCTCCACCCTTTCGCGGAGCAGACCCCAGGCCTCCCCAGCTCCCCGAGTATGTATCTTTCCGGACAGCTCGGGGATGGATCCCGCTATGATCCTCCCCACCTCGGCCGCGCGCCGGCGGCTGAGCTTCATATTATGCTCGCGCGAACCGTCGGGAGACGAGTATCCGGTGATGGAAATATCTGTTATGTTTTCGGGTCCGATACTGTAAAGGGCATTCACTAGAGAATCGGTAGCAGCGCCATTCCCGAAGTAGTCTCTGTCATGTTCCGAGCCATCCCACCTGAAGTGGATGGGTGCCGATATGACGCGCTCCGCGGAATCAATTATCGGAGTCAAAAACGTCAAAAAGACAAGAATAGCGCTCAGTATCATAGTTTTAGATTATAGCAAAAATAGGAATTATCTTCTATCGTTGTCATCAAAAAATGAAGAAATTGCAGCACCCCCCACCAGGGGAGGTGCTGCAATTTATTATAAATCAAATACTTGGGCTAGTCCAGCAGAAGTTCGCGGGCATTCACGTGACCGGCCCCGCTGATCTTGTGGGAAAGGCTTTTGGCGTTTCCGGACAGCTCTATATCCCCGCTGCCGCTGATTTTCAGCACGATAGCGCCGGCATCCTTGCAGTGTATGTCCATATCACCGCTGCCGCTGATGGAGCCGTTGATGACGTTTGCCGTAGCGGAGTCGATATCGATATCGCCTGCTCCGGAAATCCTCAGGTAGAGATTGTCGCAGGTAATGGAATCAGCATCGAGATCGCCGGAGCCGCTGATGCTGAAAGAGAAGTCGCCTCCCGTGACCAGGCCGCCCTTTATCGCGCAGTCGCCGGAGCCGCTGACCTTGATCTTCCTAAGGTCAGGAGAGCTAACGACCAGGACGCTGCTTTTGCGGGGGACCAACGAAACGTGGCACCTCTGGCGTACCACCAGCGAACCGTCGATAACTTCGACATCATAATATTCCAGAAGGTTTTCCTCGGCGTGAAGGACCACATTTTCGGGGCCCTGCGAATATACGACGTCCATGGCTCCGTTGACGACGATGCCGTCGAAACCGTAAATGTCGTAGGACTGCTCGGCCATTTTGCCGTTCCCACGTATAACTTCCTGATTGAGTATCAGCGTGCAAGAAACGCTCATTACAAGAGCGAGCAAGAATACTAGAATTTTTTTCATATCCAAATAATATTAACCTCGGCACGGCTCGCAAAAATCGCTCCAAAGCCATTTTAATCTTGCTTTAATCCGCCCGAATGACTAAATTTGCGAAATCAAAATTCCTATCTATCATGAGCCAAGTGCACGTTATCGACCACCCCATGATCCAGCATAAGCTTACGATCATGCGCAGCAAGGAAACCGGCAGCAAGGATTTCCGTCAGCTTCTTAAAGAAATCTCCCTTCTTATGGGTTACGAAGTCACCCGCGACATCGCTTTGGAAGACATTGAAATTGAAACTCCTATCTGCAAGACTATGGCCAAGAAGGTGTCCGGCCGCAAGCTGGCCATCGTTCCCATCCTTCGTGCCGGAATCGGCATGGTGGACGGCCTTCTCGACCTGGTTCCCGTGGCAAAAGTAGGCCACATAGGCCTCTACCGCAACGAGGAAACCCACAATCCCGTGGTCTATTTCTGCAAACTTCCTGAAGATATCCAGGATCGTATGGTAATAGTCACCGACCCTATGCTTGCCACCGGCGGCAGCGCCTGCGACGCCCTTTCAATGCTTAAGGAACGCGGCTGCAACAACATCCGCCTGATGTGCCTGGTCGGAGTGCCCGAGGGCATAGCCAGAGTGCAGGCCGAGCATCCCGACGTCGATATCTACGTCGCCGCCGTCGATGACCACCTCAACGAGAACGCCTACATCGTCCCTGGTCTGGGCGACGCCGGCGACCGTATCTTCGGCACGAAGTAATGGACATACTCTTCATCATCAACCCGGTATCGGGTGGAAGATCGAAAGACTTTGTAGTCAAGGCCATCGAAGAAGTACTTGACAAAAGCAGGTTCCACTCCGAGATTATCTACACCACCCATGCCGGGCATGCTACCGAACTTGCCCGTGACAGCAAGGCAGACATCGTAGTCGCCGTAGGCGGAGACGGCACCGTCAGCGAAGTCGCAAAGGGTCTGGTCGGCAGTTCCAAAGCCTTCGGCATCATTCCCTGCGGCAGCGGCGACGGCCTTGCCCTGCACCTGGGCATAAGCCGCAATCCTCGCAAGGCGGTCAAGGTCCTTATGGAAGGCGAGGTGGTCAAGATGGACCACGGCCTTTTCGACGGCGTACCCTTCTTCTGTACGGCGGGCGTAGGGCTGGACGCCGAAGTTGCCTGGCAGTTCGCATCCAGCGGCACCCGCGGCCTGTGGACCTACATTTCGCTTGCCTGGAAGATCTGGCAGCATTTCAAACCCGACACCTATGATATCACGGTAGATGGCAGCAGCCTGCGGACTCCTGCCGTGTTCGTGACCGCCGGCAACGCCAATCAATGGGGCAACCAGGCCAGGATCTGCGACCTGGCTTCCGTCCGGGACGCCCAGCTGGACCTTGTGGTGGTGGAGCCTTTCCGCACGATAGAAATACCCATCCTTGCCTGGAAACTGCTTACGGGTCGCGCCCACACCAGCCGCAGGGTCAAAGTGCTCCGCGGCTCCCACATAAGCATCTCCCGTACCCAGGAAGCCCCCGCCCACTACGACGGAGACCCCTGCCTGAAGGGGAAAGAAATGAAATTGGAAATAGTACCCTCCGCCCTGAACGTGGTAGTACCCAAGGGCCGGAAGATCTGACATAAATCATTATGGGAAAAATCAAGATAAAAGACTGGTTCTCGTTTTTCGCCCCCCGCTTCCTGGCACTGGGGCTGATACTCGGGTTCATAATCCGCGTAGTGCTGATATTCCATCCCCTCACAGTTGTGGACTGGGGATTCGGAACCTGGGTCAAGATATTCGCCCTGGGGCTTCTCAACGACATCGCCTTCCTGGCCATAGCGCTGGTCCCGGCCTTCATCTTCTACACCTTCCTCACCGATGACAAATACCGCAGGCCCTTCGGCCTGATATTCTGGGGTCTGTTCTCCCTCCTGACCCTGTATGTCATCTTCTTCAACGACATTACCGATGAATACGGCGGGCCTCTGCCCAAGATAGCGAATGCGCTGCTGGCCTTCCTGGCCATCTGCCTCACCATCAAGATGTTCGTTCCCTCCGTCCGCAAGAAATGGAGGACCGTTTCCATCTATCTGGTGATGATGGTCTATGCGTGCTGCGCGATAATGATATCGTTCAGCGAGGTGGTGTTCTGGACCGAATTCGGCGTGCGCTTCAATTTCATAGCCGTCGATTATCTGGTCTATACCCACGAAGTCATAGGTAACATCGTAGAATCCTATCCCATCTTCTGGATGGTCCTGGCCATGCTGATTGTGGCCGGAGCCATCTGCGCCCTGATGGTCCGGGGCAAGGACATAAGCGAAAGCGGCATAGGCAGCTGGAAGCGCTGGGCAGCATCGCTTGCTGTGCTTACAGTCTGGGCCACCTGCGGAGGCTTCTTCCTGAACTGGGGATACCGCAACCTGCAGTCGAGCAATCTCTACGCCACCCAGCTTCAGGAGAATGGCTGCTGGGACTTCCTGGAAGCCTTTATGTCGAATGAGCTGGATTACGGGCAGTTCTACGCTATGATTCCGGGCGACCGGGCCGCCGCCTTGCAGAAAGAGCTTTGCGGAATGGACGGCGACGGAAAGCGCGTCGTTACCGACGAGCTCTCCCCCATCAAGAAAAACATAGTACTCATTACGGTAGAAAGCCTCAGTGCTGATTATCTCAGCAGGTACGGCAGCAAATCCGGCATCACTCCCAACCTGGACGCCCTTCTGGAAAAGAGCCTCGTCTTCGACAATCTCTTCGCTACCGGCAACCGCACCGTCCGCGGGCTCGAGGCCGTCACCCTCTGCATACCTCCTTCTTCCGGGGAAAGCCTCGTGAAGCGTCCCCAGCAGGGAGAATTCCTTTCCACCGGCAGGATACTGAGCAAGTACGGCTACAAGCCCAGCTTCATCTACGGCGGCGACAGCTACTTCGACAATATGGGCACCTTCTTCAGGAATTGCGGCTATTCCATAGTTGACAAGAAGGATTACGTCAAAGATTCCATTGCCTTCGCCAACATCTGGGGAACCTCGGATGAGGATTCCTACAGGGAGGCCATACTCCGTTTCGACGAGTCCTGGAAGGCAGGCGAGCCCTTCTTCGCCCACATAATGACCATTTCCAACCACCGTCCCTACACCTATCCCGAGAACAGGATAGAATACGACGGCAACCCTATGAGCCGCAAGGCGGCCGTCAAGTACACCGACTGGGCCATAGGCAAGTTCATCGCCGACGCATCCTCCAAACCCTGGTTCTCCGAGACCGTGTTCGTGATCGTGGCGGACCACTGCGCCTCATCCGCGGGCAAGACCTCCCTCCCTCTGGAGTGCTACCATATTCCTGCCCTGTTCTACGCTCCCGGCTTCATCGAGCCCGGCTACGTGGATAAGGTCTGCTCGCAGATCGACCTGATGCCCACGCTCTTCTCGCTGCTGCATTTCTCGTATGAATCCGGATTCTACGGTCAGGACATCCTGGCTCCCGGCTTCAAGGAAAGGGCGTTCATGGCCACTTATCAGGACCTCGGCTACTATGCCGGCGACGTGCTCACCGTTCTCTCGCCCGTAAGGCAGGTCAAGCAGTACGACGTCGTCCGCAAGGACGGATGGGTGTTCGAAGAGAAAGAGAGCGCCTCGGTCCACGAGGAGGTACTGGAAGAAGCCCAGGCCTTCTATCAGATAGTGAATACTACACAACCGTAAAGCGCACGTATGCCGACGAACCGGCCTGGTCCACCACCGTAAGCACGTGGGTTCCGGGCTCGGGGGCGAGCAGCATTTCGTGACGGAAACGGGTCTCACCTATATATTTGTCATCCAGATGCCACCACAGGGTGGCATTCTGTTCGTGATGCGCCACCCGGAACACCAGACCTTCCACCGTGCCTGACAACTGGCGTGGCAGGGACAGCACGGCTCCGTTCTGGGGATAGATGAACTGCACCGGATTGGAGACCGGCCTTGCGGCACCGGTATATTCCGGATGATTCTGCCTGTAATACCATTCCTGGGCGGGAGGCAGCACGAACTCTCCGCTGCCGTGATAAGGGCAGGGTTCGCTGTCCAGGCCCTTTTCGGGCAGCTGCGCGGGCACGGAGGGGCAGGCGGGCCCGGCCAGATGGCCGGAATCCTCGCACACATCCGCCCAGACGCCGGATTCAGGCAGGCTGAACCATTCGTCGGATGCGGGCAGCAGGTTAAGTATGTCGAAGAGCACGGGGCCTGCGGTGCGGGCTCCGACCAGTCCCGGAACTCCCTGTCCCTGAGCATTTCCGGCCCATACTCCTATGGTGTAGGCAGGGGTCATCCCCACCGCCCAGGCATCCCGGAATCCATAGCTGGTGCCAGTCTTCCAGGCTGCTTTGCGTACCGAGCGGATAAGCCTCCAGTCCAGCTGGTCGGGACGGTTGACCTCCTTCAAGGCCTCGAAGGTGTACCAGCGGGCCAGAGGATCGGTGAACGGCGCCTCCCCCCGGACGAAGGCGGAGTAGGCCGAGCAAACTTCGTCGAGCCGCGCCTCCGCACCCCCGAGAATCAGCGACAGCCCATAATGGTCAGGAGTTTCCTTGAGGGTGGAAAGCCCTGCCTGCTCCAGCACGGAGTAGAATTTGGGCACGCCGTATTGCCTGAGCAGGAAGACCGACGGCACGTTCAGGGACCTGGCCAGAGCCTCGTCCGCGTGCACGGCGCCATAGAACTGCCTGTCGAAATTCTGGGGAGCGAAGCCACCCAGATTCACCGGCACATCCGCCAGCAGGGTCCTGGGGAGTATGGTCCCGTCCTGCACTGCGGCGGCATAGAGGAAGGGTTTGAGTATGCTTCCGGTAGATCTGGGAGAGGAGGCTATGTCCACCTGTCTTCCAGGCCTGTCCCTTTCGGGGGAAGAATTACCCACATAGGCCAGCACCGCGCCGGTGGCGTTGTCCATCACCACTGCAGCCATATCCGCTATACCCTCTTTCGCCAGCTCGTCGGAACGGCGGTTCACGGCCGCTTCCACCGCCTTCTGCAGGGGAAGGGAGATACCTGTGCGTGTCCTGACCCCCTTTGGGAAATGCTCTACATAATGCGATGCGAAGGATGGCAGGGGCAGAGGTTCGGCCGGCAGAGGCTCCTCGCAGGCGGCCTCATAGGTTTCGGGGGATATGTCCCCGTGGGCCAGCAGACGCGCCAGCAGACGGTTGCGTTTGGCTAGGAGTTCGTTCCGTCCGCGGCCGGGATGGAGGGTGGAAGGAGCATTGGGGAGCACAGCAAGTGTGGCCGATTCGCTCCAGGAAAGCTCGGATGCAGGGCGTCCGAAATACCTCCAGGATGCAGCCTCCAGGCCTACGACATTCCCCCCGAACGGGGCGTGGGCGGCATACAGGGCCAGTATCTTCCGTTTGGAATAACGCAGTTCCAGGCGCGTAGCCAGCACCGACTCTATCATCTTCTGCCAGACCGTCCTCGGCTTCTGTCTGGAGAGGCGTATGACCTGCATCGTTATGGTACTGCCACCGCTCACAACGTGCCCATTGCGTATGTTGCTTACGGCGGCACGCACCAGAGAGACCGGATTGACCCCGGGATGCCAGCGGAAGTGCCTGTCTTCGAACTGGATAAGGGCCTTAGCGAAGCGCTCGGGCACGGTGTCGCAGGGAGGGAAGCGCCACTGCCCATCGGCAGCTATCCTGGCTCCCAGGAGCTCGCCGTCGGCACTTTCCACCACCGTGGAATAGCTGACACCCTTGAAAAGATTGCGGGGCAGGCAGAACAGCCATCCCAGCAAGAGTACAGCCAAAACGCATATGCCTGGCCGGGACCAGGCATAGCGTTTTTTATGGCGTGTCGGGGACATCTAGCGGGTCACGACCGCAGTTCCGCTGGCCGTGGCAGCATTCACCGTGGGTTCGTACATAGCGTTGCAGACGACTGCCGGGTGCACGTAGCTACCCTCGTAGGCGGCCCTCAGGTTCACCTTGAATGTCTTGGAACGGCCGGCAGGAAGGGCGAAGAACCAGTTCACGCGGTCGTCGCGTATGTCCTTGTAGTCATAGCCATCTTCCGCAAGCGCAGCTCCCTGGAGACGGTCGTTCACTATCTCCCATCCGGAGGCTACAGGGAAGGAAAGGGCCAGGTTCCCGTAGTCGCGTACGCCATCACCGACAAGCTTGATGGTAGCGGTGAAACGGGCGCCCTGCTTCAAGGTAGAGGGATCGATGGCAGAGCCGTCTTCCCCGGTATAGCTCACTTTCAGCGAGAGGCCATTGGATACGGCGCTCTTGTTAGCCTCGCGGGAAACCTTCTGCACGGTGCAATATAGTACGCCGTCGGAGAGGTTCTCCAGCTTATACTGGCCCACCAGAGGCACCGACACCACGGATGCGGCACTGGCGATGTCGTCAGCTCCGACCTTGGCACGGATGGACTGATTGTCTATCTTCTTGTACAGATCGTGCAGGGCCATGGCCGCGAAGGCGCTTTCCTGCGTGCTCATCCTTTCCGTATCGATCCCGGCTGCAAGCGCCAGGGCATCCGCCACGCGGTTGTTGAGTGCCAGGGCGTCCAGGGCTATGAAACGGTCGCGGAGCGAGCTTCCGTAGGTAAGGTCGTTCTGATGGTATTCAGGGAAATCGCTGCTCTGGCCGTCCAGTATTCCGGAAGCCAGGCTGCTCTTGCCGCTCAGGGCATAAGCCGCAGCCAGCATCCATCTGGCCTGGTTGCCTATTTCGCCCGCTTCCTTGAGCCTGTTCATCGCAGCAAGGTTGGGCGAACCGGCGACGGCCAAGGTGTAGAGCCTGTATGCTTCGTCCAGGTTGGAGAAGAAGTTGTTCCCCGAAATACGGAAAACCTGGCTCATCTTCTGCTGATAGGACTTCCAGTTCTTCAGCACTCCGCCGTTCACCTCGAAGCCCTCCTTGGAAGCCTCGAAGAGGAACTGTCCGGCCATCGAAGATACCCAGGAGTCGGAATTTCCTCCGCCCCAGTATGCGAATCCTCCGTCAGCCTGCTGGCGGGAATAGAGTTCGCTGATTATCGAAGGTATCAGATATCTGGCTTCTCCTGCATCCTTCTTCGAAAGCAGCGGGAGCAGGTGCAGCATAGTCAGGCCGCGGGCGCTCAGTTGCTCGGCGCAGTTGTAGGGGTAATCCCTCATATCAGTATAGAGGGCGCGGGCGTTGACGGCAGGGAAGGCTGCCAACTGCAGCGAATAGCCGTCGACCTTCCTGCTCTCCCCTTTCTGAAGAGTGAAGCGCTCCAGGGTAGTGATTTCGGGATTAGGGTTGCGTACTGCCAGGCTTATGGTCTCGGAGGCCTTGTAGGACTTGCTGACTGCGCTCACCTTGATATGGGCCACGCCCTCGCTTTCCAGCGCCTTCAGAGGGAACTGGACCAGCTGGTCACCCTTGCCGGAGAACTGTATCGTCTTGCTGTCCTTGCATATGACTATCGGGTCGGATTCCACGCTCACGGTGGCGCTCTTCACACCGTCTTCCATAGCGAATACGTTCACTGCCACGGAAGCGGTTTCACCGCATCCGAGCACTCTGGGCAGGCTGGTCACCAGCATCAGAGGGCTCTGCACGGGGACGGTCTTCTCGGCCTTGCCATAAGCGCCGTCGTGGCCGGCTATCACCATCACGCGGACGCTCCCCACATACATAGGAAGACGGAGTTTCACGACATCCGTTCCCTTGTTGACGGTCCTGGGAGCATTGAAGATCACCACGGGATTGAAGCGGTTGTCCTTGCGGGCATTGCGCACCGCATCCTCGTCACCGCCGATGGCGGCTATAGGAGTCAGCTTGCTGCCGAAGGCGCCCACCACCTGGTCGTAGAGATCCCAGGTACTCACGGTGAGGGCCTCGTTACGGTACATCCTTTCCCAAGGATCGGGAGTCTTGAAGGCCGTCAGATCCAGCAGGCCTTCGTCCACGATTGCCAGGGTGTAGGTCATAGGCTTGCCGTTGCGCTCGGACACCTTTACGGTGAATCCCTCTTCGGGATGGATTACGTCCGGCATACTAACCACAGGCTCCAGATGCGAGGCGGGGTTGTCCACCTTGATCCTCTGTACACCATAGAGACGTATGGGAAGGTCGTTCGAACTCTTTCCGTAAGGCTGCAGCAAGGTAACCTCAGCATAGATGTTCGGAGCCATTTCAGGAGTTACGGTGAAACTCCAGGGAGTATCCTTCGAAGAAGTAGCCACCCACTCGCGGGAAATCACGCCGCCGGCGTTCTCGAGGCATACCAGCGCCTGGCCGCCTTCAGCAGCGGGGATATACAGGGTGGCCTTCTCCCCTACCTGATAAGAAGCCTTGTCGGTGGAGAGGGTAAGCATAGTGAGGGCTTCGGGATCCCTGCGGTCGGCACGGCCGCGGAACTCGGGCCAGTCAACCGTGAAGGTTGCTCCGCAGATATGGCCGGACACCTTGTCGCGGGCCAGCACTAGATACCTGCCCCACTCAGGATAGTCCACGCGGAAGCCGAACTCGGCATCGCGGGAGCCAACGGTCACTTCGCCGCTCTTTATCTTTTTGATGGACGAGCCATGCACATAGGCATCCAGGGAGCCGCCGGCATTGTCCCACCACCAGCTCCATCCAGTCTTGTAAACGGCGTATTCCACCTTATGGCCGCTGACGCGCTTACCGCCTGCATCCAGCACTGCCAGGGCGAAACTATGATCTTTGTCGGTCTCCAGGAAATCCCCTGCTGGCACCCTTACGCCTACGTAGGAGGGGTAGGGAGAGTAAGGTATGGTCTCGGTAGTGAAGCTTTCATCTCCGCCGGGTTCCTGGACGGTAGTCACAACGAAGGCCTGCAGCATTCCGGGGGCGTTGGCAGCCGCAGGAAGAGTCACCTTCGTATTCAGGTTGCCGGCTGCATCGAGCCTCGCCTTGAAGAGATCAAGATCCTGGGAGTTGTAGGAAGCCGTGGGCTGATAGAAGCTGTAGCTCTCGAATCCCTTGAAAGGTGCTCCGGGAGCCTTGCGCAGGGTGATCTGGGCCCGGGCGGGCATATTGCCGGCCACTCCACCGGCAAGCCACGCGGCGCTAGCCTGGAGGTTGGCAGACTTCCCTGCCTCCATAACCGAAGGATAGGAGGTAGTGATCTTCAAGCGGTTAGGCTTGATGGACTCGATGTGCAGGGTCTTATGGAAACTGCTTCCGCCCACCTTCAGGTAGGCATTCCAATATCCCGTAGGATCGTCGGCCTTGGTGATTATGTCGAAGCTGAAGAAGCCGTCCGTACCCTTGCGGGTGGCCTTGCTGTAGAACTGGCCTGCGGGAGTATATACTTCCAGGGTGGCGGGATGGCCTGCGGGCAGATTCTTGCCCCGGTCCGAAATGATGGCGGTAACGTGGAGGGTATCTCCCGGACGCCACACTCCCCTTTCGCCGTAGATGAAGGCCTTGATGCCCTGCTGGATCACCTCTCCTCCCACATCGAAACGGCTCGTGGAGCGCTCGTTGCCGGCGTTGACCTTGAGATAGGCAGTGCTGCCGCCGGCCTTTGCCACGATGGCGAAGGGCTTGCGGTCGGCATCCAGGCTAAGACAAGCCAGGCCTTTGCCATCGGTCTTGCCCCGGGCTATGCTCTGCAGCTGATAATCGAAGACTTCCAGCTTGGCATCGGATACGGGCTGTGCGGAGACAAGGTCGGTCGCGGCCACCCAGACCTGCTTGCCGCCTGCGTACTCGGCCATCAGGCCCAGGTCGCTGGAAAGCAGCTGTACGGCCGGGAAGCGGCTGGCATCCATATAGTAGGACGGCTTGGAAGGATCATTGCTTTCCTTCCAATTGTACTCGTCCCAATCATAGTAGTTATCCCAATAATACGGGCTGGGCTTGTCCCATTCCTTCTCATCCTCGCGGGAAGGTTTCCCATCCGGCTTGAAGGTGGTGGTAAGGGCCTGCCTTCCGCCATAGAGGCTCTGGTCCATGCGGAAGCTCAGCCTTATGCGGTAGATGGCCCCGGGTTCCTGGCGGAAGAGCCCGCCCAGGTCGATGCAGTGGTCGTTCCACTGGCGCAGGTCCTTGGTCGCGTCCAGAGGGATATCCCCTTTGTACACCAGACGGCCGCTGCGCCTGAGGGCATCCTGGCCGTCCAGGTTGTTATCCTGCAGGAACATCAGTATGTTCTTCTCGTAAATCTTCACTATACGCACCTCCACTGCCGCAAGATTGACGGCCTTGAAGGGAAGTACCAGATTCTGCTTATCCGGCAGTATGTTGCCCTTGAAGGGGATGGTCACGGCCGGAGCCTCTTCCTTCTCGGGGAAAACGCGGACGTAGTCCTGTCCGAGGTCCGTACCGCCGGCGCCCTTCAGGCCCTTGTCCATAGTGAGTTTCAGATCTCCCTTGCGACCTTCGAAATGCACTTTGATCACATTGTCCTGCACCTGCACGTAGCTGCGGGCGGCACCTTCAAGCTCTACCAGTCCCTTGACTTCGGCGTTGGCAGGCACTTCGCTCATAAGCACGTCTATGCAGCTGCCGTCAAGCGAGGCGCGTACCACCCTGAAGGCCCTGCCGTTGTCGGCTTCGGGCGCATCTTCGGCAAGAGCCACGCTGTTCCCTTTGACAGCAAAGCTGAAGGGGAATTTGTCGGGAGCTCCGGGTATGAGTTTACCAAGTGAGAACTCGGCCGAATAGGTCTGGCCTACCTTGAGCGCACCGGCTTCAGGTATGAAGGAGACGGACCCGGCATCATTCCATTTCACGCTGCCCTTGATGGACGGCTTGAAACTGAAAAGGCCTTCGACAGGTTGCGACAGGGCATCTTCAGCGAGTTCTACCTGTATGGTGGCAGTCTCGGCGACGATGCCCCCGGTGAAGGCTTTTATGTAAGCAGCATATTCTTCAGCAGAAGGCTCGACAGCCTTCTTGTGGCCGCAGGAGACAAAAGACAATGCTCCTGCCAATGTGGCTAGAAAGAGAACGATTGCTTTTTTCATACTCTGGATGTTGTATTACCACAAATATATTCCATAAACTGCGGAAATCCAACTATCTCGCCTTTCTTATTTCAGTCTTCTTCGAGCTCGCGGCCAGCGATAATCGGATTTTCGAAAATGGATTTGCGGGAAGCGCAGATGACAGCGCCGCTCCCCAGCTCGATTTCGACAGTCAGGATTTCAGGTTTTGTATATGTAGTTTTCATAATTATTTCGTTTATTAAGGGTTGACGGGAATGATGATGGGAATCCAAGGAGCATAGAAGGCCCTTCCGCTAGAATACTTCATCAAATCCATTCTGATATTAATGACATTCGTCTTGTTGAAGCCGAAGCCATTGGTCATTTGCAGGGGGATGAATATTTCTTCGACATTATCCTCCGTACCATTGGCGGCAGCCAATGCATTCCTATGGTTCAGGATGCTTTCAAGGACTACGTCCTTAACCCAATCACCATTTGTCGGGACAAGCATCCCAAGTACCTTGTCGTTCAGCCAATCATCATTGTCCGTCGAGGCAAGGCCTTCATAAAAATTGATATACATATCCTTTGCATCGTCATAGTCACTCTCGGTAGAGTCCTCATCGAGGCAAGCGAGATCATAATAGGTCGGAGTGTCCTTTGTCCTGTATTCGACGGCCTGGCAGGTGACACCTATGTAGCTGTTGTTCAACGGATGCCCTTCAGTACCGTCGGTATCCCACGGCGTCGGCTTATGTGGCATCACATAGATTTCACCATCGATATAGTCATCCAGGGAAATGAATTCATTTACGGCAGAAGGGGTGAAATACACGGGCGCCTTGAGCCTTATGACGATATCGCTGTATCCTGCATCTTGATCATCGACAGTCCAGGGCGCGGCAGCAAAGCCGGAAAAATCGAAGGTACCCTTGGTGGCAATGTGATGCAAGGTGATCTTGGTGACCATGAAACGGAGGTCATTCTCTCCGCCACGGGCATCTTTGTCGTAGCCGATCTTGAACTTGACCGAAGAGAGTGCGTGCTTGAAGAGCAGCGATACCGGCGTGCCGGCTTCATTGCCTTCGCTCAGCGCGACCAGCAGGTCTTTCTGCTCACTGACCTCGGCCGGGACGGTATAGACGAACTTCCCGTCGGTAATGACAGGAGCGGCGCCGGAGTTGTCGCAGGTCGCATAGAACTTGTGCGTGTCAGTGCCCTCGGGCCAATACAGGTTTTCGTACCCTGCGGCCACCCAGCCGTTGCCGGGATTCGAGAACAGGTAATTGTCCATCCATTTGTTGGAAGTACCCTGGATGCCTACCATGTTGAAGGCACTGACGGCGGAGATTTCCTCGCCGCGGGTATCGCCGTTGTTAACGACGTGGATGATAAAGGGTTTCCCAGAATCCGGGGAAGGAGGAGAAATACGTTCCTTGGAACAGCCCGTAAGGGCGGCCGCAAGCGCCAGTGCACCGGCTGCGGCTAAAAAAGAAAGGGGAATTCTTTTCATAGTGTCAGCTAAAGCTCAATTATCGTTTCGCAAAGATATGAAAAAAACAAGTATATTCGTGATATGGAATATTTGTCAAAACAAAGATACGACGAGATTGCAGCCGAATTGAAGCATCTCATAGGCGAGGTGTACCCCAAAATAAAGGATGACCTCGCCGAGGCCAGCGCCCAGGGGGACCGGAGCGATAACGCAGGATACCGCGAAGCCAGACGGATGCAGGCAAAAACAATCAGCCGTATCCGTTTCCTGCAGAATATCCTGGAGCATTCACGCCCCATTGATCCCGACGCCCTCCCCAAGGACAGGGTTTCCCTTCTAAGCAAGGTCGAATTCACCAACCTCTCGACTAACGCCCGCATGACATTCGAGATTGTCGCCCCTCACGAGATGGACCTCGAGGCTGGAAAGATTTCGCTGAAATCCCCTATAGGCGCCGCCCTGATGGGCAAGAAGGTCGGCGAAATTGCCGAGGCTCAGACCCCCTCCGGCACCCTCCGCCTCAGGATAGAAAGCATCAGCCTCTGATCGATAGCAGACCGAATTAACCTTTGCCTGTTTTTCGCATCTAATGTACAGACGCGAATTCAGACAAGCATGAACCCTCATCCATTTTGCACCATTGTTTTGGCACTGGCCTGCCCGCTTATTTGCCTCGAACTGAATGCCCAGCGCATCGTATGCGATGAAAACTGCAAGCTAGCCGACGCTCCGCCGGCAGCTTCTGTCCCAGTTTCCGCCCCGGTCGTGAAGGAGGAGCCGGGCTATGCCGTAGTCAGCCCCGTCGGACGGTCCTCCGTGAAAATGATTCAGCAGGCTCCGCGTCTTGAGACGCTGGACGGCAAGACCATCGCCGTAGTGGGCGTGAGCTTCATGACGGGTGTCACCCATCCCGAGATCAAGCGTCTGATCCTGGCCAATTATCCCTCAGCCAAAGTAATCCTCTTGGACGAAATAGGCATTGCGGGGCCGTATCCGGCACCCGGCGTGACGCGCAAGGCAAAAGAGGAATTCCAGGCAAAGCTCAAGGAGATGAAGGTGGATGCCGTGATTTCCGGCAACGGCGGCTGCGGGCTCTGCACACCTAAAGAGACCGGCTCCTGCATCGCTGCCGAATACTTAGGCATCCCTTCGGTCATCATTGCCGGCCCCGGTTTTGTGGACCAGGCCAGATATACCGCCCTTAACAACGGCGTTCCCGTGATGCGGGTGGCGCAGTATCCGGGCGCTTTCGCCACCCATACCGCCGGGCAGCTGATCCAGAACACGCGCGAGATCCTATGGCCGCAAATCGTGGATGCCCTTACCAGGCCCATCAGCGAGGAAGAACTCTCCGCCGGCATTTCCGGGGGCAAGGGCGACATCCGCGATGACGCCTTCTTCGGCACCCTGGACGAAATCAACGAGTACTTCAAGGAGATGAGGTGGTCCGACGGCCTGCCAATCGTCCCGCCCACTTTCGAGAAAGTGGAATCCTTCCTGAAATATACGGACTTGAAGTGGGATGAGACCGTGGCCGTCCTCCCCATCGCGCACAGGGACACCAAGCTCTGGCACGTGGCCGTAAATGCCGTCATGGCGGGCTGCAAGCCGGAGTATATGCCCATATTGATTGCGCTGACCAAGGGCCTCGGGGACGGCAACTTCCGCCGCACCCTTGCCAGTACGCACGCCTGGATACCCTACAGCTGGCTGAATGGCCCGGTGGCCAGGCAACTCGGCATAGACAGCGGCCAGGGGCAGATAAACGAGGCCGCGAACGTAGCCATCGGCCGATTCATGAACCTCGCACTGATGAATCTCTGCGGCTATTATGTGAAGCAGGACCGGATGGGATCCTTCGGCTATCCTATGTCCTGGTGCATGGTGGAAGATGATGCCGCCTGCCTGCGTATCGGCTGGGAGCCTTACCACGTACGCAAAGGATTCAACCTGGACGACAACACCATCACCCTGGCCTCCACGCTGCTCTGGGGCAACAACATGGCCCCATCCACTACCGATCCCCGGAAGGTGATGGAACTCATCGCCTGGGACATCTGCGAGCGAAGCCAGTTCGCCCTGGGCAGCGGCCGCCAGTTCACCTTCCGCACCATCCTCATGACAGAGCCGGTGGCGGCAATCCTTGCCGGGAAATACAAAAGCCCGGAGGCGCTGGAAAAGGTGCTGATAGATGAATCCCGCCGGCCGGTGAAAGAGAGGGCCTTTGCCAACTACTACGCCAATCCCGGCGGGGCGAAGGACGGCGGCGCGCACACTCTGAGGCAATATCAGGGCCACATCCGCAGAGATGAAGGCGGAGAAATGACCCCGACCCCCGAGTGGTATGACTCTCCCGAAAGCGAGCAGATGACCATCCCTACTATGAAGCGCGGGATGACCGCCTTCCTAATCACCGGTGATGCAGCCCGCAACAAGGTGCAGACCATGCCCGGCGGCGGATATGCCACGGTCGAGATAGAGTTTTACATCAGCGAGTAGGTGCCTGGTATTCCTTGTACACCTCGCCCTGCTCAATCAACGAAGCCCGGAATGCAAACTGCTGTTTATAGCACCGGTTGTCCTCTGTGGTAAAATAGACGTTATCAAACTCCTCATCCGATGCAGGAATGAAAAACATCAGTTTCTGTCCGACAAAAGGGCTCCATGCTCCTGCAGCTTCCGATCCGACTTCGTACCAACCTATGACATTGTCATTATAGCGTTTAGCCCTGTTGGAATAGACAACATAATTCACCCAATAACAGAACTGGTCATATTTGGTGTTATCAGGAAAAACCAAAAGGAAAGAATCCCCTTTCTGTTGGATCACGGGCCTTTCTACTGAAGAATTATGATTACTATTGAGTTTAACGAACCCGTCAACAGCATTATTCACTTCTTCCTCCGTCATCGTGACCTCGATAACCCGTAATCCTGTCGTGGTTTCATCACTCAAAAGGCGATTCATGGTAGTTGTTGCCTTCTGCTTTTGACCGGAAGAAGACTTGTGTCTAAAGAACAGAATGATAACAGCAAATACCAACGCTACGATTACGATAATTACACCTTTCATATAAAGACATTTTTGTTTACTAATTGCTAAGATAAGGTTTATTCTCAGCAAATCAAAGGTACTCGCTCAGTTCTATCAATCACTTAACTGCTCTTTCAATCACCTAACTGACGCAGACCATTTGTCAACCTGGGCGTCGGCAAAGTATCCAGGTGTTCCCGGTCTGCCAAAAACTTGCAGACCAGGAACAAAAACGCCCGAAATTGTTCCCGGTCTGCCAAAAACTTGCAGACCAGGAACACCCACCCAGCACCTGGCGCCGCTAGAAGCTGGCGCCGGGGGCGAGGCAGGTCTTTTGAGGGTTGGCGCCGAGCTGCGACCAGTTGGAGCCGGGCGCAGTGGTCTTGGGACAGGTGATCTTGTAGAGCACGGCTCCGGATGAGGAAGAGCCGGTCACGTAGATGTTGCCGTCCTTGTCGATGGTGGGGCTGGTCCTCGGATTGTCGAGGGACACCTCGGAAATGAGCTTGCCGTCGGCCGAAGACAGCTTCAGGAGCTTGTTGCCACCGTGACCGTTGTCGTAGTCGACCACGTAGATGTAGCCCATCGAGTCGATAGCCGGGACGCCCGTGTTATAGGTACCTTCGGTCTTGTACTCCCACGCCAGGGAACCATCCCTGTTGTTCAGGCGGAACACCTTTCCTGCTGTGCGGAAGTAGGCATTTCCTTCGGGATCCAGCACGCAGCCGATACCCAGCACGCCATCGGTGGTATGGCTCTCCAGCTCAACCTTCCATAAAGGAGTAGGAGCCACGCCGACCACGTAACTGTCGAGATTGTACTTGGCGCAGATCATGTTCTCGTTGTCGCTGGTCGCGCTGACATACACACCGTGGTTGGTTCCGATCACGGGCTGGCAGGCCTTGGTAAGGTAGCCGTTGCCGTCGGTATGGCGCATTCCCAGCAGATTGTTCTTGCGGTCGCCATCCGTATTGGCGGTGGTCTTCCAGTTGCCGATGGTGCCATCTACCGTAGCGATGTGATAACCGCCACCGGACTCTGTTCCGGGCTTGCGGCCCTGGCTGGTACCGCCACGGGCCGTGCCATAGACAAACTCGCCATTGTAGCCGATGGCCACGCCGCCCCAAGAGCCCTTGTCGCACTGCAGGCACTGCTGCACGCTGCCGTCGGAGCGTTTGAATACGGCGAAGTTCAAGGTGATGTCGTTACCGCAATTGGTCATAGGAACGGCAACATAGTCTCCGATAGGAGTTGCGATGGTGCAGCGGTACTGCGAGTAATTGCCCGTGTCGTGGTACCAGTTCTCGTCGGAAAGGTCTCCCTTCACGCTGTATAGGCCGCCATGGCCATCTGCGCTGTAACTATACTGCACGGGGATATACACATTGCCCTGGGCATCGATCGAAGGAGTCGGAGTCTGGATATCGCGGTCCGAGATATAAGGGCTGCGCTTTCCGATATCGTAGCTGCCGAAGATGGTTCCGTTGTTGTTGAAGCCGACCAGGTGGTAGCCGGAAGATGCAACATAGTTCTTGCTGCCGTCTGCCGACACTGCCGGGGCTGTCCAGTCTGCTACCGCGGTGCCCTTGTCGTCGGAAGTATCATCGTAGAGCACGCACCATTCGATGGTGAGGTCGTGCCCTGCGGAACGGGCCACGGACAGGGTCTTGGTGGCAGTGGCCTTCTGGCCGTAATGGTCAGTGACGGTCAGGCTGACGGGGATGTCGTTGCCGAAGGTGTTGAACACCACCTCGGGGTTCTGCTCGGAAGAGAGGATGCCGCCTATGTTCCACTCCCAGAGTTCGATGCCGTCCTCGGAGGTGGACTTGTCGGTAAATTTCAGGGTTTCATCCATCTGAGGATTGGCGGGAAGATCGAAATCCGCAACCGGAGGAGTATGCACTTCTCCGCCGCCGCCCTTGAACTGGAGTACGGCATATACCGGGTGATGGTCGGAGATCCAGTATCCTTTCCACTTCATGTTGAGGGTGCGGAAACGCAGGCACTTGTCGAATCCGCCATAGAAGATATGGTCGAGATGCTGGTGCTTGCTGATGGTGGACTGGCTCCCCCACCAGTGGAAGGTCTCGATATTGTCGGTTATGGGCGCGGTCTGCCTGGCGCTGGAATACTTGGCGAGGATGGGTGCAAGGGCAGAATCATCCTCTTCCACGTTCCAGTCGGCGGAAAGCACCACGGGAAGCCCTGCGGGGCATTTCTCGGCAACCGTATTGAGTATTACCAGGACCTCCTTGGACTGGGATGCGGCATAGAGGCTGAGGTGGGTGTTGAGGTAGAAGAACTTGCGTCCGTTTTCTTTCACGGTCAGCACGGCCCACGTGGCGGTCCGGCATACCCGGTCTTCGTTCTCGGGGAAATAACTGCCCGGGACGTCGGGCGTGGCGGACAGCCAGATGGTTCCCCAGTTATCTACCTGGATCTCGTTGGTCTTGTAGAGAATTGCGGTGGATTCTCCGCTCCGGACGCCGTCGTTACGACCGACGCCGATATAGGAGTAGCCTTTGCAATTGGCGATGATGTCATCTACCTGGATCATCTCCGCCTCCTGCAGGCCGAGCACCGGCGGTTCCATAGTGTTGACCATCTGGAAATATCCGGCCTTGCGGACTTCCCAGTCCCTGTCGCCTACGTCGGGGTCGTTCTGCTTGTTGCGGGCAGAGTAGAAACGCACGTTGGAAGACATGACGAGCAGGCCCTCGATCGACTCGGGTTCCGGTTCGTCCCCGGCGCTGCGGGTGTACCAATTGCTATAGTCCAGCCCCTCGTGCCTGTAACAGGAAGGCAGGAGGAGAAGCAGGGAAATAAGGATTACTATATACTTTTTCATATCTGTTCTGGTTTACCAACCGGGGTTCTGGTCGATGTGATAGCCGCGGCTTTCGTATTCGCGGACGACAAGGGGAGGTATGGGATCGAGATACTGCCTGTCGTCGGAGTACCACTTGCGCTTGATGGCAAGCTCGAAACGGAGGTCGTAGCCGCCGTCGGGATTCTCGTCGGCGCGGAGTCCCTGCTCGGGAGAATTGTCCGGGAGAAGCTGGACATATTTGTTCTGGGCATAAGACGGAACGTCGGCGTATGCGTCATATGTCACGTAGAAATCGTTGGTGTCGTCGTTGTTGACCTTGAACTGAACGTTCAGTGCAGGTACGTGCAGGCCGGTGATGGGAACGCGCTCGAAGCACTCTCCCTCCTTCCAGCGCCTGAGGTCGATTTCACGGAAGCCTTCGAGGACCAGCTCGATAGCCCTTTCGCGACGGATTTCGAGGATGACGGGGTCGTTGATATCCGGATAGAAGGTCTGTTGGAGGTAGGGATCCACGGATGTCGGCTTGGACGAGGTCACTCCGGCCTTGTCGCCGAATCCCGCCCTGAGGCGGAGGGCGCCGATGGTGGCGCTCCAGTCGGCATCGGTAAGCTCTCCGAGTTCGGCCTTGGCCTCGGCATAGTTGAGCAGCACTTCCGCGTAACGCAGGATGGGGAGGCTGTTCTCGTTCTTGCTGGTTCCGTTCTTGCTCGTGTCATCTTCCACGAACTTGATAGGCTGGTAACCGGTGACTGCGCAACCGCCGACGATGTCGGGACGGCGGTCCCGCCATCCGCCATGGTTGATTTCGTAGTCGGGGCCCTTCACCGTCTGGGCAAGACGCTCGTCGCGGTTGGAGAACTCGTTAAGGAAGCTGATGGCCTTGTATTTGGCCTTGTCGGTGAAACGGCTGCCATCCTTGCAAAGATATGTGAAGATGAACGCCCTGGACAGGCAGATGGCATCGCCGTAGGTTGCGGAATTGTAATAGTAGTTGGCGTTGCCGGTCACGATGTCGTCGAGCGAAGCCTGGACACCGAGGATAACCTCGTCGGTCAGAATCTTCTTCGAATAGAAAACGCTCCTGTAGGCTCCGAGCGAAGGGTTTCCGGTAAGATAGGAATCGTCGCAGACCTTGGTGTTGAGCTTGACGCTTTCGTCGGCCATGATGACCGCGGCAGCTTCGGCAGCCAGGCGGTACAGCTTAGCGGCGGTCCACTCTGCCGTCTCTTCGTGATGATACTTCCTCCACGATGCTTCGAAGAGGCAGGCGCGGCTCTTGAGGGCGTAGGCCGCATTCTTGGAGATGCGGGTATTACCCTGGGAAGATGTGGTCGTGATGTGCTCCGCGGCGAAGTCGAGATCTTCGATTATGTGGGAGATAATCACGTCGCGGGAATCCCTGTTCTTGTACATCTCGTCGAGTTCGGTGCTGTTGAGGCAGTGGTCGAACCACGGCACTCCGCCGTAAGCCTGTAGTTTCTTCAGATAGAAACGTGCACGGAACCAGCGGGCGAGGCCCTCGTAATGGTCCTTGTCTTTCTGGGGAACGGTGCAGTCGTCGCTGTGGATGCCGTCGATCAGGTAATTGATGGTCCTAAGGCTGCTCCAGCTCCACGAAGTGACGCCTTCCGGGCTGTATCCCTCGCAATAGAAAGAGTTGATGCTCTTGGCCGCAATGTAGTCGGCGCAGGTTCCTTCGGCGGAGCTGAGGTCGCTCAGCGAAGGAAGCTGGTTGTAGAAAGACAGGGTGTAAGCCTCCAGGCCCGAAGTTGATCCGAAGATCAGTTCCCGGCTGCCGGAAGATACCATCTTTTCTTCAAGAGTACAGGCCTGCATGCAGAGGATTGCAAGCGCTATTATGGCAAGTTGCTTTTTCATCGTCTTTTAGATTTTAATGGTTACACCGATGGAGAACGTGCGCATAGTCGGCAGGCTGTTACCGTCGCCGTAGTTATCCGAGTTGTTGCCGAGGTCCTTGTCGGAACCCTTTGTTGCCGTGGCGATATCCACGTCCGTGGTAAGCCTGTAGATAGGCGCCCAGGTGTAGAGGTTCTCGCCGGAGAAGTAGATGCTGAGGCCGCTGATGTTCATCCGCTTGACCCATTTCTGAGGCACGTTCCATCCAATCTGCAGGTTCTGGAGGCGGAAGTAAGATGCGTCGAATACATAGCGGTCGACCTTGTGCTGGCCGGAGAAGAAGATGCGGTAGTAACCCGTGTACTTGGGGAGGTAGGCATCCTTGTGCTCGGGCGTCCATGCGTTGTTGACGGTCCATGCGAGGGCGTTGCCGTACGGGCGGTGGTACTGACCCCAGATGATGGATTCTCCACTGGGGTACCATCCCTGCTTGCCTATGCCCTGGAACATGGCGGAAGCGTAGAAGCCTTTCCAGTCGACGTTGAACGAAAGGGAGTACATGTAGCGGGGATGCTTGTTGCCCACGATCACCATGTCGCCCGGATCATCTACCGTAAGCGAGCCCTTGTCCACCTTGTGGTTACCGTTGCGGTCCTGAAGGATGACGTCGCCGGGCTTGGTAAGATAGCCTTCGTGAAGCTGGATGAGGTCGTTGACATACGGAACGCCGGTCCCGTAGTAATTGTCGATCTGGTCCTGGTCGTCGAAGAAGCCGTCGAACTTGAAACCCCAGATTTCGCCTATCTCCTGGCCCACGTAGTAGTCGCTGAGCGACTTGGTCGGGTTGTTGTAACGGGTGACGAAGGTGCGGTTGTCGGCCAGGGTGGCCTTGACTCCCACATTCATGTCGTGCCCGCCCACCTTGAACGAATCGCCATAGCTTAACGAAAGCTCGAATCCGCGGGTGACCAGGTCGGCGTAATTGCCCTTAGGCGAACTGGCTCCGTAGGTGTCGGGGAGTTTCGGACCGACAGTGTACATGTTCAGCGTGTTGCGGACGTAATAGTCGGCGGTCAGGTTGACCTTGCCGTTGTATAAGCCGAGGTCGATGCCCCCGTCGGTGGTCCGGGCATTTTCCCAGGTAAGCCCGTCGGGAACCTGGCTCGGGATGGAGGTGACCCTGTGTTTGCTCTTGCCGTCGATTATGTAAGAAAGGTTGCTGAAACCAAACCTCTCCATATAGGCATAGGCATCCACGTTACCATTGCCGAGTTCGCCCCAGGAGAAGCGGAACTTGGCGTTGGATATAATCGCCGGATTGACCTTGAACCAATGCTCCTGGGAGAGCCTCCAAGCCGCCGATACCGAAGGGAAGAAGCCCCACTGCTGGTTGGACGGGAACTTGGACGAGCCGTCGTAACGGCCGTTGATTTCAACGAGATAACGCTCGTCGTAGGCGTAGTTCACACGGAAGAAGACACCTTCCGTGCGCCAACGCGTCTCGTAGGAATAGGTAGTAATGTTGTCGCCGAGGGCGAGCTGTATGTTCTCGGCATCCTCGGAAATAAGCCCGTAGCGGAGCATCTGCCCGATCTTGCTGAGGGAACGCTCCCAGTTGAAACCGACCAGCGCCTTGAAGTCGTGTTTACCGTTCCAGATGTTGGCATATTCGGCATACTCGTTGGTGGTGTAGTAATTGGTGCGGTTCCAGGTATCCTGGATGTAATCGTTGACACCGGGCGTGCCGAGCCAGGTAATCTGACCGGGGGCTTCGCTGTAGGAGACCATCGAGTTCTTCTTGGTGTAGTTGTACCAGGCCGCTTTGGCGGTGAAGTCGGCGTTCAGGCGGAGGGTATGATTGAAGAATTCGGCCTTGAGACCGGTAGTGGAGCTGAATTCGTTACGGAACTGGTCGGTGTAGTTCTTGCCGGTCACGAGGCCTCCGATGGCCATTGCACCGCTCTTGGTGAAGGTGCCGTCAGGGTTCCAGATGGGGGAACTCACTCGGCCGTTATCCTGGATGGCACGCAGATAGAGACCACTGTTGGTCTGGTTGGAGCCGGCGGGGATGTGGTTCTTGTCGTAGTTGAAAGAAACATTCTCCCGTATGGTCAGCCAGTCGGTGGGGCGGGCGGTCAGTTTCGCGCGCAGGGACGGCGACAGGTAGGTGTCGGGGTTGAAGTTAAGGATACCGTCGTATTTGTAGATACGGCCGGAGAGGTAGAAATCGATCTTATCGGTCGATCCGCTTGCAGAGAGGTTGTGCGTCTGGGCGAATGTGTAAGGCTTGTAGATCACCTTGTAGTAGTTGGTGTTGCCGTAGTACACATATCTTCCGGTATCGTCCAGGTCGACTTCTTCCGTAATGCCTTTCTCCTTGCGGCGGAGGAATTCGCTCATCCAGGCCCTGGAGAAGTCCTGGCTCGTGTTCATGCCGGAAGGCTCGGTGCCCATGTAGTTGTAGTAGGCGTCCCGGAACAGGCTGGCGTACACATAACCGTCGTCCACGATGTCGGGGAGGTTGGTAGGCTGGAGGAAAGAGAAGTTGGCGTTGTAGTTGAAAGTGAATTTACCCGCTTCCCTGGCAGCATCCTTGGTAGTGATGAGCACGACACCGAAGGTCGCGCGCGAACCATATATGGAAGCCGATGCTGCATCTTTCAGCACCGAAACGCTTTCGATGTCGTCCGGGTTCAGCAGCGCAGGATCGCCTTCCACTCCGTCGATGAGGATGAGGGCGCTTCCGCCGCCACCGATGGAGGTCGTACCGCGGATGTTGTAATCGGCAGAGCGGCTCGGCTTACCGTCGGAAAGTGAGATGTTGAGGTTCGGGATGGCTCCCACCAGCATCTGCGTGGTATTGGACGAGGGGCGTCCGGCGAAAACCTCGGAGGACACCTGGTCCACGGCGCCGGTAAGGTTGGCGCGTTTCACGCTGCCATAACCCACGACGACCACGTCGTCGAGATATTCGCTCGAGGTGGCGAGCAGTATGTTGTAAGGCCCCGGCCCCGAAACGGTGAAGACATAGTCTTCGTAGCCGAGGGATGAAACGACGATTTCCTTCCCCTTTTCGGTCGTAAGGGTGAAGGCGCCGTCCAGGTCGGTGATGGTACCGTTATTGGTCCCCTTCAACACGACACCTGCACCGATTACCGTCTCCCCGGTATGCGCATCTTTCACGATACCGGTGATGGTAATCCCCTGTGCAAAGCCCGCGACTGCAAGGAGCCAGAAGAATAATGTAAATGCTAAACGTCGCATAGGATACGGAATATACTTTTTGCAAAGATAATCGAGTCGCCGTTATTCTTTTTATGACAAAATCGCCGAGAATTGCAACGATTGAATATTTTCGGGAAGCAGGGAAATTTGCAGATATCTGAAAAAAGCATTTAATTAGCACGTTAAATAATTAGGGGCCATGCGATTGAATCATTATCAAGCACCTTCTGCGGAGGCTGTTACGTTCTGCACGCGGGAGAATCTTCTTATTTTAAGTGACTTCGGTCAGACAGGATATGCCGGAAGCGGTTTCGAAGACGACGGCAGCATCATAGATATTCCCGACTCGTTCTAAATGTCCTGCCTTATGAAAAAGATACTCAAGTATGTAGGGCTCGGCATTTCCGCAGCCAGCTTGCTTTTCTCCTGCGCCAAGAGCGAAGAATATACTCCCGGAGGGACCATCGATATGACGGTCGTGGCCGGGGATCCGTCCGTCAAGACCGTAATCGACGAATATGAGGCCGGCGGAAAAACCCGCTACGGCGTGCTCTGGGAAGCCGGAGACGTGCTCGGCGGCGTAATCAAGGTCCACGGCACAGGATTCACCATGATAGGCAGGCGCGAGTCTTCGCCCCTCGCATCCGGCGGAGAAACCGCATCTTTCAAGTTCTCGGGAATACTTTCCGGTACGGATTACAACTGTTCCTTCGTTTATCCGGCTTCTGCCCTCACCGAATCAGGCACCTCCTTCCTCGTTACGCTGCCGTCGGCGCAGACTTTCGCATCGGGCAGCTTCGATCCCGCGGCCGACGTGCTGCTCTCCGAGCACATCTCCGGGCATCTGATGAGCATCGCCACGGACGTGAACGCCCGTTTCGTCCGGGTAGGCGGTACCGCCCGTATGCTCATTACCGCGCCTTCCACCACGGAAACCATACAGAAGATAGTTTTCTCCACGACGGACAACATCAAGATTGCCGGCTCCTACACCCTGGATGCTAATTCCGGGGAACTGTCGGACGAGATGACATCCGGGACCAATTCCATAAGCCTTACTCCCGCATCTGCCACCAGCTATAACGGAGATGTGGTAGTATGGTTCCGCCTGGCCGAACTGACGCTCAGCGACAACTTCACCCTCAGCATCACCACCGACAAGAAGGTCTATACCAAGAACGTGAACCTGGCTGCGGCGGGCAGGACTCTGGAATTCCGCAACAGCAAGCTCACCAAGTTCTCGGTAGATATGCGCGGCGTGCCCGGAGTGGGTTTCAGCTCGACTGACGTGCTCGACGCCGACTTCACGGGCATCACAAGCACCAGCTACTCCAGCTGGAGCGGCAAGGCCGGCTCGTCTTCTACCGCGGTGTATGCCGGCTACAGCGCACGCAGGGACGGTGGCGAGATAGGCATACGCAGCGATGTCGATTATACGGGGAGCTTCTACAGCGGCATAGTCACCACGGCCTCAGGAGGCAAGCTGAAGGAAGTATCCGTGACCGTCACCACCACCTCCAATGCCACCAGGACCGTCGATATATACGCCAGCAACACTCCCTACGCAAGCCCTAACGACCTTTACGACAGCTCGGCGCACGGGGATCTCGTGGCCTCGATGACCTTCCCCGGGAATTCCACGAACACCCAGACCTTCCAGTTCACCTCCGACTATGCTTTCATAGGCATACGCTCCAAGCAGTACGCCATAAACATCCCCGAAATAAGGGTTTCGTGGGAAGGCGGGAAGCCCATGGTAGTCACCGGCGGCGTTTCCGACGTTACATACAGCAGCGCCACCCTCCACGGCTCGTTCGGGGCTGCCTCCGGAGGAATATATGAGGCAGGTTTCTACTGGGACAGCGATGCTTCCGCGCTCGAAAACCTGGCCCATCCCGCGCAGGTGGTCACCACCGACGGCACCAGCGCCACCGGCGGCAGCTTCAGCTGCAGCCTCGGCAGCCTGCCCGACGAAGATGCCATCTACTACTACAAAGCCTATGTACTGTGGCTGAACCCCGAGACCAACCGTTACGAAGAATACTTCGGACGCATCTCCTCGTTCAGGACCCTGGCACATCATAATTCTACCATGCCCACCTGGCTGGAACTGCCCTCCTACGATATAGTGGATATGGCAGGCACCACCACCTCTCCCCTCGACGACCTCTACTTCGTCACCCACCGGGCGCAGATGGGAGGCATCCGGCAGCGCAACTACTCGATGCTCTACGACCCGGCGATGTACGCCTCGTACTGGGTGGCCTATCCTCTCTGCCGCGACCATCTGACCTCCGGCCGTACCGACCACTGGGGCATATTCGACCCCCAGGTTCCGGTGTCGAAGCAGGTGGACCTCGAGGCTGGATATGGGGTGAGTCTGGGCGACGACTATTATGCCCGCGGGCATCAGATTCCCAACGCCGACCGTAATGCAGTGCCCGAGATGCAGGAGCAGACCTACTATCCTACCAACATTACTCCCCAGCTGCAGAACAGCGTGAACGGAGGAATCTGGATGCACCTCGAAGGCGGGGTCCGCGAATCGGTGAAGGGGACGGATACAGTATATGTAGTAACCGGTGCCGCCTTCCGCAAGAAGGGAAGCAGCGATGTGATCTCGACCATACAGCCCACCAGAGGCCGCCCCGAGCTTCCTCTGCCCAATTACTATTGGAAGGTGCTGCTGAAGGTAAGGTGGAGCGGCAACTACGTCACCGATGCCAAGGCAGTAGGCTTCTGGATCGAGCATAGCCTGAACATGCCCACGGAGGACAACGCCTACATAAATTACGCGGTCAGCGTGGACCAGATAGAAGCCTGGACAGGATTCGACTTCTTCGCCAACCTGCCCGAAGAACTCCAGGCCGCCTGCGAAAGCAGCTCCGACTGGATGAGCTTCAAGAACTACTAGAATCTGGCGGGATAGCCCAGGATCTGGTAGGCGATAGAGTAGGCCATCCTTCTATGTCCCTCGGTATTGGGGTGCAGTAGGTCGTGGTACTCCAGGGCAAGTTCTGAACCGGGCTCGGCCGCAGCAGCTTCAGCCGCCGTATGAGCGCGCTCTACATCGCTTTCGCGGAAATAACGCTTATAGGCAGTGTCTGTGGGGAAAAGACCGCAGATGCTGCCTAAATCTATTACAGGCACCGCCCAAACATCCCCCGCTTCCTTGATGACCCTGACATAATCGTCGATATACAGTCCAAGGGGATTCGCGAAGCTTTCCTCCGGCTGGACATTGTACTGATAACAGTTGAAATATCCCCTGTGGATGGGAGTGAGAAGGATTATCTGCTTGGTGGGATAGTTGTGCTTGAGGAAGGAAAGGAAACGGTTGATGCGGGAGCGCACCGTGGGTTCGTCCATAACCGCAACCCGGTGGCGAAGGGTGGCAGGGAATCCGTCCCTGTTTACGGTGAGGGTTTCCTCCCTGTACCATTCTCCCAGAGGAATGGAAGAATTGAAATCGTTCGTGCCTATGAAGATCAGCACGGCATCCAGTTCCTGGCCGTGTTCCTCCATCATCTTCCTGGCCTGACCCAGCACCTGTTCGGTCTGGTGGCCGTTGATGCCATAGCAGTAGGGCTGTATGCCAAGTATGGATGCTAGCTGATGCCAGTATATATCCTGGAAGCCGAGCTGTCCGGCATCGGTGATGGAATCGCCGAGGAAGGCTACCCTGGCTCCGTTCCACTGGCTGGGGATTTCGGGCCCGTCTTTCTTAGCATTGGCCTGGACACTGAACAACAACGCCATCAGGGCGGTCAGAAGAACTATCCTTTTCATAATTATCTGTTTTGTTTGAAATATGATTCCATATCTGTGTACTTGTTCGCGAATTCCCTAGGGCTAAGCCCGTACCTGCTCTTGAAGAGCTTGCCAAAATGGGAGCCCGACAGGAAACCGGTCTTCTCCCATACATCCCCCACCTTGGCGTTGGGCAGGCAGAGCAGCTCCGCCGCCTTTTCCATACGTATCATTATTATGAGGGAGTTCGGGGTCAGGCCAGTGGCCTTCTTCACTTTTTTGAACAGTGTAACCCGGCTGACTCCCAGGGTCTCGGCTATGGCCTCGATGGAGAGATAGGGGTCGGAAATATTGTCCCGCACTATGTTCACTATCTTCGAGACGAACTTGTCGGACGAGAACTCCACCGGGGCCTCGCCCGCCAGGGGTATCTCCACCGTTTCCACCGGCACTTCGCCGGACAGTGCGGTGACGGTCACGGCGTCGGTAGAAGCATCCGCCTTGAGGGAGACCGCCCCTCCCCTGTCGTCCAGGGCATTCTCCACCATAGAGCAGAGGGCCGGCAGCATTACCGAAGGACGGACCATCGCCGAGTTGTTGCCCGTATAGGAGTAACGCAGGTCCGGTCCGGCCGCTTCGCAGAAATGGCGGAGGACGGCTTCGGCACCCAGCATAGTGGCGGAATCGGAATAATCCACCGGAGTATCGGCCAGGGCGGCCAGGCCATCCATCGAATTGTCCCGGGCATACTCCCGTATCTTCTGCAGGAGATCCTTATACAGGGATTTGGAGACTGCTTCCCGGAGATAATCCTCCTTCTGCGAGGCGGATATCTTCTTCTGTTTCCTATAGCGATAGGAGAGCAGGAACAGGGCCACCAGCACCACAAGGCCGAGCGAACTCAGCAGGACTATTACGACTACGGCCCTGGCAGTGCGGGATACCCGTATGCCGAGGGTGGAAACGGGGCCGAATTCCGCGCCCGGGGAGCGGGCAGCCTGCACCTTGAAACTGTATGAGCCCGGCTTGATGTCGGTGTAGAGCACGCCGCCGGCCAAATCTTCGCTGACGACCTCGTGCCACCCGTCCTCATAGCCTTGGAGACGATAGCGATAGACATTCGTCCGTTGGGATTCGTAGTTGAGAGCTATGAAATCGACAGAAAGGCCCACCCTCGAGCCGGTGACCTCTATCTTGGAACCGTCGAGCCGGGCGGGGGTCATCTCACCTCCGTCCACCATCGTGCCGGCACCCTTGATAATGACGCGGAGCAGCCCGGGCTTGCCGCCGTTCTTGAGGAGCGAGGGAACGAAGCTATTGATACCTCTGGCGCTGCCGGTGAGTATGGTCCCGGAGGATAGTTTGAGTATGGATGCAATATTGAAACGGTCGCTGATGAAGCCGTCCTCCACGGTATAGCGGACCAGCTGTCCCGCAGCATCGTAGCAGAAGAGCCCCTTATCGGTGGTGATCCAGAGGCCGCAGTAATCCGGGGCCATCCCGCTGACCTGGAAATTGCGCAGAAGCGGGGGATCACAGGGCACCAGGAAGCCGGCGGCATCGAGCACATACACTCCGTTGGCCGTTCCGGCATATATACGGCCCTCGTAGATATCTACGCAGGATACGTGCTTGGGATAATCCCCCGGCACCGTCCCGAAGTCCCCGGTGGCATAGGAGTACTTTACGAGGCCGTTCTTTTCGGTGGCGAAATAGAGTGTTCCGCCGTGCTGAAGTATGCGAACTATATCGCTGTGGCTTTCGAGGCTTATCTTGCGGCGGAAGAGCCCGGCAGCCTCGTCCAGTACGCCTATTCCGCTGGTAGTGCCTATCCAGAGGGTCCCGCGGTCGTCGCGGAAGATGGAATAGACGTCCGTCATCCCATCCTCCATATATTTCCCGTCATAGTGGCGGATGCGCCCGCTGCGGCGGTCGATTCTGTAGAGCCCGTTCTCGAAGGTCCCCACCCAGACGAAGTTCCCTTCGGTGAGTAGGGCGTGGATGTTCATATTGGAGTTGTTCCGGTCCACGTCCACGCGGGAGTAGGCCCCGGAAAGAGGGTCGTAGATGCTGAGCCCGCCGTCGTCGCTGCCCACCAGCACCTTGCCGCCATCGGTCTCCGCCATTACCGAGATTATGCTTCCGCAGCCGGGGGCCGGGTATATGGATTTGACTATGTTGGTGTTGGCGGAGCGATAGTTGATGCCGCCGAAGTAGGTGCCCACCCAGAGGCCGCCGGCACTGTCCTTCATCAGGGCATAGACAAACTTGTCGTTCAGCTGGCCGTTATTCTTTCCACCCCTGTCCACCCAGGAATATTCGCGGCGGGTGGAGTCGAAGGAAAGCAGGCCGAGGTTGGTGCCTATCAGCATTTCGCCAGGATCGAATTCCAATATGGTGCGGGCCGTAATCTTCTCGTGGCCCGATTGGAAGGGGAAAGAGACGGCGCGCATATCGCTGCGGTCCACCTTCCAGAGATCGCAGTTGGAATCACATATCCAGAGATTTCCATAGGCATCCTGGCAGACGCAGGTACCCGAGACCATCTTCCGCCCGGTGAACCTGTCCGCCAGGGGATAGGCGGAAAAATCGTCAGTGGCTGTATTGTATTTATATATGCAGTCGTCCAGGCAGACCAGCCAGATCTGCTTGTCGTGGGTTATCAATATATCTATTATGGTGGCGCCAGGCCCCTTTCCCTGGTAGCTGGTCCATTTCCCGTTCGGGATGCTGTAGCGGAAGAGGCCCTGGCCGATGGTACCTACCCAGATATTGCGGTTATCGTCCGCGACTATGCGGTTCACCGAACAGTCGTCGGTGGGGCCGTCGAGGCTGTCGATATGAAGGCGGGTGGTGGAACGGCTCCCGTGGTCCTTGCAATAAATGCCTTCGAAGGTGCCTATCCAGAGAGTCTTGGTGTCCTTGCTTTCACAGATGTCGAAAACCGACTTTCCCCATTCTTCGCCGGGGGGAGGGACGCAGGGAGTGAATTCGTTGCCATTGCACCAGCAGAGGCCGTAGGAAGTGCCGGCCCAGACTATGCCATCGGAATCCTGCAGCAAGGTGCGGACCGTATTGGAAGGCAGCCCCCGGTCCGTGGTATAATAACGGAACTGGGCCTTTGACGAGAAGGCGGCCGAGAGAAGCAGGAGCAGGGCGGCCGCGAGGCGGTTGATGCGTTTCTCCATCATAATCAATGGTTTCCCAATCGCAAATATGGTAAATAAATCCTAGTCTTATAGTCAAGTTTTTAGCTCATTTGTTAATTTTCTATATCAATAGTACAGTTTTAACAAATTAACCAATTATTGAACGATTGTGTGCGGTCGTTCTTGTTTATTGTACTTAATTTCACGGCGGACCAAAGGAAAACGATATTTATGAGAGAACTACTCCTATCTATCCTGCTGTTTTCTGCGAGCTTCGCAGGAGCCGCTCCGGCGCAAGATGGATTCATGGTTCATAACGGGGATCTTACCTTGAAGGTATCAATAGGAGAGAGTATAAACTATTCCGTAGAAGTCTGTGGCACGGAAGTGCTCTCTCCCAGTCCCCTTTCCCTATCCTTGAAAGATGGTCCCGTTCTGGGCCGGAACCCTAGAATCCGTAAGGTGGAAAGGCGCCACGGTACTGAGGAAATCGACGCACCTCTGTACCGCAGGAAGTCCATTTCCGCATCTTACGAAGTCCTCGACATCTCTTTGGCCGGGGGCTATGGTGTAGAGTTCCGGGTCTATCCCGATGGCGTAGCCTACAGGTTCAGCACCTCTTTCAAGGATGATGTCGTGGTGGAGTCCGAGCAGGTGGAATACCGCTTCGCAGAAGATTTCAGGACGGCCGTGACATATGTCACCCCCAGCCCCGAAGCCGGCCCGGACTCCTACCGCTCATCTTTCCAGGCACAGTACAGCATCGAAAGGATTTCCTCCTGCAAGGGACATCCCACCTTCGCGTTCCTGCCACTGTATGTGGATGCCGGGGAAGCGGGGCGCCTGCTCATCACCGAGTCGGACGTGGAAGACTATCCGGGGATGTTCATAAAGGCCGGAGAAGGCCTTTCTTACGTTGCCGAGCATCCCGGATATCCGTTGAGTTTCTACTATGACGAATCCCACGCCAGATACCCGCTGACCCGGGCGGACTATATCGCCCGCTGCAAGGGGAAGAGGACCTACCCCTGGCGTATCCTCATATATGGAAAAGATGACGTTGCCCTGGCGAACAACGATATGGTCTATAAGACTGCGGCGCCATCCAGGCTTGCGGATGCTTCCTGGGTGGAAGGTGGGCAGGCCGCCTGGGACTGGTGGAACGGCACCCGCATCTCGAAGGTCGATTTCGTGTCGGGGATGAATACCGGCACCTATAAATACTATGTGGACTTCGCCGCCCGCTTCGGGATCAAGTACGTGCTGATAGATGACGGCTGGTATTCCTACGAGGAAAACGACCTGCTGCATCCCATTCCCGGAATGGACCTGGAGGAGATAGTGGCCTACGCCGGTTCCAAGGGCGTGGGCATTCTGCTCTGGGCCGTCGGAGACAGCTTCGAAAAGCAGATCGAGGCCGTCTGCAGCAAGTATTCCGCAATGGGCGTCAAGGGTTTCAAGGTGGACTTCTTCGACCGCCAGGACCAGGAGCTCGTGCAGAGTATCTACCATATGGCGGAGGTAAGCGCGCGCTACGGCCTCACTATCAATTTCCACGGGATGTACAAGCCAACCGGCCTCAGCCGCACTTGGCCTAACGTGGTAAACTACGAGGGAGTGTTCGGGCTCGAGCAGCTGAAATGGACGGAAGGGGATGCCGCCGATATGCCCTTCCACGACGTGATGCTTCCTTTCACCCGCGGAGCCGTTGGGCCGCTTGACTACACTCCGGGCGCTATGCGCAATGCCACCAAGGCCAACTTCCGGGCCATAAGGATGGACCCTATGAGCCAGGGAACCCGCGCCCATCAGGTGGCTCTCTATGTCATCTTCGACTCCCCCGTAACCGTGCTCTGCGACAATCTTACCAATTATATAAAAGAAGAAGAGACCACACGCTTCATCACCGGAATTCCCGCCGTGCCCGACAGATTGGAAGTGCTGGCCGGAGCGCCAGGGCAATATGTGCTTTCCGCCCGGCAGCTGGGGGATTCCTGGTGGGTCGGCGGCATCACCACCTGGGAGGCCCGCGACATCCACGTGGACTTTTCCTTCCTGGGAGAAGGGAGCTGGAAAGCCAGCATCTTCCGGGATGGCGTGAATGCCGACCGCGTGGGCGAGGACTATAGGATAGACACTTGCACGGTGGACGCTTCCACTTCGATGGACATACACTGCGCCCCTGGCGGAGGCTTTGCCATCAGACTCGAGAAATAAACTCCAATTACTTATAACCAATTACTATGATCCATTCTTACAACCTCAAAAAGCTGGCAGCAGCCACGCTTCTGTGCTTGTCGCAACTCGCCCAGGCACAGGAAGGGGGAACCGGCATCACCGCCGTCAGGGACAGCCTGGAAGACCAGGTGCTGGTGCTTGACGACGTCGTGGTGGTGGGTTACTCCTCTACTACAAAGAGGGATCTTATTTCGTCCGTTTCCCAGGTCAAGGCGGGTCAGATTTCCAATCTGCCTACCACCAGCATCTCGCAGGGCCTGGCCGGACGTTCTCCCGGACTCATTGTTACGGAAAGGGGCGGCGGTGCCAACGTTGATCCTGCCATCAGCATCCGCGGCGGCAGCAATCCACTGTTCGTCATCGACGGAATAATCCGCACCAAGGCGGATTTCGTGGCTCTCTCCCCCGAGGACATCGAGCAGCTGAACATCTTGAAGGATGCATCCGCCACGGCCATCTACGGCGCGCGGGCATCGAACGGCATCATCCAGGTGGTTACCAAGAAGGGTAGCGTGGGCAAGGTTACGGTGGAATACGACTTCACCCAGAGCTACGCACAGCCCGCTTACTGGCAGAAGACCAACCGACTCTGGAAGCGCTACGAATTCGCCAACCAGGCCAGCATCAACGACGGCCTCGAGCCCCAGTACACCCCCGAAATCATAGAAAAGGCCAAGAACGGCCTGGACGCTATGGGAAGACCGATGCAGGTTTCCAGGGACATAGTGCTCAAGGACTGGGCTCCGCAGAGCAAGCACAGCATAAGGATAAACAGCGGCAACGAGTATTCGCAGACCTATATATCCTTCGGCTATGTGGACAACAACTCCCTGTACAAGGTCGCCGAGAACTACCTCAAGCGGGCTACCTTCCGCGTTGCCAACACGGTAAACATCAAGAACATCGGCCTGCAGATAAACACTAGCGTAGATGGCTATGTGCAGAGGGAGACCCAGCCTTGGTCCAACATTGACCCGGGTTACCGCACGGCTTTCGCCGATATGCAGAACGCCCCCGAAGCAGTGCTGCTCAACAAATACGGCCTGCCCCTCACGCTGGGCAACATCAACATCATTGCCGAGCTCTCCGACGACTCAGGATACTATCGCACCAAGAACAACCTCATCAACGCCAAGGCCGAGGCCGTCTGGGACATCCCCGGGGTCAAGGGCCTGAAAGCCAAGTTGTCGGCCGACTACCGCTACAACATAGTGGATGCCAAGGAGTGGGGGATGGACCCGGCCACCTACGAGTGGGATTCCCAGACCCCGAGATACGCCGGTAACTCCAAGCTCAACAAGGATATCAGCCAGCTCTCCGACTACACCACCCAGGCCTTTCTGGAATATGCCGGCACCTTCGGCAAGCATTCAGTATCGGCCGTGGGAGGATATGAGCAGTTCTACGAAAGGGGTGACCAGGCAGGCCTCGGCCGCAAGGACTACGAGTTCCGGGTGGACCAGATAAATGTCGGCCCGGCCAGCAAGCAGACCAACTACGGCAGCGAGGCCGAGATGGGCCGCGCCGCCTGGATATTCCAAGGCAGATACAATTACGACCGCAGATTCTACTTCGAAGGCAGCCTCCGTTACGACGGTTCCGACTACTTCGCCCCCGGCAAGAGGTGGGGAGCTTTCTTCGGCGGATCCCTCGGCTGGATAGTGACTGCAGAAGAGTGGATGAAACCCCTCGTGGACCGCAACATCCTCAATATGCTCAAGCTCCGGGCCTCTTACGGCCAGACCGGTCTCGACTCCAGCGCCGGCCGCTTCGCCTACCTGCAGAAATACAGGCTGGAGAGCAAGGGCTACGTAGTTGACAATGAATACGTCCCCGGATTCTTCGAAGGAGACCTTCCTTCCCCCGACCTTACCTGGTACACCACCGACCAGACTGACATAGGCTTCGACTTCGCCTCTGCGAAAAACCGACTCTATGGTTCTTTCGACTACTTCTACTACAAGACCCACGGATACCTGGTATCCCCGACGGGCCAGAGCTATCTGAACGTCATCATGGGCGTGGGAATGCCCAAGGTGAAATCGGACAGCGAGCACAGAAGGGAAGGTATCGAAATCCAGATGGGCTGGAGGAGCAACATAGGCGAATTCAGCTACGACATCTCGGCTAACTTCACTTACTTCGATCAGATGTGGGCATACGACCAGTCCGAAGCCGAAGCCTCCTATATGAACCCCTACACCAGAGCTCAGCAGACCAGGGGTTACTACGGCAATCTGTATCACTCCCTCGGCTATTATCGCGACCAGGACGATGTCTTCAACAGCGTCGCCTACCTCGCCGGCATCACTTCCGGCGCCCTGGCCCCCGGTGACATCAAGTACGAGGACACCAACGGCGACGGCCAGATCAACTCCGAAGACTACCGTCACCTCGGCAAATCCAGCATGCCCCGCGGCCAGTACGGCATCAACATCGCACTCGGCTACAAGGGTTTCTACTTCAACTCTCTGTTACAGGGTTCCACGACGGCCAATCTCTACATCTCGGCGACCAACTCGATGCAGACCCTCCACGCCGGGAACCTGACCACCATCTATCCTTATCAGGAGGATACCTGGACTCCGACCAACCAGAACGCCGCCTATCCGAGACTGATGTACAACACCAACCTCAACTCGAACAACAACTACCTCTCCAGCGACTTCTGGCTCCTCAACTGCGCCTACCTGCGAATCAAGGACGTACAGTTCGGCTATGACTTCAAGTATGCGCTTCTCAAGAATGCCAAATGGGTTTCCCGCCTCCGCGTAGGAGTGTCCGGCCAGAACCTCGTAACCTTCTCCAAGGCCAAGAAGTATGGTATGGACCCCGAAAACGTGGATGCTTCGGGCTACGGCTACCCCGTGAGCAGGACCCTGGCACTGACCATCAATGTAGGATTCTAACAGAATGAGTATGAAAAAGATTTACACGATAGGCCTGATGGGACTCCTGTTCTTTGGAGTGTCATCCTGCAACGATCCGCTCGACACCCATCCTACCGACTTCTTCGACGAAGCGACCGTTTGGAGTTCCTTCTCTACGGCCAACGCCTTCGTGAACGGAGTTTACGGTGCCGTGCTGGCGGATTCCAGTAACGGCGAAGGCACAGGAATGTGGGCGGGCAATGGCTCCGCCGTATTCTGGGAGTGCCGCACCCCCAACTCCGTATGGTGCTCCCTGGTGGGAGAAGGCACCGACGGCTTCCCCCTGGAAACATCCATCAACGCCTACAGTAATTATGGCGTGAACCATTCCACCGGCCTCCGCATGTGCAATGTCATTATCGAAAAGGCAGCAGCTTCCCAGGTAATGAGCGAGGAGCAGAAGAAGATACTCGTGGCTGAAGGTAAGTTCCTCCGCGCGATGACCTTCTTCGATCAGGCCCGCAAGATGGGATATTTCATCCCCATCAAACAGGTCCTCTCGCAGAACGACACCCTGGCTGCGAAGATCCCTATGACCTCCAGCCTGGTCGAGAGCTACGACATCATAGTCGAGGATTTCGAAGATGCAATAGCCGACCTGCCCGAGTTCTCCAGCGCCGGCCGGGCCAACAAGTACGCTGCCGAAACCATGCTTTCGGAAGCCTGCCTGCAGGCCTACGCCTACACCAAGGACACGAAGTATCTCGACAAGGCCATCTCCGCCGCATCCGACGTTGTGGAGCACAAGGCTCTCTCCCCCAACTACGGGGACATCTTCAACATCGGCAATTCCACCGACCCGGAAATCCTCCTCGGATACTATTATCTGGAGGAAGATACCTACGTGAGCAATTTCTGCGAGCTTATCGACGTAGGACCCAACATCCAGGTCACCGATACCGAACCTTCGATGTGCCCCATCCCCTTCAAGAACGCGCACGGCGGTGCCACCTTCATGGGCTGGGCAGTATTCTTCCCCACCCAGGACCTGGTGGACCAGTATCTGGTGGTGGACGATGCCACGGGCAAGGCCCTCCCTTGGTGGGAGACTTCCCAGTGGAAGGATAACGTGGATGATCTGGACCCTGCGAGCGTCACCACGCCCGGCCAGGTGGACAGCTACAACCGTTCCACCGGCGAGCCCAGGCGCATCCCCAGCGACCAGGACTTCGCCAACCTCAACGCCGGCTATCCTACATTCCAACGCTACGCCGCTCTCAAGTCCGGCCGCACCGACACCCGCAACATCTCACAGCTTATGTATGAGAAACGCGACAAGCGCTTCTACAGCTCGGTGGTGTACGACCAGTGCGAGTGGCTGGGCGAGACAATGGAAACCAATCTCCAGGGCAACGCCTCCGCAGGCGTACGCGACAAGGAGAATGGTGGATGGTATAATACCGTGACCAACTACTACTGGAGGAAGAACGTTCCCGAGGACCTCAAGAGCATGTTCTACGCCACCCAGACCGACTATCATTTCTGCATAGCCCGCACGGCGATGGCCTATCTGAACCTGGCCGAAGCCTACCTCTGCAAGAAGAATGTAGTTAAGGCCGTCGAGGCCCTGAACGCCACCCGCACCATACACGGAGGGCTGCCTGCATCCGAAGCCAGCACCCTCGAAGAGGCTTGGGCCGACTACATACGCGAGCACAACATCGAGTTCTGCAGCGAAGCCGGCTACACCTACTTCGCCTATCTGAGATGGGGCAAGTACGGCGGATATGCCAACGGCGGAGCTCCGGAAGGCGACGTGGTCAAGGCCCTGGACGCCCCGGTGCACAAGATAATGATCAGCCGCAGCAGGGATAAGGTGCTGGTAGGCCAGGTAACCACCCTGGGAGCCTCGAACAGGCGCTTCACCACCCGCCGCTACCTGCTCCCCATCGCACAGAATTTCCTGAACACCCGCGAAGCTTATGGCCTCGACCATCAGCAGAACGAGGGATGGTAGTCCACGATCAAACACGAAAGCAAATGAAAACGATAAAAGCAATACTGACATTCCTGGGCGCCGCGCTGCTATGCAGCTCCTGCCTGGATTCGAATCTCAAGGAACTAGACGTGTTCAAGGGTTCGGACATTACGTCCACCTTCGTCTATTATCGCTATGTGGATGAGTCGTACACCCACGTGCTGAGCGGCGCTCACGCCGTGAAGCAGGTCACGCTCACCGTCAACAACGATATAGATACCGACAACGGCACCTGCGACATCACCGTCACCATACCTTCCAACTTCCCTGCAGCCGAACTCGACAACATCAGCGCCAGTGAGCTGGTGGTGGCGGTCAGCATCTCCACTGCGGCCATCATCTCCCCTATGGGCGGATCCCCCGCCCTGGGAACGCCGGCCGACTGGAGCGTCCCCCACAAGTACATGGTAGAGGCTGCTGACAAGTCGAAGAAGGAGTGGACCATAACGGTGGACCTTGTTAAATAATTTCCTATTTTTGAGGGATTTAATATCGGAAACGATGAGACGTTTATTAATTCCCTTGTGTTTGTTATTGTGTGTCGAGCTGCTTGGCGCGGCACCCGTATGGAAGCTTTCCCCGAATGGAGGGATATGCCTTGATGCGGGTGCGGCGCCACGGCCGCTCCACGACCATATAGAGATGAGCGGACAGCAGATGTCCGCCGTAATCCGTTGGGGGATAGAGGCAGACGGCCGCTTCAGCGAGGACAGGTCGCTGGTATTCCCCCTTCTGAGGACTATCCCCAATAATACCCACGCCAGCCTCAGGCACCGTATTTCCACCGACATCCTTGCGCTGCTCTCCATTGACGGGAAGCCGCTACGCGGAGAGACGGTCGTACGTATGGAGATAAACGGCTGCATACGCGTGGAGAGCATCTATCCGGACTCCGTGGCCATCTCCCGGACCATCTTCCCCTCGGTGGACAAACCCCTTCTGGGCGAGGTCTATACCCTTGTCAACCAATCGGGGCGGGCGGTAGAAGTGCATATCCCCAAGTACTCCAAGGTTTTCCGTACCGATCCGGAAAAGTCTCTGGACGGACCTTTCATAATAAAGGAAGAAATCACCGGCAGCGGCACTTACGCCCTGCGGGTCGGGGAGAGCCTTAGCTTCGGGGCCGTCTTCCAGGCCTACCGGGAGGGCGGGGAAGCGCTGCGGGCCTATCCTGAGATGGAACTCCGCGCCCGTATGTCCCTGCTGGACGAGTGGGGCTCGAACCTGGTTCTGGACACCCCCGACGAAGTCATCGACCAAGAGTTCGCCTTCGCCAAGATACGCGCCGCCGAGAGCATCTACAAGACCAAGGGAGGTTTTATGCACGGGCCGGGCGGAGAGGCCTACTATGCCGCGATCTGGGCCAATGACCAAGCCGAATATGTAAATCCCTTCTTCCCCTTCCTGGGCTACGGGATAGGGAATGCGTCCGCCCTCAACTCCTTCCGGCATTTCGCACGCTATATGAACGATAGCTGGGCGCCCATCCCCAGCTCCATCATCGCCGAAGGCACCGACATATGGAACGGGGCCGGCGACCGCGGGGATGCCGCGATGATTGCCTATGGGGCAGCCCGTTACGCCCTGGCACAGGGCGACAAGGACCAGGCGCTGGAGCTCTGGCCGCTGATCGGGTGGTGCCTGGAATACTGCGAGCGGCAGCTGAACGAGGCCGGAGTGGTGCGGTCGGACTGCGACGAGCTGGAAGGGCGTTTCCCTGCGGGAGATGCCAACCTCTGCACCTCCTGCCTCTACTACGACGCCCTGCTCTCCACGGCTATGCTCGCCCGCAGCCTGGGCAGAGGGGCGATGGTCGAAAAAGAATACCTGGCGAAGGCCGAAAAGCTTTCGCAGGCTATAGAAAGTTACTTCGGAGCGGACATCCAAGGCTTCCGCAGCTACCGATACTACGCGGGGAACGACTTGCTCCGCTCCTGGATATGTATGCCACTGATAGTGGGCCTGAAGGGGCGCGAGGAAGGGACCATCGCCGCGCTCACTTCCCCCCTGCTGCTGACCGAGGACGGAGTACTGACCGAGCAGGGCAGCAGCACCTTCTGGGACCGCTCGACCCTCTATACCCTCCGCGGCATATATATGGCGGGAGATATTGCTACGGCCAGCCGGCTGATGCACTCCTACTCCGAGCGCCGGCTGCTCGGGGCTCACGTTCCATATCCCATTGAAGCCTGGCCCGAAGGCAGCCAGAGGCATCTTTCGGCAGAAAGCGGGCTGTACTGCCGAGCCGTCATCGAAGGTATGTTCGGCCTGCGCCCCAAAGGTTTCTACAGCTTTAGCCTCACCCCGCGCCTGGCCGCGGACTGGGACAATATGATACTTCGCCATATCCGGGCTTTCGGGGGCGATTTCGACATTGAGGTCTTCCGTATCAAGGGCGGAGTGAACGTCAAAGTATGGGACAATATCAACAAAGACTCCCGCAGCTACAAGGCGAAGGAGGGGGAAAGCATAGATATCACCCTGCGGGTCCATATTGCCCGGAAGAAGGTGTATCTGGAGGACTTTATGGACGGATCTTCCGACGAGGATGCGATGCCCGCCATCCGGGCCGCGCTCCGCGAATGCGCCTCCAGCAGGGCCTCGGCGCTGGTGCTCCCCTGCGACACCCTGCATATAAAGCCGGGATTGGCCTTCGAGGAATACCAGTACATCAGCAACCACGATCCTTCGATGAAGCGGATTGCCTTCCAGCTGAAGGGTATGAAGGATTTCTGCATCGAGGGGAACGGGGCGGTGCTGATGTTTTCCGGGCATATCTCCCCATTCCACCTCGAGAAATGCAGGAATATCTCGGTGCGGGACCTTACCATAGATTTCGACCGGCCCTTCGTGTCGGAAGGGAAGATCGTGGGCGCCGGGAAGGGCTTCTTCGAACTGGAGTTCCCCGAGAATTCCGGGGCCCGGCTGGTGCAGGGACAGCTGCGCTTCCTGACTCCTGATTGGGAGGAATATCCCTATTCTAACCTTCTGGAGTTCGATTCCGCGCGCAGGGAGGTGGCATATCACGCCCACGATTACTGGCTTTCGGCAGATTGCTATCCTGCCGAGCAGACCGGCCCCGGACGCTTCATCATACGGCGGGAGGATTTCGGGGATGCCATCGTGGGGAACACCCTGGTATTCGGGGCGGCCTACAGGCATCATCCAGGTTTCTTCATCGACAACTGCGAGGGGGTGACGCTGACGGACATAAAACTGCACAACTGCTGCGGGATGGGCGTCATCGCCCAGAGTACCAAGGACATTGACCTGCTGCGGGTGAATGTCGAACCTGCGCCCGGAAGCGGCCGCATCATCAGCATCTCCGCCGACGCCACCCACTTCATAAACTGCAAGGGATACATACGGATGAAAGATTGCATCTTCCGCAACCAGAAGGATGATGCTACCAATATCCACGGCTGGTATATGGCCGTGGAGAAGCTCCTTCCGGGCAACGGGGCCCTTCTGCGCTGGCGTAACGGGGCGCAGGTCGGGAGCCGCTTCATCAAGCCTGGGATGGAGATGGAACTTGCAGAAAAATCCACCCTGGAGGCCTGCGGACACGCCAAAGTAAAGAGCGTGAAATACCTCAACAGCGAATATGCGGAGGTGTATTTCTGCGGGGAGCTGCCGGACAGCTTCGCTCCCGGGGACGTGGTGGCGGAAGACGGCGCTTACCCTGATGTGCTGATAAGCGGTTGCTACATAGGCAACAACAGGGCCCGGGGGCTGCTGATCGGCTCGCGCGGGAAGGTGGTCATCGAGAATAACGTCTTCCACACTCCCGGCTCGGCGATACTGTTCGAGGGGGACGGGAGTTTCTGGTACGAACAGTCGGGGGTGAGGGATGTTACTATCCGTAACAACATCTTCGACAATTGTATGTACGGTTCGCCCAGCTGGGGCCGCGCGGTGATTGCCGTAGGCAGCGGTATTCCGGACAAGGAGCACTCCCGCTACCACAAGAACATCCGTGTCGAGGGCAACACCTTCCGCGGTTTCGACCAGAGGATAGTAAACATCTACTGCGTGGACGGATTCATCTTTCGCGGCAACAAGGTGGAATTCACCACCGACGGCTACCCTGCCTCCGG
>JAEEGK010002642.1_pt1 | contig 44939 bp, 26 predicted proteins | sample 8958771 | NCBI WGS metagenome assembly JAEEGK01 (sample SAMN16246547, study PRJNA631951) | gut metagenome | biome: gut microbiome; feature: rumen; material: SC-attached | host: Bos | place: Iran: Karaj | collected 2018-10
TAATAGTAATTATAAAATTTATTTTGAATATTTTATTTTTGGTTGATAATCGACAATCAAAAATAAAAAAATTGGTAATTTTATCCCCTAAAACAATTATCGATTCTCGTTCAATACTAAATATCGAAGATTTTATTGATACTATTGATATAGATAAAAAAAATAAAACCATTAAAGAATTGTCTATGCAAATGCAATTTTATAAAATAAGTAATATAAAAAATCTAATTAGTCATAATTTAACAATTTTAAAAATTGGTGAAATGGATACAATTACTTTAAAAGGTTTAACTAAGCATTTATGTTCATTTCAATTTTTTAGATTATCTTCTTTAACATCTTTAACAATTGGATTATTAAATTCAATTATATATTTTACAAAAGAAATTGAATATTTATTAAATGAAATATTTTCTATTAAAATAAAAACTTTAGTAGAAATAAATATATATAGTAATTTATTCATAAAAAATCAAAATTATTTATATCAAATATTATCTAATAATTGGATATCTTCATATATTATTACTTTAAATGAAAAATCAAAATTATCTTGGAAACAAAATGAAATAGATGAAAAAATAAATCAAATAATGGATGATAAAAAAGATAAAATTATAAATATTAATACAAAAAAAATTCAAGAAAAAAAAATATTATATTTAATACATAATGAATTAGAACAACAAATTTTAACACCTAATGAAAAAGCTCAAAGAAATAAAAAAAAATTAATAAATACAGATTGTGAAGTTGCTTGGTATTTAAAATATTTACTTATTTTTAAATATTCAAAAAATAATAAATATACATTAAATTATTATAATGTAAAAAATATCATTTTTAATATACTTAAATTTTTATACTTTACCAAAACTACAAAAATAAAAACTGATATAAATGAAATATGAGATGATAAAAGATTGAAATATTGCTTTTTTCAAGAATTATAATAATATATATTTTAATTAGATTTATAGTTTATAATAATATATTATTTAGTACTTAATCAATTTGTTTAATTATTGTTTCAATTATTTATTATTTTATATTTTATATTTTATTTTTTAAAAAAAATATTATCTAAAGTCATATTATTATTAGGAATTATATTTTTTTTTTTATTTGTATTTTTTAAACTTGATTTTTTAATTTCTTTATTATTATTTTTTATATTTAAAATATTATCATTTTTTTTTTCATCTTCTTTATCATTATTTTTATTTGTATTTTTATTAATATCTTCACAATCATTTAAAAAATTATTAATACTTAAATTATTTTCATCTTTTTTTCTTTTATTTTGTTTTTTTGAACTTTTCAAATTTTCAATATAAAAAATAGAATTAATATCTATAAAAGAATATTTATCACTTTGTCTAATTGCAGTATTAATATCTTCAATATTAATAGTTTTTCTTTTTTGATTTTTACAAACTAAATACGAATTTTTTGCTAATTCTTGTAAAAAAAGTTCTGTTAATTTTCCAATTACATAATAAGCATTTTTTTGACATAATTTTATGTCGTCATCTAATTTCATTATATTTTTTATTTTTGCTAATGGAAATCTCATTAAAGAATTTTTTTCTTTTTTATAATTTTTTTCATCTTTAATTTCTATATTATTATTATTATTATCTTTTTCATTTTCTATGTTTTCATTTTCATTTATTTTATTATCATCTTTATTATTTTCTGTATTTATTTCATCAATATCCATTTTTTCATTTAATTTTTCATTTTTAACTTCTTGTTTTAAATTATTATTAATTTCATTATTAATATCATCTATTTTTTCCAAGTCATTCTTTGGCGGTTCATTTTCTTTTTCCATAAATTAAACTTATATATAAAAATATAATAAAATCATTTTTTAAAAGAATAATAATAATAAAAAAAATTCAAAAAAATTATTCCAAATTAAACATAAAATAAACCAAAATTAGCAATAATACAAAAAATAAAAAATAAAAAAAAAATGTCTCAAAAAGACTCAAATATAAATAATCAAATTCAAACATCATCACAATTAATATCAAAAACAGAAGATCAAGGAAAAACATATTACAATCCAAAAAAGAAAAAAAATATAGATTTTGATATATCAAAATTTTTATTAAAAAAATATTGTACATCACTTTATTTTGGAACAGAAAAAATAAAACAACAATGTTATATATGTGAAATATGTAATCCTTCAAGAGATAAAAAAGTATGTGAATTTTGTTATAAAAATTGTCATTCTCAATGTAGAAGTATTAAATCATATAATTCAGAATTATCAAAAGAAATAGATAAAAAAAAAATAAAAAAAGAAATATTTTTTTGTTCATGTGGAATAATAAATAAACATAAACCAAAATTAGGTGATAAGTCAGAATTAATTTCATGTAATTTAATTCAATTAGATAAAATATTAGGCGTAAATTCAATTTTTTGTAAAACTCATCAAAGTCAAATTTGTTGTATTTGCTCAGTGACTTGTCATAAAGAATGTAATGTTTATTATGATAATGAAATTTTAAATGGAAATTGCATTTGTAGAAGTGAATTTCATACTAATTTTAATGAATTAGCTTTAAGTTTTCCTTTTGAAGATTATAAAGAAAAAACTGGAATTTCTTGTTGGAAAATTCAAACTTTAAATATATTATTTAAAACTAAAATTATGTTTTCAAAAATGGAAAAATTATTTTTTAAAATATTAAATTTTGGATTTCAAGATAATTCTGATGATAGTTTTTTTGGTCTTTTAGATTTATTAAATAGAAATTTGAATTCTAAATTTAAAATTTATTATTTTGATAATGAATTTGTTAAAATGTTTAATTATAAAAATTGTATGAATTATATTAATATTTTACCTAATTATGATATGAAAATTGTTCTTTCTAAAATGAGATTATTATATCTTATTATGTTAATTCATTTTAAAAGTGATTATCAATATTATAAAGTTTTAACTACAAAAGATTTATTAAGTAGTTCAATTATTGATAGATTTAAATATAAATTATTATTAGAAAGTAATAATGAATTAAATCAAGATTTTAAAGAAAAATATGAAGATAAAAATATTTATTTTAATTCTATTTGTAATTTACTTTATGAAGGAATTCCAATTTTAAAAACGGAACAATGTTATGTTGAAATAGAAAATACAATAAAATACATTTTAACTTTTTTAAAACATATGAAATTTAATAATGAAGAAATTAAAAAAATAATTATTTCAATTTATCCTGTTTTTGATAATTTTTATAATTCAATTTCAAATGAAAAAAATAATTTATATAATTACTTAGGAATTTATAAAGCTTTTGCAGAATTATTTTTAGAAATTAGTGTAAATTATAATGATAATATTATAAGAGATTATTTAGATAAAGATAAAAAAATAAATAATTTTATACATAAAAAAAATGAAGAAGGTGATTTATTATTTAGAATGATTATTAAAAGTACTGAAATATTAAAAAAACATTATGATTTATTATTAAAAAATGATATTGATGAAAATAGTATTGAAGAAAAAAATAGAATTGAAAAATTAAATGAACATAAAAATAAATTTGTAATTAATTCTCAAAATCAAAAAGCAGATTTATATTTTAAATTACCTGAAAGTGGTTCTTTACTTTCAGAAAAAACAATAACTTGTTTAAATTATTCTTTAAATATTTTTTGTTTAGGAGATAATTTTTATTATAAACAAATAGAAAAAATAACAAAAGAAGATATTGAAGAATATAAAGAAATGAAAAATAAAATAAATAAAAATATTTATGGTAATTTTTATAATGATGGGAAATTTAAAAATGATAAAAATAATTCTTTAATAAATGTTAAAAAAACATTAGAAACTTATTTATTTAACTTATTTGATAATCCTTTAAGAGATGATAATTTAAAAATAGGTAATCAAATTTTAGAAACATTAAAAAAATTTATAGTAGAAACAGTAGAAAAATTTAGATATTATTTACCAAATGAAAAAGAGAAAAAAAAAAGAAGAAAAAATAAAAATAAAGATAAAGAAAATAAAAAATCAATGTTAGATTTAAATTTAGATCAAATTAAATATGATATTTCTGGATATTTACCTTTTATTTCAATTGAAAATTTTGATGAACAAAAAAATAATTTTATTGAATCTTTATGTCTTTATAGTATTGATGAATCATTATCAAAAATATTAATTTTTTTCACTATGAGAAAATTTCCTCCTTTAATGACAATTGAACTTTTTGATACAATTTTATCTATTTTTCAATTATATTTTTTTAATATTAAAGGTATGAAATTTTTTTTATTAGGAAAAAATTTAAATAGAATTTTAAAAACATTTAGACATTATCAATGTATGAAAGATTCAAAAAATTCAAATGAAAAATATAATATTGATACTGATTCAAATTTACCTTTTGCAGAAAGATGTCTTAAAATAATATTAAAAATAGGAAAATTAAATAAATATTATACAATATCTTTAAAAGGAAATAAAGGAATAATAAAAATCAAAAAATATTTAATTGAACATTTACAATATTTATTTCTTGAAAAAAGTGAAAATCCTAAATTTTCATTATTACAAAAATATCATTTATATCTTTGTGTTAAAATTTATTTATTATATGCAGATTATTTTTCATATGAAGATTTTGAAGATATTAAAATAAAATTAATGTACTTATTTTTAAATTCTCCTTTTGATTTAACAGAAAAAGATAAATTTATAAAACAATATAATGAAATAAATGAAATGAAACCAGTTTCAAATAATTCAAGTTTTCATATACATTTACCAATGAAAAAATATAGAAAAGAAAAAATTGAAAGACAACAAAAAAAAAATAAAAATGAAATTATTATTTATGAAATAAGTGATTTTGATAGTCAAAATAAATTATCAAAAACTGAATTAATGATTGATGAAAATACTATTTTTATGAAAATTTATTTAAAATTCTTTTCTGTTTTTTCTAAAAATACTTATTTCGTTTTTAAAAATACACAACAAGAGGATTTTATTAATGAAATTTTTAATATTAATTCTATTTCTGGTTTTAAAACTTTATTTGAAAGAAATGTTATTAATTTAGAAGAAAAAACAATATTATTAAATTTTATAAGAACTTTTACTTTCTTAGATCATTTAGATAGAACTGATTTATTTTCTAATAAAAAACCTTTAACAAATATTGAATTAAAAGAAATAGTGAATAATCAAATTATTAAATTTGATAATTTAGATTCTATTATTTTAAGTGATTCAAAAAAAAAAATTGATAAAAATAAATTAAAAAATAAATATAATGATTTAATTTTATTAGAAGAAGTTTTAGATTTATTTATTTTTGAATTAAAAAATTTTCCAAAACAAATTCAAACTGAAACTGAAATAATAGAAAATATATTTAATTATATACAAGAATTAATTTTAGATATTAAATTTATAGGAGATTATTTTTTTTCTTCAAAAGATATTGCAAATAAAATTTTACCTAAATTTTATTTATTAACTGATATTTTTATGACAAAAGTTGATATTATAAAAGAAATATTATTAGATATTGAAAAAGAAAATTCTTTAAAAGCAGATTATTCAATTAAATCAAATATTGATGAATTAAATAATGATGATAATGAAAATAAAACAACAAATCAAAATTTATATGAAATTCATAGAACTTCATTTAATATTTATGATAAAGATAAAGTTTATTCTTTCTTATCAACAGAATTAACTAAAATATTTACTATAACAAAATTAATAAAAAATAATAATTTATCAAATTATTTAGAAAAATTTGATACTATATCAGAAATAAACTTTACTCCTTTTAGTTTAATTGAAAAATATGATTATGAATATTTTTATGATGAAATTAATAATAAAAAAGAAAAAAAAGATAAAGTAGATACTCTAATAAAAAATATAATTACAAAATATAATGAAAATTTTATGGATATTCCATCAACAAATTTTTATCAAGTTTTTACAGAAATTTCAAATGATTCAATGAAAATAGATTATAGAAAAAAAATAACTGATTATTATCAATCATTTATTAATTCAAAAGAAGCATATTTTTCAGAAAAATTAGAAAATTTAACTTGTTTAATTAATAAATTATTATTTTATAATAGCAAAGATATGCAATATCGATTTTATAATATTAAAAATGATAAGTTTTTTTTCCCAAATATTAATATGGAATTACATCAATTTATTAATTTGACTATAATTTCATCAAGAAATATTTTTGTTTTTAAAAGAGCAGAAATTAATATTTCCATTACAAAATTATTAATTCAATTTTTACAATTATTAGGAGTAAATTATAATTTAGAATATCATGAAAATATTTTTAAATTACAAAAAGATGTTAATATTATTGAAAGTTATGAAAATATTTTAATTAATGAAGATTATAATAATAATAATGAATATGAAAAAAATTTTGATGAAGAAGAAACTGATATTATATTTAATTCTCCTATGTTAAAAAATCAAAATAGAAAAAATTCTAATTTAAATATTGAAAGTGAAAAAATTGAAGATAAAAAATCAGAAAAATCAAAAAAGAAAAAAAAAGATAAAAAAGGAAAAGATAAAAATAAAGAAATTTCTTTTCCAAATAATTTTTCATCTGAAGAAAATACTATTATTTTTATAAATGAACCAATTTATTTTTCTTTAGTTATGAATTTAAAAAGATGTTTTGGATTAATAGATATTAAAAGAGAAATTAATATTGAATTACCAAATGATAAATTAATAGTTTTATTAACAAATATTTTTGATTTTTTGATTCAATATATTGAAACAAAAAGAAATTTAGAAAATTATATTTTTGAAGGAATAAATGAATTATTTTTTGGAGAAAAATTTGATATTAAAAAATATGATTTATATAGAAAATTAGAAAAAGAAGATACAATAATAAAAACATTTTCTACTAAAATTAGTGTTTTAGATATTAAAATGTATTCTTTTAGAAGAAAAATAATATGTTATATTAAAAATAAATATGTTCAATTATTAATTAATTATTTTTTAAGCGGAAAACATGAAAATACATTTTTAGAATTAAATGATAATGGAATTTCAGCTGTTAAATTATATGATGAATTATTATATAATTTTTTACAATGTATTTTAAATATTAAAAAAAAAGATAAAAAACTTTATCAAAAAATAATTAAGGTTCAAAAAGATGAAAAATTTATTAATGAATTATTAAATGTTTATATTTATGGAAATATACTTAAAGAAATTATTGAATTTCAATTATGTTTAAATTTATTTATTCTAATTAAAATTCTTAATGAGAAATTTAAATATAATCCATTAAACACTTTATTTGAAAATATTATAAATGAAAATTATATTCAAGAAGAAATTATATCAGAAGAAATGGAAATTGATATTAATTCATATTTTAGTAAAAGAACATATTTATTTTTTAATAAATTAATTTTAACAGTAGAAATTAAAAATTCTAATATTCAATCAATAATAAATAAAGAAGAAGAAGAAAAAATAATTATAAATAATATTTCAAAAAAAATATATAAAGGAATAAATTTAACAGAAGAAGAAAAAAAAAATATAAATGATGATAATAATGAAAATAATAATAATGAAGATAATGAAAATAATAAAATTTTAAATTCAGAATTATATGAACCAACAGGAAATAATAAAAAATTAAATATACAATATCCTCAACATTTTATAAATACAAATTCAGAAAATATAATTAATAAAAATAATAGTAATTCAATTCTTTTTTTTATTAGACCATCTTTAACTTTTAGATTAAATGAACAGTCAAAAAAATCATTTGAAAAAAATGTAAACCGTTCAAATGCTTCTAATAAATTTATATCTTTAATTAAATTTTCAGATTATTCAATTTTTGAAATGATTGTAAATCAACATTTATTAGGTACAAGTTCAATAAAAAAAGCATTTTCTAATATGAATTATTATATTATTGAAATTATTAATTTTATTTTTATTCTTATTGAAAATATATTAATTATGTATTATTATTATGTTTCTCCTTCTAATTTAGATTATGATTTAGTTAAAGATAATGATAGAAATAAAGTTCATTTTATTAGTTTTCTTTTATCCATTGTTCATTTAGTTTTTTTATTTATTATTATTTTTATTTGGTTTTATTTTAAATTTATTTTAGAATATCAATCAAATGTTATGAAAAGATATAATAATAATTTTATTATAAGAAAAAAAAATGAAGATTCTATTATTCCAAATTTAATTGTTAATTATTTTAAAGGAGAATCAATTTCTTCTATTTCAATAACAAAAGAAAAAAATAAAAATATAAGTAATTTTAAATTATTTTATGTTGGGTTATTTGATACAATATTTTTAAATAGAAATGTGAATTTTTTATTTTTTACTTTTATCTTTAATGTTTTATATATTTTATTAAAGAATAATATATTTTTATCAATTCCTTTAATTTTTATTATTAATTTAATACCAAATCTTTTTGATATTTATCTTATAATAAAAATGAAATTTATAAGTTTTATTACAATAATTTTTTTAACTATTTTAATTGTTTATATTTATATGTGGATATCATATTTTTATTTAGACTTTCTTTTTAATTTTGATGTAAAAGAAAAAGAATCAAATGAAATAATAAAAGAAACATTTTGTAATAGTTCACTTCAATGTTTATTATTTATAATACAACAAAGTTTTTTACAAGGAGGATTATCAAATGTTTTAAATATAAATTCATATCAAACTGATTATATATTTTTTATAGGAAGATTTTTTTATGATATTATTTTCTTTATTTTAATAATATTAATTTTATTTAATTTATTTATTGGATTAATAATTGATTCTTTCATTGAATTAAGTAATATTAATTTAAATAGAGAATATGATATGAAAAATATTTGCTTTATTTGCCAAATGAATAGAGATGAATGTTTAATTAATAATATTGATTTTGATAAACATATAAAAGAAGAACATAATTTATGGAATTATTGTTTCTTTTTATGCCATTTACATTTAAATAATAGAAATGATTTTAATACAGTTGAAAATTATGTTTGGAATAAATTAAGTTATGAAGATAATTCTTGGTTTCCTTTAAATTCTTTTTAAATATATATATTTATATATTAAAAGTTTTTGTATTTTAATATTTTAAAAATTGTATGATAAAAATTTAAAAAACAAATAAAATTTAATAAAAAACTATTAATTTATAATAAAAAATAAAACAAGTAAATAATAATAATAAAAAAATTAAATTTAATATTTATCTAAAACCATTTTAGTAAATTCATCATAATTAATCATCATATCATTATCTAAATCACATTCTTTAATCATTTCCATAATTTCATCATCAGAATAATTTAAACCAAGATTTTTAATAACATCTTTTAAATTATTAAAAGTAATAAATCCAATTCCATCTTTATCAAATACTTTAAAAGTTTCAATTAATTCTTCTTCATTATCATGATCTCTTAATTTTTTTTCCATTAAAGTTATAAAATTATCAAAATTTATTTTTCCATCACCATCAATGTCAATTTCATTTATCATATCTTGAATTTCTGAATCTGAAGGTTTTTGTCCTATATTATTTAATAATTGTTTTAATTCATCTTGTGTAATTTGCCCATCATTATTTTTATCAAAAATTTTAAAAGTTTCTAAATATTCATTTTTTTTTTGAGAAGAAATTTCATTTAACATTTTTTTTTTAATTTTATTTTTTTTATTAAATTTGTTTTTTTATATTAAGTTTTATTTATTTAATTTTTTATATTTTTTAAATTATTATAAACTATAAAAAAAAGTCTAATGAAATATATTTAAAATAAAAAATTAAATATACTCTTTTTATTTATTTTTATTTTAGAAGATTTAATTGGTAAATGTTTAAAATTGTTTTTTTTTATTTTTTTGAAAAATTTATATTTTTATTTAAAAAATATTTGTTTGTTGGTGCTATAGTTCCATTAATATTTAAAATGTTATGTTTTATTTTTTTATTTTGTTTTAAATTAAAATTAATATGAAAATTATCATTTAATAAATTACTATTACTATTATTATCAAAGATATTAGAATTTGAATTATTTTTATCAAAAATTATTGGTTTAATTGACTTATTTTTAGTATAAAAATTATTTAAATTAAAAAAATTAAATTTTGGATTTATTGATATTTTTGTATATAAACTTGGAGCTTTTTTTAATATAAACATTTCTTTTAAATTTCCTATTTCATTTGAATTATCTTTTTTATTAAATTTAATACAACTTGAATTACTATGATTATATTTATTTATATTTCTTGATTTTACATTTATAATATTTATTTTTCTTTTTGATAAAATTGTTTTTATTTCATTTAAACTATTTGATTTTGTATTTTTTTCATTTTTATTTCTACTTTTGGATTGAATAATATAAGAATAATTTAAATTTGATATTTTATTTAATATTGAATTATTAATTTTCTTCTTTTCTATTTGTTGACTTTTTATTTTATTTCTTGTTTTTATTATATTTATATTATTAATACTATTATTTTTTGAATCATTTGAACTTTGATAACTTTTATTAATTATACTATTATGATTTCTTGATGTAAATAATTTTTTTTTATTATTTCTTTGAGATAAAGATATTATTATTGATTTAATATTTCTACTTTGATTCTCTGGGATTAAATTTTTTATTTTTTTATCAAATAATTTTTGTTCTTCTGAATTAATTTTATTTTTAACATTTAATTGTTTTGATAAACTATCTAATTTCTTATATAAATCAATATATTTAAAATGAGCTCCTCCTTCAAAAAATTTGGTTTTTTCCTCTTTTTTATTATTAAAATACAAACCTTTATAACTTTCCATAATTTGGAAATTATTTATTTATAATTTAAAATTTAATTAAAAAAATAAAAAAATGTTTATTGTTTATAATACTATTAATAAATATATTTAATATTGTCAATTTCATCAATATTTAAAGGACGATATTGTTGAGATAAATAATTATTCACATTACCTAGTTTATTTAATAATATTCTTTCTGAAACTAAAATAAAACCATCAAAAAGTTTTATTGAACTAGTTTTTAAATAAGCATGTACTAAAAACATTTTTAATTTATTATTTTCTGAAAAACAATAACCAATAATATTATTTACTTGACATATTAAAATATTAGTAATAATAGGAAAATTAAATACTTTTTTAGTTAAAGGAAATTTTGTAATAAAATTAATTCTATTTTCTTTAGTATAATTTATATAATTCACAAATTTTTTTTGTAATAATATTTTATGATATAAAACAACATATCTATTTTCTAATAAAGTATTTGCATTTCTATGAAAATTATTAAATTGAGTCAAAGATTTTATTCTTTGATTGTCTAATTCTTTAATTTTATTATTTTGAAAATAGTTATTATTATTAACTTTCATATTTTTTATTTTAAATAAAAGACAATTAATTGAATTTATATAAATAATTTTTTTAATTTAATTATATTATAAATTATTTTATTTTCCTTTTTTATTTTGATTCATAAAAAAGTTTCTATTAAATTTAGAAGGAGAAATATTTGTTGTTCTAAATTTAAATTTATTTCTATTATTATCAATTGTATTTATTATTTTAATTGTTTTTTTTTCTTTAAATAAATTACCTCTTTCAGTAAAGCAAAACGCATTTTTTTTTGGTAAGGAAAGTTTGTATTTTTTTGATTCATTTCTTTCTTTTTTTTTATTATTTATTAACATTGGTAATTTATAAAATGAATTTGTGGATGATAATAATTTAAAAGAAATTTTTTGATTATTTCTTTTTTTTTTAATTTGATTTGAATTTGTTGTATTTTTTTCGCTTTCATTAAATGTTTTTTTTTGTATATCAACATCTTTTTTTTTAAATGTATTATTTCTATTATAATAATTTTTATTATTAAAATATTTTTTAATAATATAATTATTAGTATTAATAAGATAATTATAATTATTATGATATTGATTATTAATATTGTTATTAATAATTGTATTACTATTTTCTTTTGGGAAAATTGTTTTAGTTAAATTTTTAAGTATTGATTTGACTGTATCATTATCAAAAGAAAAACTTAAATTATTTTTATTATCATTTCTAGTTTGATTATTAAAAATAAGATTTTTACTTGATAAATTATCATCAATAATATTATATGCTTCATTATCAATATCATTTACATTTTCATTTTTATGAATATCATTTAAATTTTCTTTTGATAAATTTAAAGATAATGAAGTTAATTTATTATGACTTTGACTTTGAATTTTAATAATTAGGCTATATTTTTCTTTCTTTTTATCATTAATATAATCTAATAATTTATTTTTTTTTCTTTTTTTTTCTTTAATAATTTCTTTTTGTAATTTATATTTTAGTTGATAATATTTAAAAAATACTTTATTACATTCTCCTAAATGAAAAAAAATAGGAAATATTTTTAAAGAATTATAATTAACTCTATAAAATTCTTCAAATTTTTTTATTTTATTAACACATTCTTTTTTATTATATAATCTTTTAAAACATTCTACATCATCATTCCAAAATAATAAATCTTTAAATATACTAATTAAATGTGATTTTCCATCAAAAATTAAACCATTTATTATTTTTTTTTCAAATTTTATGGGAGTTGTATTATATTTTTTTAAGTTTTTTTTTATTATTCTTGATTTTGATATATAATCATTATCGACTGTTAAATTTTTTTTATTTTTAAAAAAATTTCCATATTTTGTTTTCATTATTAAAGTTGAAGTATTTATTATTAATTTTTCTTTTGAATTATTTTTCTTTATGTTAAAATCATATCGTAATTGTAATGGGGTTTTTTTTTTTCTTCTTTCTTTTATTTTTTGTATTATTAGTTCATTCATTTTTATATTTTTAACATTTATTTATTTCAATTTCATTTATTTATTTTTTTAATTTATTATTATTTTTTTTAATTTTAATTTTTTATATTATTTTTTTTATTTTTTATTTATTATCTATTATATTTATATATATTTGATTATTTATTTATATTTAATAACTTTTTATTTCATTATATTTTACATTTTATCCTTCATTTTCTTTAATTGTAAATTTTATTTTTGAATTTAATATTTCTACCATTAATTGATCTTTTATTAAGAAAGAATGTGTACCAAAAATCCAAGTACCATTTGTAGAAGATTTATTTTTATTTCCATCAAATATAACCCATTCTTTTATATTATCGTTAAAATAAAATGTTGTTTGAATCCTACTAAATGATTTATCTTTAGGAAAAGGAAAATTTGAATTTTTATCTCTTCCAATAGTAATTTCTTTTGTTTCATCAGGACTAAAAATTGTTCCTTTATCTTTTATATCTTTTTTAGATAAATTAATTATTTCTATTTTATTATTTTGAAGTGGACTAACTTGGAATATAACATTTCCAGCAGAAATAATTTCTTTTTGTTTTAAAGATAAATTATAATTTTGATTTAATTTTATATATAATAACCTATTATCTGAATTTTTCCCTGAATAAGCTCTTATAAAATAATTTTTTGTTTCTCTTTTATAATATATAGCAAAAATATATGGATAGTTTAATTTTTCATCAAAATTTAATTGAAAATCAGGTTTAAAATTTTTATTTTTATTTGAATTTGAATTACTAAATATTGTTACTCCATCATTTTTATTTCTTCCATTTATCATTCCTCCCGCATTTATTGTAATTTCTGTCCCATTAAATAATTTTCCTTCTTCTTCTTTTAATATTAATATTGGTGCTTTTGATATTTCTTCATTTGTTATATGTCTATGAGTATTTATTAAATTTAATGCAGGATCATTTTCTTCTTTTTTTTTATCTTTATTATTATCATTTTCATCATTATTTAATCCATTATTATTATCGTTTTCTTCATTTTTTTTTGGTTTTGACTTTAATACATTTACATTTTCTTCTTTTTGATTTTCATTACTTTTAGTTTGATTATTTTGAGTTGTTTCATTTTTTTCTTTTGCTAATTTATAATAAATTATAAGAAAATATACTTATATCTAAATCTCCTTTATTTTCTTTTTCTTTATCATTGTTTATTTCTGCTACTTGTTCATTTAATGGTAGTTCATCTTTTTTATTAGGGAAACAACATTTCTATATTTTTTATATTAAAATTTACAAACCATCTACTCATTTTCTTTTTTAAAAAAATAAATTCAATTTTAATAAAAATATGAGTTTAAATAATTCATGATTTAAATAAACGTTAAAAAAAATTATATTTTAAATCAATTTATATTTGTCTTTAATTTTAAAATTTCATTATTAATTTTATCTTCTATTAAAAGAAATGAACTTGAATTCAGTGTTTCATTTAAAAAATTAATTCTCTCATTTAATAAAATAATAAATTTTTTAAAATACCTTATTCCACTTGGAGAAAATAAATTAATCATAAAATCTGTTAAAAAATATTGTTCTATAAAATTAATTATACTTTCTTCCAAAGATGAATATTTATTTTCAGTATTTTGGCTTCTAATTCTTAATGATATTTTATATAAGTTTTTTGTTATTGGAAAAATGAATATATAAACTTTATTATAAATATCAGTTATTAAATTTAAATATTCATTTATTGATTGATTTGGATAATCTATCCAAATAATTTCAATTTGACTTTTTGATAAAATATTATTTCTATTTTCAATATTATTTAATGAGTCATATAAAAAAAGGTTAACCCTATTAATATAATCTTCATAAAATAAATAAATATTTCCATTATCTTTTTCAATTTCTAAATCTCCTAAATAACTTAAGAATTCTATAAATTCATTTGAAAAATTATCTTTGTTCTTGTCTAATAATTCTTTTTTATTTAAATTTTCATTAAAAGAAAAACTATTATAAATTATAACCACATTATAAATATTAAAAATTGGGATTTCAATTATATTTTTAATCTTTTCAATATTTTCATTATTTATATTACTAATATTTTCAATATTTGAAAATGTATAATTAAAAACTATATCAGAAATATATTGAAGAATAATTTTACAAATGTTTTCTTCATTAAATAATAAATAATTTTTTTGATTTAAATATTTTGTTTTAGAAAAAGTTTTATTTTCATTAATTTCAATGTTAAGATTATTTATAATTTTATTAAACTTTTTAATTTGTTCTTGGTCAGATAAATTTTTTGAATTTGATTTAGGTAATTCAATTAAATATTGAAAATTAACGAATTGATTTAATATAATTAAAGTTAACTTATAATCATTTTCAGGATAAGCTAATAATAATGTTTTTTCTATTATAATATATTTTCCAAATGAATTTTTATTTAACAATATTTCTTTAATCTTCTTTAATGAACATGTATTTCTTTTTTTTATATTTAATTCTATTTCTAATTTCATCATTCTCAAAATATAATAGAATTCATTATTATTTTTATTTGGAAAAGTTTTAAATATTGATATTAATTCTTCCTTTACATTTATAGAAGATAAATAAATATATAGAAGATTTTTAGCAAAATTTTTAATAAATAATATTTCCTTATCATTTTCTTTAATATCATCAGAATAAAATATTTCATTTTCTTTATTTTTATTTTCTACTGGTAAATTTATTTTTAATTCTGTTTTAAATTTATCAATAAAAAATTTTTCATAATCTGAGAATATAATCAAGCATAAAATTAAAATTATTTGATATAAAATATAATTATTATTTAAGTTTAAAATAATTTCTTGAAAAAATGAATATGAATATAAAATATTTAATAATATTAATGTAATATTTTTATTATTAACATATAATATTGATAAATAATTTAATACTTCAATTATTTGAGGATTATTTGAATGATTATTTATATCATCAAAATTACTTTCATATATTGTGTTAAAATAAAAATGATATATTGGAAAAAAATATTGAACACAAATATTATTTTCCATCTTATGAAATATACTTTGAAATAAATTATCTTTTTTATAATTTATTTCCTTGAAATACGATGATAATTCAATATCTTCTTTTCTTCCAATAAAAAATTTATTTGACCAAGGGAAATAATAATTTAAATTTGTAAATATTTTTAATAATAATTTATCTTCATTTAGTTTAAAATTTTTTTTTAATAAAATTTGGGAATCAATAAATAATGTGTAAATAGGATATATTGATTCTTGATTTAAAGTAATTGCATTTTCTATATTGTTTAATATAATATTAAAAATATTTATATTACTTCTATTATTATAAAATTTGTCAAAAATATTTTTAATAATTTTTTTTATATCAAATAAAATAAAAATACTTTTTTCATTATTAAAATCATAATTTGCTATTAAAATAGGAATTGGGTTACTTTTAAATTTAATTATATTTTGATTATAATTTTTTATATGAATTAAATTATCTTTTGTGACTATTAAATTTATTAATACTTTTTCTTTTAATTTAGAATTTTTTTCTATCATATTTCCATTTAACAACAAATCCAAATATCTTTCCATTTTTTCTTTCTGAAAATTATAATTTAATACCCATAAAATATCATATAGTATTTTATCTAAATCAAATTTTGTTTTGTTATTATTAAAAAGTTGATTAATTAAATTAATATAATTATCTGAATAATTCATATATAAAATACATTCAATTATAAAACAAGATATATATTCATTTAAATTTTTATTGTCAAAACTAAAATTTAATATATTAACAAAATATTCACATAATATTTTTTCATAGTTTTGTTTAATTGAGTTATGTTCATATTTTATATAATATTTTATTTTATCTAGTACCAAACAGAAATTACTTTGAATAAGTGAATTATTATTATTATCTGAATTATTAAATACATATTTTTGAATAAAATATTTAGTTTTATCTTTATTCTCTATATTATTAATTGACATTAAAAAATTACAAATAATTGAATATAGAATAATAGAATCAGAATTTATATTATTAAATAATTCAATAAATTTATTAATATCACACTTCAAATTTCCTATTAACAATAATTTTGACATTTCTTGTACTATTTCAATTATACAATTATTTCCATTTGAATGAGTTTTTTGTGTTAAAAAAATTAAAATATTAATAATATCATTCCATGAATCATTTAAATTATGATTATAATTTTTAATCAAATATAATAAAAAAGAAATTAATAATGGATATAAATTTAAATTAAAAATACTTTTTTCCTCTTTTAACACAGTCTTAATTTTATAAAATAATATATCATTTGATATATATATTTTAGATTTATAATTATCACAATCTAATGGATATACTTTATATAAACTTAATAATCCAGCAAGAATCATTTCTTTAATATTTATATGGTTATCACCAAAATTTTCATTAAGAATAAATGAATATAAAGTTTCTTTAAAAGAATTTAATTCAATAATATCCCCATTATATAAAGAGAAAGCTAAATTCATTTTTTCTTTAATATTAAGAGATAATAAAAAATTATTATAATTATTTGATACATATTTTTCTTCTTTTGAAATTTTAGTAAAAAAATCTCCTGAAATAATGTCTAAAAAATTATATATTAATTTAGGATTAAATAAATAAGATTTTATAATATATTCTTCAATAACTTTAAAAAGTAACTTTGGTTCTGTTTTATCATCATTTATTTTCTTTTTACTTTTTTTATTAATTTTAATTTCAGAGGAATTTAAATTTGAATTAGTATAAGAAAATCTATACAAAAAATATAATAAACATAAATTAATATTTTTAAAATTTAAATCTTTTATATCTTTATCATTATTAGTATAATTATTTAATTGTATCCTTAAAAGAGAACTTAGTTTATAAATAATATGAGGAGTAATTGCTTTTTCATTATTAAATAGTTTATAACAAGATAAAATTGTTATTTCATGAATATAATTTAATAAATATTGATTATTAGAATAATAAATTTTTGATATTTTTTTTATACCATTTAAAACATATATTAATAATATTGAATTATCATATTTGATACTTTTGTTTTTAGTAAACAAATTGGGAATACAAAATAAAATTAAATGTAATAATTTTTTTAAATAATTACCTTCATTTAATTCATTAAAATCTTTAATTTGAGTTGCTAATTCAAAAGTAAAAACTCTACAATTGTTTGGAAATTCCATATCATTTGAATCAATAATATTTTCATTATCTGTTATATAATCGATTTGATCTTTAAAAAATTCTATATTTTCTTTAAAATTTTCATTTAAAAATATACTTTTGTCTCTTTTAATAATTTCAATAAACATTTTCAAATATAACTTTTTTGAACAATTCTTAGCCTCTTTTAAATTTTTAATACATGTTTTAAGTGTTAAATCTTTTATTTCATCACTTTTTAATTTAACATACCATTCTAATAATTTATTATAATTTTCTTTATTATTTTGATTCTTTTTATCAATAGCTTTTGATTTTCTGTCCATTATTTGAAATATTATTTATTGTTTTATTAAATTAAAATTTGTATTAATGTCTCTTTCAAAAAATATAATATTGAAAAATTTAAAACGATATAATATTAGTAAAAGAAAATATTATTATATGAAAATAAATACATTAATATATAATAAAAAATCTCATTATGTTTCAAAATTTAAAGATCTTTTGTTTCTAAATGATTGTAATGAATTTTTAATTCAATATTATCCTAGTTTTCTTTTAAAAATATTTTTTAGTAAATTTTTATTCTATAAAACAGTAAAAATTTTATTCCCTTGTTTTGTTGACAGAAAAATTATGAAAATAATGAATAAAAATCAAAAAGAAAAAAAAACAATTTATAAATTAGAATATGAAAAAGAACAAGATGAAAATAATAAATTAATATTTTCTTATATTTTAAATACAATAATTACAAATTCTACTATTAAAGAATTTTCAAGTTTTAATTTTTTAAATACAGAAACAACAATCGATAATTTACATGTTAATGATGATATTACAATGACTTTAGATTTAAATATAAATAAAAATTATGATTATAATGAAATAGAAAAAGAAAGTAATTTTGTTTGTGAAAAAAATATGAATGATAAAACTATATTAAACATAATAAATTTACTTAATGGAAAACAAAAAAATTTTAACAATAAAAAAATTAAAACCAATTTTATAGAAAAAAAAAACATAGATTTTTCAAAATTAAAACTTCTGAATACTAAATTTAAAAACAATAATTTCTTAAAAACTAAAAAATTAAAAAATAATCATTCTGATTTATGTTTTAAAGATATTAACAATGAAAGAAATAAAAAGAAACAATTAAGTTTTAAACCTTTAAAAAAAAATAGAACATTTTCAAATGTAAAAATTAATGAAAGTAAAAGAACAGAAAATAATTATTCAAAATCAAAATTAATTGATTTTAATTTATCAGAATATATATCAAGAGAAAAAAAAATAAATATTCCTTCATCAAAAAATCAAACTCAAAATTTTTCAACATATTTAAATTATAAAGGATACACTGATTCAAAAATATTGAAAAAGAGTAAAAAAATTATTAAAGATTCATCTAAAATACCATTAAAAAAAGTAGAAAAAAATATTTTTGCAAAACCTAAAAGATTAATTAAATCAAAAAATAATAGTTTAAGTATTAAAACTGAAAATATTTCATCTATAATAAGTCAAAATCATTCTAAAAAATTTGATAAAGAAAGAAATGAAATAAAAAAAAATTCCTTTTACAATTTTACATTTGTATTTAATTCAGAGAAAAAAAAATCTCATTCTACTTTTCATTCTTTAATTAATTCTTCTGAAAAAAAAAATATTTCTAAAGAAAAGAAATTTCTTATTAATTTAAATAAAGCCAAAAAAATAAATACAAAATTATATAATAGTATAAAATCAAATAAAAAGAAGTAAAAAATTATAAATATATAATGAAGTATTAAAATATAGAATAAATATTAATATTTAATTATATTATATAAATATTAAATTTCCTTTTTAAAAAATTATTTAAATTTTTATATAATTATTTCCAAGTTATTTTATTACTTTCCCTTTACCAATAATTGAATTAGTTTTACTTCCAGTGGAATTAACAGAACTACTTTTAGTTTTAACTTTACTAATTGAATTAGAAATCTTTTCATTTATTTTAACTTTATTATTAATTAATCCATTATTTACATATTTTTTATTTTGTGTAAAATTATTTTTTTGAGTCTTTAAAAGATTATTAAAATTAGAATTAATAAGAAAATTATTTGGATTATTTGAAGTTTTATTTACATTTGTTGCTTTATATTTTTTATTTCTTGAAGGAATTTGAATATTTAAATTATGTGTGGAACTAAAATTTGATTTAATAGAAATTTCTAGAGAATTTGTATTATTTACCTTTTCTTTATTATTACGAAATAAATTATTAATTAAATTAATGTGACTTATTTTATAATTAAATAATTTTTGATTTGTCTTTGATACTAAATTTGATAAAATTTTTTCATTATTTTTTGATTTTAAATCATTATTATTTATTTTATTATCTTCAGATTTTATTTTACTTAATGAATCAGTTTTTTCTTTAACTTGATAATAATTAATTTCAGTTTTATTTTTAGAATTACTAATATTATGAAAAGTTCTTGAAATTTTTCCATTTTTATTATTTTGAAATAAAAAATTATTATATTCATTGATTATATTCATATTTCTACTTTTATAAGAAATTACTGTATTAACTTTTGATATAGATGTTTTATATGGAATTATATTTTTAATATGTTTATTTGAATTATCATTATTTGGAGATTTATTAGGTTGATTTCTTGATAAAACTTTAAATCTATTTAAAGGATAAAATATTTTCCTTAAATTTTGTGATGAACAACTTAATTTTTTTATTGAGTTTAATTTGTTTTTATTTTCAATAATATTTCTTCCTTTTGGATAAGATGTATTTTGAAAATTTTTTCCTAATATTAAAATTTCTTTTCTTTTTTTATTATTTTTCATATTATTAATTTTTGAAGATACTGGTCTTATATTATCTTTATATTTAATAGGAGAATTTTTTTTCTTTTTAAACTTTTTATTTGGTAAATTAATCTTTAATAAAATTTTTAATTTTTTATCCAAAATAGTATGAGAAGGAATTCCAAATATTTTTTTTAGCTTATTTTGATTATAACTTACCATAGTACAATTATCTTTATTTTTATTTAATTCACTTTCATTTTCTTTTCTTTCTTCTTTTTTATTATTTGTAATTTCTTTTATATTTCTAGATTTTCCTTTTGAAATAAAATTAAAATTTAAAATAGTATTTTTAGGATTATTATATTCATTTTGAATTGTTTTATTATCATTTTCTTGTCTTAAAACTAATTCTTCTAAAATATCAAATAATTCATAATATTTAAAATGAGCACCTCCTTCATAAAATTTTTGTTCTTCTTCATTATTTTCATTATAAAAAATTCCTTTATATTCATTTAAATTATCATTAATATATGTTTCTGACTCTGTAAAATTTTTCATTATTTTTTTATAAAAATTAAATCCCAAAAAAATAAAAAAATAAATAAAAATTCAATAAAAATAAAAAAAATAAATTTTAAAAATACTTAATAAAAATGATAAATAAACCTATATCAAAACAAATAAATAATGGATTTCAAAGAGCATATAATCCTCATTTAAAAAAGCATTCAAAAAAAGGAGAAACATATGAAGAAGAAAAAATAAATAATAATCAATTTTTAGAAGAAAGAGAGAAAATGAGTTCAATATTAATATCAAAAGAATATTTTGCAAAAGAATTAATAAAAAATGGTTATATAGATTCATATATAGATTTTTTTTATTTAGGATGGGGAAAAACGCCAAATTTAAAAAAATCATATTCAAATAGAAATAAAGAAGAAAATAAAGAAAATGAAAATGAAGAAGATCAAAAAGATGAAGAAGAAGAAGAAATTGATGAATTAGAAATAGATCAAAGTATCCCAAGACATGAATATAATATTCAAACTTTAAATGCTTTTTATGAAAAATTAACAACTGCTGAAAATGCTTTAAGAGATGCAGAAATGGAAAAAAATAGTGAAATAAATAAATTAGCAATTGAACAATATAATTCAATTAGAAATGATACTATTCATGATCAAGGAGAACCATTAGAAGCAATTTATTTTAATCAAAAATGCATTGATATAAGTAAAAAATATAATTTAACTGAAATGCATATTACTTCATTAATTATGATGGGAGGTTGTTTTGATAAAATGTCAAATCCTAATGATATGAATATTTCTAAAAGTTTAAAAGAAGAAGCAAGAGAAATTTTTAATAATAATTTATCTGGTCAAAATTATCAATTAGAAGCAACAATTTATAAAGCTTTAATTGAATTATATAATGAAATTGCTAATCAACAAGAAAATATGAAAAATTATTCAAAAGCTATTGAATTATTATATAAATTATTAGAAGTTTTAGATTGTTTAAATGGTATATCTCAATATTTAAAAGAAGGTGGAATGGGTGAAAAGGAAAATGAAGATAAGAAAACAGAAACATATTTAAAAATATCAAATTTATATTATAGAATAGCAGATTATGATCATACAATAGAAACATTAGCAAAAATTGCAAATATTAAATCTGATTCAGGAGACTCAACATTAACAGTAAAATAAATTTTTATTTTAATAATTTTTTTTAGCCATATCAAATACAAGGATTGTATCGTTATGCTCAAACATATGAAATGCAAGGTAATAATGAAAATGCTATTGCTTACTTAGAACATATTGATAAAGCTTCTAATACTCAAACTACTGATGATACTATTTTAGCAAAGTCACTTTTACATTTAGGAAGATTATATTTTAGAGCTGGAACTTTTGAGTTGAGTCATAAATTTTTAAATAAATTTTATAGAAAAAGTAAAACTATTGAAACTAAGGAATTAATGGATATTGCTAGAGTTAATTTAGGGATGATTGATGGTACTCAAGGAATGGAAGATTATATTGATAAAATTAAAAATAATTCTTATGGGGAATTTTTAAAGTATAAACTTGAATATAATAATCAATCTTAAGTTTATTGATTGATTTTTTTGTTTTTTTTTCATTAAATTAAGTGATTTTTTTAAAAAAAATAAATTTTTATCAAATATTTAAACTGGATTAAGATAAAATAAAAAAGAAAATTTAAAATTAAAATTTTATTTAAAAAAATATTTAGAAAAAAATAATTCCATTCTTCTTTAATAATATCTTGTTCATTTTTTTTTAATTTTTATCTATTCATCATTATTATCTTCTTCTTCTTTATTTTGTTTTTCATTATTATCTTCTTCATATTCATCTTTATTTTGTTCTTCATTATTTCCTTTTTCATTATTATTTTCTTCATTTTCTTCTTTATTTTGTTCTTCAATTTCGACTTCTTCTGCTTTATTTTCTTCATTTTCATTATTATGCTCTTCAATTTCTACTTCTTCTGGTTTATTTTGTTCATCTTCTTTATTTTCTTCTGCAATTTCGACTTCTTCTTCTTTATTTTGTTCATCTTCTTTATTATGATCTTCAATTTCTACTTCTTCTGCTTTATTTTGTTCATCTTCTTTATTATGATCTTCAATTTCTACTTCTTCTTCTTTATTTTGTTCTTCTTCTTTTTTATGATCTTCAATTTCTACTTCTTCTTCTTTATTTTGTTCTTCTTCTTTATTATGATCTTCAATTTCTACTTCTTCTGCCTTATTTTGTTCTTCTTCTTTATTATGATCTTCAATTTCTACTTCTTCTGCCTTATTTTGTTCTTCTTCATTATGATTTTGTTCTTCTTTATTTTTATTAATATGACTTTCTTCTTCAATATCTTCATCAACATTTTTTTCTTCAATATTTTCATCAACATTTCTCTCCTCTTGATGTATATCTTCATTATTATCCTGATTATTATCCTCAACTTTTTCAATATTTTCATTATCAATATTATAATCATTATCTTCATTTTTAAAATTATTATCTTTATTATCCCTATAATTACCTTCAGTATTTTCTTTAGTAGGTTGAGTTTCTTCTTTTTGTTCATCTTTATTTCTATGATTTTTATCTCTACTTTTCATCATAGCTTTTTTTTTTCTACTAGCAGCAGCATATTTCGAAATCATAACCCCAAATTCACTGAAAGGAATATAAGAACCAGGACCAGGGAAATCATCCTTTGATTTATAATAATGAATTCTTCCAGTTAAAACAGTATTTCTATCATTATGATATTTACTATTATATTGATAACCAAAAGATGATGGTAAATTATAACAAGGACCAGGAACTTTATTATCATAAAATTTAAACCTATCACCAGAAGCAAAAGAATAAACTCTCATATTTCTAATTTTACTATCAGCATACTTACCATCTTTATTTATTTCAGTAACTGGATTATATGTTCCTGGACCTGGCATTCCTTTATTTCTCTTTATATTATAATCATAATGTAATTTACCTTTTAATGTTATTGATGGTCCTCCATTTCCTAATTTAAATCTTTTTGCTTGTGGATAATTACCTGGTCCTGGAACATTATTTTTATATACTTGACCATTTATTTTTATTTCATTTCTACCTGGACCAAATTTAAATGAAAATCCTCTTATGTGATTTGGGTAGTCATCATAATCTCGTAATACTTTGTAAAATTCTGCTGTTATACCACGACGACCTGGTTTTTTTGTAAAGTCACTTCTTGTTCCATAACCAAATCCTGCTGTTCTGTTCATTTTTGTTGTGGGGATATTATATATACAATCTGTTCTTGCTTTTATTTTGGGAAATCTTTCTTCTTTACCAAAACCAAACCATTGTTTTGATGTTGAGTTGTTTATTGTGGAAAAGTGAACTTGCTCTGGGGTGAATAATGGTATTGACATTTATTTTTTTTTTTGTAGATTAAGTTATATTTTATATTATTTGTTTTTTTATATCATTTTTATTTTTTTTTTTTTCTTTTTACAATGTTTTTGTCTTTAAATTTTTTTTTATATTACAAATTTTAAAAAAATTGATTTTTAACCTAAATTATATAATAATTTAAAATCTAAAAATTATTTAAATGTTTTATATATATGAATCATTAAATCATTATTAATAATTAATATTTGTATATTTTTTTAAATTACAGATTTTGATTGATTATTTCACAAAATTAAGAAGCTTAAATACAAATATTTGATATAAAAAAAATGAGAATATAAATATTTATTTCTCTTGGATTGATTTAATATATTCTAATAATTTTTTTCGATCTTCTTCATTTATTTTTTTTGTATGTACATAGAGAAAATTATGATTTGTGTTTAATTCTTTACAATTTAATTTTAAAGAAGGAAGATTAAAATTTATATTTTCACATGGAGACTAAATTAATTAAATAAAAAATTGTTACTAATTTTTCATTAAATTCCAAGGGAATAAATTGAAAATATACAAAATAAATGAGTAATATTATGAAATAATAAATATTGAAATTCTTCATTTATTTTTATTTATTAATAAATTAAATAAATTAATATAAAATGGGAAGTAATTGTTGTAAACCAAAAGTTGAGATAGAAAATAGTAATAATAATGATATAGAAGAAGGAGAAGATTTTAAATATGAAACATTTGATGATATGATAAAAGAAAAAAAGATTAATTTAAAGTCAAAACCTAGAAAAATATTTACAGAAGATATTCCAAACTTAAAAGAAATAATCCAAAAAAAAATATCAGGCGAAACAAATAATAATATATCAATAGAAGAAATAACAGAAACAGATTTCAATTCAGAATTATCAAAAAATAACATAGCCCAAAATATATTAAACGAAAATAATGAAGTATTAGAAAAAATAGAAAATGAAGAAAAAGAATTATATACAATGCCTCCGTTAAAATTTTCAAATGTAAAAGATGGAAAAACAGAATATTATTCAGGATCATTTGATAAAGAAGGTAATTTTAATGGAAAAGGAATATTAATATCAAAAGATGGAAATATATATAAAGGAACATTTAAAAATGGAATTTTTGATGGAAAAGGAATTTTCATCCAAAAAAATGGAAATTACTATTTTGGTGATTGGAAAAATGGAAAATGTGAAGGAGAAGGAAAATTAATAATACCTGACTTAATAGAATATAATGGAGAATTTAAAAATAATAAAAAAAATGGAAATGGAAGAGAAAAATATAATGATGGTTCATTTTACAATGGTGATTTTATAGACAATGAAAAAAATGGTTTTGGTAAATTTAATTATTCAGATGGTTCATTTTACAATGGTCAATTTAAAAATTCATTATTTAATGGTGAAGGTGAATTTAATTGGAATGATGGTAGAAATTATAAAGGAAGTTTTAAAAATGGTATAATGGAAGGTAAAGGAGAATATACTTGGAATGATGGTTCTGTTTATAATGGTAATTATATTAATAATTGTAAAAATGGTTTTGGTGTTATTACTTGGCCTAATGGAAAAAAATTTTATGGTAATTTTGTTAATAATGAACCTCATGGTGATGGAGCTTTTATTAGTGATAATGAGAAATATAATATTAAATATAGATATGGGAAAATAATTTCTATTACAAATGCAGATGATAATAAAGGAGAAACTACTGTTGAAACTTCAAAATTTGTTGAAACTATGACAAATAGAAATTAAATGTATTTTTTTTTATTTTTTTTTTATTTATATTTTTTTATGTTATGTATTATAAGAAAAAAAAATTGTTTTTTATCATAAAAAAAAATATTTATAAATAATTAACTTTTAAATGATATTTTTTTATTATTATTATTATCATTTTTAATCATCTGAAACTTTATAAGTTAAATAATTTGATTGAATAATATAAACTGGTTGATCTTTTGAAGGTAAATCTATTTTTTCAATTTCTTCAGGTTCACTTTCTATTTTTGTAATAGTTTTATCAACAATTTTAGGTTTTAATTGAAATTCAGGAGGATAATAATGTTCTCCACTTAAAATACTCATTAAAGCTTTATTTTTTAAACCATATAAAGTAACATTTTTTATATTTTTATCATCATTTATTCTTCTAAAAGTACCATCTTTATTAACAATAATTCTTGATGATAAATTATCCTTTGATTTATTACTATTAACTGTATTAAATCCACTTGAATTTTTTCCTGATTTTAATAAACCATTATTACTATTTTTTAAAGATAAAGGATTTGATTTTAAAACATCCATTTTTTTTTTATTTCTAGCAGTAACAGCTGACTTTATAGGTAAAAACAATGATTTAAAATCATCCATTTTTAACTTTTGATTATCAACTTTATTTTGAAAATAATTAACAGCAGAATCAAACATTTTTTCCTCCATAAAACTAATTTATATTAAAAAAATATATAAAAATTAAAAATAAAAAAAAAAACAAAAATAAAATAAAAAAAAAATAATTATTATCAAAAAAAAAATTAAAAATATAAATTAAACAATAAATATCCAATAAACATTTAAAAATGGTAAACCTTCGTTTACAGCGTCGTTTAGCAGCATCAATATTAAAAGTAGGAGCAAAAAGAGTATGGATGGATCCAAATGAAGTAAATGAAATATCAATAGCAAATTCACGTAAAGCAGTACGTAAATTAATAAAAGACAACTTTATCTTCAAAAAAAAAATATCAATGCATTCAAGACAAAGAGCTCGTTTAAGGAAACAAGAAGTAAGACAAGGAAGACATACTGGATTTGGTAAAAGAAGAGGTCCTGCAGATGCAAGAATGCCTCAAAAAGTTATTTGGATTAGAAGACAAAGAACTTTAAGAAGATTACTTAAGAAATATAGAGAAAAAAAAGTTGATAAACATTTATATCATCAATTATATTTGGATTGTAAAGCTAATCAATATAAAAGTAAAAAAAATTTAGCTGATGCTGTTGAAAAGATTATTTATAGGAGAAAATTAGAACAAAAAACTGCTGCACAAAAAGCTGCTGTTAAGGAAAGAAAAAATAAAGGAAATTAAATATCGTTTTTATCAGAGTTATTAGATTGGATTTTTTTATTTAGATTTAATAAAATGTATTACAAAAGTTTTTTTTTTAATTTTTTTTTTTTTCTGAATTTTTTTTTTTAAATTTGATTTAAAATGATTTATAAATATGAAATTTATTTTATATGAATATAAATTAAATTATTTAATATATTAATCAATTTAAAAATATATTTATTTGTGAATATTAAAAATATTATAAAATATTTTAATATATATAATTATTGTCTATAATAATAAAAAAAACAATCTTAAATTTATCAACCATATTTTAAATAATTATAAATGGATTTAAATAATTGTATATTTAAAATATTTTGATAAACATATTAAAATTTATTTTAACTAATAATAAATATTGATTAAAATTCCAACTCTTATAAAATATACATTTACAAAATTTTCAATAATTGATGACTCAAAGAGTTAGAAAAAATTTCCATTTTTTTTTTTTAAATAATTCATACCATATTTATATCATGGACTTCATACATATCAAAATACTCATTATTTAAATTCATATCTTCAAAATTCGTGCTATTAAAATTTAAATTATAATTGACATCATCAAGTAAATTATTTAAATCACAATATTCATTTTCTAAAAAATAATTAAATAAAATAATATTTACCCATTGAATTAAAATGTAAATTTTCACATAAATTTTCATGATTTAATTTCTTATTATCATAAGAAGAAATAATACTAAATTTCCCATTATTAATATTATTATTTTTTACACCATTTTCATTAAAAGAAATTAAACTTGTAGAACTAGAAGAATGATTTCCCTTTAAATTACTTAATTTTAAATTACTTTTTTCCTTATTTTCAACACAATTAAATTCAATATTACTTTTTTTATCAAAATGAACTTTAATATGAGCAGTTAAAGTACTTCTTCTTCCAAATTTAATTCCACAAATTTGACATTTAAATTTTTTAATTTGATAATGAAAAATATCAATATGATCTTTTAAATGACCATTTGTTTTATAAGTCTTTTCACATTGAGGACATTTAAATGGTCTTTCATTTGTATGAAATAAAATATGAGTTTTTAAATTTCCTTTTTCATTAAAATTTTTACTACATATTGGACAAGAAAAAGGCTTTATTCCTGAATGTGTTCTAAAATGAACATCAAATCGACTTTTATTTGAATATGATTTATTACATTTTGGAAATGGACATTTAAATGGAAGAATGTGATTGTGTATTGTATTTATATGGTTTTTTAAATTTCCATTTGTACTAAATATTTTTTGACATGTATTACATTTGAAAATCTTTGTTTTGTTTTGAATTTTTTTGTCCAAAGATTTTTCGAGTGACATGATATAATATTATTTTTTTTATTGGTTTGGTATTAATTCTATTTTATAAGAGATAAATAAATGTTAAAAATTTGTCATTCTGTTTTGGAGAAAAATATTAAATTTTATAATAAAATTAAATGGATTATTATTAATAATTTTCACGTAAAAAAAATAATCAAAAGAATATAATTAATATATGTTTTTTCATATTTACTTCTATGATACTTAAAGATAATTTATAAATTATTGGATTAATAAAGGTTAACAATCTATAGTACCAAAAATAAATTAATAATTTATATTATTTATTATTTATTTATTTATATCAAGTTTAAAATTGCTAAATTATTTAAAATATTAAATAATTAAGAAAAAAATTAATAACTAAAATATATAATACAAACTTAATTATAAAAAGTGAAATATATATTTAATAAAAATGATATTTGATATTTGATTTTAAAAATACTAATAACATTATTTTATATAAATTTCATAATGAAATATAATTGTAAGTTTTATTTACTTTTTTATAATTAAAAAATGATGTAAAAAATTATTATCTAAATAATTTTAATTTAATTATTAATTTTTAAAAACAATTTTTTTTTTTATAATTAAAAAATATAAAAAAAACATTTAAAATTTCAAAAGAAAAAAAAATGGATGATACAAACAAAAATATGTGTGATGCATTAAAAAACACAAACACTCAAATAGATTCATTTCCATTAATAAACCAACTTCACGATTTATTATTTTCAAACCCAAATCAACTTGAATTTCAAAACTGGATAAATTTTACAATAAATCTTTTAAAATCAAATGATATTCCCTTATCTCAATTTGTTCCAAGAATATCATTTTTAGCAAACAATGAACAAGCATCATCAATATTTTTTTCAAAATTAAAAAGTTTAGAAATCCCAGAAACGAATGAATTTTTCAAAGAAGTAAACACAAACAACATGTTAGGTCCAATTTGTTTAGTCACCCCTGAATTAGGAAATTATTCTTCAGTTGGTTCATTAGGAATTACAGTAGAAGAATTTAGTAAAGGATTAGAAAAAATAGGACAAGAAGTAATAGTCATTTCACCATATTATAAAACTTTTAAAAATGATAATGAAGATATTTTAGAAATTCAACTTTTTAAAAATATTGAAGTTACCTTAGATGAAATATTTAGTTTTGAAATTTATTATGCTGAAAAAGACAATATAAAATATTTCTTTTTAAAAAATTACGATTTATTACCAAGTCCTTATATTGAAGGTTATTGTTCAGATACTTTAAGAAGAGTATGTTCATTTTGTAAAGCATCAATGCAATTATTATGTGATATAAAATATATTCCTAGTATAATAGTTTCTAATGATTGGTTTACTGGTTTAGTCCCAGCATATGCAAAAGTACATTTTTCAAATTTTTATCAAGGAACAACATTTATTCATATTATTCATAATTTAGATATTAATTATGAAGGAAGATTATATCCTTCTAATTCAGATGGTACTTGTGATTTTATTCATCAATTAGATAGAACTTTATTAGTTGATGCTTATTGGGATCAAGTTGTTATTAATCCTTCAAGATGTGCTATTATTATGTGTGATCAATGGGCTACTTTATCTCATGCTTATAAAGATGAATTAATTGAAAAATCACCTTTAGGAAATTTACTTATGAGAAAAGAAGATCCTTTTTCTTTTCCAAATGGTATTTTAAAAAAAAAAAGATTTAATGATTTAATTAAAGTCACTGGAAATGATAGAATAGAATGTAAAACTTATATTCAAAAAAAATATTTTGGATATGACCAATTAAATGCAAATGTACCCATATTTACATTTATAGGTAAATTTGTTAAACAAAAGGGAATTTTATTATTATTAGAAGTAGTAGAAGATATAATAAATAAATATAAAGAACAAATTAATATTTTAATAGGAGGAACAGGAAAAAAAGATGAATCATATTATAATGAATGTTGTCATAAAATAAGACATTTAAGAGGAAGATTTCCTCATTCATTTTATGCAAATCCAAATGAAATTTTTAATGATAGTAAAGTTTACTTAGGAAGTGATTTTGGTTTAATTCCTTCATTAAATGAACCTAGTGGAATTATTCAACAAGAATTTTTCTTAGCTGGAACACCAGTTATTGCTTTTTCTACTGGAAGTTTAAAAGATACAGTTTTTGAATTTAATTTTCAAAAAGAAACTGGAAATGGATTTTTATTTGATGTTCATGAAAGAGAAAAATTAAAAAATTGTTTTGAAAAAGCAATGAATTTATTTAATATTAAAGAAAAATATGTTAAATGTAGAAAAAATGCATTTAATAGTGTAATTGATTCAATTGATGTTGCTCGTGCTTGGTGTAGAGAATTTTATAGATTAAAAGGTAAAATGTATTTTAGTATAAAAGATATTAATAATGAACAAATAAATGTTCCTAAAGAATTTTTTAGAATAAGTGATAAAATTGAAGTAGATGAAAAAATAAATATTGAAAAGAAAGTTTTAAATAATTCTAATTTAAAAGTTGTTGAAAAAAATAATACAAGTAATGATTTAAATATTAATGGTTTTGCTTATAAAACTTTTGTTTTTAGTGGTGAATGTTTTGATAAAAAACCAGAATCAATTCAAGTTTGTGGTTCTTTTAGTAATTGGAGAGCAAGACATCCTATGAGTTATGATGAATTAAGAAATTATTGGTATTGTAAAGTTAATGTTGGTAAAGGGAAAATTTATTATAAATATGTTGTTGATGGTGAATGGAGAATTAATCCTAAAGAAGCTACTGAAACTGCAAAAGATGGTATGATTAATAATGTTGCAGAAATACTTTAAAAAAAAAATTAAAATTTTTTATTTTTTTTTTTACTTTTAGTATTTACAATAATTTTAAATTAATCATTATTTAAATTTTAGAATATTTATTATAAATTACTTTACAAAAAAAAATTAAAAAAAAAATAAAAAAAAAATATTAAAAAAAAAATAAAAAAAAATAAAAAAAAAATGCCAAAAAAATCAATAGTAATTCTAAGAAGAGAATTGGACATTCCTCCAGATAAAATAGCAGAATATAAAGAAGCATTTGATATGTTTGATATAAATAAAGATGGTTTACTAACAGTAGAAGAAATATTTAAAATGTTAAAAAATTATGGTTATCCAATGCCAAAAGATGAAATAAAGAGAATGATTGCTAAAATAGATTCTGATGGTGATATGAGAATTGATTTTGAAGAATTTATTACTTTAATGCAAAGTCAAACTATTTTTATTGATGAAACTGATGATGATGCTCTCATAAGAGCTTTTAAGTCTTTTGATATTAATCATGATGGGAAAATTCCTAATAGAGAATTTAAATATATTATTAGTCATATGGGAAATGCTTTTACTAAAGAAGAAACTGATGCTGTTTTTCAAATTGGAAATTTAAATGAAGATGAAGAATTGGATTATATGCAATTTATTGAATTTTGGAAAAAATATAGGAAACATCATCATTAATTTATTTTTAATTAGGTGAAGTTGTTATTTTTATATTATGATTTATTTATTAATTTTTTTTTTGAGAGAGAATTTTTTATATGATTTAAAAATTTGTTTTTAATAAAAATAATTTTTTTTTTGTTTTATTTTGTTTATAATTATGAGTAGTTATTTATAATATTAGTAAAATATAAAAAAATATTAAGTATTTAATTTTTAAATAATAAATATTACAATTATAATATCCTTTCATTTGAATATTATGAGGAAGAATTGTATTAACTTTTCCATTTGAAAATAAACTATTTCTACTCAAAGGAACACATAAAGTTGTTTGGTCTGGATAACTCATATTAAAAAAGCAACATGCAATAGATTTAAATTGATTATTGAAATAAGTACAACTATTAGAATATTTAGGTAAGGTTAAATTATAACATAATTCAAATTCTGTATCATTTAATTCTCCATAACAATTAATCAAATTTAGTTTAATTATTAGTAATAATATTAAACAAATATAATGTTTTATCATTTATCTATTATTATTAAACTAAAAGATAAAATTATAAATAAATTTAATATTATAAAAACCACTTTTTTATTTTAGTTTTTTTACTAATAAATTGATTAAAAAAATCAAAAAAACAAAAAAAACATTTGAAAAATTTTTATAATATTTATTTTAAAACTTTATATTAACATAATACAAATAGTTTTAACAAATTAATACTAGTTTCTAAATAATAATTTATAATATAATATCATATTTTAAATTTATATCTGAATTTTTTTCCAGATAATTTTTGCTCTAAAAATTCTTCTTAGAACTAATAATACCTTTATTTAAAAATTTTTATACATTATTATTTTAAAACATCTATTAATTATTAAAAGAATCATTTATCATATTATTATCATATATTTTATTTTTCAGCATAATCAAATCTTTTATAGATTTATATTCAAGATTATAAGAATTAAAATTTTTGATGAAATTAATTCCATTATTTATTCTTTTTAATAATAATGGAATTTTGTCTAATTTAATATTATTGTCTTTCACAATTTTTCCAACAAAATTAATTGGATTATCATTTTCATATAAATAATAATTGATATCTTCATTATTATTATTCTTAATTGTAATTTTAATAAATTGTTTGTTAATATGTTCTTTATATTTTCCATAATTAATTTCTGGATGTATATTTGAAAGAATATCTGACATGAAAATGTATTTTTTACCATTTTTATTTACATTATTAATTATCTTCTCTACATCATTTTGGGTATTATTTATTTTAAAGTCATAGTTAAAATGTTTTACATTATTACTTGAATGAAGAATATTATTTATTTTATTATTTTTTGAAAAATTTAATCCAATATTATCATTATTTATATTTTTATTTATATTATTATTGTTGTAAAAATTGTTAATATTAATCTTTATCTTATCTGTAAAAAAAGTATTATTTTGAGATGTTTGAAACTTTTTGTCATATACATCTTTTTGACAATTATAATATATTTGATTATTATTATTATCTAAAGGATTATAATTTAACAAAATATTTTCATTAATATCATTTGAAATATCTTTATTTAAATTAATTTGATTAAATTCTTGATTCAAAAAAGTATTACTTTCTTTATCTAAAACATTTTTTTGGATATCATAATTTTCATTTATTAAATTATAATTTATTTTATTAATCTGATTATCATTTTTAATTTGTGAACCTCCTATGTTATTGTATGGAATATTCCCATTAAGTTTTTCTATATATTCATACATTGATTTATTTATATTATTTGATTCGTTTCCATTTATCATAGGAGGATATTTTTTTTTATTAGAAGAATTAAGATTTCCAAATGTTTTATTTAATTTTTGATTTATTAAACAATTTTCATATTCATTTTGATAATTATTTTCTAGGAAAAGATCATTTGTTGTTAATGGAAGATTTTCATTCAAATGGTTTAATATTTGAATATTTTTTTTTGATTTTTTTTTAAGATTATAAATTTTATTTACATTATTTTTACTTTTTGTTTTTTTCTTTTTTGGTTTATTTTGATTGCTTTGTTTATTTTTTTTATTTGTTTTCTTATTTTCATTATTATTATTTTGATTCTTCTTTTGTAATTGTTTATCATTTTTTTCATTTTCTAAAGATGGAAAATTAATAATATTCTCTTGGAAATTTGGGAATAAAGATATTTGATATAATTTAAACTTATTTTCATTTTTTATATCTACTATATTCGTATTTAAATATTTTTTAATATTATCTTCTGATTCCATCATATGTATAAGTTTATTTTTTTCAACAAATATATTTTTAATGATGTATTGAAAAATCTTCTCATAAAAATAATTATACTTAATTCTTTTTTAGCAAAAATTAAGCTATGAATTAATTTATATTTATATATAAAAATAAGTAGTTTCTTTAAATTATTATTATCTCAATTTTTTTTTTTTGAAAAAAATAGTTATTATTTTTCTCATATGAATTAATTTCGTGAGATAAAAAATTTGAGAAAAGTTAAGAAAATGCAATTTTGTTTTTAAATGTTAGGAATTATTTTTTTATTAAATATGTATTCATATTTTATGAATTAAATAGAGTTTTAATAGATTTTAAAAGAAATATTAACTTTAAAAAATAAATACGGTAAATGATACTATTTTCCATTTTAGAAAAAATTTAAATTCTAAGATATTTTTTTTTATTAGATTATTTTTATGTGATTAATTTTTAATTAAATGAAATTAATCAAAAAAAAATGTATGGCTTGTTTTTATTAATTATTTTATTAAATATTTTTTTTAATTATTTTTATAATTAAAATATTAAATTAAAGTATATTAATTTAATATATATAAATTGAAAAATAAAATAATATAAAAAGTAAAAAGAAATTTTGTTTAAACTAAATTAAATTATATAAATAAACTTATATATATACTAAAACTTATTAGATTTAATTTTTTTATTCATAAAATTGATACTCTTTACAAAGATAATTTATAATTTCAGAGAAATCAAATCTTTCATCTTCCTTTATCTTAAGCATATGATTAATTAAATTTTGGAATTTATGAGAATAAAAATTATCATTATCCATAGTATTTAAAGGATATTTAAAATAATTACAAACCAAATTATCACTATCAAGATTTGATTTATTTAAAATAAAATCCCTATAAATATTATTTATATCATTAGTTCTTGTCATTGTATAAATTATACATAAACCAAGTGAATACACATCACTTTTAATTAAATTAATATATACTTTATTATTTTTTTTTTCGTTATATAAATTAAATAATTGAGGACTAATAAATTCATTATCATTTGATATTATATTACAATCTTTAATAGTTCTAATATATTCTAAATCACTTAATTTATAAGATTTATCTTTGTAAACAATAATATTTTTTGGATTAATATTAAAATGACACATATCTTTTTTTTGTAAAAGTTCTAAAGAAGAACTTAATTGATAAATAATATTAATTAATTCTTCTTCAGTATAAAATTTTTTCATTTTTTTCATTGTTGCAATTTCACTATTCCAACTATTAATTCCTAATTCTTCAAGTACACTAAATTCATCATCATTATAATTAATACTATAAATTTGAGTAATATTAGCTTCATTCATTAAACTAAATTGAATTTTATATGAATTTAATAAATTCTTTAAATCATTATGATGCATTAATACTTTTTTTTTCATTGCAAAAAATTTATTATCATCAGATTTAACACAAAAAATTTTACTTTTTTTTCCTTCTCCAATTTGAGATATTATAGTATAATCATATGGATCAAAATTAGGTAAAGAAAGATTATTTATTTTATTATCAAAAGATGAATTTAATATTTTTTTTTCAATATTTTTTTCAAAATTTTTTTCATAACTAGTTTTCTTTTTTTGAATTGCATAATTTGGTTCATCAAAATCATCATCAGAAGAATCATAATAATCATCTTCATAATTAACTTTCTTATTTTTAATTATTAAAGAACGAGAAAATCTTCTTTTAGATTTATTATCACTATTATCATTACTAGTATAAGATTTATGAAATTTATTAACAGCATTTTGATTATTATTATTATTATTATTATTAATATTATTATTATTATTATTATTATTATTCTTTTGAGTAAAAACAAATAAATTTTCTTTTTCATTTTCATTATAAGAATCCTTATTAATAACACTATCAGTATTACTTGTATTTGCATTACTTAAATCATTATTTTTAACAGGTTGAGGTGAATAAACTATATTATTAGAAGAAGAAAAATTAATTTTTTTCTTTTCTGAATTCGTTAAATTAATTGAACTTAATTTTTTCCTTTGAGTTAATTTTGGCATTTCACCACTTTTAATAATATTTTTATTATATTTCATATTATTTTTCATTATAGTTTTACATCTTGAAAAAGCTTTAAATTCTTCTTCTAAATTTTCTTCATTTCCTTTAAATTTCATATTACATATTGGACATTCAAAAATAAAATTATCAAATTTAGTCATTGCTTTACATTTAGAACAAACAATCATTTCAACACCATTTAATTCAGTAATATATAATTTACCATCACAATTACTTTTATGAACAATATTTTCACTATTATGACCACATTTAATTTTTTTTGGTATTGCTGATATTTTTTCAAGAAGTCCTTTTTTAATTGCATTTGCATAAGGTTTAAAAATATAAGGATTATATATTTTAGCATTAGAATAAAAAGATTGATTACATTTAATACATTTCCATTCAACATTCTCAGCATCATCACAAAAATTACAATTTTTACAAATTAATTTATCATTTTTAATATCAATATATAAAGAATGATTACATTTTGGACACATCATTTGTTGATTTATTATAATATTACAATGATATTTTTCCCATGTTGCAGGTTGAAAATTATTATTTGCATTTTCATTAAAAGCTAATATTCTTGTATAATATGGAATTTTACAACAATTACAAAATAAAGTTATATAATTTGATTTATAAGCTTTTTTACATTTTGTACATATTATTGCATAAATATTTTTATATTCTGAATGAGAATTTCTTCTATAATTATTCACTATGTCATATATGTGAAATGAACTTTCTGTTAATACTGTTATAAAATTGTTCTTTTCATTACATTTATGTAATGGAATGTCATTTTGATTTATACAGTGTTTTAAAAAAGAAAATTGTTGACCATTTTCTATAAACATTTCTCCTTTTAATTTTAGTACTTTTGTTAATTTTAATTTTTCTTTTTGAAATTCTTGAAAATAAAATTGTTTGACTTTTTCTAAGATAAGAATTAATGTTACATTTGTCATTGCTTCTGATGAAAAATTGTCTTCTATTGAGAATTTTGTATTAAAAAGTAAAGTTTCTAGAAATTCTTTGTCTGTTTTTATTAAAATGTCTTCATATAATTCATTAAATTCATCTTCAAATAATTTTGATATTTTTGTTTCAAGCTCATTTGGTGTTTGAAGTAATGATAAAAAAGTATTATATTTTTTAATATTTGGATTCATTTTTTTATATTATATTTATTATAGTTATTAATAGAATATTTAATTAATCTTATATATTTGATAAAAATAATAATAAAAAAAATTATATTAATTTTTATTGTTTTTATTTTCAAAAAATGAAAAAGACAAATGATTGTTTCTCTTTAATGAATAAAATAAAAACAAATAATTTCAAAAAAACACAATCAATAAAAAATAATTTAAGTACAAAATTAAGTAAATCAAATATTTATTATAATAAAAAACCAAATCAAAAATATCATTATTCATATAATAAAACAAATTTTACATTAGTTGCAGAAAAATCAAAAAACAAAAAATTTTCTAATCCAAGATGTCATACTGAATATTCAAAATCAAAATCAAAAATAAATAATAATCAAAAGCAAAATCAAATACTAATAAACTCATATGAAAAAAGTTTAATCTCTCTTTTTGATTCATTAAAAACAACATTAAAAAAATCCCAATATGAAAAATTAAAAATAAAATTTCAACATAGTTTTGAAAATAATTTGAAATCAAATTTTAATGAAACAAAATCTTCATCTTTTATAATAAATAATTCAAATTCAATAAAAAAAATAATAGAAGATAGTATAAAAAAATGCCAAAGTAATAATAATTCATACTCAAATAATAAAAATAACTATACAAAAAATTCAAACGTAGTATTAAATATAACACCATCATTAAATATAAAAAAAAATCATAATTCACTTTATTCACTTAATCGTTATGGAAGAACAATAATAACACAATCACCAAATAAATTTAATCAAAATTCAAATAATAGTATAATAAAAAAATATTATAATGTAGCTAATAATAATAAAAATTCAAAATCAACTCAAAATGGTTCAAGTTATTTATCAGGAAATAAAAATTCTAATTCTAAACAAAATATAAGTAAAGAATTATCTTTTCCTAAAAATAATAATATTAAATATAATAATAATAATATTATTCAAAAGAACTTAAATAATAAAGTTTTAGAAGATAAAATTAGTGAAGATATTAATTGTAATTTAAATCAAGATATGAATAATGTTAATAAAACTGCTGATGATTCAAATGTAAATTATGAATTATTAAATAAAATTAAAAATAGTTTAGATGATAGTTTAAAAGGAATTTTCGCTTTTTCATATGAGGACTTTTTAAATAAATCAAGTGATAGATTAGAGACAAAAAATAATTAAATTATAAAAAAATTTTATTTTTATTTTATAATTAAATAAAATAATTTTCCATTTAATAAAATAATATTTAAAGAAAAAAAAATGGGAAAAGTTGAAAATGTTTTACAATGTGACATATGTCATAATAATTTTGATATGAATAAACATCGTCCTTTAGTTGCAAAATGTGGACATACTTTTTGTAAACATTGTATATTATGTAATCATCAAAATACAAATCTTAGTTCTTGTCCAATTGATAATATTCAATATGTTTTAAATATTGAATCATGTATTCCAAATATTAAATTAGAAGAAGTAATAAAAATTATTTTTAATATCAATTCACCATTATTAGATAAAAAAATTGTATATTCTAAACCAGAAATTTTAAGAAAAAAAATTAAATCAAAAACTAAAAAGATTAATGAAGATAGTAGTTTTCAAGAAAAAGTTATTTCTTTAGATAAAAATAAAATGAGAATTTCAAGTCAACAATTTTCAAATGAATATAAATTTGTTAATACTGAACCAATTATATTTGATAATAAGAAAAATAATATTATTTCTTCTAAAATGAGTTTTGATGGTGAAAATAATCACAATGAAAATATTAATAATGAAAGTTTAGATGCTATTCCAATTAATGATGAAAAAAGTATTTTAAATGTTTCTTTTAATGATGAAATGAATTCTCTTTTTAAAAAAAATTCGGATAATAAAATTTCTATGAAAACTTCTAAAAATTTTCAATCAAAAGAAAATTTAAAAGAAGGTAATGATATAAATGATTCTTTAGATAAAATTTCTAAAATTGATGATGAATTTTTAACAGTTAATAATACAAATAATGATATATCACTTTTATCAAATAAAAATATAGTAAATGCTTTTCAGGCAAAAACAATTATAAATGATAATGAAAATTATGATAATGAAAAATTAGAAAAATATAAGAAATATTCAAAAAATATTAAATTAAATGTTTTAAAAAGGAATAATTCTTTTCAAGACAATTTAAAAAAAATATCAAGTAATAGTAATATAGATACAGATTCAAATAGTAATGGAATAAAAGAAAAATTAGAAACTTCCCCAAATAATAAACTTCAAAATATAAAAGTTTCCTCATCAAATAATAGTAATGAAAATATAAATAATATAGAAACAAACTACAAAATAATTGATATAAATAATAATCCAAAATTTGAAGAAAACCTTTTTAAATCTCAACCAATATATAAAAGAAAAGAAAAAGAATTTTCATTTGAAAATGATTTAGAAAGAAAAATATATATAAAAAATCCAAAATTAAAATTAAAAAATACAATATATAAACCACATTTAATAAATTCTAATTCAACAAAATCAGGAAATATTTTAACACGTTCTTATACATCAAAATTAAATTTTCCTTCAATAAATCATTTTAATAAATATAGTACAAAAACAGCAAATAATAAATCAGCATTTCAAATTGAAAGAGTAGATGAAGAAAATAATGATGATGAAACAATAGAAAATAATATAAATCCAAATTATAATATAAATACAACTCCAATTATTTCAAAATCAAAATTTTCATTATTAAAAAAAGCAAATGAAGAAATAAATGAAAATTCCTCTCCACAAAAATATCCAAATACTCCAAAAGATGTAAAACAAAATATAATTCGTTTTCCAAATTTTAAAAATAACCAAATCAATAAATCTCCTTTAGAAGAAACAAGAGAAAAATTATTAAAAGAAACCTTATATTTTTTTGGTTATAATGGAACACAAATCTCAAAAAAAAATATAGAACAATCAAATGAATATCAAAAATATAAAGAATACATAAATAATTCATTATCAAAAAAAATATTTGAAGACAACATATCAGAAATAAAAATAAAATTATATCCATCAAATGACATTTTCATAGGATATATAAATAAAAATAATTTACCACAAAAAGGAATATTTTATTATAAAAATGGAGATTATTATGAAGGAAATTTATTAAATGGAATAAAAGAAGGTTTTGGTATATTAAAATTAAAAAATGGTACAATTTATGAAGGTGACTTTAAAAATAATAAACAAGATGGTTATGGTAAATTAACTCAAATTGATGGAGAAAATTTTAATGGTGAATGGAAAGAAGGAAAAATTGAAGGTAAAGGAATAAGAAAACATAATAATGGTGACATGTATATTGGAAATTATGTTAATAATTTAAAAGAAGGAAATGGAAAATATATTTTTTCAAATGGAAATGTTTATGAAGGAAATTGGGAAAATGGAAAGGCAAATGGAATTGGAAAATTTATTTTTAATGATGGGAATATTTATGAAGGTGAATTTAAAGATAATATTATTTGTGGTAATGGAATTTTTAATATGAAAAATGGAGATAAGTATATTGGAAATTTTAAAAATGGTTTTATTAATGGAAGAGGAGTTTGTGAATGTTCTAATGGAGATAAATATAGTGGATTTTTTACTAATGGAAAAAGAAATGGTATGGGAAAGTTAGTTGATTTAAAAGGAAATGTTATTGCTTCTGGATATTGGGATATGGATAAATTTGTTGGGAAGATTAATAATTGTGATTAAGATTTTTTATTTTTTTTTTTTGAGAGAATTTTTATTGAAATTTTTATTTTGATAATTTATTTTTTTTTACATATATATTTTTTAGTATATATTATTATTTCAATATTTATAATATTATTGAATAAGAAAAATATAAAATTTGTTTTATTTTTTTTTAAATGATTCCTATAATTTTTTGTTTTTTTATATTTTAAATGTTTATATTTGTATTATATATATTTTTTTAATTTAAATATTAGTTTTATATTTAAAGAAATAAACAATTGTCTTTAATTATTTATTTCAATTTTTAAATAAAAAAATTGATTATAATCTTATAATAAATATTACTTTACTAATAATTATTTTTCTAATCAAATAAAAATAATTTTAATATTTTTTGTATATTATTTTCCAGAAAATATTTGATATTATAAATTACCTTGATTTTATATAAGATATCATTATTTTATATTTCTTTTTTTCTCATCTAATATATTAAAAATAATAAGTAAATTACAAAACTTATTTTTGATTTCTTCTTATTCTTTTCAACTGAAAAATAAATATATTTCATTTAAATATTAATTATTAAAAAAATTCAAAATTTAAATTTAAAAAAATTAAAAATGAGAAATCAGACTCCAAATAATAAAAAACCAAAAAATTTAAAAATAACAACAGTACCAAAAACTTTATCTCCAAATATGAGAAAAACTTTAAAAGAATTTTATATAGAAACAAATAGAAAATTAGAAAAATTAAATTCAAATAAAATAATAAAAAATATAGATCAACCATTACAAGAATTTTATGAATCAATGAAAAAAAATACTGAAGTATTAAAACAATTACTTGAAGAAACAAAAAAACAAAAATTAATCTCATTTCAAAATCATAGAATTTATGAAGAAGATTTTGATTTATTTAGTAAAACAAAAGAAAATAATTTATTAACATATATAAAAAAAGAAAAAGAAAATAATGAAAAGACAAAAAAATACAAAGAAGAAAGTTTTAAATATCAAAAAAAAATAAATGAAATGAAAACAAGAGCACATTTAATATTTCAAAAATATCAAAATGAAAAAATAAATTATGAAAAATTAATTCAAGAATATGAAGAAGAAAAAACATTAAATGAAAATATAGGAAAAAAAGTAGATGAAATATTTTTAAAAATTCAAAAAAAAAAAGAAGATATAAAATTAAAATTTAAAACATTAGAAAATAATGAAAAAAGAATAAAAGAAGCAAAAATACAAAATGAAGAAACAAATGAAGAAAAAAGAAATAAAAACAATAATTATCAAAATGCAAAAGGTAATATTAGAGTATTTTGTAGAGTAAGACCAAATTTACAAAAAGAAAAAAATTTAGAAACATGTTTATTTGATTTTTCAGAAAAAAATATAACAATATATGGTCCATATCAAAAGAGTAATGTAGGAAAAAAAGAAGAAAATAGAATAAAAGAAAATTATAAATTTGATAAAATTTTTACTCCAGAAAATAATCAAGAAAATATATTTGAAGAAATATCTCATATGGTACAAAGTTCATTAGATGGATTTAATGTTTGTATTTTTGCATATGGACAAACTGGAAGTGGTAAAACTTATACAATGGAAGGTGAAAATGATAATAAAAGAGGATTAATTCCAAGAGCTTTAGAAAGAATATTTGATAATATTAATCATATGGAAAAATTAAATTGGATTTTTAAAGTTAATTTATCTTGTTTAGAAATTTATTTAGATCAAATTAGAGATTTATTAAAAGAAATAAAAGGTAAAAATCAAAATAATATTATTAATAAAGATGATAATTTAGTTAAAATTGAATTAAAAGATTTTAATGATTGGGTAAAATATTATGAAACTGCAAAAGAAAAAAGAAAAGTTGCTGAGACACAATGTAATGAAAAGTCATCAAGATCACATTGTATATTTCAAATATTAATTAATTGTTATAATAAAGATAAAAATATAAAAAGAGAAGGTTCTTTAAATTTAATTGATTTAGCTGGAAGTGAAAGAACTAATAAATCTGGTGTTGTTGGAGATAGATTAAAAGAAACTATTTCTATAAATAAAAGTTTAACTGCTTTAAAAAGTGTTATTGGTGCTTTGGTTGCTGTTGATAATAAAAATTGTAATTTTGTTCCTTATAAAGATTCAGTTTTAACTACTTATTTACAACCTTATTTAGGTGGAGATTCTAAAACTTTAATGTTTGTTAATATTTCTCCTGTTCTTAATAGTTTTAATGAAAGTTCTTGTTCTTTGAGATTTGCTACTGATGTTAATTCATGTATTATTGATAGAGATAAAACTGATTTTGATTAAGGTTTTTTTATTTTTTTAATTTTTTTTTTATTTTTGTGTATAGTAAGATTTTATGTAAATTTTAAATATTTAATTATATATATATTTTTATTCTTAAATACAAATAAATTTTATTAAATAAATGAAAAATTAATTAAATTTAAATAAATATAGTGTGAAAAATATTATTATTATTTTGAATG
>JAEEGK010002643.1_pt1 | contig 44935 bp, 40 predicted proteins | sample 8958771 | NCBI WGS metagenome assembly JAEEGK01 (sample SAMN16246547, study PRJNA631951) | gut metagenome | biome: gut microbiome; feature: rumen; material: SC-attached | host: Bos | place: Iran: Karaj | collected 2018-10
GATCTGATAGAGAATTTTGCTGTCTCTCCCGGGCGGATCAGCATTGTGTCCGGTGGTAAGCACCGACACCATTGCCAAGAAGAAGATTCTGCGACTGACGCACGGCATCAGCGAGCTGGACATCACTTTCGAATGGACCATCGACCAGCTGCAGGCCTACCTGAAGGCTCATCCCACGGAGTTCTTCATAGCCAAGCTGCAGTTCGACAACGGTTTTGAGGATCAGAAGGACTTGTTCGCCCTGCTCAACAATGTCATGCAGATGCCGAAGTACAAGGGACTGTTCATTGAGAACTGGCGCCCGGACATCACGGTGGGCGAGATGCGTGGCAAGATACTGTGGCTGAGCCGCTACGATCTGCGCCAGCTACAACCGCTCTACCACTACCCCATCGTGTACTGCGACTGGCCCGACGAGGACCCCGACATTGAGGAGGATCTTGACCCTGTGGCCCAGCGCAACTGTGCCATGTATAACATGAACGACACCACGGTGAAGGCCAGACTCTACAAGCAGGACTACTACAAGACCACCACCGCCACACGCATGAAGAACAAACAGAAGACGGTGATCGACATGATGCACAGCGCTCGAGAGGCTAACGCCGGCAGCGAAAACATCTGGATCGTGAACCACTGTTCGGCCTATACAGAGGTGTCGCCACGCGGATACATCACCAATGCCGCCAACCTGCACCCGCTGGTGGTGGAAGACATGCAGAAGTACGAGGGTACCGTGGGTATCATGCCGATGGATATGGCCTGCCACGACTACGTACACTGTGTCATCAACGGTGGTACGCCCTATAGCAGCGACTATCTGTACGGGTTCCACCCCCTGAGCCAGTCGCTCACCAACCTGCTTATCAAGTCGAACAAATCATACTTCAAGTAAATTGAAGATTGAAAATTGAAAATTGAAAAAAAGGAAAAAGATATGAAACACAATATTCATAGACTCGTCATTCTCTGCGCGATCATGATGGCGGCAACAGGGGCTAAGGCTCAGATTGTAGACAAGTTGCATGCCGAGGACGGACTGTTCAACCACCTCTCCGTGGGATTGAATTACGGAACCACTGGTGCCAACGTGGATGTGGCTATGCCTGTACACAAGCTGGTGACGGTAAGAGCCGGTATCGGCGGATGGCCTGTGGGCAACATCAAGTTCAAAGCCACCAATACGGCTACGGAAATCACCGAGATGCAGATGGTGGAGGAGGATGCCATCAGGCGTGCGCAGATGGTAGACAAGGTGGAACTGGAACTGAAGCCCAACTTCTGGAACTTCTACCTGCTGGGCGAGGTGCATCCCTTCAAGAATCAGCCTTTCTACTTCTCGGCTGGTGTGTTCATCGGCAGCCAGAACTTCTTCCACTTCCGCAGTACCAGCGACGGCGCCCTGGATTATCTCTACGATGCCAATCAGAAGGTGGAGGACTACAACCAACTCTATCATACCAAATATCCCCCCATCGGCTTGCAGTTCGGCGACTACGTGTTTACTGCCGATGAGGATGGTAACATAGACGTGCGCATGAAGACCAACGCCGTGAAGCCTTATCTGGGTATCGGACTTGGACAGCACTTTGCCAAGAAGCATCGCTTGAGTCTGGCTGTGGATTTAGGTCTGCTGTTCTGGGGTTCGCCCAAGTTCGTGCTGAACAACGGTACGGAGATTGACTCATCGGGCAAGAATGCAGGCATAGGCAGCGTGCTGTCGTGGTTGAAGGCTTGGCCCAATCTGGAGATAAGAGTGGGCTACAAGATATTCTAGAAGAAATTTTTTGGGGTTAGGGTATGGTTATTCGGAAGAATATGCTTACCTTTGCAGCTCCAAAGAGATTATAAAAATGTATTATAAGAAGGAATTTATCAGAGCGGTCTGCATTTATCTGATCACCTATTTAGTATTGCTGGTGGCGGTGCTGGGATTGCTGTATGCATATCCGAAGCCTGAGCTTCACATGATGCTGAACGCCCATCACACCAGCTGCCAGGATACTTTCTTCAAGTATTATACCTTGTTGGCGGAGTGGCCTTTGTATGTGCTGGCGCTGATCCCCCTGCTGTGGAAGAAGTGGAAGATAACACTCTTCTATGCCATCTGTGAAGCGACGGGAGGTGTGTTTGTACAGATATTGAAGCACCTGTTCGGTGCCGATCGTCCGATCGTGGTGTTCGAGAATTATCCGGATATGGTTTTGCCCCTGGTGGAGGGTGTGGAGTTGCACCACAGTAATTCGTTCCCTTCGGGACACACCTCGACATTCTTTGTGTTTTTCACTTGCATGGTGATTGTGATGGCATATTACTATTGCAAGAATGATAAGCTACACAACCTCAAGAATCGGGTGATGTTTTACGTGGCGACCTTGTTGCCATTGGCGCTGGCTGCACTGGGCGGCTATTCGCGCATATATCTGAGTCAGCACTTCCTGTCGGATGTGTGCGTGGGCAGCATCATCGGTGTCATCACGCCGTTCCTGATGTTCTTCCTACTCAAAAATAAATTGAAAATTGAAAATTGAAGATTGAAAAATGAGTGAATTATTACGCAAGGCAAAGAAGGCGCTGCTGCGACCTATTTCGCTTTTTACCTTCTCATGTATCGTTAGTATAGGCACCCTGTTGCTCTATAACCTGCCATTCTTTCGGTTCGTCGTCGACAACAGCAACGAAAGCGGGATTGGTTTTGTATGGCTGATGGTATCGTTGGTGATCATCATGCTGCTGGTGAACTTCATGATGACCTATCTGGTGATGTTCTGCATGAGAATAGTGGGGCGCATTCTGCTGGCCATCCTGTCGGTGATCAATGCCACAGCCGTGTTTTTCATTCTGAACTACAACATCATCATTGATGAGATTACCGTCGGGAATGTGTTTAACACCCAATACTCGGAGGCTTCGGGATTCTTCAGTTGGGAACTGTGGTCGCTCTTCTTCGTCTTTGGCATTCTTCCGGCCCTGTTCTGTCTGTTCCAGCCGGTGGTCATGGGCAAGGCGAAGAAAATGGGCAAGTATTGCGGCACTTCGCTGGGCGTGATTCTTGTGCTCGTTTTGCTGAACATAGGCCAGACGCTGTTCATCACTCAGCACGACACCGAATTGGGTGGACTGCTGCAGCCCTGGTCGTACATTGTCAACACATGCCGTGTCATCAACAAGAATAATAAAAAACAGGCCGAGGAAATCAAACTGCCCGACGGCAGGATTACCGACAACGAGAAGGCTGTGGTGGTGCTCGTCATCGGCGAGTCGGCCCGAAAAGCCAACTTCCAACTCTATGGTTACAAGCGCAATACCAATCCGCTGCTGTCGAAACGGAAGGATCTGAAGGTGTTCGAGACCCAATCGTGTGCCACCTATACCACAGCGGGTGTCAAGGCCATCCTGGAACCGAAAGACGCGAGCGACCTGTATGAGCTGCTGCCCAACTATGCTTTCCGCATGGGTGCCGACGTATCGTGGCGTACCACCAACTGGGGAGAGCCACCCATCCATATCGACGAATATCTCAAGAAAAAGGCGCTGAGCGAACTCTATCATATGAGCCATAAATACGACAACATACTCTTCCAGGGTCTGCGCGAGCGCATAGAATCGAGCAAGAAGAACAAGGTGCTGATTGTGCTGCACACCAGCACCAGCCACGGACCACAGTATGTGAACAAATACCCCAAGGAGTTTGAGGTGTATAAGCCTGTGGCCAAGAATGTGGAGGAGGGCGAGAAGAATCTGGGCATGCTGGTTAATGCCTACGACAATACCGTCGTCTATACCGATTATCTCCTGAACAATCTGATTGACACCCTGAGCAGCATGACCGACTGGAAGAGCTGCATGATCTTCATATCGGATCACGGAGAGTCGCTCGGCGAGAACAAGATGTTCATGCACGGACTGCCGAAGAAACTGGCGCCCAAGGAGCAGTACGAGATACCGTTCCTGGTATGGACCTCGGAGAATTACAGAACATACAAGAACAATCTGCCAGCTGTGCTGGAGCAACATTACATCTTCCATTCCGTACTTAACCTGTTGTCTATCGAATCACCTATTTACAATGAGGATTATGACATATTCCAGGTTTCGACAACTCATACTGATCATAGGCCTTAGCTATGGCGGGCAGATGATGGCACAAGAGAGCGTGATTTCCTTAGTCAAGAAAGTGGGAACCATGCTCGACTCCATGGCGGTCAAAGGGCTTGACCAGCGCTATATCGAGGCTCCGAAGAAACCCTGGCAGATTATAGCCAGAGGCAACGTGAGCCAGACCATCGTGAGCATGGAAACTCATGGAGATATCATAGAAACGGGTCATAGGTATAGTGCCAATCCTTACTTCAAGACTCAGCCGTCGCAATATGTAGGTCTGTGGGCAGGCTACAGAGGCTATGGCTTTGGCTACACGTTTAACGTGGGTGGCGACAAGGGTAGCACCTTTACGATTGGTGCCACGGGAGGCGCATACGGCGTGAACATACGCATCCACAGGTTTGAGAACAGCCATCCTAACCTGAATCTGGAAAGCGAATTGATCAAACAAGATGATAAGGAAGAGTGGCATGAAGTGCAGCTGTATGACCCCATCCGTGTGAATACATTCATGGCCGACGCCTACTATATGTTTAACGGCAAGAAATTCTCGTATGCAGCGGCCTACGACCAATCGGTGATACAGAAACGTTCGGCAGGATCGTTCATGGCAGGACTGATGTACAACTATACCAATATTGATTATGCCGACGATGTGAACGGCGACTTGATCTATCTGATGCAGGACATAGGCAGGTTGAAGCTGTGGCAAGGTAGTGTGGGCGCAGGCTATGCCTACAACTGGGTTCCCTGTCGCGGACTGCTGGTGAATGTGATGGCCATGCCCATGATCACCCTTATCAACAAGGTGAAGCTGTATAGTTATCGTACTAACGTAGACGATCTGCTGGCCGACCCCACATGCTGGGACGAAAGTTTGACCGATGATGAGTGGGATGAGTGGTTCTATGGCAATCTGGAAATATCACCTAAGGGAAGTGAGTCCTTCAATAGCGGCATCAGCATAGGTATCGATGCCCGTGTGTCGCTGACTTACAACTTCGGGAATTTCTTTATCAACGCCTTCGGACAGTTCAACAATATCCGTTTCCGTCAGGACGACACCCACGGACATCTGAACGACTGGTTCGTGAACTCTTCGTTTGGTATAAGATTATAACTGATTGACAACAATTTATTAATAGTATGACAATGAAAAAGATGATGAACTGGGTGCTCGCCGCCACCCTGATTTGCGGCGCTAGTGTATTCACATCGTGCAAGCAAGCCAAGACTCAGGAAGCCCAGGCTCCCGCTACAGAAGAGCAGGCTGAAAAGAAGGTGGTAAGCACCGAACTGATTCGCACCAGCCAGAGCTGGGATGGCGTGGAGCTGCCCGACTACTTCCAGGGGCGCCCCGAACTGGTGGCTGTGAAGTATGTGTTCCCCGCTGGTAAGAAGCTGGGTTGGCACCACCATGTGGCTATGAACTATGGTGTGCTGGTGCAGGGCGAGCTGACCATCATCGGTCAGGACGGCAAGACGAAGGTGGTGCATGAGGGCGAGCCTGTAGTAGAGATGGTAGGCACCATTCACCACGGCGAGAACCGAGGCACGAAGGATTGTATCCTCTACATGTTCTACCTCTCGCAGAAGGATCTGCCCCTGGCCGTACAGCATCCGGAAATTCCTCTGGAATAACAATTGCAATACATAAAATAACTAAACTTAGATGTCTATGAAGATTCTCATGATTGGTGGAACAGGCACAATCAGCAGTGCCATCACCCGACAGTTAGCAGCAAGTGGCCACGAACTGTGGCTCCTAAACCGAGGCACACGCAAGCAAGAGGTGCCCGGGAGTGTGAAACAAGTGATTGCCGACATCGACGACACGGAAAGTGTGCTAGCCGGACTGGGCGATGCGCAGTTCGATGCTGTGTGCGAGTTTATAGGCTTCGTGACGGAGCAGGTGGAGCGCGACATCCGTCTGTTTCGTGGACGAACCCGCCAATATGTGTATATATCGTCGGCCTCAGCGTATGCAAAGCCTGTACGCAGTCCTTACATCACAGAAGGAACGGCGCTGGCGAATCCCCACTGGCAGTACTCGCGCAACAAGATAGCCTGCGAAGAACTGCTGATGAAGGAGTATCGCGAAAACGGATTCCCTGTAACCATCGTCCGTCCATCGCACACTTATTGCGAGCGAGGCGTACCTGTCAGCATCCACGGACCGAAAGGCAGTTGGCCGGTACTGAGACGTATGCTGGAGGGCAAGCCCGTGCTGGTGCATGGCGATGGTTCATCGCTGTGGACTCTCACATGGAACGAGGACTTTGCACGCGGCTTTATCGGACTGCTGGGCAATCCGAAGGCCATAGGCGAAGCATTCCAGATTATGAGCGACGAGCAACTGACGTGGGATCAGATTTATGAGTGCGTGGGACAAGCATTAAATGTCAAGCCACAACTCTACCATGTATCCTCCGACTTCCTGGCTGCTGTCTGTCCGAAGGACTATGATCTGGAGGGCAACCTCATCGGCGACAAGGCGGCAACGGTTATCTTCGACTGCACCAAACTGAAGCGGGCCGTTCCCGGATTCAAGGCTACCACGCGTTTCGACGAGGGTGTTCGCCGTTGTGTAGACTATCTCCTCACCCACCCCGAGTTGCAAGTGGATGACCCTGAATTCAACGAATGGTGCGACAAGGTGATTGAGGCACAGGAACAAGCCAAGAAGATGGTAAAGGGATAGAAACTAACTGTTTCTTATGGCCAAAGGCGTCATGCCGAAATGCTCCCTGACATACTTACCGAAGAAGGAGGGGTTAGGGAAACCGAGCCGATCGCAGATTTGTTTTACGCTGAGATCGGTTTGTTTCAAATAATATCGGATATCCTCGAGAACATGCTCAGTGATCCATTCATTGGCAGTCTTTCCTGAGTGCCTCTTACAAATGGTAGTGAGGTACTTGGGCGAGATGCACAGGTCGTTGGCATAAGCCTCAACCGTTCGGTGCTTCACATCAGCGGAGTGAAGCAGGTCGAGAAAGTGCTGGAAGTGGGCATCCGACGTCTTACCCTTGAGTTCGATATCGACAGGGAAATACTGTTTCATGGCGCCACAAAGACCGAGGATGGCCGAGCGTAGCAGCGACTGGATGACATCGGTACGGAAGGGATTGTCCTTACCTCGGGTGAAGGTCAGCTTCAGCATATCATAGAAATGGGTGTAGAAGAGTATCTCGTCTTCGTCCATCGTCACAATATGGTTTCGATGCACGTACATCATATCATTCCACACGTTCATCTTCTCGCGCAGGAAACTCTGCAGGATGCGGTTGGTCAGGAACATCGCCTTGAGGTTGAAGTCGGGACTCACCATCACATCGGTCACAACAATATTCTGCGGAATAATGGCCACCTGATTCTGGTGGAGTTCAATCTGCTGGCCATTGATAATGCCCTGCACCTTACCACTGGTACAGATGGCGATGGCATTCATCGACACATGGGCAGCATGGATTTCAGCAAACTGCTGGATGCTGTCGACCACCACGATATCGTTGTCAGAATAGCCGATTTGAATGTCCTCATTGTCGGCTAATGTTTGAAATGTAATCTCTTCTTGCTGTTTCATGGTGCAAATATACGCATAATATGGCAATAACCATGTACTATTTGGATTTTTTAATGTTCAATTTGACCATATAGTGAGTTTTAGGAAAGAAATCAAGCCAAATTGAACATAAAAGATTATATTTTTTGTACTACTTTTGCACTCAGAATCAAATCATTAGGACATGAAAAAGAGTATGACGATGCTGCTGTCAGCATTACTGATATGCAGTTGTACAGGCAAGAAGGAGCAAGAAGCAAAGGCTCCTATCCGAGTAAAGACAGAGGTGGCGTCGACTGCCACGAGTGTGAACGGACAGACCTATGTGGGTATGGTGGAAGAGCAAGAGGCTACGGCAGTGAGTTTCACAGGCATGGGCGTAGTGAAGCGTGTGCTGGTGAACGAGGGACAGGCTGTAGCCAAAGGACAGTTGATAGCAGAGATGGACGACACCCAGGCACGAAACCTGCTGAGTGGCGCAGAGGCCCAGATGACTCAGGCCAACGATGCGCTGGAGCGCTTTAAGATGCTGCACGATGCCGGATCGCTGCCCGAAGTGCAATGGGTAGAGATACAGAGTAAGGTGGCTCAGGCCAAGTCGCAGTTGGATGTAGCCAAGAAGAATCTGGCTGATTGCAGACTCGTGGCTCCCGTAAGCGGAATCATCGGCAAGAAGATGATTGGTGCAGGTGAGACTGCCCTACCCTCTCAGGCCGTAGTCAGCATCCTCGACATCTCGAGCGTAAAAGTGAAGGTAGCCATTCCTGAGGCCGAAATCGGTGGCATCAGTGGTAACACCTCTTCTATTATTAAGGTAGAAGCCATCGGAAGCAGTTTCGAAGGCGGCAGAATTGAGAAGGGTGTGCAAGCCGATGCGCTGACGCATACTTACGACATCCGCATCAACGTAGCCAACCGAGAGAGGAAACTGTTGCCTGGTATGGTGGCATCGGTTTCATTCGGCAGTGAAAAGAGCGAAGTGAAGACTGAGCAACTTTCCATGCCTGTAACGGCTGTGCAAAAGAAAGCCGACGGCAGTCTGTTTGTATGGACGATTGAGAAAGACAGTACAGCCCATCGCACGACGATTACCACAGGCGAGACTTTGGGCAATCGCATTGTCGTCACCACAGGCATCAGCGAGGGTGAGCGCATTGTGACCGAAGGATATCAGAAACTGAGTGAAAACACCAAAGTGATTTACTGATATGAAGAATATGAATTGGCTTCGATGGCCATTGGAGCATTACTCAATAACACTGCTCATCGTAGGCATTCTGTTTGTGATGGGCATCTATGGCATGTATATCATGCCGAAGGATGAGTTTCCTCACGCCACCATCCGTCAGGGTGTGGTGGTGGCTGTATATCCTGGTGCCACCAGTGAGGAAGTAGAGCAACAGGTGGCTCGCCCCTTGGAGCGCTACCTCTTTACGTATGGCGAAGTGAATCGTGTGAAGACCACCACCACCTCGCAGAACGGCATGTGTATCGTGATGGTGAAACTGAACGATGATGTGGACAATAAAGACGAGGTGTGGAGCAAAATCAAGCATGGACTGAACGGATTTAAGGCTCAGTTGCCCAGCGGTGTGCTGGCCATCGTGGTGAATGATGACTTCGGCAACACCTCGGCTCTGCTCATCGCCATCGAGAGCAGTCAGCGCAGCTATCGCGAACTGAAGCAATACAGCGATGATCTCTCAGATCGTCTGCGTCGTATTCCCTCTGTAGCCAACGTGAAACTCTTCGGCGAGCAGAAGGAGCAGATCAGCCTGTATATCGATCGTCAGCGTCTGCAGGCCTACGGCATTGGTCAGCAGATGCTCTTTTCACGCTTGCAGGCTCAGGGCATCACCACTATGAGCGGCTCAATCAGCGACGATGACCAGCAGATACCTATCCACATTGAGAATACGGAGAATTCTGAGGAGGAGATCGCTAATCAGATTATCTTCTCCGACCCTGTGACGGGCAAGGTGGCAAGGGTAAGAGACATCGCCAAAGTGGTGCGTGAGTATGAACCCATGTCGAGCCGAATAGAACAGGACGGCCATCCCTGCGTATTGCTGTCGATGGAGATGACACCAGGCAACAATGTGGTGGAATATGGCAAGGAGGTGGATAAGGTGCTGAATGACTTCCGCCAGAACGAGTTGCCCGAGGATGTGAAGGTGACCCGCATTGCGGATAAGCCCAAGGTGGTGGTGAAGAGTGTAAGCGACTTCCTGCGCGATCTGCTGATTGCCATGCTGATCATTATCCTCGTGATGATGGTGCTCTTCCCCATCCGATCGGCTATTGTGGCAGCCATCACCATTCCGCTGAGCACATTTGTGAGTGTAGCCTTCATGTATATGATGGGTATCGAACTGAACATTGTCACGCTCGCGGCCTTGATCGTGGTATTGGGAATGATTGTCGACAACTCGATTGTGGTGATCGATGGTTATCTGGAATACCTCAATAAGGGTTTCAAGCCCCACGATGCCGCCATCGAGTCGGCTAAGCAGTATTTCATGCCGATGATGCTGGCCACCATTTGCATCTGCGCCATCTTCTACCCCTTCCTCATCACGATGAAGGGCATGTTCCATGACTGTCTGGAGGACTTCCCCATCACCATTACCATCAACCTGATGGTATCGCTGGTGCTGGCTGTTACAGTCATTCCGTTCCTCGAGACTCGCATCATCAGACCCGATAAGGTTAGTACTGACGGAAACGCCATCACCAAGTGGGTGCAGCGTACATACGACAAGGTGCTCGACTGGACCTTTGCCCACCCCTGGATCACCATCGGTGGAGGTATCGCTGTGATTCTGCTGTCGTGTCTGATAGCCCCCACGCTGAAGATACGACTCTTCCCCTATGCCGATCGCGATCAGTTTGCTGTGGAGATATTCCTGCCCGATGGCAAGGGAATGGCTGAGACGGAGCTGATAGCCGACTCTGTGCAGCATGTGCTGGAGAAGGACGATCGCATCAAGAGTATCACAGGCTTCATCGGCTGTGCTTCGCCCCGATTCATGGATGCCTATGCGCCACAGATGGCTGGCGCCAACTATGCGCAGTTCATCGTCAACACCAAGAGCGATAAGGCCACCATCGCCCTCTTGGCAGAGTATCAGCCCCAACTCAGCGAGGCATTCCCCAATGCCTACGTGAAGTTCAAGCGATTGGACTATCTCGAGGTGAGCGAACTGGAGTATCGTTTCTATGGCGACAATCTCGACTCGCTGCATGTGGCAGCCGAGCGATTGATGGAGCGCATGCGGGAGATGCCTGAACTGGAGTGGGTTCATACGGACTATTTCCAGCCCTACCCCATTATTAATGTAGAGCTCGACCCTGTTACCTCTGCCCAACTGGGCATTACGCGTACTACGGCTCAGCTGGCCCTCAGTGCTACGGCGAGCGATTTGCGCGTAGGTCAGATATGGGAGGATAACTACGAACTGCCCATCGTGGTAAAGGATGATGCCGATATGACGTTCTCGGATGTAGCCAACTTAGGCATCGCATCGCCTGCCTCGATGGTATCAGGCGGTTTGCACAACACCAATTCAACGGTGCCTCTGCGCTCGATAGCGAAGGTAGAGCCCAAGTGGAGCGAGAGCCGTATTCTGCATCGTGGCGGAGAGCGCTGTATCACTGTGACTGCCCAGTTTGCGCAAGGCGTGTTTACAGCACCTATCGAGAAGGAGATAGCCCGCATCATGCAGCATGAGATCGATGTGCCGCAAGGTGTGCGTAGTGAGGTAGGTGGCGAGATAGAATATGGCGACGAGGCTTTGCCACAGATCTTCGGCGGCATCGCCATCGCTGAGTTTATCGTGTTCTTCTTCCTGTTGTTCAACTTCAAGAAGTATGGCGTCACTACCGTATGTATGGTGGCCTTGGCACTGATGATTCCTGGTGCGCTGATCGGCTTAGGACTGATGAATCGTGCCTTGGGACTCACCTCCATCTTCGGACTCATCACGCTGATGGGAATGATTATGCGTAACGAGATCCTCATCTTCGAGCACGCCATCAATCTGATTAGAGGTGAGAAGCTAGAAGCTAGTGGTGAGAAGAATTCTCTCACCTCTCACCACTCACCACTCACCACTGAAGAATACAACGAAGTTGTAAAAAAGGCTGCCTACGATGCTGGCAAGCGCCGTATGGTGCCCATCTTCCTCACCACAGCCACAACGGCTGTAGGTGTGGTGCCTATGATCATCGCCCAGAGTTCGTTCTGGATGCCTGTAGGTGTTACCATCTTCGCTGGTGGTATCGGCTCGCTCATCATGGTAGTCACCATGCTGCCTGTTATTTATTGGAAAGTTAGTACAAAAAGTAAAAAGGTAAAAGAGTAAAAAGGTAAAAAATATGAGACAGAAAAAACAAATAGAAATAAGACAGAATGGTAAGGTATTAAGTGTTTTACTTTTTTACCTTTTTACCTTTTTACCTTTATCTGCTCAGCGTGTATTCACGCTGCAGCAGATCAAGGACTCTGCCCTGCAGAATAACATCGCCATCCGTACGGCACAACACGATATTGAGGCTGCCAACCAGCAACGCAAGGAGGCTTTTACCAAATACTTCCCCAACGTAAGTGGTACAGGGGTGTGGTTTAATGCCAATAAAGGTATGGCGCAAACCACGCTGAATCTGGGCGAGAATATGTCACCTGAGTTAGGGGCAGCCTTGGCTCAGTCGTTGCCCCAGGAGGCACTGATGGCCCTTGGCAACCCCATCAGCATCTCGATGATGAAGAACGGCACCATCGGATCGGTAATGGCTGTACAGCCTGTGTTTGCTGGTGGACAGATTATCAATGGCAACAAACTCGCTAAGTTAGGCGAAGACGTGAGTCAGCTGAAGTTGCAACTCTCAGAAAACGAGGTAGAGAAGACTGCCGAGCAGTATTTCTGGCAGTTGGCTTCGCTGCAGGAAAAGATGAAGACCATCGAGGCTGTGGATACCCTTCTGCGCGATATACATAAAGATGTGGATGTGGCCGTACGCGCTGGTGTAGCCATGCGTAACGATCTGCTGCAGGTAGAACTGCGTCAGAACGATATCAGCAGTCAGAAGCTGAAGCTGCAAAACGGACTCTCGCTGGTACGTATGCTGCTGTCGCAGTATTGCGGATTGCGCGACACATCGTTTGTCATCACCTGGCAGACTGACGATGCGCAGTTACTCGGGCTGTCTGGTTCAGAGTCGGTTGCCGCCCTTCCTGAATACAAGTTATTGCAGAAACAGGTAGAGGCTACAGGACTACAGAAGAAGATGGCTGTGGGTCAGAATCTGCCCTCAGTGGCTGTGGGTGCAGGCTATACCTATCATAACCTGCTGGATAACAATCACACCTTCGGTATGGTGTTTGCCACCGTCAGCGTGCCCATCACCGACTGGTGGAGCGGATCGCATGCCATTAAGCGCAAGGCCATTGAGCATCAGAAGGCTCAGGAACAGCTTACTGACAATGCAGAACTGCTGAAGATACGTATGCAGAATGCCCGTAATGGTGTTGAGGAGTCCTACCAGCAACTCATGCTTGCCCAGCGCAGCATCGAACAGGCCAAGGAGAACCTGCGCCTGAATCGTGACTACTATCGCGCAGGCACCTCAAAGATGAGCGATCTGCTCGAGGCTCAGCTGCTCTATCAGCAATCGCTCGACAAGCATACTGATGCCTTTGCCGACTATCAGAACAAGTTATTGGAGTACAAGCAAGCCTGCGGACTCTGATTACTTCTTCCCAACGAGAATCATGATGGAACGAGGGCCAACTAGTATCTCGTGTTGGTTCTCGGTAAGGGGTTCTTCACCCAGTTCGGCAATATCGTAGGGAGGCTCCATACCCGTGTTGGCAAATACGTACCAGTTCATGCCTTCGGGCAACTGCGGCAGTTCAAAGCCGTGCATCTCCCAGTGCATGTTCATAGCCACATAGATGAAGTCATCAGGCACACCATCGGTCTTGGCATATTGTCCGTTCAGCATGAAAGCAGCCGTGAGATTGTTGTGACCCGTTTCAGGTTGCCAGGCTTTCACCCCATGCCACGAGAAGTCGGGATAGCCCAACCCCAGATAGTCGCTATGGGCGAGGTGTTCCTCGTAGCGCAGCACTTGGTGGTGTCGGCGGAATTTGATAATCTGCTTAAAATAGCGGAATATGTCGGCATTCTTCTCCAGATCATTCCAGTCGAGCCAGGCTATTTCGTTGTCCTGACAATAGGCGTTGTTATTACCTTGCTGCGAGTTACCCATCTCGTCGCCTGAGAGTACCATGGGGATACCCTGACTCACCATCAGCAGCGTGATGGCATTCTTCACCTGACGATGGCGCAAAGCGTTGATTTCCGGATTGTCCGTCTCGCCCTCACAGCCGCAGTTCCAACTGTTGTTATGGTTCTCACCATCGCGATTATCCTCGCCATTGGCCTCGTTGTGCTTCTCGTTGTACGATACGAGATCCATCAGCGTGAAGCCGTCGTGAGCCGTTACGAAGTTCACGCTGGCCTTGATGCCACGCTTCTGCGAGGCATAGAGGTCGGGCGATCCAACGATGCGCTCCTTCACGTCGCCAAGCACGCCTTCGTCGCTCTTGATGAATCGGCGTATGCTGTCGCGGAACTTACCATTCCATTCGGCCCAGCGCCCCCACGAGGGGAACGAGCCCACCTGATAGAGTCCACCCGCATCCCAAGCCTCAGCTATCAGCTTGGTCTTTCCGAGAATCGGGTCGTGAGCCAATGATTCGAGCAATGGCGGATTCGACATGGGATTGCCGTTCTGATCGCGACCCAGGATGGCTGCGAGATCGAATCGGAATCCGTCGATATGATAATCGGTCACCCAGTAGCGCAGACTTTCCACAATCATGTCGCGCACATTGGGGTTGTTGCAGTTCAGTGTATTGCCACAGCCGCTGAAGTTAAAGTAACTACCATCAGGCGTCAGCATGTAGTAAGTCTTGTTGTCGATGCCACGATAAGAGATATAGGGTCCCTTCTCGTTGCCCTCAGCCGTATGGTTGAACACCACGTCGAGTATCACCTCGATGCCGTTGGCGTGCAGACGCTTCACCATGTTCTTCAGTTCGTCCACCTGCATCGAGAATCTTCCTGACGCAGCGTAGGCAGCCTTAGGCGCAAAGAATCCCACGTTGCTGTAGCCCCAGAGGTTGTATAGCGGACGTCCGTCAACTGGCGAGACACGATGGTTCTCAAACTCATCGAACTCATGGATGGGCATCAGCTCCACACAGTTGACACCCAGTTCCTTCAGATAGGGAATCTTTTCGATGATGCCAGCAAACGTTCCCTTGTGTTTCACACCAGAGCCCGCACCACACGTGAAGTTGCGCACGTGCATCTCATAGACGATGAGGTCGTTGACGGGCGTTTCCAATGGCAGGTCGTCTTCCCAATCGAAGTCGTCGAACACCACACGGGCACGATACTGGTAGAGGCCATCCCAATTGGGTTGTTCCCCCCAAACATCACGCCCCACGATGAGTTTTGCATAAGGATCCAGCAGTATCTTCGACTTATCGAAGCGATGGCCTTCTTCTGGAAGGAAGGGACCATCCATCCGGAAGCCATACTCTATGTTCTCATAATCCAGGTCGAAGATGATCATCGAGAACACATTACCCAGCCGGAACTCCTTGAAGAAGGGGATCTCGACAAACGGCTTCTCCTCGCGGTTATGGAAGAGTACCAACGTGCAGTCAGTGGCATAACGGGAATAGACCGAGAAATTCACCATATTGCCAAGGACCATAGCGCCAAACGGATAAGGTCTGCCTGGGCGCAGTTTCAGTCCTTTATACTCGTGTGTAGGAAACAGATCGACTCTATTCATCGTTTTTCCCTTTTACTTATTTACCTTTTTACTCTTTTACCTTCTCCATGCATTCTTCCATCGTACTGAAAGATTCGAAGAAGGTATTAAAGCCAGTGACTTCCATGACGTCTTTGACCTTGTCGCGGACTCCAACCAGATAGAGATTCAGTCCTTTAGCGGCTGTCACCTTCTTGGAATAGAGCAACACGCGCAAGCCTGTACTTGAGATGTAGTCACAGGCAGTCATGTCAATCACCACATTAGAACCTTTGTCCATAATGGCCTTGATGCCATCCTGCACTTCCTGGGAGTTGAAAGAGTCCAGCTGTTCGCCTATTTGATATACTTCAAAATCCATACAATCGGTTATTTGATTCGTAGTTGTGGAGACTTCGCCCAATCCATGCAGTTGCGCACACGCAGATCGGCATAGGGCTCAGCGTTGAAGATGGTCTTCGTGATGGTCATCAGCTGTTCTGTGCCATAGAGGAAAGAGAACGGGCGAGCCAATTCCATCGTCAGGTCGATAGCTTCCTGCAACAGGTTCACATCGTCATGGCAGTCGAACATGAATCTGTCGGTGTCGTGATTATCCAGGAACAGCACCAGCTTAAAGTCCTCCGGATACAGGGCAAAGTGGTCCTGAATCTTCTGCTTCAGCGTGGCGTTGCCCTTGATGCCTCGTCCGGCACCTATCTCCTCCAACAGAATGTTGCGATAGGCAAAGTCGAGCACACCATCCAGCGTGCCCACATAGTCGGCCTGCAACTGGTCCTGACTGAATGGTTTGGTCTCCTGTTCCAGGAACTCCTGCCGCCTGTTCTCCGTCTTGAAATACAACTGACTGGCCAACTGCGGACCGATGCCGAATGCCCAAACCTCGCCAAACACCACGATGTCGCTGTTGATCGTCTCCAGATGCTCACGCAGGCTCTGCAGGAACTCATGTGGCTGTCCCAGCGCATGGTCTATGCGGAAGGCATCTACACCCATGCGGGCCAGTTGCTGAGCCTTCTCTATCATCAGACTCACCACCTCAGGGTTCGTCAGGTTGAACTTGGGCAGATCGCCGAAGCCAAGGAACGATACGAACGCATCGCTGTCCTTGTTCTCGAAGAAGAACCAATCGCGATGCTTGCCGCCGTTCTTCAGCAGTGCCTCCTGAAACATCGGCGCCTCGTACCAGCAATGGTTGGGCACGAAGTCGCAGATAATCTTCATCCCCTTGGCGTGAGCCTCGTCCAGCAGCTGCTGGTAAATCTCCCACGTGCCGAAGTGCGGATCAATCTCGTCGAAGTTCAGCGTGTGGTAGCCGTGATAATTCGCCGATGGATAGATGGGCGACAGCATGATGGCGTTGAACCCCAGATCCTTGATGTAATCCAGTTTATCGATGACACCCTGCAGGTTTCCCCCCAGAAATTCATTCACACTCTTTGGCGGAACCTGCCAATTTCCGTTGAATCTGTCAATCAACAGATGATAGATACGGACTTGATCAAACCATTTCTTCATATCTGTTATTCAAATTATTGTCGGCCATATATAAATCTTCTTAAATCTTGGGACAAATATACGAAAAAACGTGGATTATTTGCCATTTTGTGCTAAGTTTTGAGAAATATTAGGATTTATGGATATCGGAAAGGCATTTAATGTTGCGTTCCTATGAATTATTTGATATGAGTCAAATAATCACTGTGTGCGGACACAATTATACTCTATTATTTTGGTAACCAGCAAATACTTCTTACCTTTGCATTGTCAAAAGACATATTTGAGCTTGTCCCGTTTAACGGGAAAGCGGCGTAAGCCAAAAGGGCTACGTACAGGATAACATTATTAATTTAAGTAGGGGCAAACAGGATAACAAACAACACACAGCCCCGAGTAAAGAAAAGAAAGGGTAAAAAGATGAAAAAGTTGATTTTGACAATGGTAGCAATGCTGAGTATGACAACCGCATTTGCAGAAGAAGAGAAGACAGCTGCAGTAAGCAATTTAGAGGCTTATGAGTTGAACATTAACATGAATAAGCTCTCTATGGCACTGGGTCTGTATAGTGACCAGAAGGAAGCTGTTGAGGAGGTTCATCGCATACTTGCATCCGAGCTGAAGTTCGCAGCCATGTATGGCAAGAAGGATCGTGACGCAATGGTGAAGCGTGCCATCTCTAACGATGTTAAATGGATGCATCACATACTCAACGAGCGTCAGATGCATACTTATCTGACACTGCTCAATGCCACCATGAAGAATCGTGGTATCGTTAAGTAGAATTGTATTGAAATTTAAAGATTAAGTTAGAGGCATTCCTTCGGGGATGCCTTTAATAATATCTCCCTACTCGTTTCTTATAATCAAGATACTCTTGTCCGAAATCCTGAGCCAGTCGCTTTTCCTCACTACGAACTTGCAGCGTAAGCAGAATTACTTCTGCCAAGACAATCAGCAGAGGCATGACTGACCAGAGCCAGACGAGAACACCCGCATCAAAGCGGGAATGCCAATCACAAAGATAAGCAGTCCCAGCAGATAGCCGAATATGTGTGACCTATTCATTTCACAAATCTTATTAAATTTGATGGCAAAGATACTTATTATCTCCTTATTATTCATATCTTTGCATTCAACTTTACATATTATTAAGATGGAATACAGAAAGTACACAAAATACGAGAGTCCTATATCTCTATGGTGTGAACCATAAACAGCAGGGCGTTCTGGAGGACGACGGGACGGTTATGGGCAAAGAATACGGTTCCTTCTTTTGTGGCCTTGACATCGCTGAGTATCTGGCCATTGTAGGGATGAATGATGTGCGCCAGCGACTGACCGGGACGTACACGACTACCGACATCGACTAGTCGAAGCAAAATGCCAGCATGACGTGCCTTGATGTGCTGTAAGGTTGACTCATCAATGAGCACGGACTCGTAGGCTGATCCCGCCGAGTTGATAGTGAGTATGCCCGTGCGGCTCATCATACGCAAGATGGCATCAACGTTCTCGTCGCCAGCTGTCAGATCAACCTGACTTGTCTTGCCCGCATATACAGAAAAGGCCTTGGTGTTCCAAAGTTGCCAGTTATAATTGAGCAGAGTGGTATCGAAGGGACGAGGCGGGTATATCGTCACATAGCGCATACCGAACAGGCGGGCAGTCTCAACATCCTCATAGCCAGTCTTGAGCATACGGACGTGGGGGATAAAATCTCCTGGTACGTAGTAGCTGGCCAGTTGGATACCATACTCAAAGCCATTCAGGGCCTCGAATACGGCAGCAGCAATACGCTGCGTGGTCTCTCCATTGGCATAACCTGGGAACATGCGGTTGATGTCGGTATTATCCATTGCCCAGAAACGGCTACTCACGTTCATCGAGAAGGGGTTGCACGAGGGAATCACCAGTATGCTCTTGCCCTTGGCAATACCCCCATGGCGCTCAATGAAACCCAAACTGTTCACTATCTGAGCACAGATATACTGCTGTTGCACCTCGTCGCCTCTCATGGCTCCCACGATGGCCAGCGTTTTGGCACCCTCTCCGAAACGGTAGCCGCGGATGCGGAAACTGTCGCGATAGGGCGACGTCATTTCAAAAATAGTCTCTTCTCTCATACTTGTTCTTCTGAATTAAAGATCCGGGCCATCAGCGATCCTTCATATACAATCGGATAGGCACGGATGGTGAAAAGATAGCCGTTGACGGGTGAGGTGACTGTGCTGAGTACCCGTCCACGAAGAGGGTCTACAATCCGGCCGATGGTCTGCCCCTCGGTAACTGTAATACCACATTTTAGTTCTGTAAGGAATACACCCGAGGTTTCCGCATTAAGGAATGTCACGCGGTCGCCCTTACATACGATTGGCTGCTGTATGTCGGCTGGCACCTCGCCCTGCCACATACCCATGTGTTTCATCAGATGTAAAATACCTCCAACCAGCCGACGACACATCTTGTGGTTGATGCGCTGGCCTACACCCATCTCCACTACCAGGCATGGTGTACCCGTACTGTTGAGCGAGTGAGCCAGTGTGGCCTCCAGTACGGTGGCAGCATCGTGCACCCATACGAAATCTGTGCCAAGGTGCTCAGCAAATGGCACCAGCCACTCGGCATCCTGAACATTGATCCTCACCTGAGGTGTCTCACGCAAATAGAGATTGCTAGAGTGAATGTCAATGACCATGTCGGCTCCCTTGATGTCCTCGATGATGGCATGGGCAGTCTGCTCGGCCATGGTTCCCTGAGGGTCACCAGGAAAGATGCGGTTCATGTCGAGGTCGAAGTTGGGTATGCCCCGCTGAATGGTGTCTATGCCAAGCGGATTGAGTGCAGGATAGATTTCCAGTGTACCAGTGAGCAGTTCAGGATGTTCGCCCACGATACGCGATAGTTCGAAGCACACCATCTGTCCCTCCAGCTCGTCACCGTGTGTACCCGTTACCACGCAGAAGCGCAGTCCCTCCCTGCCGTGATGAATCACATTCTTGCGGATGCGGAACTGCTCATCTACGGGCAGTTCTGTCGATACTATAGTCTTTATCATAGTTCTTGTAATGTTACGCTGATTTGTGTTTGTTGTACTGCCTGTCCGCAGAACATGCCCCGACTGACGGGACAATCGGCAGAATCTCTTCCGTGGGCTATCTTGACATAGCCTTGCTGCAGTAATGTGCGGTCGTGGGTAGGGTCATAGCCCTGCCAGCTATAGCCGTCGAAAACCTCCACCCAAGCATGGGTCTGACCAGTACCCTCGAGAAACCCGTTCACGTAGCGGGCGGGCAACCCGTTGGCACGGCAGAAGGCAATCATCAGGTGGGCATAGTCCTGACATACGCCACATTGGCGACTGAACACATCAACTGCCGAGGTTTCCACCGTAGTGGTCTCAGGCTCATAGGTCATCATTTCATAGACCCTGTGACACAGTTGTCGAGCCTTCTCTGCCGTAGTTGCTTCGGCGTCCGTCAGAGCAGCCTCTCGCATCGCATCGTTAAGTTGCGTGAGCTGTGAAGGCTGGCTGTATAGGAACATGTTCTCGCCACGCTGTTTCTGGAAATAAGTCTCCGTAGCCACAATCCCCGTGCTGATGTAGGCGAACACTGTATGCGGCTCACTGGCGCCGCCAAAGAGAATACGGTTGCCGAAAGCGTCAGTGCCGGCATTCATCCAGTAGTCGGGCGAAACGATGACATGCTCCTGCTCGATGGTCTGGAAGGCGTTGGCTGCAGGCTGGCACCTCAGCATGACGGCATGTGCCGACACTGGCTCGCTGAAAGTCACGATGGTCTGGTAGTTGTATAAATACCTTTTCATACCCTCACCAACTGGTTGACAAACGCCAGCAATTTGTTCTTATAATCTAAGTCGCTCAGATTGAATTTCTCTCGTATAATCAGACTGTCCAACTGACTCTCTATGTGCTCGTCGAGCAGACCTGGTAATCTACGCGAATAGTGTTTCACCGAGTCGTATGCCTGTGCGATGCGCTCGTAGCTGTATTCAAAGCGTAGCAGCATGTCGAGGTTCTCTACATTGCGTCCTATCATCATGATGTATAGAGCCTTATGGTTCAGCAGTCGCTGCTCTGCAGCTCCCCAGAATGCCAGCGACCAGTCGATAACGGGTTGCAGGCTCATGACATTCGTTTCCTGCTTTTCACTGCACTTCTTCAAAAGTGCGACACTCATTTCCAGATAGCTCAGTGTCTCCGACATGATCTCCTCGCGCAAAAGGATGGCATTGTCCATAGCCCTGGTTTGCGCCGACATCACTGAACTTGGATTACTGCCGTCATACATCATGCCAAGCGTAAACTCATCATTGGTCTGATATACGCCCTGCGGGTCGAGTTTCTGCCAGAAGGGCCAGTAGTCCTCCATTTCTCCGTCTATCATCTTGTCATAGCACTTGCGCATCAGGTGGAGCGTGATATAGACGCGCTCCTCGTAGCGCCCCAGCCAAAACAGGCTGTTGGCCTTGTTGGCCGATAAAATTCTATTCTTTACCATAGTGTTTTCTCTTATTATGTTAGTCCTCCATGACCCAGGTATCCTTGAATCCGCCTCCCTGCGATGAGTTGACCACGAAGGAGTCCGGATTACGCGAGAATCGGGTCAGTCCACTGCGCCACACTTTCGTCTCCTTTCCGCTGACTACGAATGCCCTCAAGTCAGCCTTGCGTTCAACGAATCCGTCGGCTGATGACTGGGCGTCAGTATCATCCAATACCTTCAAATCCTTGAAGTCTATGACCTCCTGTGCAATCCAGCGTCGTGGCTGACTGACGATGAGGGCTTTCAGCTCTTCGAGTTTCTCTACCGACAGATCCTTACCGAATACCACGCCGTAGCCTCCAGCCTCGCTGACATCCTTAATGACCAGCCGCTGTATGTTCGACAGCACATAGTCGTAGTCCTCTTTGAAATATGGCAGATAGGTTGGAGCATTCTGGAGTATGGGCTTCTCATCCAGATAGTATTCCACCATCTTCGGCACGAAATAGTAGATGCCTTTATCGTCGGCCACTCCATTTCCGATGGCATTGACAAGTGCTACGTTGCCTGCCTTGTAAGCCTGCATCACGTTGGGAATGCCAAGTAGTGACGATGCCTCGAACACCAGCGGATCCATGTATTCATCGCTGACACGGCGGTAGATACAGCCCACGCGAGTGCGATCCTTATAGATACCCGAATAATAAACCCTATTGTCCTCCACGTACAGGTCGCCAGGATAGGCCAGCGTCGCCCCAGTCTTCTCTGCCAGATACGAATGCTCGAAGTAGGCAGAATTATAACGTCCTGGGGTCAGAATGACAGATATTCCCCTTCCGTCATTCATCTCGTCCATCATATCGCGCAGCAGGTCGGCATACCCTCGGTTCTCCGCGATAGTATGCGAGGCAAAGGTGGATGGGGCGACACGACGCGTTATCTGCCGTGCTATCATCGGATAGCTGGCTCCGCTCGGTATGCGTAGGTTATCCTCCAGCACATACCACTGGCCGTCCTTGCCTTCCACCAAGTCAATACCAGCTATGTGGGCATACACCCCACCCGTAGGATTGATTCGCTCACACTCTGGCATATAGCCTTTCGACGAATATACGAATTCCTCGGGTACGATACCGTCCTTGATGATTTTCTTCTCATGATATACATCCCACAGAAATTTGTTCAGTGCCTGCACTCTCTGCTTCAAGCCCTGCTCCAGATAAACCCAATCATCCTTACTGATGACACGGGGAACGGGATCAAATGGGAAAAGTTGCTCATTGAACACACCGTTCTTGTATACACCAAAGCGCACACCATAGCGCTCCATCCACTTGTTAACCGAATCTCGGCTGTCTGTCAATTCTGTTATCCTGATATTCATACCTCTCACCTTACTATATTATTACCATTATTATCCGAGGGCAAAGGTACGAAGAAAAAAAGATGCAGCCGTTATATTGTTTACAAATTGATTGTTAAAAATGCTGCAAACTTTCAAATCGTAAGTTGATGGATAGAAAATCATATCATATTGCTTACGATTTAACAGAAATACGTATCATATTGTTACAATCTATCACACACACAAAAAAAACTCCCGCAAGTCATTGACTCACAGGAGTTTTGGGAGGGTGCCCGGACGGACTCGAACCGTCGACATTCAGAACCACAATCTGACGCTCTAACCAACTGAACTACGGGCACCATTTCTGAATTGCGGGTGCAAAGGTAGTCAGTTTTTTCGAGACTGCCAAACTTTTGGGCGTTTTTTTTCGAAAAACTTTCTTTTTCGCAGTTTTGCGCCGAGTTCTACGCCGCGTTTTCGTCCACAATTTAGTTAAAAGCAGTTAAATCGCCGATTTTCGTCGATACAATTCGCCCTTTATCACAAAATCCGCTACCTTTGCATCCCGTTATTAAACACAAAACATTCATTATAAGCGCAGCGATGCGCAAACATTATTTTAGATAATTTGTAGCATTATAGTTTTAGGTTTTTAGTTATTGATAGACAGAAACCGGGGCCCTCAGCGATGAGCGCCCCGATTTTCGTTTATACTGACTGGGAACTGGTCCGTGTCAGGTTTATCTGACATGGCCCTGTCCCCTGTCAGGAATCCGCCTAAGTCTGCAGAAAACTAATCTTGCGCCGATTCTCTTTCGGCCTTACTGCGAAGTGAATCCAATATCGCCCCTGCTTATTTCGCTCAATGAAGAGCTCATCGAAATCCCGCTTGGTTCCATCAGCAATATCCAGTAATATATTCGCATAGCGAAGCGCCTGCTCCACCCCAATGCATCGTATATCCACGGCGCAACCCGTTAAGTGATTGCTTGTAGGCGATCCACCAGCCAATTTATTCACTTCCGGCGAGCGATAGCCGCTCGTAATAATGATGGGCTGCTCAGGCAGTCTCTCACCTCTCGCCCCTCTCCCCTCACCTCTGTAAAGCACATTTGTGCTATACCTCAGATCCTCCAGCCAATTCTCACAGATATTCTTCAGATTCTCTATCGCCACGCGGCTGGGGATGTTTCCATCCTTAGTTTTGTGGCTTGTCTTACATACCTCCCCGAGCGAAAAGTGCTCGGAGAGGCGAATTTCCTTATTAATTTTTACGTTGTTCATTTTAAAACCATTAAATGTGACTTGTGACTTGTGACCTAATGCAGCACTTTTACAAGTTTCTTAAACTTGCCAGCATCGCTGCCCTCCTTTATCTTTGCAATGACAGATTCATTTACCAATCGCAAGATCTTCATTTTGACTGAAGAAGGAGTGGTGTAACCAAAGCATCTCTTAACGTCTTCTCTGGTAAACACATCAGGCAGTCGATTATATCCCTGAACTGATTTATTGAAATGGCGCTTTCCAGAATTTAGCGTATTATTGTTCAGATCGTCGAAGTATTTCTCTGCCATGGCTCCAAAGAAGTGCTGCTGCGTGGCGTACTGAATGCGTGCGATCAGTTCACAGAGTTTCCAGTCTGTGTCATCCACCTCATAAGTACCTTCCCAGTAGTTACCCTCCTGATGCATACTGCTCCAGTGGCGCATATCTATGAAGGGCGCTGAGTAGTTCAGGGCGTGATAAGGCACACGCTTCAGCATCAGTTCGTTGGCCTCAGAATCATCCTCACGACAGTCATCCATGCGATTCTTGGTCCAGTCATATAAATGCTTAACCAGTGGCCAGAAGGGCAGTTCGCCAGCACGCTTATCCAACTTGTACGCCCAGTCCTTCATGCGCTCAATGCGCTCCCAATCTATCTGGGTCTGCTCCTCAAACTCAATCATCTCGTAATTGGTCTTAGGCATCGGAATCACAGCCAGACGAGTGGAGAGTCCTGTACCAAAGTTGCGCTCATTCACCTTCTTTTCCAGGGCGTAGTGTGTACCTGTAAAAGCATAGTTCCACATCACAGGGAATTCATCCACAGGCGAATCCGAGTTCTGGTACATCTGACCATCCTTCTCATTGTGGAAGGCCTTCAATTCCATGGCCTGCTTGTTGATCCAAGAGCCACCACCCTGTAGCGTGATCGAGTTATCGAGCTCAGTATCAAAAGTGAACATATGCAATTGCATCTCCTTGCCGTCCACGATTTCCTTCGCGTTGATCATGTCCTCAATCAGCTGACCGTTAGAAGTTCGGGCTGGGTGAATACGGATCATGCCTTGAGGCTTTTCCTTACCCTCTTTGTTGGCGGCCTTCTTCTTCATGTCTCGCTTATAGCGGTTCAGCGCAGCCTTACCAGCCTTATCGGCCTCCTCTATGGGAGATATGAGCACATCGCAGATGTCGCCAGCCATCGACTTGTTAGAGGCAGGATTACCTATGATAAATAGAGCACAATTCAGTCTGCGTTCTTGCTGCGGACGATGATAGAATCTGTACCAGCAGCGCGTCATGAGCGTCATCAGCACACCACCAGCCACAAACAGGGCTGCAGGATATTGGGTACGTTTCAGCCCCTTGCAGATGTCCCTGAGCATGGGGAAGTCATTGAACATTGATTCGATCTCTTCACCCCATCCTTCCAGTTTTTGGGATATATCTGAATTCCCGGACTCCTGAACTCCTGAAACTCCCTTAACTATCTCCTGATAGCTAAAGCCGCATGCGGCTTTCACCGCTTCTTGCATGGCCTTGGATGGCAACGAGCTTGCATACTTCTTTTCCTTTTCCGCAATGCACCCTGCTGCTGCCTCCACGGTCTGCTCCACATTCTCCCCTCTTTCCTCAATGATCTCTTGCACCCACGGCTGGGCTTCGACCACCTGCTGTACAAGGGCTTTATCTCCGTCGAGCATGAGTATGAGGTCTGTGGCGAGCTTAAGACTCTCATTGTGGCGGTTGGAGTCTGCTGCACATGGCAGCCTGTCAGCATAACGCTGATCAATAATACTTTGTAAGTCATACCCACGCCATGTTAAATTACTCTTACCATCTTCGGCATTCGCATCACACTGTGCTTGGGCCGTGTCTTTTTTATAAAAAGCCGTGTCATCCGTGCCTGATTTCTCTTTCTCGCCCTCAGCACCAAACTTATGAAACAATGGTTGAGTTCTCTTCTGACGGTACTCAGGTGTAAACCTTTTGTCAAATTCTTCATCATAATAATCAAACAATAATTCTTCGTTAATATACAAAATTTCATCCTCTTTTGGACAAAATGAGGCCCTTGTAGAGTCGATAGTAGATCGATCACTGGAGTACCCACCAAGCGCCTTAGCAAACTCAATTTGGTTATCAGCCAAGTTTCCTACGTTGATATCCGCTGTAAAGACTATTCGCAGTCCATCACCACTACAGGAGATATGCACCAAGGCCACTCGCGCCATCAGATCCTTCATCTCACGAAGCTTGTACCATATCTGCATGGGACTCTCCACATGGTCGATGTCCAGCATCACCAGTCCGTTCAGATGACAGTATTTCAGCAGTCTGCGACGTTCTTTCACTTCCACCACGCTGCCATCCTTCTTTTTCTTCTTGCGCTTCACCTCGTCGAAGAGATAGCAGCTGTACATGAAGGCCGTCAGCTCCTGCTTCAGTTCCTCAGCCCAGAGCAACAGTTTCTCCTCATCGCTCTTCTTGGCAAAGGCCTCAATAGCCCGTTTCGACTTTAGTTCTTTTGGGTATCTTATCAAGAACTTCTGGTAGTCTGAGTTCTGCAGCCAGGTATGGATGGCGGCTACGCCCTCCCCTTCCTTGTCAGCAGCCACAGCCGCTTTCACGGCTCTGCGTGCATCAATATGCCATGCTGTCTTCTGGCTTTTAACTTCCTTCCAGAAGTCCCCTCTGCCGCATTTTGCGGCAGAGGACTTCTTCACATCTTTCTGAAATGTAATCATGAGCAATCAGTTTTTTACTCTTTTACTTTTTTACCTTCTTACCTTTATAAGGTTTGAATGTCAGTAATATAGAACGAATTCTCATGACGCTGCTGGTGGTTCTGGTCCTCCCAGGTGCGATGCTTCCAAAAGCCCTTTACCACATAAGGCACTTGCTTCGAGAACTGCGTGTCGCGATTTTTCGATGCATAATCGCCTGTTATCTCTCCATAGATAGTGTCGCCACCATGCTTCAGCGTGATGCCTCGGCTCTTGAAATACTCACTCGTACCATCCTGTCGCTGATACTGGCGCTCAGAGTATGCGCCCACCTCCTGAATCATTACTAATGCTTCCATATAATGTTTAATTTTTTAATCTTTAATGTTAAATCAAACACGGTCTATTATCTCACGTTCCATCAAGGCATTCTTGGCACGATCATAATCACGCTCAAATATGCCAATGGCACGAGCCACGCCCACCTTCTTAGGCACACTATCGTAGATAATGTAGTTTTTGACCGACTCCTTCAGGTCACCAAAGTCCAGCGGACAAATCAGCTTCTTCGGCGGTCTCTGATAATCAGGGTTATAACGCATCAGCTTATGCGGGTTAAACACGAATCTACCAGTGTGGATGTCTTGATACATTCCACCTTGTACACTCTTACCTTCTAACATACGCACCAGAATCTCCTCTGGCATTTCTACATACTTCTTTACGTTCATTTTTTAGTTGATTTTGTGAGTCTAGCTGGAAAAGCGAAGTTTTTAGTTTGAGCTCAATTACATCCGGATACTTTTCCCTCCGCTCACCTTTTCAACTCGGGGTTATTTACCTTATTACTCTTTCCAGTATCTGCGCGAGAGCCAGCTCTCGAGATACCCTAGAGGCAGACTATAATCACCCTTTTTCCAGGTCCTTAGCTTGTACTTTTCGATAATCCTTTCGCATTCAAGCATGAACTTCTTAGCCTTCTTACAGTAGTCAGCCTTACTCTTCTTGTGCTTTCCGAACTCAGGCACCAACTCGTTGGCAACGACTCTTATCTCGCTGGCACAAGCACGCAGGTCATCTGGGAAACAGTGATTAATACCCCCCATCACCATATCAGCAATATGAGATTCTTCAATACCAGCAAACCCATATTTCTCAGATCGCAAGTGTTCGTGTTCATAAGCCTCATCAAAGCCCTTATATAGTCCCAACAGATACTTACAACAGTCTTCCACACTCGATCCCTCATATGGATGAATGCCAGAATGTGTACACTCTGCCAGATGATCCTGCATCGGCTCATCAAAACCTACACACTTTTCTACTTCTCTAGCCTTAATCTGTGCCATCGATCTTGTCAAACATCTCAGGCCGTCGGCCAATAATTCTTTTGCTTCGTAACAATCCATAATTATTTCTTTTACTTTTTTATTATTTTACGATACCTGCTAATTGCAGCTCGGCTTACTCCCATTCTCTTTGCAGCTTCTGTGCACGAATAGCCTTCGTCGAGCAATTTCAGCACGCGCTTTGCACGCCGCTCAGTCCTTTTTTTGGCTCTTTCGGTGTATACGCTTCCATTCTTACGATTAATCTCGCTGCGGAATTCGTGCGATTTCTTCACACGGCATACCTTTGCCATCTTGGAAATATAAGATACTGACAAACCAAACTCCTCCGCAATCTCAGTTGTCGGCTTGATTGGATAGAGCGCCAGGATCGTCGCAAATACATGCATAGTCATAACCTTACTCCTTAAATTTAGGCATAACCATAACACCCTGCTCATCAGCAATCCATAAGTAACATCCATCGAGCACATTATCAACCGAAGGACAACTTGTAGTATGAGCTATGTGCTCGTAGGCGAAGATCGTCAGGTTCACAGCCATTTCGTACTGCATATAATCACAGAAAGGTTCCAGTTGCTGTCGTAATAACATCAGCAGATGTTGACTTACCTTTCCCTTCAATGTTCTCAACTCGCGTTCAGCTTCGTATGACAGACTGCAGTCATCGCTCAGATTCTCATAAACCACCTCAGCGTCCTCAACAAAGTATTTAACCACCATCTGACTTTTTGTGGCAGGTTTCCTTCCTTTCAGTTTCTTTTTAAAATTCTTCTGTTTCATTTTACCTTTTTAATTAATTACTTGTTTACTTTTCAGCTTTCCGCGGACCGGTCTTTCACTTACTCGCTGAATCGCTCGGCAAAGGTAGAGTTCGACTGTTCGACTCGGAAAAAAATTTTTTCTCGACTCAAAATCGAACGACACCAAATTGCTCGGAACCCCTGTGTTTATCGTAGTAGAAAAAAACAAAAAAAAATTCGACTGCTACTCTCTCGAATAACAGTCGAACACCTAAAATCGAAAAATCGCCTATTTGGCGTAATTCTGAATCCACTCCGCAAAGGGCCATCTTTGCCAATTACCCATATACTTGGCAAATGTCTTCACCTCCTTATCATCACCACCCATGAGCGTTCTGGCAATGTTCAGGTAACTATCACCTATCACGTCCGATGCCATCAAAGCGCCCAGGATGCTTGCCTTTAGTTTGAGGCGTCTGTCGGTAGACTCCCACTCCACGGCAATGAGCTTACCATGGTCAGTACTCATCAGCTCATCCACAAACTGATCAAACCATTGGCGGTTATATTTCTTATCCTTTATCACATCCTCCATCTCTTCCATCTTCAGCATACTCTTCAAGCTCTTCATGGGTGCATACATATTCAACTCGCGATCATTGCTTTGGCTCTGCTTCAGCTCCTTATCTATCTCCGGCATCAGCTTCGCCAAGTCCTCATGTATCTGCTTCATCTGCACGTCGTATTCAAATAGTGCCAGGCGCTGTTGCTTGGTGAGTTTGTCAAAGCAATGCATAAACAGGTAGCGGTATATCTTGCGGTAATCTATCATGAAGATGTATTTACCTATCCAGTATGAGTATCGTCTTAGCTTGGCGCACTCCTCTGCAAAATCGGGTGGCAACTCCTTGCCGTGCTCCAGTCCCTCCAGCACCTTATCAACCCTTACCTCCTTCATCTCCTTCTCCGTAGGTTTCTCGTCATGTTTCAGCGCACCCGCCAACAACATGTTACTCGTTAGTTTGATTTGTAGGTTCAGCAGCATCTCAGGCGTAGGGTCTGAATGTTCCGCTTTCCAGATGTCGTAATCCGTAATCTTGATGTTCTTCTGGCAGAGACTCATCATGCGGGTTATCATCTTCTCGGCGTAGACAGGATTCACCTTCTTCACTTTCAGTTCCAGCGCCTTTAGCATATGGGCCATCACCTCCAGCTTACTCTCCATGACCTTGGCTTTTTCCTTAGATATCTTGTTGAATATCTCGCAATCCAACCAGTAGTCAGGCTTCGTCATATGGGCGAAGTCTACTATCAAAGGAATCCTACAACTTCTGATTTCAGGTTTATCCAGTAGTATCTGTATCTGAGCGATGACATCGTCGGTCATTTCCTCGATACAACAGGCATAATGGTTAACCACACGATTACACAGCAATTCCAGGCTGTTACATTTTTCCATCACTCGCGCCAGGTAGGTTAGGTTTCGGTTGCGTCTCATAGTTCAGAGATACCTCCTTTCTGGCTTATGGTTACTAACGCTGTTTCTTCTCGGGAACACATCACATGGATGGTTCCCATGCCTTGGAGCCAGTTGGCTCCCTCAAAAAAAATTTTGGTCATAGTCTTTAATTAATTGAGTTAAACAAATTGTCTCAGGCCCTTTAGCCATGGGGCAAACGGCCGCAAAGTTAAAAATCTTATGTCCATCCAATTTGGACATAATACCATAAATCCAATCTTATTCCTAATATCTGTGTTTATCCAGCTAATCTCTCACCTCTCACCTCTAAAACTAATCCGGCATTGGTGGTTCCAGCTCTTCTGCCACTCTCAACCTCGTGCCGTCTTCTTCAGCCATTCTTACGTACACAGTATCGCCTGTTCCTGTCTGATATGCGATTACGTTATGCAACTCGTCCACGTACTTCCTGATGCTCACCATATTAACCCCGAAGGCATCCACAATGCCGTCGAAGTTATCATTGCCAATAATCTCCATTGGCGTGATGTCACCATTCTCGCATACGTAGCCTATAATCTGGTTGATATATTCCTCCTGTAGCGCATTGAGCACATTGTCGCTCAGGAACTTCGAGAATCTTTCCTTGGCTATGCGCCTATCCACACCCACGATGGAGCGTATGAATACCGCCACCTTATCGCCACAGAGCATGTCGCCCTTGTTCACGTAGGCCTCATACTCCTCCTTGGTGCCCAGTTCCTTCCAGCATATCGCCTCCAGCTGTTTAATGTCGTCTATCGTCAGCTGCTCCAGGCGGAATATCTTCTGTATCACCTCATGGTCACGATGTTCATTCAGATAGTCGAGTATGCGGGTGCGATAGTCGGCCATCATCACCGGCTTCTCGCCCTCCTTCTCCTCCATCGTGTCGCTGATATCTATGAAGAAACGTTCACCCTTTCCACCTATCAGAATGTATACCAAGTCGCGCAGGGCTTCTCTCACTTCCTCCATTCTGTCGATGGTGGCCGTAGTCCAGAAGTGCGGATTAGCCACTTCCTTCAGCAGCTCCATCCTTTCCATCACAGCCGGTATCGTGGCCTTGCCCTGTAGTATGATGGCTATCTTCGTCACCTTGTTCTTGCTCTTGGTGGCCTTGATCTCAGGCTCCAGCAATGACAGCTCTATGTTCAGCATCAGCGCATCAAAACGCAGACAGCCGTTGTTATCATCCTCTATCATGATGAGCGGCGCAATCTTCTGTTTCAGCTCCAACGCATCCAGCTCCGATATGTATTGCCAGCGCTCCTGCTTCTTCCATTTCTCAACCACGCCCCACACCTTGCGCACATTGATCTGCTTGTCATTCAGCTGGCACACCTGCTCGTAGAGCTGCTGTTTCAGGGCGGCGCATAGGTTCTTGGTGTATTCCTCCTGCTGATAGCGCTGGTGCTGCAGTATCACGGCTATGTCGGTTTTCAGTCCGAATAATCGCTCTGCCAGCGTAATGCTCACCGGCAATACCTTGCCCTTCTTATGCTCCTTGAAGTATTCAAAGTTCTCGCACCAGTCGAAGATATAAAACTCCTTCTTATCACCGCCGTCGTCGAATATCTCAGGGCAGAGTCGCGTGCCGCGGCCCACCATCTGCGTGTACTTGATGCTCGAGTATACAGGCTTGAAGAATACCAAGTTCAGAATGTCGGGCACGTCGATACCCGTATCCAGCATATCCACCGATACCGCTATCTGTGGCAGCATATCGCGCTTCTTGAATTTCAGTATCAGGTCCTGCGAATATTTCACTGAGTAGTCCACCAGCTGGCAGAAGTCAGGGTCGAATTGCGGATACAGCTCATAAAATCTGTTTACTATCATCTGCGCGTGGTCGTGATCGTAGGCAAATATGATGCTCTTGCCTATCTTGTTGCCGCTCTGAATCTTCAAGCCCTCATTCATCAGCGACTGTATCACGATGTCCACTGTCCTTACATTATATATATATTTAAAGAGCTCGCCCTTCTCAATGTCTCTTGGGGTCTTGGGAACGTCAATACCCTCCATCAATTTCTTCGCCTGCTCGTATTCCCAAGCCTTGTCCAGCTGCTCCTTCTCCTCTTCAGTCAGCGAGTCGTATTTAATGCCGTCGCGCATGCGCTGGGTGGTGCGCGCTATGGGCACATAGTCCACCAAGTGACCTTCCTTCACGGCCTCTGCCATCGAGTACTCAAAGTTAGGCTCTCCATCCAGATGGAACATCTCGAAGGTGCTACGATCCACCTCGTCGCGCGGCGTTGCCGTCAGACCCACGAGGAATGAGTCGAAGTAGTCGAATATCGCTGTGTACTTGCCAAAGATGCTACGATGCGCCTCGTCGAGGATAATCAAGTCGAATCTACCCACCGAGAATTCCTTATCCTCAGCGTCTATGTAGTTGATCATCGTCTGGTAGGTACTGAACATCAGTCTGGCACCCTTCTCCTCGTCGGTGGCACCCGTCAGTATGCAGGTGGTATAATCCGGCAGCAGTTCCGTAAAGCTGTCATTAGCCTGCCTTACCAGTGCTATTCTGTCTGCCAGGAAGAGCACGTTCTTCACCCATTTGTTTCTCAGCAGCACCTCGCATAGCGATATGGCCACACGCGTTTTTCCCGTACCCGTAGCCATCACGATAAGTCCGTGGCGGTGCATTTGGTTCAGATGGTCGCACACACTGCGAATGGCCATCTTCTGATAGTCGCGGTTGGTGATATCTTCGCGTATCGCCAAGTCCTTCATCTGGCTCCTGCCTCTGCGCGATATCATCAGCTCCAAGTCGTCGATGGTGTGGAATCCCATCACCTGCCTCGGTGCATAACCCAGACCATCTATGATCATCGTGCGGAAACCATTGCTATAGTATATCACGGGGCGCCGCCCATATTTCTTCTCCAAACAGTCTGCGTAAAGCTCTGCCTGATGCTTACCCTTCTCGGGCTCCACACTGGTGCGCTTAGCCTCTATCACCGCCAGCGGCTTGCAGTCCTTACCATAGAGCACGTAGTCGCAGTAACCCTCCTCCTTGTTGTTGGGCATACCCTCCACGTATATCTCTATGCCAGCCTTGCAGGCCATGGGTGCATTCTCCTGTTGCAGCACCTCCCACCCTGCTTCTCTCAGCAGCAGGTCTATATACATCCTGCGTGTCTCAGCCTCGGTAGCGTCCTTAGGCATCGCTGCCTTCACGGGCTTCTTGATGTTCTCCTCAGCCACATTCTCCACGAACTCCTTCGTAGCCTCAGGCACGTTACTTGCAGGTACCACGAATGGCGATGGCTTCGAAGGAATCATCTCCTTATCGAAGGGCGCTAACGTACGCAGCACTCCTAAACGAAGCAACACGCCACCCACCACGTTATACGTGTTCAGTAGCGTGAAGTAAGCCTCCCTCTGAGTGATGCCTCCCTGATGCACAGCCACATTGCCCACCTTGCGCACATAGTGAACAGCCATCATCAGCTTGTCGTCATCATCAATTAATTCCGTGAATGCTTTTCCAGTAGACAGCGTATAAAGGTTATCGCGCTCGCCTATCGTTTCGTGTTTCAACTTATATACAGCCCTTACCGTCCATTCCAGAGCCTTCCGACAGTTCCATCCGCAACTGTCGTAATCCGTCTGCTGCATCTCTTCTGCTGCGTGGCAGTATTTATACAAATCTTGCAGCGCCGGTATTTGCTGTAGGTAGTCGAAATTTCTCATTATCGATATACTTATCGTTTTAGGGCGTAAAGATCGATTGCATTTCAATTGCAAATATACAACAAATTTGTCCAACGCATTTGGACTTAACAAAATTTAATACAAAAGAGGGCTATCATCGCTGACGGCCCTCTAATTCAATCTTATTGTTTTATTTAAGCCAATGATTAAAATATGAGAGCGATCATCACTGATGGCATCATCTTGGGGTTACTACTAATCATGGCTGTCTGCAAATATAGTAAATTAGTTCTCTCTCCCCAAATATTCACGAAAGAATTAAGTATTTTAAACAAGTGAACATCGGAGTTTTATTGAGAAACTCCGCTTTAAATTATTATAAATAGGTTAATCCTAAATTAAAATCGGTTAATCCTAGTTGGATTATCACATAATTACTCCGCCCCGGGCCATCTGCTCTGGCTCCAAGACGGAGTGATTTAAAGTACAACAATCAATTTTTATTGCACGATTTCATCTCTTACGAGACAAAAACAAGACTGCCAAATGTACAATGATCATTGCCATTATATCTAAGGCTGATTCTGAGATGTAAAAATATAGTTCCATATATAATATTTTAAATTCGCAACAAAAATATCGCCACGATAATTATATATTGGGACTATTTTGAAGTTATATAGGGTTTATTTAATGGTTAATATTGCAAGAGATTTAGATAATTATTCCAGTAAAGTGAATAAAATAAAAATAAAACAATAGATATTATTATTTTTTTGAAATATCTATGCGGGGCTGTAGGTGTACCTAAGTGCGCAATTTGGGGGGCATGATTTTAACTCAATTTAATCATCAAAATAACATTCATTAAAATTGATTCGAGCGTAATACTATTTTTTTAAAAGACCCATCGCGAGAAGACCAAAAACGGCGGGGCCTAAAAGGCCAAAGAAGTAAATCAATACGAGCATAATTGCTACTGCACCAAGAGTAGCAAATATTTTCTTTTGCTGCTGCTCGCGGGCGTATTCCTCTTCCTCCTGCGCCTTGCGCTCCATCAGCTCCTCGTAAGCTCTCTGCTTGGCCTCGCGCTCTTCGCGTCGGCGGCGACGAACAGCTTCATTGCGCTCTCGCAGGGACTGGGCAGATGTCGGCTCTTTGCTCTGATATTCAATATCAGATATATTTGAAGAAATCGGAATCACATTCTCTTTAGTTATTATTGTTCTGGGCTCATCTTTTATAGCCTCAGAAATCTCAGTATTATCAGTTAAATAATTATCATAACCATCATCTACTTTATCAAAATTTTCGCTTATGATATTCTCTTTATTGGGTTTAGAATCTTCTAAAATTTGATATGTATTTAATACAACCGAATTAGAATAATTATTAATTGAATCTTGCTTGCGAATCCCTCTCTCTGATTCAAAAAAGTTTATAGCTAGATTCGTATATATCTTCCTCTTCTGAGTGTAAACTGATAAGTAATTTATAATTTCTTCAGAAAAGGCTGGTTTTAATGAAAGAATATTAGTTAATATCAAATTCTGAATATTTCTCAGGTTATCTATCTCATCATAACTAATCAACAATATTTTTTCTCCTCTTTCTATCTTTTCCTTTATATGATAATATAATTTTAGATCCGTGCTCAAACCTAGCAAATAAATATCTGCTTCTTCTTCATTCTCATTACACAACATTGATCCTGACAAGCTGAACAAGTCTCGAATCTGATTACAATCCTTCAACAGCCATGATAATTGACCTGTAGCTGCTACTTTTAAATTGTAGAATGGGCTTTGCTTTGAACTTAAATCATCATTTAAAATATGTGAGTAAATTTTATCATGTAATTTTATTGCAGCATTCATTTCTGCGTTCCCACATTTTATCAGGTGTAGTCCTAATTCTTCTTCAAGATATTTCCAATCCACATAAGCATATTTTCCAATAAATGCAATTTCAGAATTATTTGTTATTGACTTTCTAACTATTGCACCAAGTGATTTTATAATATATCTGGCCTCTCCTTCTATTGCTCCACTAAAATCCCCACAAACAGTAACTACCTTGTCAAAATAAGGAGACTCCACAATCTCTTTCGGAGTATGTTCTATTAAGTATTTCTTTTTTTCTAATCTTCTTGCTTCTTTCTTGGCCTCTTCCTCTTTTCTCTTTTCTGCAGCTTTCTTTTCTTTTATTTCATTTAATCTTGCTTGGTAATTTATAATTTGAATTCTTCGGAATAATGCGGCATTTTCCTCATCTTTTTGAGTCTGCACAATGATTGACTTATCTTTCCTACGATTTCCACGATAAGGCATAATCATCATATCATCATCGCCTGCATCAGATTGTTGTAAATAATTTAAATAATTAGCATCTTCTTTACCCTGATAATCCTTTAACCAGTATTCTCCATTAAAGAAAGAAATCCATGACCTTTTATCTGATGGAAATCCAAACTTTACAAACATTCGAGCGTTATCAAGAATAACTGTTTTTTGCTTATTATTTGAGGGGCGCATACCTCTTCCAACTTGCTGAAGATATTTTCCAAGTGACCACGTTGGCCGTGCTAACTGAATAAACTCTACGTCAGGACAATCAAATCCTTCAGAGAAAATATCCACATTTACCATTACCTGGATTTCATTATTCCTAAATTGTTCTACGATCTTCTGGCGTTCTAATTTAGGAGTGTCACTATCAACATATACAGCCTGAACACCAATTATCTGATAAGCATTACAGATATTGTGTGCGTGTTCTTTGTTAATCGCATAAACTATTCCTTTCTTACCCTTAACGTATTGTTCATAACAAACAATAAGACGCTGTATATGCTTTTGAACATTAAGTGCTCGAAGCAAAGCGGCTGTATTATAATCCCTTGTGGAACTTTTCTCTTTAATAGACTCAATAGTGCGACTGAGGCTGCTGTTTGGATTATCTGTGTAAAAGTCATAATCAACCAAATAGCCATTCTTTATGAAATCTTCTATCGTATCAGACTCTATATATTTATCAAAATGTGTCCTGAAACTATGTAAATTCAAGCGATATGGCGTGGCTGTGACTCCCAACTTCCAACATTCTCCACATTCTTTCCAAAACTTGGTATATGTATCAGCCAATGAGTGATGAGCTTCATCTATAATGATAAATTGAGGATTCAACTCTTTGAGAAGTTCAATATTCTTTTCATGAGTAAGTGTTTGGACTGATGCTACCTGAACGCTTAAATCAAGCCTTCTAACCTTACCACTCGTTATAAGCCCATGTTCTATGTTATAATGTGAAAGATGCTCACTGATTTGCTCAATCAATTCTTTTCTATGTGCAAGAATAACTATCTTACTTCGTTTTAATTTAGTCAGATCTTTAATAATCGATGTAAATAGAACAGTTTTTCCTGTACCTGTAGGAAGCTGTACCATCACATTATATTGAGAATTCCATATCTTGAATACTCGGTTTTTAATTAATTGCTGATATGGTCTGAGTCGTGTATCTTCTGATGATTTGTATTTTTTTCCAAACACCCTACAAGCCGGATTGTAATCTTTCTGCTTCTCCAGCCACATTACAGCATTTTCTGCACTGATTAGTTTAACTTTGCCTTTAAAGTATTCTATTGTTCTTACACTGGGCTGAGCACCATATATAACACAAGTGATTTTATTACTATCTTCACTTTTTACGTAGTTTCCTCCTTTTTTTTCTATAAGTTCATAAAGGGCCTGTGTTTTATATTTTAGTATTTCGCAGTAGTTCTCATTAAACCATATTTGATCTGGTCTTCCAATAATATGGAAAACATCTTCCTCAAGCGACAACTTTCTGGGATCAACCTGATTAATGTTTCTTAGATATGCTTCACTGCAAACCTCGTAATCTATCATTTTATGTTAATAGATAATTTCTTTCGTTTTAGTTCATTTCGTTATTGAATACCATTTGCAAATATACAACAAATTTGTCCAATGCACTTGGACTTAACAATATTTAATACAAAACGAGGCCCTCAGTGATGAGAGCCTCGCTATTCTTTTATACCATAAGATATCAAAACTTAATGGGATCACCCCACGTTGTATCAACAACAACATGAATAACTACACCGCCAGGCGTAAGGGAATCTCCTCCGCCTGAACCTTTTTCTCCTCTATCAGGCAATTCCACCTTCTCACACGCCACGAACATGGGTGATACCATTAGCAACACAACAGCAATCGGAAAGCTGTATCTAATAATCCGTTTCAATCTATTTGTTTTCATATATGCAAAGTCGTTTATCTTTTATGGTTCCTGCTGGGTGAGGTAAGCCTTTACATCGAGATTAAAGTGGAGGCCATAATGCTCTAATACTTTCTCAATCTTGGCAGTATCCCAACTCTGAATACGTGGTGCAGATAACAGCTGCTCCTTATTCATCTGGGCGATTTGACCCAGTGTAGTAATGCCCAAATCCTCCAGTCGTAAACAGGTCTGCCTTTCGAGCGAGGTAAACTTCAGCTCAATCATGAGCAGGCGGCGCCTGTCTTCGTTTACCACAACGGGCGCAGTATCGCCTTTGCGCTTCAACATCACCTCCCACCCCATGGCTTCTATGCGGGCTACGAGTTCGTTAAGGGTGAGATCGTCGAAGGTGGGATTAACACCTGATGATGAAGATTTGCCGAAGAACGGCACCTGATCTATTCTGGGTGGAACAACACTGACCACCTTATTCTTTCGTTCCTGTTTATCCTGAGCCACGAGATCCAAGTACTTCTTATAGTCAGCGTGGGCTTTCATGATCTGCTCGTCGCTGAACTTGAAGTTATCATAATCTGAAGGATTCTCTTTGATCAATTTTTTCAATCCTTTCAGCGTACCGTCGGAGCTGAATTTACTGAAGAAATCACCAAGACTAAAATCAAGTTCATAAAGTTCTACGACCTCTGCTGCAACAATCCATCTGATGTATTTGGTTTCATCATTACGTACTGGGAAGGCTGATGTGGGTGTAATTTCGCCTTTCTCTACTTTATTCTTCCAGTAAGACGGTTTCGTAGACCATGAAAGCGATGATGCCTGTAGGTATATGGTATCGTTAATACTGCAGAATTTAATAACCTGTGGCCATTTTTTCCTATTAAGATTATATTCCGAAATAATAACGGAAGGAATCTGAAATAAAGCTTGCTCTGCTTTTTCTAGTGTTTCTGTTTTTATTTTCATTGTTTTGAAATTAATCTATTCATGTATTGTCTCATCCGTTATATTATCTTTAAAACGGACGGCAAAGATACTACTTTTCTCCCACTCCACCAAACCCTTTGCGAGATAAATTTTGCCTTTATAAAAATATTGTTAAACTTACACGTAAAACTTGCACAACCCAAATAAAAGCAGTACCTTTGCAGCCATCAAAATCTAGTTTATCAAATACTTTTTTATATAGCGCAGCAATGCGCACATTTTTAGTTGAATTTGTTTTTAATTATCATGTTTTTAGTTTATAGTATTAGACGCAACGAGGCCCTCAGTGATGAGCGCCTCGTTTTTCTTTTATGGACCTGATGTATCTTTAATTAAAATAGTAGTCCATGCGACTATTAAAGAGTGTTTCTGATTCTATCAGGCTCTGGCGAACCTTTGCCTTCATGACCTCAATGGCCTCAATCTTCGCCGCAAATTCTTGCTGGAGAGAGAGAGGAGGACAAATAAGAGGAAGCTCTCTTATAAACCCTTGATTAGCCATTTTAAAACCGCCATCACCCAGATTCATGAATAAATGATATAAATTCATAGAATGAAAGAATATAAACATTGAATTAAATTCTTTGCTATCCCATACATTTATGTTAGCTATATTCTGATTTGTTGCCATTTCCTTTTGGAGAAGTGCAACCTTACCAATTGTAGCACCAACAAGAGCTATTAATACAGTTCCGACTTTAAGAATATTTGTACTTGAAGAATTTAAGCCCTTTTCTGTTATATATTTCCCATCATTATCATATATCACACAGTTTTGGCACATATTTGAGCCAATCCATGGAATATTTCCATTATCCCAATATTCAGGATTCGTCTTAGATGGGGTACCACCACTGCTAATTTTAAACTTTTCACCATACTTTGAGACAACCCATCCCTTATCGTTGGTTACGGGATCGCCAAACATATCGTAAAATATGGATTGAGATAGTTTGTCGAGTTCCTCGATTTGAGCCTTTTGTTTCTCAATCACGTCGCTCAGCAAATCCAATTCTGCAACAATTTGCTGCTGTTCCTCAAATACAGGGAATGCAAATGTATTAGAAGATATGCTCTTTTTATTGAGCGTCATGCCCATTACAGCTTTATTTGCACCTTCCCATTTATATCCTTGAAGATAATAATAGATAAAAGCAGGCATAATATTAAAACCGCTCTTGGTATTAAAAGCCATAATAGCCTCGTTTGTATAAAGACTCCTTGTGGTTATAGCACTACGTCCTACAGATAGTTTAAAACTCATAATAACAGTATCTTTTGGTACTTCTTTTATACCGGACTCTGATACTGCTTCATCTGTTATACTCTCTTTTGAGGAATCAATATACTTGTTTTGAATATCTGCAATTGAAACCCAAACATTGTCCCCACCCCAATATGAAGGATTATCTCTGCTTGGGGTTTTACCCATTTGCAAATCAAAAACCTCGTCAAATCTTTTATATGTCCAGTCTTTTTTCATCTTTCAACTATCCAATATCATAGTAGTCCCAAGTCTTTTCTCTTTCCTTTCTTACTTCCTCAGATACTACTTTGTTATTACGTCTCTCTTCCTTTCTGATTTCCATTTCCTTATAAAGCTTCTCATTATGTTTTCTACCTGCCTCAAAAGTTTTTCTGAGTTCTTCAGAATCTTCTTTTGTCCATGTGTGATGACGGTTGCTCTTAAATTTGTTTGAACTCAAACCTAACACAACCAATACCACGAACACTATGAGAGCTATCTGGAATACCATAAAATTACTTCATGTACTTGGTTTTGAATTCGTTCATGGCGGCGGTGATGTCGCGCTGGAGGGATTCGAAGCGGGCTAGGATCACCTCGGGGGCATCGTACTCTACGCGCTCGCGCTCCACCTCTTTATATTTATTAATGGCCAGCGAGTAGTCGTTGTCGCGAATCTCCTGCACAGGTACAAAGAAACTCTGATCCTTGCGCGTGCGCTCTGCCTCGGCATCGAGGTTGTGGAATCGCGCGATGATGTCGGGGATGTCGTTGTCGGAAATCTCGTTGCGCTTATCGTCGAGCGAGAATCCATCGGCCTTCATATCGTAGAACCATACGCGATCGGTGCTCTGGCTATTGGTCTTGGTGAAGATGACGATGGCGGTGCTCACACCGGCATAGGGCTTAAACACGCCTGAGGGCATGCTGATGATGGCCTGCAGATGCTGATGGTCTACCAATTCCTTACGCAGGGCGATATGGGCGGTGCTGGTGCCGAAGAGTACACCATCGGGCACGATGCTGGCGCAGCGGCCTCCAAGTTCGAGCATACGGATAAAGAGGCTCATAAAGAGCAGCTCGGTCTTTTTAGTGCGCGTGAGGGCGAGCAGCGAATCATTGACCACCTCGTAATCGAGCGTGCCCGAGAAAGGGGGATTGGCCATGATAAGGGAGTAAGCGCCATCGAGGGTATTCTGATTAGAGAGACTATCCTGCGCGCGCACATCGGGATCATCCACACCATTGAGCATGAGGTTCATAGAGCCTATGCGCAGCATCTTGGGATCGGTATCGAATCCGCTGAACATGCGAGTGCGGAAGTGCTGGCGGTTCTGCTGGCGCAGCAGCTCCTGGGCGTAATGCTCCTTGATGTACTGGGCACTGGCCACATCGAATCCTGCCGTACCCATGGCGGGGTCGCAGATGCGATCGTCGAGGCGGGGCTGCATGAGATCGACCATCATGCGGATGATATGGCGCGGCGAGCGGAACTGACCATTGGTGCCCGAGGCGGCCATCTTGCCTAATACGTATTCATAGACATCGCCCATGGTATCGCGATCGTTCATATCGAGGGCGTTGATGCCTTCTACCACCTTTACCAGCGTGCGGGGCTGCTGGATGAGGAACACGGCATCCTTCATAAAGCGGCTGTAGGCAGAGGTCTTGGCATCGTTGAGTGTCTTGATGAAAGTGAACACATCGAAGCGCACGGTATTGAACATCTCATCAGGTGTAAAATTGCGGAACTCGCTCCAGCGCAGGTTCTTATAGGGCACATCCTTCTGAGTGTCGGGGTTATGCCAAAGGCCGCGCTTAAACACGGCTCCGGGTATCTCTACATCGCCCATACCCATCATCGCAGCCTTGGCCTCTTGTGCCAGCTGTGCATCATCGAGCATCTTCATAAAGAAGAGGTAGGTCATCTGCTCGAGCACATCGATGGAGTTGGTAATTCCGCCAGTCCAGAAGTTCATCCAGATGGCATCTACTTGGCTTTTGATTTTTCCTGTAATCATATCAATAGTTATTTTTTGCGTGCAAATGTATAGGGGTTATGTCCAATCATTGTGGACTTACTCGTAATTCTTGGTGGCTGCCTGAAGGCGCTCCTTGATGCGCTCGCGGAGAGATGGCGGCGATAGCACCTCGCAATGTTCGCCCATGGCCAGAATGGTCTGCTCGAGCTCATAGTTGGGTATCACTTCCAGCTCCACGATGCCGCCCTGCTCGTTCTTCTCCATCACATACTGACTGCGGTGCAGGGGCTTGGTCTCGATATAGTCTATCTGCTGGGGCGAAATACGGAGACGCACGGTCTGCACGGGCTCGCGATCGTCCATGGTGACACCAATCACGTTGGCGAAATAGTCATCGAAATCTACATCGGTATCCTCGTAAGACACACCGGCATTGGCTACGCTCTGGATTCTATCCACGGCGAAAATGCTGATGCGATCATAGCCTGGCGACTTGCCCAGCAGGAACCAGCGGTTGTTATACTCCTTGAGGTAATAAGGCGAGATAACGAAGAGCTTGGATTCGGGGCGCTTGAAACTCTGATAGTCGATGCTGAGCGTGGTCTTATCGGCTATAGCATTGAAGAGCAACGTGAAATAGGCCATGCAACGGTTGCGGCAGCTATCCTCGAAGCCCACCAGCGTGCGCTGATCATTCTCGCGGCGAAGGCCCATATCAAGGCGGAGCCCCAACTCATCTACCCACTCAAACTGGGGCATTCCCTCGAAGCGCTTCAGGAACTTCAGGGATTCCTTCAGATGACAGAAATCCTCGTAGGTAATGAGCGTTTTGAAGATGGAGAACTTTGGATCACGATACCGATAGAAGGTAACGTGACCCACTTGCTTGGTTTCGATAGTAGTGTGATATTTGCGCTCGATGGTAGTGAAATCGTTGATAATCGTCTGGCGCGAAGAAACAGCATTCTGACCATGAGATTCCAGCTCACGATTACAAGCATCTTCTATCTGCCTACGTGAATACCAACCACGACGCAAATGCTCATCAATGATTTTCTCTCTCAGAGAGTAGTTCTTGTTATTCGCCATATCGTTTGCAAAGATAGTGCAAATCGAGTGAAATGCAAAATAAATCCACTAAAAATTGACTGAAGCGTTGCACGTTGCACGTTGCATTTAATGGTTTTTATTCGACACAAAAATGTTGCATATTTACTTTATTATATATATAATATATATATTATATATATAATAATATATAATATTAGATTATTTGCAACTTTTGAAAACAACCATTTGCAACATGCAACGCGCAACGCATTTAGTAAAAATTACAGTTAGGTAAAAGTTGTATGCTGATAATAGATGTTTACAAAATTACCGATTCTTATTATACCCTCAGAAAGCGCTCCGATGAAACCCTGAGTTTGCTCGGAGGAAAGTGGAGGTTTCCTCGGATGAAAGTCTGACTTTGCTCGGAGGAAACTCCAGGGGCGCAAAATGGCACGAAAAAGGGCAGCTTTAAGGCTGCCCAAGGTGCTGATAAATAATGTTTACTTCAGAAGGTAGAAATGTGCGCCGTTTCAGTTTTGTGAGGTGGCACAAAGCCGGATCTTCGTTTAATAATGCCTTCAGTTTCAGCCAAGCTGATTGGGGCTGAATGAAGGGAAAATACTGCTGCGCGAGCTCAGCTCGGCCAAAAGTGAAACGGTTTGAGTTGTTGTTTGAGGTCATCATTTTGTTTTTAAGTTAAACTTCCTTTGCAAGTACAATTATGGTGCAAGGCGAATGCAGAACCAAGCTTGCTTGAGTTTTGCTGAGCCGAAGCCCATAATCGCATTTGCTTCTTTGCAAATGCAAAGATACAAAAAATCCATGAAATAGCCAAAGAAAAGCGCAAATAATTTGGCATAACCTTACATAACTCGAAACAAGTTGAAAGAACATGATTCAGAAGTTATTTTCTGTTATGAATTTAAAATAAAATTCGTATCTTTGCACTCACAAACAAGAAACAAGGGAAGTTAAGCAAGGGCCCAGCGAGACGGAACGAGTTTTGAGAGCGCAAAGTAAAGCTTATGTTTAATTAAAAAAAAGAAAGGAACAAAAGAAAATGGCAAGTGAAGTAATTGCATTTCCTGTGAATCTGCGCAGGAACCAGAACAAGTACAACGCCGCATACGGCAAGTACTACGCAGAGGCTGACTCTAAGGAGCCTCTTAACCTGAAGGGTTTCGCCAAGCACATTTCGGAGCATGGCAAGTTGGTGGACTACTCGATGGCAGTCTTGGTGCTGCAGAACATCGTGAGCTGTCTGAAGGAGATGATCACACAGG